>Ga0335071_10003017_pt1 | contig 17898 bp, 16 predicted proteins | sample Lox_Sample_15_FD_206724 | JGI IMG/M metagenome (GOLD analysis project Ga0335071, IMG submission 206724) | Soil microbial communities from Loxahatchee National Wildlife Refuge, Florida, United States - Lox_Sample_1.5 | ecosystem: Environmental > Terrestrial > Soil > Wetlands | place: USA... | reverse complement strand
CGCCGACGGCCTAGCCAGATATCTGAAGGGAACGCACATCAAGATTGAAGCCAAGGTCGCGTCCGAACTGAGCGGGTTTTTTCTTGAGGACGACCTGAAAGATACACTGGTGATTCCCATAACACAATCGGGTACAACTACGGACACAAATCGTGCTGTGGCAATGGCCGTGGAAAGGGGTGCGACGGTCATCGCTATTGTCAACAGGAGGCAATCCGATATAACCAGTAAGGCAAACGGGGTTTTTTACACGAGCGACGGCAGGGACATCGAGATGTCAGTAGCTTCGACCAAGGCCTTTTACTCTCAGGTCGTAGCCGGTCACGTACTGGCGCTGTGCATTACCCAGCTTCTTCAGAATGTATCCGACGATTTTATCGCAGACGAGCTTCTCAACCTGGAGCAGGCCCCTAACATGATGAACAGGGTCATTGAAAAAAGAGGGCAGATCAGTCAATCCGTCGAGCGGCTGGCAAAGCAGAGGAAGTACTGGGCTGTTGTAGGAAGCGGACCTAACAAGGCGGCAGCCGATGAAATCAGGATAAAATTGAGCGAGCTGTGTTACAAGACCATATCGTCGGATTTTATAGAAAACAAAAAGCATATTGACCTATCTGCTGAACCCCTCATCATAGTCTGTGCCGCCGGCAGTCCGGAAACCGTAACGGGTGACATTATCAAAGATGTGGCGATCTTCAAGGCCCACAGGGCAGGGGTCGTCGTTTTTGCCGATGAGGGTGAGGATCGATTCAACAGCGTTGCGGATGCGGTAATTGAGATACCCAGGGTGCCCATGCCCCTGCCGGTAATCCTCAATACCCTGGCCGGGCATCTCTGGGGCTATTACGCAGCCTGCAGTATTAACGAGGATGCCACGTTCCTAAGGGAATTCAGAAGCCAGCTTAATCAGATAATGTCGGAGCATGAAAAAAAGAACTATTCCATTTATGAAAGGATTGCCGACAGAAATTACCGAAGAGTAGTCAGGGAATTTTCTACCGAGTTCAATCAAAAAAGGGGTGACGGAGCCTTCTCGTTCACCAGTGTGAATACAATATCCGACATAGTTCTTCTTCTTAAGTATGCCGCCGGGAAGCTGCCTCTCGAAGACTACTGGCGTGATTTCAAGAGAGAAGAGGGACTCTCTTCCCCGATCGATCTCCTCGATATTTCCATCGGCCATTCCATAGATGAACTTTCCAGACCAATTGACGCCATCAGGCATCAGGCTAAAACAGTAACAGTCGGAACGAGCAGAAAGGATCAGCCAATCCGGGGGATAATCTTCAACCTTTTGCGGGAGCTGGGATTCTCCGTGAAAACCCTTGTCACCAAAAATGTATTGACTATTACGAGGATTCAACCTGCCATTGCTTCCATCAGCGGTTACACCCTCTATGACATAAACAACCTGGATGCGGAAGGGAATCCTGTCGATACTTCGACAATAAAAATCGGGAAGCGTGGAGGCACCTCCCTGAAAATGAAATCGAGGGCGGAAGGCTCGAATATTTTGATGGGGACAAAGAGGACAATAGTGAGTACCGGCCACATTTACGTTGGCCGGGGAAAATCCGACAGCGCTTCCATTGTTATTATCCCCCTTCTGGGAGACAGAGGAGGCGTACAGAACCTGCTTCTGATCCATATAGAATTTAATGAGGCCCTGTCAGTGAAAGAAAAGAAAGAGGTCCTGGGCTACCAGTATAACGACATCCGTAATATCATAAACGAGTACAATCTCCCCTGGGATGACCGTTATCTGGAAACCATTTCTACGGGAGTTCTTTTGGGTGAACCGGCGGACGTAATTGCCGGTCAGATAAGAAGTTATGTGGAAGAGGGCAGCAGTTCTCGTACATAAAGTAATGAAAAGTATAGAACCTCCCCCTGCACCCCCTCCAGAGGGGGACAATAAGGAGCATTCATGAAGACAAAATTTATTTTTATAACAGGCGGTGTACTTTCTTCCCTCGGTAAAGGACTGGCGGCAGCCTCAATAGCAGCCCTTCTGGAATGCCGGGGTCTCAGGGTTACCAATCAAAAGCTGGATCCGTACATCAATGTCGATCCGGGGACCCTAAGCCCATTCCAGCACGGTGAGGTCTTTGTGACAGATGACGGGGCGGAGACGGATCTGGACCTGGGACACTATGAGCGGTTTACCAGTACTCGCATGCAGAAATGCAACAATCTGACATCAGGCCAGGTATATTTTTCTGTTATTTCAAAGGAAAGAAGGGGAGACTATCTGGGGAAGACGGTGCAGGTTATCCCTCATGTTACGGATGAAATCAAAGATTTTATCAAAAACTGCGCCAGCGGCTTTGATGTTGCTATTATCGAAATCGGCGGAACTGTAGGGGATATTGAAAGCCAGCCCTTCCTGGAAGCGATCAGACAATTCCGCAATGAGGCAGGAAAGGAAAACGCCATATTCATCCACCTGACCTGGGTCCCCTTCATAAAGACCGCCGGGGAAGTAAAGACAAAACCTACCCAGCATAGTGTCAAGGCCCTCCGCGAAATCGGTATTCAGCCGGATATCCTGTTGTGCCGGACGGAGGATTTTCTCTCGGAAGATATCAAGTCTAAGATTGCTCTTTTCTGCAACGTGGAAGTCGCGGCGGTATTTACGGCAAAAGATGTAAGCTGCATTTACGAAGTGCCTCTTGTTTTTCATAAGGAGGGAGTGGACGAAAAGATTGTAGAACTCTTAAACATATGGACCGGCCGGCCCCACTTCGAGGCATGGGAAGAAGTGGTAAACAAGATCAAGCATCCTCCGAATGAAGTGCGCATCGCCATCGTGGGCAAGTACGTAAACCTGACGGATTCCTATAAGAGCCTGAATGAGGCATTGGTGCACGGGGGCATTGCCAACAACTGCCGGGTAACACTGCGTTTTGTCGATTCGGAAAAGATTGAAAAGGAAGGACTGAATCACCATCTGGACGGTGCCGACGGCATCCTAGTACCTGGGGGATTTGGGCAGAGGGGCATTGAAGGGATGATTACCGCCATTCAATACGCCCGCGAACACTGCGTCCCGTATTTCGGTATTTGCCTGGGGATGCAGCTTGCCGTGGTGGAATTCGCCCGGCATATGTGCAACCTTGAAAAAGCAAACAGTTCCGAATTTGACCAGGAGACCCCGTATCCGGTAATCGATTTTCTGCCGGAGCAGAGAAGTGTTACGGAGATGGGAGCATCCATGCGACTGGGGGCCTACAGCTGCATGTTAGAGAACGGATCATTCGCCTTTGATGCTTACGGTACCGGTGAAATCAGCGAAAGACACAGACATCGCTATGAAGTAAACAACCAATTCAGGGACATCCTTGTGGAGAAGGGGCTGCGTGTTACGGGAACATCTCCCGATCGCCGTCTTGTCGAGATTGTAGAGATCAAAGAGCACCCATGGTTTCTGGGATGCCAGTTTCATCCCGAATTTAAATCGCGCCCGACTGATCCCCATCCGCTGTTCAGCAAGTTTATTAACGCGGCGTTACAGCGTCACCTGAAAAAATAGATTGGGAAGAAATTTTTTAGCGTTCCTGCCGCTCGATTTCTTTTCTGAGCCTGGATAAGGCGGGAGAAATTTTGACGGGATACGCAGGTTTTGTTTCCAGGGCCTTGAAATGTGCCGGCAAGGCCTTTAATTGTGATCGGGTATAAGCCGCGATCTCTTTTAAACCCTTAGGCTCGGATATCCTCCGGCCACCGCTCATTACCTTTTCAAGAAGAGGCACACCCTCTACTCCATCTCCTTCGGTGGTTAAAATGTCCCTGACCATCGTTTCGTCTTTGAGTTCGCGAAAAACCTGTTTGCGTCCCGGGATTGTAGCTTTTCCCTGTGACTTTTTGAAGCGGGGCTTACCTGCATATTCCATCAGCTTGTATGCACATTCAAGGTACGGCGCGTCTTCCGAGGTGTCGAGCTTCGTACCTACGCCAAAGCCGTTAATCGGTGCTCCCTGGGACATCAGATCGTAAATAAGGTACTCATCGAGATTGCCGCTCGCAAAGATACGTATGTCTGTCAAACCGCTTTCGTTAAGTATCTGTCGGACATCTTTTGACAGGGCCAGCAAATCACCGCTGTCGAGGCGCACAGCCCGGACGTTTATTCCTCTCTCCTTGAGTTTTTTTGCCGCTTCTACAGCCTTTTCCGCACCTTTACGGACATCGTATGTGTCAATGAGAAGGGTTGTATTATTCGGATTCGCCAGGCCAAAACTGAGAAACGCCTCCAGTTCATTCTCATGAGCCTCAACATAGGAATGGGCCATTGTCCCTGAGATCGGTATACCGAAGAGGGATTCTGCAAATACTGTCGATGTGCTTACAAAGCCGGCAATGTATGCGGCACGGGCCGCAAGCAGGCCTGCTTCCGCCCCGTGCGCCCGCCTTAGCCCAAAATCAACCAGGATGGCCTTGTCGTCCGCTGCCAGGACGCAGCGGGCCGCTTTGCTTGCAACAAGTATCTCGAAATGCAGGATATTAATCAGGCGGGTCTCAACGAGCTGGGCTTCCGGCATGGGAGCGACAACGCGCACCACGGGTTCATTTTCAAAAAAAACCGTTCCTTCCGGCATGGCGTAAACATCACCGTGGAAACGGAAATTTGCCAGGTAATCCAGGAGGGCTTTCGAAAACCTGCCCGTACCTGTAATGTAATTCAGTTCTTCTTCAGAGAATCGCAAGTCTTCTATATATGCAAGCAGCGTTTCAAGACCTGCCGATACAAGGAAACCGCGGGTTTTCGGCAGACTGCGAACATAAAACTCGAAGACCGCCTCTTCATGCATGCCCCCGTCCACATAGCCCTGCATCATGGTCAGTTGGTAAAGATCGGTTAGAAGCGGACTGGTCAACAGGTTCATTTTTTTTCTCGAATCTCTTCCGTGGTTATAGTTTTCACTCCTCCCCGGATCATTTCTTCCAGTGCCCTTTCCCCGTCACCCGGGTTTACGTCCGCGGCACGGATCGCATCTGTCAGGACGTAAACTTCGTACCCTTCGGCCAATGCGTCCTTTACGGAATTCAGCACACAGTAATCGGTAGCCAGACCGGCAATGAATATCCTCCTGACCCCTGCTTTTTTCATGAGACTACTTTCGGTATTGCCGGCCGCGTCTCGTCCCCCCAATGTGGAGTACTGCTCGCTGTTCTTCTCCGAACCTTTGGATATGATAACAGATCCTTCCGGGATACTCAGTTTGGAGGAAAACTCGGCACCTTCTGTATTTTGAACACAATGGGGAGGCCATGGTCCTCCCTGGTCTTTAAATGAGCAATGATCAGGAGGATGCCAGTCCCGTGTGAAAAATATCGGTAGGTTGTTTTTTTTAAATAACGCTGCAGCACGATTCACAAAAGGAATAATCTTATCCCCCTCAGAAACGCCAAGAGCACCCCCCGGCAAGAAATCATTCTGCATATCCGTTATCGAAAGGGCATCTCCTTTTTGGAGATAGACAGTCTTACCTTGTTCTGCCATAGTTCTCTCCTCCGCGTAATATTTTTTATTACGGCTGTTATATCTTACCGAAATTGCTCTAAAGACGAAAGGAGATTATCACATATAGGAATTCGTGAATTAATTTTCAAGCAAAAAATAATCGTAACACAAATGTAACACAATTTCGTTGTGTTCGACATGATAATGGACATTTATGTGCTTTATAATGATTTTTCATCAACTATAATAAAAGAAAAAAATTTAATATTATTTGATAGTTATTTGAAATATTGGCGATCATTTTTTTTGGCATGTCTTTTGATAATTAAACATCCCAAAAAGAAGATTTAGGAGGAGGCGAAATGAAAATTAGGGGTAAGCAATTTAATAGGTTAATAAGCAAAAATCATATAATGAAATTGACCAAAGCTATATTAATGAATCTTGTTTTATTGGTCTTATTCGCGGGTGCAGCACAGGCAACTCCATCAACGACTTTCTGGACACCCATGACCCCGGACATCCAGTCTTTCGGCGTCCTTCACATCGGGGTGGATAATTATTTCAGTGTTAACAAGGCCGTTGGATCAGGCGGCGATCCCCACTCTCTCCCGACGGATGCCGGTCTTACCATAGGAGTTCTCCCCTTTGAAAAAATTCAAATGGAAATGGGAGTAGACTACCTGCAGCCGGCTGATTATCCCTGGTCTTTCAACGCCAAGATCGGATTTCCTGAAGGGGCTTTGTTCAAGGAGTCACCGGCTCTGCAAGCGGGAATTTTCAATGTCGGGACCCATACAAATGACGCTGCCCCCGATGCACTCACTAATGGCACCAACCAGAATATCGTGTATGGTTTAATCGGGAAGACCATACCATATATCAATTGCAGAATCTCCGCCGGACCGTACATAGGCAACAGTAGCGTACTGGTAAACAGTGCGACCGGGGACTCTCAGGATAAGGGCTTCATGGTCGCCATCGATCGAGGATTCTGGGCAGTAAAAGACAAGGAAGGCAACGAGTTCAACAGGCTTGTCCTTGCGGCAGATTACGCCTCCGGCACAAACCAAATCGGCGGCGGCGGTGTCGGTCTCTATTATTATTTCACTAAGGACATATCTCTCTTGACCGGACCGGTTTGGTTTAATGACTCTGGCTGGAATGGATCATGGAAATGGACCATCCAACTGGATATAAATACTCCAAAACTTTTTGGTAAGAAGTGATAGCCTCTTCAGGAAGTTGTTAGCAGGAAAACACATTTTTCAACAGCCTCTTCAGACAAACCCCCACCGTCGCGGCCATAGTAACCCCTCTTCCTTCGGGGCTATATGGCTGCGGCGGATCAATACAATATCAGCCGGATGTTCAGGATGATCTCTGTGTGATAAGCTCGGGGAAGTCAGTGAATATACCGTCAACTCCCAATGTCTTCAATCTCTCGATATCCTCAGGCTTGTTAACAGTATATACAAATACTTTAAGCCCCCTCTTGTGCGCACGCTGCATGAATTGCGAATTTACCAGACTGACATGGGGATGCACCGAGTAAGCGGCATACCTTGCGGCGAATTGTTTATAGTGTCTGCGAGGGCGATTTATGAGTACGCCGATTCTCATATAAGGATCCAGTTTTCTGACGGTCATTAACTGACGGCGATCAAAAGAAGATATAAGAAACTTGTCATAGTCCCGGTTACGTTCCTTTATGTACTCCCCGACGAGTGAAACAGCCAACCGGGCCGTGTGTGGTCCCTTCAGTTCAACGTTTATTCCCGTTCTACGGTCAACAGCATCGAACACTTCACGAAGGGTAGGGATGCGCTGGCCTTTGCCTGCGTCAAGAGATCGAAGGTATGCCAATGTCTTATCCATCACAAAGCCGGTGCCGTTTGTTGTACGTTCGAGCCGCTCATCGTGAATTACGATCAACTCGTTCTCGACGGCATAAACATCCACTTCGATCCAGTCAGCGCCGAGGACAACGGCTTTTTCTACTGCGGATAATGTATTTTCCGGCTCATGACCCGACGCGCCGCGATGGGCAAGGCAAAGGAGTTTTTTCATGGTGAGAGAAAGCAAAATCGCTCGTTCGTGTTGATGCAATTGTTATGGAAGATGTTTCAGATCCTCCAGATCCTTATAAATCATCATTTGCTGAATGGTTTTCCTTACTACTTTCCCTTTCTTGCTTGGATGTCTGTTTTTAGTGGGTATGAAAAGAAGTATTACCGGCGAATTATTTCCTCATACAGTGCGGCATAAAATTCGGCAGCATTTTTAATCACATTTTCATCCAGATCAAAGGTAGAGCTGTGGTGCCCCCCGTAAGTCGGCGTACCGAACATGACGAAAAGGGCCTTACCGCCCTTCTTCTGCACTTTTTCCATCATCAGGGTAACATCTTCCGATGCGTTAAAGGCAGCGCTCGGAATGATCTCTTTAACTGAAGGGAGGGTACGCGCGACTTTTTCCGCCATGGCTACCATGTCTGGAGAATTTTCTGCTGTCAGGCAGCAAGCCGCGGGCTTCATTTCCACGCTAAGCCCGTACATCCTGGCGGCGCCTTCAATCACTTCCCGTGACCTCTCAACCATGTACTCATTAAGTTCGTCGGTTACACCTCTCGTCTCCATTCTGAAGTACGCCTTATCCGGGATCACATTCCATGTGCTGCCCGCCTGGTGAAAGCCGACATTGATCCTTGTTACGCCCAGGCCATGCCGGGCTATGGCGTACAAGTTGGTTATCGCCGCACATGCACCGAGCAGGGCATTCCTGCCTTGATCCGGACGGGCTGCCGAGTGGGATGGCCGACCGGTAAAGGTAACTTCAAAGCGAGATAAGGCCATGAAGCTGTGGATATTGAAGGATAGCTCTCCCAGATTTTTCAAAGCCAGCCCTATATGACCGCCCACCAGATAATCAAGGTCATCAGTCACACCTTTCTCCATCATGGCATCTGCTCCCGAAAGGTTCTCCTCATTGGGTTGGAAGATTAATTTTATACGGCCTTTTAATTTCTTCCTGTTCTCAGAAAAATATCTGGCCAATAACAACCCTGTAGCGGTATGTGCGTCATGGCCGCACATATGAGCATAGCCTGGATTCTGTGACACAAATCCCTCTCTGGCCGGGATATGTGAGTTATCCGAGGACTCCGTCACTTCATTGGAATCGATGTCAAAACGAAATCCCACGGTAGGCCCGGGCACGTCTCCGTTCAGAAGACCGACCACACCCGTAAACCCGCCCCGTGCCGGATCCAGAAACTTTTTCTTCGCTCCCGCTTTCAAGGCCCGCGCGTACTCACTCTCCAATCTTTCTTTATCAGGCAAAAGAAGCAGCTTATCTTCTGCCACGACATCCCGTCCCATCCGGACTTCGTAGCCCCATTCTGAAAGTTTTTCCGCTGCAAAGGCCGTCGCATAAAACTCAAGCCAGGACGGCTGCGGGCATCGGTGCAGAGCCCGGCGCCACTTGACCGCTTCGGGATAATGATATGCTATTGCTTCTTCCGGTTTATGATTTTTACAAGCGTCCATGTCTCAATTCGCCTCCGCTCTTCATGAAACAGATTCTTCATTAAAACGATTGGGCTCCGGTTTGGTCATCAGGGTCACGGTGATTGTAACCGCGAAGTTCACGCAAAGAGCGACAAAACCGGCATTGATCCCGAAAAATGGATCCTGTTTTGTCAAAACAAGATAGGCCACCACCGCGATTCCCGTCACCAGGCCGCTGAAGACACCCGTCTTGTTTATACGCCCCCAGTAAAGTCCGAAAATTACACCCGGCAAAAATTGAGTCACGCCCGCGTAGCCAAGCAGCAGCAGATTGACTAAAGTCGTAGAGCTATAGATGGCAAAATAAAGCGCTATCAGCGTGATGACAATAACCATCACCTTGGCTAATTTCTCAACCTGATCATCGGTCATGTTGGGAGCAAACATTTCCCTGTAAAAGTTCTTGGCAAACAGGGTCGCCGCAGCCAAAATCAGGATAGCTGCCGGTACCATGGCGGTCAGCGCGCCGGCGGCGCCTATCAATCCCATAAACCAGGCCGGATAGCTGTTGCGCACAATTGTCAGCAATGCGAGATCGCCGTTACTCAGGCCGGGCACCACCAGAATGGCGGTAAATCCAACGAAAAAAATGAGAGGCATCGTTATCGTATAGAGGGGCATCATCACCGCGTTTTTCCGTAAAGTATCGTTACTCTTAGCAGTAAAGGCGGCGCTGAAAAGATGCGGCCACATATAAAATCCCATTGAAGTCAGCAGGACTGTCGAAATATACCAGGTTTGCCCCATAGTTTTTGTTGAACCCGGCAGTATCAAGTGAAGGGGCTTCGCATTGACCAGGGCTGTAAACATCTCACTGATGCCGCCGAAGTACATATACGGCAGTCCGATACCGATGAAGAACGCGGCAAACAACATAAGGAAATCTTTGATAACGCTTATCCATGCGACGGCCCGGACGCCGCTGATGAACACGAAGATAGCGACGAGGATAAATGCGACAATTATGGCTGTTGCTCTACTGATGCCGCCAAACCCGGACACTTCCACAATAATCCCCAAACCGGTAAGCTGCAACTGCAAATACGGGATGATGAAAATCACGCCGATCAGCGACGCAAAGGCCGCCAGGTTTTTACTCCCATAACGCTTGTGAAAGAAATCAGACTGGGTCTGCATACCGAACTTCTTGCCGATTTCCCAGATTTGCGGCAGAAAATAAAAGGAAAACACATAGGCAAGCGTCAGATAGGCCATGATGTAAAGCGTTGGGCCCCCGCGTGAATAGGCCCAGCCGCTTGCTCCAAGAAATGCAAAAGTTGTATAAATCTCTCCAGCCATCAAGAGCCAGACAAGAACGACACCGAAGCCGCGCCCGGCGACCGTCCATTGTTCAAGGTTCATCTTGTAGCGCGCACCGGCATACATGCCGACAATCGAGCTTACTAAAACGATAACAAAGATCACACTCAGGGCTATCGTCGAGCTATCCATGCTGGATCCCTCCTTCCTGAATGCGTCCGGCAGCGTCAATTTTTCTCCTCTCGATCTTATAGGCAAAAGTCATGCAAACCGGTGTCATCAGTATCCACAATACGATCCAGAAAATATTAAAAGGCAGTCCCAAGACAAAGGGATGGACCCGGTCCCATAACGGGACGGAAAAACACATGGCAATAAAAGGAATCAAACCAACGAGAATGGCCTGCAGTGATGGTTTGTGCATGAAGAACCCTCCTTTCCGAACACTGAACTTTTTCTTGTCAGTTAATTAATATTTACCGGTAAAAATCCATAGCTGTTTAAAAATAAGGTAAAGATGATTAATACGCAGTTGCCTCAAACGGGGTCCAAGAACTTCATCCTATGTTTGAAATGTAAACTGACAGAGCACGACTGATGCACGCAAAAAAACTGGATTGGAAAAACTTGATTTAATCAATTATGATTCCCTCGAGCTTTAACCTTTTCCTGGGCGGCGGTGATTCAGCGGGGTAGCCAATCGGCAGCAAGGCAACGACACGGATATTATTGTCCCAGTTGAAAATATCTTTAACCATTTGCTCATCAACAAGTCTGATCCAGCAGCTTCCCAAGCTAAAATCCAATGCCCTTAACACAATATGTTCAACGGCTATAGCCACATTAAGAGTTATCCTATCTCCTAATTGTTGGACAGCCTCAGTGTTCATATTGCTTACTCTTTTGAGAATTATGTCCTTTATCCTGTCTTCAACTGCTCCTATCTTGCCAAGGTCTTGAATCCCGGAGACAGTACCGTCCAGATAGCCCTTCATATCTGCGCAACATACCAATACAACAGGCGCGTCAGCTATGAACAGTTGGTTGTATGCCGCCTGTGATAATTTTAATTTAGTTTCCCCGTCTTTAACTACTTTGAAACGCCAGGGTTGCGCATTCGATCCGGAAGGAGCTAATCTTGCAGCTTCCAGAAGAGACATAATGATATCATCCGAAATTGGTTCAGACTTAAATTTCCGTATACTTCTTCTTCGTTCAATTGCTTCTTTGGTCGTCAGCACGATGCTTTTTCTGCCCCTGTCTGATCTCAGCGAGAGTGATTATGGATTGCAATGTAGCATAGAAAGGCGGAATATAAAATGCAGGAGTTCAGAAAGAACCTTATACATTGTTGCACCTGAGACAAAATCTTAATTTTAACAAATCAGCACAGGAAGATTCGGGAAAACTGCTTTATCACGCTGCCACTCGTACACGAGGACATCTATGCCGAGCTTTTTCAGTTTTGCTTTGAGGATTTCATCAATAAATTCAGGAATGGTGAGGATAAGCCGTGGCCGCCCCTGCAGGTCGGTACTGGCGAGCAATAATTGACCGGCTCCCGATTGTATGCTTTCCGGCAACGCATCGGTAATCACCCGGAAGACGATTGTTATATCTCCCTTTGCGTTTGCGATGAGAAGATCGTGTTCCAAATTGTTACCGATTTTAAGACCACGGCGAGAGAGAACATCATACAGGTCCTTCACAATGAGGCCATGGTCGCACACGAATCTTGGATCAAGTTCTGGCTGGGCGTGGCTCGCACCTATTAGCTCTTCTCTGAAACAAAGCTCATCAAAAGTTATTTCCAACTGGGACGAAGGGGAAGAATAAAGATTTTTTATTGTATCAATCTTCCGGACGAATTGAGTAACCTGCCTCACAAACCGGGGAGAATTTAGAATACCGATTAAGGCCACTGTGGTGTCCACGGGGCCGTCTTCCATAGTCGTCCACACGCCGCGGTAATGGTCTTCGAACAGAGACTTGCCGACTCCTTTCTTGCCGCCGCCGATTTTACCACGATGAACTACATAGACCCTACCGCCGCGATCTGCGGCCATCGCCCCGCCGATTCGCCGGTCGATGCCCCGCGCGGGGAAATTGATTTCGCATGTAATCGGGATGTGCGATGCCCCTGTAGGTTTTCCTGCACCGAAGGCGTGCCAGTACCGGCTGTCGGATATTTTCTCATGGAGCATCCATATTCCCAGGCTGTCCGACCAGGAAACTTTTGCTTTAACTGTTGCACCGGGATGGCCGAGATTAACCGCGATTTTCTCATTAATGAACGGTTTGAAGCTTTTTATGAACTGGCGCCTGTATTTTTTAATGGCAGATTCGTCGTCAAGGACTCTCAGCATTATCCTTTTCTCCAATGGCCAGGCTTCAGCGTAATCTCTTATTGATGATATGTTTAAAATATGTACAGGAAACACTCCTTTTAATCAAGCCGTTTTCTGATATGCTTGGCGAAACCCATGTGTCTCCTAAGCCACCCCTGACCCCCGCAAGCGGGGGACAAGCTCCCAAGCCCCCTCCGGAGGGGGACAACTATGTCTTTCGCAGGTCTACGCTCCAGGATGAAAGTTTGTCATTCCCTTTGAAAAGAACACCCCTGTTTTTATAATGCATGTCGCTTACTTTCAGCATAATTTCTGTGCCTGCATAGTCGCCATTTTTTGAACGGCACGTGGATATTATCGTGTCACCCACGATGACAAACCGCCCCTGGAGAATCCCCAGATCAGGGTTCAGAGATTCCCATGTCGTAATGTGCCTGCCTTCTCTGAAAGGGGCAATTTCATAACGGTTGTAAATCTTGATCGGGTTATCTGCCGCTTTTATTTCCATCTCTCCTTCATTGATCCACAATGCCTCAAGATGCATGATCCTGGTCATCCCTTCCAGCGGTAAAGCGCGATCTGTATCATCAAAATAATGCCCCTGGGCAATCCATATTCCTTCCAGATATAAAAAAGTGTGATTCATCTTGAGCCCTTCGAAATTGGGCGGTGGCGCAGCAGTACATAAGTGGCGCCCGTACCGCCGTCGCAAGACTGCGCGCTTGCATAAGCGATTACCCATTTGCGCCAGTGTCCGCGGGTAAGCCACTCACGAACCTTATTTTTCAAGATCGGCTCGCCGGGTGAAGAGAGGCCGCGTCCATGTATGATGAGGATCGCTCTTTTCCCGGATGTGACCGCACCTTTGAGGAACGCTTCAAATGTTTCTTTGGCTTCTGCCACGCCAAGGCCGTGGAGATCAATGTGGGCCTGTATGGAGAAATCACCCCGGTGCAGTCTTCGGGCAAACTCCGGATGTACATCCCGGCCCGTACCTTCCATATACTCAGGCGTTTCTGAAATAACAAAACCTTCCCCATACATTACAAGATTTTTTAGCTGTGCAACAGTATCCGTCTCGAGGCCATTCTTGACCTTATCGGGCGGCCTGTCCTTAACATTTTTCGCTGTTCGTTTATCTCTTGCTATCGGGTTTACATCCTGCATGGCCTCCAGAAAAACTTTTTCTTCGATTTCAGGATTATCAGCATCTTTACTGACGGCTGCCTTTTTGACAGGAGGTCTGGGATGAGAAAGCGGGCTTCCCTTCAGGACATTTTTCAATTTGCCAAAGGGATTGTATTTGAGATAAGAATCAGACCCATTCATGATTGAGACCTCTCTTCATCAATCGAGGCGTTTCCGGAAACGGCGGATAGCGGCGGTAAATACAACTACACCTAGAATAGCCATAGCGGCATACTGGTGCCAGAGGACATCGATACCTACCCCTTTCAGGAAGATTCCTCTGATTATTATAAGCATATACCTCAAAGGATTGAGATACGTCAACCATTGCACGAATACAGGCATGTTGACAATGGGAAAGACAAAGCCGGAGAGCATAAAGAAAGGCAGGATGAAAAAGAATGTGGTCATCATGGCCTGCTGTTGTGTCTTGGAAACGGTGGAAATAAACAGGCCTACGCCCAGGGTACTCAAAAGGAACAGGCAGGTGGCGGAGAAGAGAAGAAAAATACTCCCGGCGAGCGGTATTTCAAACCAGAATATCGCGATGATCGTCACCATTACCATCTGCGCGAGAGAAATGATGATGTACGGGATTGTCTTGCCTAAAATAAGTTCCGTCGGTTTCAGGGGAGTCACGATGAGCTGTTCTATTGTGCCCATTTCTTTTTCCTTGATGACAGCAATCGAGGTGAGAAGCAGAGTTATCAGCATTACTACGAAGGCCACGATTCCGGGTACGAAGAAATGCTGGCTGTCAAGGTTGGAATTATACCACGTTCTGATCCGACCGTCTATTTTGCCGTAGTCCATTCGCTGCGGGTACAGTTCCTTGAGAAGGTCCTGGTTTATTTTATCAATGATCTGCACTGAATATGCTATACGGATCGACGCCATGTTGCTCATTGTTCCATCCGCGATGATCTGAATTTCTGCTGTTTCACCTTTTCTAATCTTCCTTGCCAGATCGGGGCCGATCTTGATGGCCATATCGACTTTGGCGTTCAGGAGGGACTGCTCCAATTCACGGTCGTCCCGCAGAATCTGGGTGATCATAAAAATCTTGCTGGCGCTGAAGGCATCAACAACCATGCGGCTCTCCCGCGTGTGTGACTGGTCGAGGAGGCCAACACGGATGAGTTTGATGTCATAATTCACGACGTAGCCGAATAAAAGCAGCATTACAAGCGGTGCGGTTATAAGGACGCGCCTGGTGCGCGGGTCGCGAAAGAGCAGGATAAATTCCTTGCGGACAAGTTCCCGGATGCGGAGCCAGCTCATGTCACAGTCCCTCCCTCTTGAGCAGAACGTAATTCAGTGCTGCGAGAACGGTGAACATGACGATCATTACGAGATAACTCGGCCACAGGTGGGCCAATCCGAGATTCCGCAGATATAAGCCGCTCAGGATGTTGATAAAGTATGTAGCAGGAACGATGTATGTCACGAGCTGAAGGACCTTCGGCATGTTGATTACCGGGAAAACGAAATTCGACAGAAGCAGCGAGGGAAGGTATGTGAGAAGAATGGCCCCTTGATTGGCCAGGAGTTGAGATTTGGTAACAGAAGATATGAATAGCCCCAATGCCAAAGCGACGGCCAGATAAATGGACGAGGCCATGATCATCAGCCAGAAGCTCGACTTCATGACAACGCCGAAGAGAACCTGTCCCATGAGGATGGATATGAGGACGTCGGTCAACCCGACGAAAAAATAAGGGATGGCTTTGCCGATCAGGAATTCACCGGCGGTAAGGGGGAGGGATTTGATCGTTTCCATTGTCCCGTTCTCGTATTCCCGGGCAATGATGAGGGAAGTCAGCATGGCTCCCACGATCATGATGATGACGGCAATTATCCCGGGGACAATGAAGTTACGGCTTTCCAGATCCTCGTTAAACCATACGCGTATCTGACCGTCGACAGGCGGCTTTATTTGCTCCATCCCCTGGCGGTTAAGAAATTGAATGAGCAGTTTCTGATTGTACTGTGAAATGAAGGCGTTCACATAACCTCTTGTGATATTGGCAAAGCTGGGGTCGCTCCCGTCAAGAAGGGCCTGCAGCGGGGATACGCGTTCTGAGCGGATATCCCTGGTCCAGTTTACCGGTATTACTATGACAAGGATCGCCCTTCCCTCATCCAGATAATCTGTGGCGGCTTTCGTATTAGGCAGGTGCGCCGCGATGTGAAAGTATGGCGAACCGTCAAGGTGGCGAATAAAGTCACGGCTGAAATCAGTGTTGTCGTAGTCCACGACGACGGTTTCCACATTATCAACGTCGAGACTCAGCGCGTAGCCGAAAAGGAGTATCAAAAGCAGCGGCAGTGCAAAGGCCAGATACAGGCTCCGGAAATCCCGTATCAGGTGATAGAATTCCTTGCGTGTCACGGCTTGAATGTTTCTGAGGTTCAGCATATCTTCCTCGTCATGAGAGCTATGAACGCCTCGTTCAAACTCGCATCCGGGCGGCTTGGGCACGCCATCGCGATAATCTCCGGCGAGCTGCCGGTTGCGACTATCCGTCCTTCGTTTATCATCACGATACGCTCGCAGTGGCGGGCTTCATCCATGTAATGGGTGGTGACAAATACCGTGATTCCCTCTGCCGCGAGTTCCCGGATAAAATTCCAGAAATGCTGCCGTGTAATGGGATCCACACCCGAGGTTGGTTCGTCGAGAAAAAGGATATCCGGGCGGTGGAGGAGGGCACAGCCGAGGGCAAGGCGCTGGCGCCACCCCTGCGGCAGTTCGCGAGTCCGGCGGTCTTTAACCTCCTGAAGCCGCGCCATATCGAGGATCCAATCCATCCGCTCTTTCCACTGACCTTCCGGTACGCTATAGACCCCGAGATAAAAGCGGATATTTTCATAAGGGCTCATGTCCTCGTAGAGTGAAAATTTCTGAGACATGTAGCCGATGGACTTCTTGATTTCCTCCGGTTCCTTCATGATATCATGTCCGGCTACCTGGCCCTGGCCGGAAGTGGGGGTCAGTATGCCGCAGAGCATGCGGATCGTCGTCGATTTTCCGGAGCCGTTAGGTCCGAGGAAGCCGAAGATTTCCCCCCTTTTTACGGAGAAGGTGATTTTATCCACCGCGACAAAAGCACCGAATCGCTTTTCAAGGTCATGCACGGATACGGCCTCAGCGTTTGAAGGAATCATGAACGATCTCCTCATCTACCTCCCGGATGCGGTTGATCATCGCCTCTTCCAGGTTTGTGAAACGGCCCCGTATCTCCGACGGTGTGGCAATATCCAGGACGCGTGAACGGTGCATCAATGCCAAGGTGTCGCACTTCTCCCCTTCATCGAGGTACGCGGTGGAGACGATGATGGTCATGCCTCCCGCGCGCATCTCTGCGAGTATTTCCCAGAACTCCTGACGGGAAACGGGATCTACACCGTTGGTCGGCTCATCAAGGATCAGCGCCTTCGGTTCGTGGACAAGGACACAGGCCAGCCCCAGCTTCTGTTTCATTCCGCCTGAAAGGTTGCCTGCCTGTCGATCGACGAAAGGAAGAAGATTGGAAAACCCGAGATACTTTCTTCTCCTCTCTGCGCGCTCTTTTCTGGGGACATTGAAGACATCCATGAAGAATGTCATGTTTTCATCTACCGTGAGGTCATTGTAGAGGCCGAAGCGCTGCGGCATATAACCGATCAGATGCTTCACCTTTTGCTTATCGGCAACGACATTGTAGCCCGCGATCGTAATTCGCCCGTCCGCCGCCGGCATCATTGTGGCTGTCATCCTGAGAAGTGTCGATTTGCCTGCGCCATCGGACCCGACCAGGCCAAAGATCGTTCCCCGTTCAACGGATAGGGTTGCGTCCCGTACGGCCTCCACTTCGCCGAAGCGCATGGATACATTCTCGATGGATATAAAAGGTGTGTTGTTTGTGACCATTTTCGCCCTCTTCAGATAATAAGAAGTTGCGTGCAAGGCTTTGTCAATATGCCAGCAACGCGGTTACTGACGCGAAAATTTTTTTACCCCCTTTTCTAAAGGGGGCAGGGGAGATTTTATTCCTTCTGCAAAATCCCTCTGAATCTCCCTTTGCAA
>Ga0335071_10003016_pt1 | contig 17902 bp, 16 predicted proteins | sample Lox_Sample_15_FD_206724 | JGI IMG/M metagenome (GOLD analysis project Ga0335071, IMG submission 206724) | Soil microbial communities from Loxahatchee National Wildlife Refuge, Florida, United States - Lox_Sample_1.5 | ecosystem: Environmental > Terrestrial > Soil > Wetlands | place: USA... | reverse complement strand
GCCGGCGCGAAGCATGCCGGAGAGGGAGAGCGATCCGGTGGCCCGCACGAGCACGAGCAAGGCCAAGAACAGCGCTGGCTCGGCGAAGGAGGCGAAGGTGACCTCGCGAGCGGCGCCCATCCCCTCGAACGACGAGCCGGTGTCCAGGGCGGATAGAGCGGTGAGGAAGCGGGCCAGGCCGAGCAGGTAGGCGAAGAGGACGAAGTCGCCCGGGAAGGGCAAGAGTGCCGGGGCGCCGCCGAAGGACATGAGCAGCCCGGCGGTGACGACCGCCGCCAGGCCCAGGACCGGACCGGCCCAGAACAGCCAAGTGGTCCCGGTGCCGTACACCGCCCCTTTGCGCAGGAGGCGACGCAGGTCGTGATAGGGCTGGAGGAGGGGTGCGCCCGTGCGGCCGGCGAAGATGGCCTTCACCCGGTTCACCGTCCCGAGCAGCAAGGGCGAGAGGAGCAGGAAGGCCAGGAAAGGGATGAGCGAGACCAGGTGGTGCGTCACGGCCCCCCTCCCACCGCCAGCCAGACGAGCAGTGCCACGAGCCCGCAGACGAGCAGCAACGCCTGGAACTGGACCGCCCCGAGAAGCCGCCCCCGTGCCCGCCTCGCCAGGGCGGCGACCCAGGAGAGCGCCGGTACGATGGCCCGCTCCAAGGCCGTGTCCCGCACCGAGGTGCGGGAGAGGGCGCGGGAGGGAAAGATCCCGCTCGGCGGGCGGACGCGGGCGCGGGGGCAGAGCACCGAGCGGAAGCTGGCCACGAGTCCAGCCGCCAGGGACGAGCCGGTGTACTGCATCCGGGCGGTGGGGCGGCCGAAGCCGCACCCCCAGACCTCGGCGCGTGGCTGCGGCCCGGAGAGGAGCCTCTGGCGGAGGAACGTGATGCCGAAGGCCAGAGCGCAGAGGGCGGCCGCCACCGCGCTGACCCGCACCGCCGAGGCACCGGCGGCCTCCGCTGGCCCGACGAGCGCCTGGGCCGGCAGTCCCGACCACTGGGCCGCTGCGCCGGCGAGGGGCGGCAGCAGGCTGGCGGGGAACAGGCCGATGGCGGCGCAGACCGCCGCCAGCAGGAGCATGGGGATGCGCATGGCCCGAGGCGCCTCCTGTGCCGCGGCCGCCTCCGGGGAGCGCGGATGACCCAGGAAGGCCACTCCGAACACCTTCACGAAGCAAGCGGCGGCGAGCCCGCCCACGAACGCCAACAGCGGAGCGGCCAGGGCGGCGAAGTGCGGGTGCGGCGCCGGGCCGACGTCGAAGACGGTGCGCAGCGAGGCCAGGTAGAGGAGCCACTCGGAGGCGAAGCCGTTGAGGGGCGGGAGGCCGCAGATGGCCAGCGCGCCCACGAGGAACAGGACCGCGGTGCTGGGCATGGCCCGGGCCAGGCCGCCGAGGCGGTCGAGCTCGCGGGTGCCGCTGGCCTCTGCCACCGCGCCGGCTCCGAAGAAGAGCAGACCCTTGAAGGTGGCGTGGTTCACCACGTGGAGCACCGCGGCGGCGAAGCCCAGCAGCACCAGGGCGGCGTCAGCCCGGGCGCGGCCGAGCAGCGCCAGCCCTGCCGCCATCGCGATGATCCCCACGTTCTCCACCGAGTGGTAGGCGAGCAGCCGCTTCAGATCGTGCTGGGAGAGGGCGAAGGCCACCCCGAGCACTGCCGAGGCGCCGCCCACGACGAGGAGCAAGGTTCCCCAGGCCGCCGGTGGGCCCTCGAAGAAGCCGGTCACCCTCATCAAGCCGTAGACCCCGGTCTTGATCAGCACTCCGGACATGAGTGCCGAGACGTGGCTCGGTGCGGCGGCGTGCGCTCCGGGAAGCCAGAAGTGGAGCGGCAGGAGGCCGGCCTTGACCCCGAAGCCGACCAGGGCCAGGGCGAACACGGCGCTGGCGGTCCCGCTTCCGCCCGGCATGTGGGCCATGGCCGCGAAGTCCCACGAACCGGCCACCCCGGCGAGGAGCGCGAACATGGCGAACAGGGCCAGGTTGCCGGCGTGGGCCGAGGCCAGGTACACGAACGCACCGCGCTGCGCCTCGCGCTGCTCGTGCTCGGTGAGCACCAGTCCGAAGCCGGCGAGCGCCATCACCTCCCAGGCCACGAGGAAGAGGATGCCGTTCGCCGCCACCACAACCGCGGCCATGCCCGCGGTGATGAGCCCGTAAAGGAGCTGTACCCGCACCGCCCTCCCCCCCAGCCGCCGCTGCGGGAAGTACGCGAGCCCGTACACGGATCCGAGCGCCGGCAGGACGAGCACCGGCAACAGGAAGAACGCCGACAAGCCGTCGAGCCGCACGGCAAGCGACCCACCGGGCGTTGCCCAGGGCAGCGCCGCCCCGGACGGCAAGCCGGACAGGAGCGCGCCCACCGCCGCCGACCCGCCGGCCAATGCCCCAGCACACAAGGCCGAGCAGGAGAGCGCCTGTCCGAGCGCCGGCCGTCGCCGCAGGACAACCGCCCACACCCCGCTCGAGGCGGTGAGCGCCAGTGCAAGAAACAGCAGGAAGATCAGGGGAGGGAGTGCCACGCGAATCGAACGCCGCGGTGGGGAGCCGCGGCGTGGACGGCACTCTACCTCGGCGATGTCCGCGAACTCAAATGCGCCCTCTGCCGCGCCGGTTGGGGTGCGCTCGTCCGCCCGGCAGCCATTGCGTTCACCCCGGGTCCGGTGAATGGCGCGGGGAGGCGCTCGTTCGGTTGCAAGCCCGCAGTGAGAGCGGAGCGCCGTTGGCCCGGGAACGGGCCACTCGATCCAGGCATCCGCTTGCTCATCGAGCGGCGCACCGGACCTCTGGTTCCGCCGCGAACCCGATTCGAGCCTCGACCGATCGGCTCCCGGCTCCCTCAGGCCCAGGGGCCCGGGTGATCCTCTACGGCCAGGACTCACGTTGGACGAGCGTGGTCGAGGCCAGGCGAGAGCAGGGTCATTGAAGGGGGAGGCGCGCGGCGAGGCTCACTCGGGCGCCTCTCGGTCCGGTGCACCCTGGCCTCGGGCACCGCCTCCACCGCGGGACGGGCCGGGAGTGGCACCTAAGGGCTCGGGCCAGGAGGGGGCGGCCGGAGGCACTGTTCCGCGCTGTTATGTGCCCCCAGGGGGATGCGGTCACCCGAGTAGCGCCGACCCGGCACGGGCTAGGCTGCGAGCTTGCCGCCAGCGACCCCGACCGCTGGTCGCCGCCGACCCTTCCCGCTCTCCTCGGCCCGGGCCTTGCCCAGGCGGTCGATGAGCACCGCCGCCAGCAGGGTGGCCCCGATCACGAATGTCTGCCAGTAGACGTCCACTCCGAGGAGGGTCAGCGCGTTGGTGATGAGGGCCATGAGGAGCGAGCCAAGGAAAGCGCCCAGCACCGTCCCCTCGCCGCCCTGCAGGCTGGCCCCACCGATGATGACCGCGGTGATGACCCGGAGTTCGAGACCGGTCCCGGCCGTCACCGAGGCCGCCCCCAGACGCGCGGTCATGACCACGCCGGCCAGCCCGGCGAACAGGCCGGTCAACAGATAGGCCAGGGTCTTCATCCGATCGACCGGGATGCCGGACAGGCGGGCCGCCCGCTCGTTGCCGCCGATGTAGTAGCTCTGCCGGAAGAAGCGGAAGCGGCGCAGCATCAGGTCACCGGCGGCGATGAGCACCACCGCCACGATGATCGGCGTCTGCACCCCCAGCACGGTGGTCTGGCCCAGCGCCTTGAACCCGTCCGGCAGCCCGGAGATGTTCCTCCCCTTGGTGAGTATGAGGGTGAGGCCGCGGAAGAGGCTGAGCGAGGAGAGGGTGGTGACGAAGGGGTTGATGCCCACCTTGGAGACGATGAATCCGTTGAAGGCACCGATGGCGGCACCCAGCGCCAGGCCGGTGAGGACCGAGAGCCAGACCGGCACCTCGCTGATGAGGAGGAGGGCGGTGGCTGCGCCGGTGAAGGCCACCACCGAGCCGACCGACATGTCGAAGCCACCGGCCACCATGAGGTTGGTCATGGCAACGGCGATGATCGCCTCCACCGAGAGACCGAGGAGCAGGGCCAGCAGGTTGCCCGAGGAGAGGAAGTAGGGCGAGGCGAAGCACATGGCCAGGAAGACCAACCCCACCACCAGCGCGATCATGAACTCGCGCTGCCGCGCCAGCCGTCGGAACAGGTCCATGTCAGTGCACCTCCGTGCGCGCCGCCGCCCCGTTGCCCGGCCCGTCCGCGGCGCCGCTCGCCCCGGTGGCCAGCCCGATCACCGCCTCCTCGGTCGCTTCCGCGGCCAGGAGTTCCCCGGCGATACGGCCCGACTTCATCACGTAGATCCGATCGGAGAGGCCGAGGACCTCCGGCAGGTCCGAGGAGATCATCAGGATGGCAGTCCCCTGGGCGGCCAGGGCGCGCAAGAAGCCGTAGATCTCGCTCCGTGCTCCCACGTCCACGCCGCGGGTGGGCTCGTCGACGATGAGCAGGCGGGGGGCGGTCCCGATCCAGGCGCCGATGAGCACCTTCTGCTGGTTTCCCCCGGAGAGGGTCCGGACCGGCCGATCGCTGCCGCCCGAGACGATGCGGTAGTCGCGCACCGCCTTCTCGGCTGCGGCCTCGACCAACGCCTCGCTCACGAGCGGTCCTCGACTGAGCCGCTCCAGCCGGTTCGCGGCCACGTTGGCGCCGACCGGGAAGTCGAGGTACAGGCCCTGCGTCTTTCGGTCCTCGGTGAGGTAGCCGATGCCCAGCTGGATGGCGTCGTGCGGGGTGCGCGGGGCGATGGGCCGGCCCTCCAGCCGCAGCTCCCCCCCGGAGAGCCGGTCGGCGCCGAACACGGCGCGCGCCAGCTCGGTCCGGCCCGCCCCGACCAGCCCCGAGAGCCCGACGATCTCGCCGGCCCGGACGTGGAGCGACACGTCCGTGAAGCCATCGCCGGAGAGCCCACGCCCCTCGAAGCGGACCGGACCGAGCGCGGAGGGACTCGGGCGCCGCCCGTAGGCGTCGCTGATGGTCCGCCCCACCATGCTGGAGACGAGGAAGTCCTCGTCGATCTCGCCCACCTGCGCCTCGCAGACGAACCGCCCATCGCGGAGCACCGTCACCGTCTGGGCGATCTGGAAGATCTCCGCCAGGTGGTGGGAGATGTACAGGCAGGCCAGGCCGCGGGCAGTGAGCCGGCGCAGGTTGTCAAAGAGCCGCCGCGCCTCGAGGTCGGTCAGCGAGGAGGTGGGCTCGTCGAGGATGAGCACCTTGGGGTCGGTGGAGATGGCCTTGAGGATCTCCACCACCTGCTGGGTGGCCGGCCCGAGCTGGCGTACCGGGGTGGCCGGGTCGAGTCCTTGCAGGTCGAACAGGGAGAGGAGCTCCCGGGTACGGCGGTGCAGTTCCTTGAAGTCGATGGAGCCCCAGCGACGCACCGGCTGACGGTTGGCAAAGACGTTCTCGGCGACGGAGAGCGACGGAACGAGCGATAGCTCCTGGAAGACGATGGAGATGCCCTGGCGGACCGCCTCCTGCGGCGAGGGGAAGGTCACCGGCTGGCCGTCGAGGAGGATGATCCCCGCGTCCGGCCGGTGGACGCCGGTGAGGGTGAGCATGAGCGTGCTCTTGCCGGCGCCGTTCTCGCCCACCACCGCGTGGGTCTCGCCGCGGCGGACCCGCAGGTGGACCCCGTCCAGGGCACGGACGCCCGGGAAGGTCTTCACGATGTCGCGCGCCTCGAGAACGTATTGCGACATGGACGACTCCGGTCCGGCGCAGATCGCCGGAAACGGCCGGGGGGAGTCGCCCCGTGGAGGCGAGCTCCCCCGGCCCGCGGGGGAGGGACGGGTTCGGTCCCTCCCGGCCCGCGACCGCTACCGCTTGAAGTACTTGTAGTTGTTGGAGTCGACGATGATGGCGCCGGTGTCGACCACCGCCGGGATTCCCAGGACGCCGGCGATCTTGTTGTCCGAGGTGATGGCCACCTTGGAGTTGTTGAGGTTGTACATGATCTGGACCGCGTAGTACGGCATGAGCGCGGTCTGCTGGGCCACCGAGGCGGAGATCACGCCGTCCTTGATCCCGTCCAGGACCTCGTTGCCCCGGTCCATGGCCACGATCTTCACCTTCCCCACCTTCTTGGCCTCGCGCACGGCGGTGGCCGCACCCGAGCCGCCGGCCGCCTCGACGCAGGCGATGCCGGCCAGGTCGGGGTACTTCTGGAGCAGGGCGGCGGCGCCCTGCGCGGCCTGGTTGGGATCGCTCTGCGTGTCGACCAGCTGGACGATCTCGATGTCCTTGTACTTGGCCAGCGCGGCCTTGTACCCGGCCACGCGCTCCTCCAGGTTCGACTGGCCCGGCTTCAGCATGATGGCGACCTTCCCCTTGCCGCCGATGAGGCTCGCCAGCTTGGTCCCACCCACCACGCCGGCGTTGTAGTTGCCGGTCCCCACGAAGGCCATGCGCTTGGAGCCGGGCAGATCGGCGTCGACCGTCACCACCGGGATGCCCTGGGCCACGGCCTTGTCCACGATGGCGTCGAGCGACGGCTCAAAGCCCACCACCACCAGCCCATCGGGCTTCTTGGCGATGGCCTGCTCGAAGGCCGCGACCATGGCGTTCATGTCGTACTCGGCCGGGCCCACGTACTCGGTCTTGACGCCCAGCTCCTTCCCCACCATCTGCATCCCCATCTTGTGGTCGTAGAAGTAGTCCAGGTTCCCGAGCGCCGAGACCTCGATGTACAGCTGGTCCTTGGGGGCCTTGGCCGCGGCCCGGGCCGGCAGGGCCGACAGGGCGGTGATCGCCAACAGCGTCGCCAACACCATCTTCTTCATCATGGAAGTTACCTCTCCTTGTGGAACGGTGCGCTGCGACCGGTGCTTCGACTACAGAGAGTTGCGCAGGATGAGCCGGGTGGGAACGACCTCGCGGATGGGCCGGGGATCGAGGACGTGCTGCCCGGCCCGGACCCCCAGCCCGTAGAAGTCAATGGAGACGACCGAGATGCCGCCGGCCACGATCTCCTTGAGCGGCGTGTCGTTGTAGGAGAGGACTCCCACGTCCTGGCCCAGGCGGTGGCCGGTGGCGTTGCAGTGCTTGACGAGGTGGACGAGGTCGTTGTCGTCGAGGACCAGATAGGCGGTCCGGGGCTCCACCATCTGCTCGGTCAGGCGCGGCACGACGCTGGTGGCCAACCCCGCCCGCCGCCCGAAGCGCAGCACCGCCTCCTGGATCTCGACCGGGTCGTGGTTGTCGGGCGGGAAGACCAGCACCAACTGCCGGTACCGGCGCAGCCGGGATAGGCCCCTCTCCAGAGCCTGGACCAGCTGGTCGTCGAAGTTCTGGACGATGCGGGGCGTGGCCCGGCGCGGTGCGCAGGCGTCGATGTCCAGCACGAGGAGTCGCTCGTGCTCCAGGGCTTCCAGCGCCCTCGCCACCTCCGGTGCCGGGAATGGCATCACCACGTACCGGTCGTACTTGCCCCGCGCCTCGAGGAGCAGGCGGTGGAAGAGCACGGGGTTGAAGTGGTGAAAGCAGACGTCGCTATCGGCCTGCCGCGACACCGTGTCGGTGAACCCGGCGAAGACCTTCTCCTTGAAGGCGTTCAGGGTATCGAAGACCACGAAGGCCCGGATGCGGGGGTCGGGCGCGTCGGTCCGCAGGAAATACCCCTTGCCGTGGATGGCCGAGAGGTAGCGCATCTCCTGGAGCAGGTCGTACGCCTTGACCACCGTGTCGCGGGAGAGGCGGTGGGCCCGACAGGCTTCATTGATGGAGGGGAGCCGGTCGCCCTTGCGGAGCGCTCCCGCGCGCAGCGCCGCCACCACCCGCTCGGCGATCTGCCGGTACTTGGGCGACTGGGAGCGGGGGTCCAGGGCGAAGATGCCGCCGGGGGGGCGGGAGGCCGCGGTCCCGCGCCGGTGCCCGTTCCTAGCCACGGGCCTCGCTCCCCGCCTGGTCCCGGATCCGCCGCCGGTAGAGGCAGTCCTGCAGGTCGCACAGCCCGCAGGTGTACGGGAGGCGTCGCACCTCCGTCCCCAACCCGATGAAGCCGCTCACCGTCTTGATGGGGCGCATGAGCGAGGTGTCGGTGAGCGTCACCCCGCAGTAGCCGGGGGGAAAGAGCTGGAAGAGCTTCTGCTGCTCGGAGACGTGCCACTCGCAGTAGCCGGGGCTGTAGCGGTTGGTGATGCGCTGACCGCCCTCCGCCATCCGCTCCTCGAGCGCGTCCTGGAGCCGGTCCATGGCCGCCTCCACCACGAGCGAGCCCACGGTGTCGGCCACGAACCCGGTGAAGGGATCTCCGCCGGCCATCAGGCCGCGCGAAAGCTCCTCGATGCCCTTCCCCGCCGTGCACAAGAAGGCGGCCAGGGCGGTGGAGCGGGAGAGCTGGCCGCTGACGATCTTGCCCACCTCGAAGGACAGCCCCTGGGCCTTCAGCATGTGGGTGGACCGGTCCACCGCCACCTCGGGGCAGAGCACGCACCCGCCCTCGATCGACCAGAGCCCCTCGCCCCGAGCCGCCACCGCTTCCATGGCGGCGAGGACCACCTCTGGCAGCGCGCCGGCGGGATACCCGACCACCACCGCTACCTCTTCTGGGCCGGGCCGGAGCTCGGCGAAGGTGAACCGACGGTGGAGCGCTTCCTGGTGGCCCAGGGTGCTCCTCATGCGGCTTCCACCTTGGCACGCCGCTCCTCGAAGCGGAGCTGGGCCGCGAAGAGGGCGGCCAGGTTGGCCTCGGGTACGCCGGGGGGCGTGTCACAGCCGGTCGAGAGGACGAAGTTCCGGTGGCCGGCGGTGGCGACGAGCAAGGCCGTGGCGGCGGCCTCGACCTCCCCGGGCGTCCCGGACTTCATGAGGCCAGCCGGGTCCAGGTTTCCCATCACCAGCCGATCGGGCGGCACCGCCGAGAGCGCCTCGACCATGTTCGCCTGGTTCCCGAAGTGCAGGGCGCCGGCACCGGTCGAGACCATGGAGTGAGTCACCTGGCCGCGGTTCCCGCAGTTGTGGAGGACGAACAGGAAACCGTCGTCCTGGACCGCCTTCACCACCTGGCGCACGTGGGCCGACGAGAAGTCGTCGCACAACTCCCCGGAGAGCAGGCCGGCGGCCGGCTCGGCCATGACCAGCCCGTCGGTGCCGGCCGCCTTGAGTGCGCGGGCGTGCTCGACCAGCAGGGCGGTGCACTTCTGCAGGAGGAGCTGTATCGTCTCCGGCTCGAGCAGGCAGGCGGTCATGATCTCGGTCATCCCGAAGAGCCGCGCCGCCAGCGAGAAGGGGCCGATGCACCCGGCCAGCACCGGCCGGTCGGCGATGGCCCGGGCCACGGCCCGGGCCGCCTCCTGGTAGACGGGCAGCCGGCCCGCGCTCGCGGCCGGCACGGCGAGCCGCTCGACCTCGGCGCGGCTTTCGACCAGGCGATGGGGAATGGTCGGGATCTCGTGGTCGGAGAAGACCACTCGGGCGCCGAACGCCTCGGCCTCCACGGTCAGGTCCATGACGGAGGTGGCGGCTGCGGTGGGGTAGGTCCGGCACAGCTCCAGGATGGCTGCCACCTGAACGCTTTCGTCGGTGACGCAGTCGATGACCCGCTTCCCGATCCGCTCGATCCCGGGATGGGTCATGATGGGGAGGGCTCGCCGCGGACGCGAGCCGAGCAAAGTCGCCAGCCGATCGCGGGCCAAGAGCCTTCCTCCCCGTCCATCAGGCGGACATGGTCTTCAGGCGCTCGACGACGCCTTGCGGGTCCGGCGAGTAGAAGCTGGCTCCGATCTTCTTGCAGAAGTCCTGGTTCACCGGGGCGCCGCCGACGAACACCTGCAGCCCGGGATGGCGGTCGTGCACCTCGGCCACGATCTTCTCCATGTTCACCATGGTGGTGGTGAGCAGCGCCGAGAGGCCGATCACGCATCCGGGGTGCCGCTCGACCTCGGCCAGGAAGCGCTCGGCCTTGACGTCCACGCCCAGGTCGACCACCTCCCAGCCCGCCCCTTCGACCATCATGGCCACGATGTTCTTGCCGATATCGTGGAGGTCGCCGGCCACCGTGCCCACCACGAACACCCCCTTTCGCTTCACCGCACCAGAGGTGAAGAAGGGTTTCAGATGGGCCATGGCCGCGGTCATGGCGCGGGCAGCGAGCAGCATCTCCGGGACGAAGGCCTTCCCCTGGCTGAACCGCTCGCCGATGCGGGCCATGCCCGCGACCAGTCCCTCCTCGAGGATCTGCCCCGGAGCAATGCCGTCGGCGACGGCCTGCTTGCACAGCTCGTCCGCGCCGAGCTGCCCTTTCATCCTGGGCGGGTACGGGGCTGCCTGGTTGATCTTGCCCGCCTCCACGCATTCCGACAGCCGCTGCAAGAGCTCGTTCATGGTTCCGCCCTCTTCACCATCCGTTGGCCCGCCGGACGCCGCGCAACATGGCCAGCACGTTCTCCACCGGGACATTCGCCTGGATGTTGTGCACCGGGTTGAAGACGAACCCGCCGCCCTGGCCCAGGATCTGGCACTGGCGAAGGACGTGGGCCTCGACCTCCTCCGGCCGGCCGAAGGGGAGCACCTTCTGGGTGTCGACCCCACCACCCCAGAACACCAGCCGCTCGCCGTAGCGCTCCTTGAGACGGACCGGATCCATCCCCGCGGCGTTGACCTGGACCGGGTTGAGGATGTCGAACCCCGCCTCGATGAACCCCTCGATGAGCGGGTCCACCGCTCCGCACGAGTGCTTGAATACCTTCCAGGTGGTGTGCCGGTGGATCCAGTCGGTCATCCGCCGGTAGTAGGGGAGGTAGAGCTCGCGAAAGGTCTCGGCGGAGCAGAACTGCGAGTCCTGCGTGCCGAAGTCGGTCCCGCAGAGGAAGACCGCCTGGAGGGCGTCCCCGATCACCCGGTGGGCCGCCTGCAGATTGCGCAGCGCCACCTCGGTCTGCTTCTCGAAGATGGCGTGCACGTACTCGGGGCGGGCGAGCAGCGTCATGTACCACTCGGCCACGTCGCGAATGCCGTGGGGGTTCTTCACCCAGGGGACGGGCACGAGGGCGATGTCGCCCAGCGCCGTCCCGCCTATGGATCCGATGAGTCCACGGGTGCCGTTCTCTCGGTACCGGGTCACCTCGCGGCCGAAGTGGGCCAGGTCCTCCTCGGCCAGGGGCGTGAACTCCTCCAGGTTCTCCGCCGGATCGAGGCGGGCCTCGTCGATGGGCTCCTGCCGGACGATGGTGTCGAAGAAGAAGCCGCTCCGGGGCATGCGCCCGCTGGGGCGGGCGGTCCGATCGCCCTCGGGGTAGATGAGCAGGTCGCCGCTCTGGTCCAGGCTGGTCTGGAAGCCCGCGGGGACCTCAACCACCTGTCCCCAGAACGTGTGGAACTCCCGCCATCCCTGGTTCTCGAACCCGAACATGTTCTTCCGGGCCCAGAGACCGACCACGTCCACACCCATCGCTTCGCGCAGCTGCTCGTCGACCTCCCCCAGCATCTGGTAGGGCTCGATCACCCGGACCGGCCGAGGCGGCAGGCCCAGCGCCTGGCGCAACTGCTCCACCACCCGCACATGCACGCCGGTGACGGAGGTGGCGCCCAGGTCGACCGGAATCCGGTCTGCCGGCTTCCGCTGCAGGACGCGCTCGAGCCGCTCCCTGGAGGTGGTCATCGGTACCGTCCGCGATCTGTTCCGGGGCAACTGTTCTGTACTGTTCTGCTTGGGCGGGAACCGTAGCGGAACTCGCGGTTGCGTGGCAAGGCCGGAACCGGCCACTCCGGCAAGCGGGCGCGATCAGGAGGGGAACGCGCGCCTCCGGGACGGATGGCGGCGCCAACCCGACCTCCGGCGCATGGCGCCTTGCTTGATGGGGATCAGGAGCGATGGGCCGACGCTCAGGGGGCGGAGGGTTGCCGCTCGAGGGCCGGCGTGGTGGCCGTGGGCAGGATGGGGGGCTCGAGCGGCATGGCGATCCACAGGGCGACGTACGCCAGGATCCCCCACCCACCGAAGAGGACCGAGACCAGGAACAGCAGCCGGGCGGCGGCCACCGGGAGGCCGAAGCGATCGGAGAGCCCGCGGGCCACCCCGCCGATGAGCCGCCCGCCGCGGGCCCGGGTCCACTCCCGAACGGGCGGCCGCTCGGTCATCCAGCTGGTGCAGGCGGCGCAACGGGTGGCGCCCGAGACGTTCTCGCTACGGCAGTAAGGGCAGAGCATGCGACCTCCTCTGCCCGAACCTACGCCGGCCCGCCGCCCGTATTTCGGGCGAAGAGGCCGTGCCAGAATCGCTTGCCGCCCCGGAGCGGCACCTCACGCTGGCGGCGCAGTCCCAGGCCGTAGTGGGCGAACAGGCCGGTGAGCTCCTCGGGCGGCACGAGCCGCATGGCCCGGGCGACGAGCTGCATCGCACGCGAAGGCAGCTCCGCGCCTTCGCCACCGGGGAGCTGCAGCACCGCCGAGCAGGACCCCCGCTCGGCCAGCCACTCGGAGATCCGACGCACCAGCACCTCGGCGTGTAGGTACTCGAAGACGAGCGCCGCGTGGACGAGGTCGAAGGAGCCGGGAAGGGCCCGGAACATGGCGATGTCGGCGTTGTACAGCTCGAGCCGAGGACCGAGGTGGAAGAAGCGCTGGCGGGCGATCCCCAGGTACTGGAGGTTCACGTCCACCCCCACGATGCGGCGGGTCACCGAAGGATCGACGTGCTCGAGCCCGTTCCCGGTGGCACAGCCCACGAGGAGCAGCCGGTCGGGCTGGGCGGCAAGGACCACCTCCTGGAAGAGGGCCGAGAGCGGAGCGAGCTGATCGACGCCCTCCGGTCCCATGTGGTGTTCGTAGTCGGCGGCCGGAACGATCGTCCACGGATTGGGGGCGTTCATGGGTTGGCGAGGGCCAGCAGGGCGAGCCCCTCGAACAGGAGGTGGGCGGCGAGATTGCTGGTCTGGTCGACGGCGTCGAGCGGCGGGGCCACCTCGACCACGTCCATCCCGGCGAGGGTCGTCCCCGAGAGTGCGCGGAGGATCGCGAAGGCCTCACGGCTCGTGAGGCCGCCCGGCACCGGGGTACCGGTCCCCGGGGCGAAGGCCGGGTCGACTGCGTCGACGTCGAAGGAGAGGTAGGTGCGGCGGCCGCCCAGTGCCCGGCGGATCTCCTCGCCGATCGCCGCCGCCCCGCGCTCGGCCACCTCGTCGGCAGTGACGATGCGGCCTCCGTGCCCCCGGGAAGGCGCGTCATCCGCGGCCGAGCCCCATGGACCGCGAATGCCCACCTGGAACAGCGCCCCGCGCTCGACGAGCCCCTCGGCGATGGCGTGGCGAAAGGGAGTGCCGTGGTGGAAGGGCTCGCCCCAGATCTCGGGACCGCTCGTGTCCAGGTGGGCGTCCAGGTGCACCACCGCCAGTGGCCCGAGCTGCCGGGAGAGGGCCCGGAGGATGGGAAGGGTGATGGAGTGATCGCCGCCCACCGTGAAGGGAACGGCGCCCCGGGCGGCGATGGCCGCAGCCCGTGCCTCGACCGCCTCGCGCATGGCGGCCGCGTCGAAGGGGGGGAAGGCGACGTTGCCGCCGTCCACTGCCGGGACCCTCGCGAACACGTCCAGCCGGTGTCCGGGGTGGTAGCCCTGTACCAGGGCCGACACCCGCCGAACGTGCCAGGGCGCGAGCCGTGCGCCCGGCTGGTAGGTGGCGCCCAGATCGGTGGGGACACCCACGAGGACCGCCCGCGTGCCGGGTGGTACCTCGCCGGGCGCCTGGGGGAGCCGGAAGAACGGGATCTGCCCGTGGCTCAGGTAGTTCAGCGCGCTTTCCTGAGCCATTCGGTCCGGTCCTCGAGCAGCCCCACGATCCGGTCGCGGGCAGCCTCAGCGAGCGCCTGGGCATCGCCGAAGGCGCGGGCGGGAATGGGCTCGCCGAAAACCACCTCCACCGCCGATTCCGGCAGCCCCAGGAAGAAGAGGTAGTGGGGGACGAAGGCGTCGTCCCCGATCCAGGCCAGCTCTCGGGGCCGGTAGCGAAGCGCCACCGGCACCACCGGGACGTTCAACGTCTGGGCGGCGCCGAACAGCCCCTTGCGGAAGGGGAGCACGGTGGAACCGTCGGTGGTGGTCCCCTCGGGGAAATTGAGGACCACGCCACCGCGCCGGAGCACGTCCTCGGCGGCGTGCATCACCGCGAGCCGGGAGTCGGGGCTCGAGCGCTCGACGAAGAGCACTCCGGTGCGCCGGGCCACCGCCCCGAACACCGGCCAGGAGGCGAGATCGGACTTGGATATGGGCACGCAGTTCGACTGCGTCACGAGGACGATGGGATCGAGATAGGAGAGGTGGTTCGACACGAGCAGCGCCGGCCCCTGGGGCGGGCGCCCGGTGACCCGGATGTCGAGCCCGTGGATGGAGAGGGCGCGCCGCGAGGCCTCGGCGAGGAGCTCGATCCCCCCTTCCTCGCTCCTCGGGCGCGAGGTGCGGACGAGGGTCGCGGCGGCGAGGGCGCCCATCCGGACGAGCCGTCCGGAACCTCGGAGCGCCCGGCGGAACGTGTGAGCCGTCTCCTCGGACATCGGCGGCCTCCCCGGTGTGTGGAGGCTAGGCGGCATTCGTGACCGGAATGTAGCAGCGGTGGAACGACCGGGCAAAGCGCGCCTCCCTCCCCGGCGATTCACCAAACCTTTCCTGCATGTCCGCAGCCCCGTCACCGAGAGCGCCGGAAGATGCCGGTGGTCGGGCAGGGCTTGGGCGGGGACGCGGAAGGGACGGAGATGCTCATCGCACACGTATCGGACCTCCATATCGGCAGGGACACGGCCACCGATCGCGCCGCCCACCTCCTCGCCGACTCGGTCGAGGACTCTGGCGTCGCCATGGCCATCCTGACCGGCGACGTCACCCATCGCGGCCAGCGCGAGGAGCTGCGGCGGTTCGAGACCATCTTCGGCCGGCTCCTCGACCGCGGCCGCCTGGTCACGGTCCCGGGCAATCACGACCGGATGGGCGACTCCGCTGGCGACGCCTTCATGCTGGGCACGCGGGTCTCGGTCTCGAGCCGCCCCGGCCTGCACGTGGTGCGGCTCGATTCCACCGGTCCGCACAACCGGCGGCTCCTCTCGGCACACGGCTTGCTCACCGGGGCGGATCTCGCCGCGGTCGACGCCGCGCTCAAGGCCGCCCCCGAAGACGTCCTGACGGTGCTGGCCCTTCACCACCACCCGCTGCCGCTGCCCACCGACGCGTTCCCCGAGCGGCTCTCCAACCTCCTCGGCTGGCCCAATGCAGCGGAGCTGCCGCTGGGACGGGAGCTTGTCTCCCGTGTGCTGGGGCGATGCGACCTGGTTCTGCACGGGCATCGCCACATCCCGGCCGAGCTCGTGCTGGGGGAGGGCTCGGAGCGGCCGCTCCGGGTGCTGAATGCCGGGGCCACGACCGAGCTGGGCCGGTTCCGCGTGCTCTCCTCCCGCGGCGGCCGAGTGGGTGGCGAGGCCTGGATCGAGGTCGAGGGTGACGGCTCGAGCCCGTTCGCCGGGGCGCTCGTGGACCCGGTGGCGGCCTAGGAGGCTCGCGGGACCTTCGACGGCGTTCACCTCGCGGTTGGCCGGGGGCAGCGGGGGCTGCGAGGTGCTAGCTTTGCGGGGTGCTGGTTCGACCGCTCGCGCAGGCGGATGTGGAGGCCTGCTTGGACCTGTTCACGGCGGTGGCCGAGGAGGGGCGCTACCTCGCCACCGAGGCTCCGGTGAACCGGCGCGAGATCCGGCTCCGCTGGGAGGCCTTGCTCCGGACCGGCGATGGCGCGTTGCTCCTCGCCGAGGAGGCGGGCGGGGTGCCGCCCTCCGGCCTGGCCGCTCTGGTCGGGCGGGCGAGGCCCGAGCTGGGGATGCTGGTCTCGCCGGGGCGCCGCCGCCAGGGGGTGGGGACCGCCCTGCTCACCGCCTGTCTCGCCTGGGCGCGCGGCGCCGGGGCGCGGGAGGTGGTGCTCCACGTGTTCCCGCACAACGAGGCGGCCATCGCTCTCTACCGCAAGCTCGGCTTCGAGGACCGCGGCCGGATCCTGCGGGCCTATGCCCGGCGGAACGGGGAGCGATGGGACGCCATCCGGATGGCCCGAGCGCTGGACGCGGGGCGTTCCCTGTATGCGCCGCGCGACGCGGTCGGCTGGCCGGGGAGCCGGTAGCCCTTCCCCTACCCGAGCAGCGCGTCCTCGCGCTCCCGGAAGTAGGTGGCGGTCTGGGTCACGAGCTTGTCGAGCACCTTCGGGTCGGGCTTGCCGTGCATGGCCGGGTAGGGGTCGCCGCCCGGCCCGAGCGGCTCGGGGGTGACGAACTTCCCCTCGGTGTTGTAGCCGACGAGGTAGAGCGCCATGATGACCGTGTCGATGTCCAGCGATCCCTCGCCCAGGGCGCAGCGGTTCGAGTCGGCGAGGTGCAGGTTCTTGAGCCGCTCGCCGGCATCGAGGATGGCCTCGCCGATGTGCGCCTCGCCCGACTGCATGTGATAGAGGTCGCCGTTGATGTGCTGGACGCCGGGGTGGTTCACGTCGGCGATGAACCGCTTGGCGTCGGCGACAGTGTGCAGGAAGCTGACCTCGGCGGCTCGGATGGGCTCGACCGCCGCCGCCACCTTGTGCCTCACGAACAGGTCGGCGACCCGCCTCATGCAATCGACGCCGCGTTCCCACTCGCTGTCGTCGTACTTGGTGGGACGCCCGACGGCGGTCGGGATGACCAGGATGTAGTGGGCCCCGACCGCAGCGGCGAAGGGAACCTCCCGCTTCAGGTAGTCGATGGCCGCCTGCCGCTGGTGGGGCCTGTTCGAGGACATGTCGTTCTCGGCGGAGAACATCCCGCAGATGCCGCCCACCTGGAGACCGTGCGCCTTGAGGGTGCGGGTGGTCGCCTCCGGGTCATAGCCGAGGTCGGCTCCGTAGTGATTGCCGTGCAGCTCGATGTACTTGATGCCGGCCTTGGCGAGCCGGGCGCAGGACTGCTCCAGCGGTTCGAGCCCGAAGCCCCAGTTGCTCCAGGAGAGGTTGAGGCGGCGGGCGATGGGCTTCTTCGCCTTCAGCTCTTCGAACGCCCGCCGGATCTTCTCGTTCTTCAGCTGAAAGTTCTGCGGCTTCATTGGAACTCTCCTTTTCGGCGTTGGCTACGGGTCGGGTTTGAACGTTTTAGATGTCCCTGATCAAGTGTCACGCCCGCCCCGGGAGGGACGAAAACCGTGCTTGCCCCCTTACCGTGGAATCGTTCTCATGACATGGTACACCGGAGGCCGCGAAGTGGCGAACCTGCTGGAGATGACCGGCATCCAGAAGTCCTTCTTCGGGGTGCCCGTGCTGAAGGGGGTCGACTTCGACCTTCGCTACGGCGAGGTCCATGTCCTGCTCGGGGGCAACGGCGCGGGTAAGTCGACGCTCATGAAGATCCTGTGCGGCGCCTACTCGGCGGACGCCGGGACCATGTCCATCGCGGGCCGCCTCATCCACCTCGCCACCCACGGCCCGCTCGAAGCAGAGAATGCCGGGGTGGCCACCGTCTACCAGAACTTCCATCTCGCCCCACACCTGTCGGTGGCGGAGAACCTGTCCCTCGGCCGCTTCGTGCACCACCGGGGGCTCATTCGCTGGCGCGAGGTCCACGCCTTCGCACAGGAGTCGCTCGCGCGGGTGGGCCTCGCCATCGACACCCGGATGCGCGTCTCGGAGTTGCCGGTCTCGCAGAAGCAGATGCTGGAGATCGCCATTGCCCTCTCCAAGAACGCGAGGCTCCTCATCATGGACGAGCCGACCGCGGCCCTCTCCCGGCGAGAGACGGAGACCCTCTTTCGCACCATCCGCGACATCAAGGCCAAGGGGATCGGGGTCATCTACATCTCCCACAAGCTCGAGGAGGTGAAGCAGGTGGGGGACCGGATCTCCGTCCTCCGCGACGGGGCCCGGGTGGCCACGCTCGAGGCGGCCAGCGCCGACCTTGCCCAGGTGATCGGCCTCATGATCGGCAAGGAGCTCGCCGGGCAGGACTCGAAGGT
>Ga0335071_10003015_pt1 | contig 17902 bp, 15 predicted proteins | sample Lox_Sample_15_FD_206724 | JGI IMG/M metagenome (GOLD analysis project Ga0335071, IMG submission 206724) | Soil microbial communities from Loxahatchee National Wildlife Refuge, Florida, United States - Lox_Sample_1.5 | ecosystem: Environmental > Terrestrial > Soil > Wetlands | place: USA... | reverse complement strand
TGGCGGTATTAATGGAGCCGCAAGAGGTTGATTTTTCCATCGATGCCAAGGACTTAAAGATCGATACCTATCGGTCTTCCGGCGCCGGAGGCCAGAACGTGCAAAAGACCGACTCTGCGGTGCGGATCACCCATCTGCCTACAGGCACCGTAGTGACCTGCCAGGATGAGCGCTCTCAGTTGAAGAATAAGAATAAGGCAATGAGGATCTTACGGGCAAGGCTCCTGGACACAAAGAAACAGGAGGAGGCAAAAAAGATCACCGAGGCCAGAAAATCCCAGATCGGCTCAGGCGACCGCAGCGAAAAAATACGCACCTATAATTTCCCCGACCGCAGAATTACCGATCACCGTATTAATTTTACCGTGCATCAACTGGAGTCGGTGCTGGAAGGCAATATGGATGAGCTATCCGATGCGTTGATCAAGGCATCGGAAGAAAAGGCCCGTAGCGTAGATGAGGACAAGGCATAACAGCATATGAACGAAGCGGAATTGGTATTGACCGAGCTATTGCAGTGCGACAGGCTTTCTTTGTATATGCACAAACACAGGCGCCTGGATGCGCAAAGGGCAGGGGTGCTTGCGGGCATCCTTAAAAGGCGCCTGAGCGGCCAGCCGCTGCAGTATATTCTGGGCAAAAGCGAATTCATGGGGCTGGAATTCAAAGTGACCGAGAACGTCCTGGTGCCTCGCCCGGAAACCGAGATATTGGTTGAGACGGCGGCGGGGCTGGTCAAAGGGCTTGACGTTAGCGCCAGGCCCGTGCGTATCATGGACATGGGTACGGGTTCCGGCTGTATTGCGGTGTCGCTGGCTGAGCTTTTGCCGGGCGCATACATCTTGGCCGCGGACGTATCGGCGCAGGCGCTTGCGGTAGCCGAAGAGAATGCCAGGCTTCATAACGTGTCGATCGATTTTCGGCAGGGCGATATGTACGCTGTCTGCGGGCTCGGGGAAGAAAGTTTTGACCTTATCGTCAGTAATCCTCCTTATATCCGGTCGGAGGATATCGGAGGGCTTGAGCCGGAAGCCAGGGTACAGCCGCGGATCAGCTTAGATGGCGGCAAAGACGGCCTTGATTATTATCGCAGGCTTAGCGCGGAGTCTTGGCGATACCTGAAGGCCGGGGGACTGCTGGCAATGGAGATGGGTCTTGGCCAGGCATGCCCAATTAAAAAAATTTTTCTAAAATCGGGGAAATTTGAGATAATAGATATCGTTAAAGATTACAACGGAATTGACAGGATCATCATAACGAAGAGAAATAAAAACCATGGATAAACTTGTCGTAGAAGGTAATGCCCGGCTTAAGGGCGAGGTGGTCATTTCAGGGGCAAAGAATGCAGTCCTGCCTATTTTGGCGGCAACGCTGCTGACGGATGAACCGTGTACTATCAGGGGAGTGCCGAACCTGCGGGATGTCAATACCATGCTCAAGATCCTGCGCCAGCTGGGCAAGGCCGCGGAGTTTGACAAGGGGTTGGTGAAGGTGGTCTCTGCGGGTGCGGTTAGCTGCGTAGCCGATTATAAACTTGTTTCTACGATGCGGGCGTCTTTCTGCGTATTGGGGCCGCTTTTAGGCCGGTTTAAAAAGGCCAAGGTTTCTCTGCCCGGCGGCTGCATTATCGGCGTGCGGCCGGTGGACTTGCACCTTAAGGGGATCAAAGCCCTGGGCGCGGAGGTCAACATCGAATCCGGATATGTGATTGCTCAGGCGAAGCGCCTGAAAGGCAGCCATATGTATTTAGGCGGGGTCTATGGGTCTTCGGTCCTGGCGACGGATAACGTCATGATGTCGGCGGTAATGGCCAGGGGTAAGACCGTCATCGAAGCAGCGGCCTGCGAGCCGGAGGTGGCTGACCTGGCGGAGTTCCTGAATAAGATGGGCGCCAAGATTAAGGGCCACGGCACTCCCGTCATCGAGATAGAAGGAGTTAAGGCCCTACACGGGGCCGATCACCGGATCATCCCCGACAGGATCGAAGCCGGCACCTTTCTTGTCGCTGCCCTGATTACCAGGGGGGATATTACCGTGAAAAACGTGCTGCCTCACCATATCGGTGCAGTGATCGATAAGCTTCAGGAGGCCGGGGCCGTGATCGACCGGACCGACGGCGCGCTGCGGGTAAAGGTCAGGCGGCAGTTGACCCCCATCAACGTGACAACCTTGCCGTACCCGGGATTTCCTACCGATATGCAGGCGCAGGTGATGAGCCTGATGACCGTTACCCCGGGCATCAGCGTTATTACCGAAAAAATTTATCCGGACAGATTTATGCACGTGGCCGAGCTTAACCGTATGGGCGCGCATATCCAGCGGGAAGGTCCCCATGCCATTGTCGAGGGCGTCAAGTGTCTCTCGGGCGCTCCGGTGATGGCTTCCGACCTGCGCGCTTCGGCTTCGCTTGTGCTGGCCGGCCTGGTCGCCAAAGGCAAAACCGCCATATCCAGGATCTATCATCTGGAACGCGGTTATGAAAACATCGAAGAGAAACTGGAAATGCTGGGTGCGCGCATCTGGAGAGAAAAAGAATGATCATCATGATCGACAACTACGACTCTTTTACCTATAACCTGGTGCAGTATTTCGGAGAGCTGGGCCAGCGCATCCGGGTATTCAGGAACGACAAGATCACCCTAGAGGCGATTAAAAAACTAAAGCCTTCCAGGATCGTCATTTCCCCCGGGCCCGGAGGCCCGCAGGATGCCGGTATTTCCTGCGACGTGATCAGGGAATTCGGCGGGAAGATCCCCCTCTTGGGGGTCTGCCTCGGGCATCAGTGCATCGGCTATGTCTATGGAGGGTGCGTCGTCGGCGCCCGGCGCCTCATGCACGGAAAGACCTCGTTGATATATCACAACGGTAAAGAGCTTTTTAAAGGGCTGCCGAATCCGTTCGAGGCTACGCGTTACCACTCATTGCTGGTGGAAAAAAAGAGCCTGCCGGATTGTCTTCAGATAACCGCCTGGACCAAAGAAGACGAGATTATGGGGCTGCGGCATAAAAAATACCGGGTCTGGGGCGTACAGTTCCATCCCGAATCTATCTTAACGCGCGCCGGAAAAGAGCTGCTCGGCAATTTTCTTACACAATGATTAAAGAAGCCATTCAAAAGCTGATTCGCAAAGAAAACCTTGATGACGCGCAAATGCAGGCGGTTATGTACGAGATCCTGGGCGGCGTCACCGATATAGCGGACCTGATCGCGTTCCTGACGCTGCTTAACGATAAAGGGGAAACCGTAGAAGAGCTGACTGCCGCGGTCCGCGTGATGCTCAAGTTCGTCGACCCGATCATCGTTGACCGGCCGAACATACTCGATACCTGCGGGACCGGCGGAGATAAAAAAGGCACCTTCAACATCTCTACGGTCACCGCCCTGGTTTCCAGCGGCGCAGGCGTTACCGTTGCCAAACACGGCAATCGTTCCATTTCCAGCGCCTGCGGTAGCGCTGATGTCCTGGAGGCCTTGGGAGTCGATATCAATATGGACAAAGAGACGATAAAGCGCTGCCTTCAGGAGATCGGTATCGCGTTCCTCTTTGCGCCGAACCTGCACCCGGCGATGAAGCACGTCATGCCTGCACGAAAACAGATCGCCAGAAAAACCATGTTTAATATCCTCGGCCCCCTGATCAACCCCGCCAGGGCGACCAACCAGTTGATCGGCGTCTACAGCCGCGAATGGACCGCTCCCCTGGCAAAGGTGCTGCATAACCTGGGCACAGAGCACGTGTTGGTCGTCCACGGCCAGGACGGGCTCGATGAAATTACTACTACCGGAAAAACCCATATTGCCGAAGCAAACGCCGGAAGCTTTAGCGAATACGAGATCGCGCCCGAAGACTACGGCCTGGCAAGGGCGCACTTGGAAGACCTGCAGTGTTCGGTCATGTCGGATAACGTGCGGATCGTCATGGATGTGCTTGTGGGTAAAGAGGGGCCCCATCGCGACATCGTGGCGCTGAATGCGGGCTGTGCTATCTACGCGGCCAACAAGGCAGGGACCATTATGGAGGGGATACACATGGCCATTGCCTCCATAGATTCCGGCGCAGCGCTTGAAAAATTACAGCTTCTTAAGGAGTATTCACGCAGATGAGCGCGCCAAACGCTTTGAAGGAGATCGTGCAAAAAAAGAAAGAAAGGATCGCGCAGGCCAAGCTTGCCTTGCCGCAAGAGGAATTAAAGGCCAGGGTAGAGGGGATGCCGGCGACCCGGCCTTTCCTGGAGGCTATCAGTAAGCCGCGCACCATATCGCTGATCGCCGAGATAAAAAAGGCGTCTCCTTCGGGTGGCGTCATCCGCCAGGATTTCGACCACACGGACATTGCCAGGGCGTACGAAGAGGCGCAAGTACAGGCGATCTCCGTATTGACCGAGGAAGATCATTTTCTCGGTAGCGCCGCGTTCATCAACGACGTCAAGGCCGTCACCACCGTCCCCGTTTTGAGAAAAGACTTTATACTGGAGAACTACCAGGTGCTGGAATCGAGATTCTACGGAGCCGACGCGATATTGCTTATTGCTGACCTGCTTTCGAAGGATGCGATTGCCGAAATGTCCGAAACGGCCGCCGGGCTGGGGATGGATTGCCTGGTAGAGGTGCACAATGAGAAAGAATTAAAAAAGATCCTGAATATGAAGATATCTCTTATCGGTATCAATAACCGGGACCTGCATACGCTGGAGGTCGACCTCAAGACCACTGAAAGGCTTTTTCCCCTGATCCCCAAAGGCAATACCGTGGTCGTGGAGAGCGGCATAAAAAGCAGCCAGGACGTCCTCTTCTTGAGGATTTTAGGGGCCAGTGCGGTCCTGATCGGACAGGCTTTCATGGAGGCGGCGGATATCCGCAGGAAAGTCGAAGAATTGATGGGATGGTGAAGATCAAGATTTGCGGAATAACCAGCCTCCAGGACGCACAGGATGCCGTCAGGGCAGGTTGCGATGCGTTGGGGTTTGTATTCTATAAAAAGAGCCCCCGCTACATAGCGCCTGCACGGGCCAGAAGCATCATTTCCCGGCTTCCCCGGCGCATCGCCAAGGTCGGCGTTTTTGTCAATAGCCGGGAAGCCTCGGTGAAGCGGATCGCCCGGGCCTGCAGGCTGGATATGCTGCAGTTTCACGGCGACGAGAGCCCCCGGTTCTGCAGCCGGTTTAAAGACCGCCGGGTGATCAAGGCGTTCAGGGTAAAGGCAAGCCTGGATTTCAAGCGGCTGGCGTCGTATAATGCATATGCGTATCTTTTTGACGCCTGCCCAAAATCAGGATTCGGCGGCAGCGGCCGGCAATTCGATTGGCGGTTGTTGAAGAGCCGCCGCGGCTTGCCGGGAGAGGTATTCCTGTCGGGCGGTTTGGGCGCGGCTAACGTCAAGAAAGCGATAAGGATTGTTGCTCCGGATTGGGTAGACGTTTCCAGTTCCGTGGAGGCCTCTGCCGGCAAAAAGGAGTACCGTAAAATGGCACAATTCGTCCAGGCAGTCAAACGCCATCTTATCCTTTGCATTGCGATTCTGGCGTGCGCAGCGCAGCCGGTATTCGCCGATGCGATATATCTCAAAGATGGCCGCAAGATCAGCGGCAAGATCGTTGAGCAGACGATGCAAGAAGTAAAGATCAAGGTAATGGATAACGAGTTCACCTTCAACACCGCCGAGATCGAATCGATCGAGACCGGGGGAGAGGAACCGGTGCAGGTTACCTTGAGCGTCGAAAAGCCTCCGGCGGTAAAGGCTGCGCCGGCAGCGCCTCAGGAACAACCCCAGGATAACGTTACGTCCGCAAGCCCCGAAAACCTGATACGCCTGGTCTTGGAGCTGTCGGGCATTGAACGCCGCGTCAAAGAAATACCGTCGTATGTCACGGCAGAGCTGTTGCGTAATAAAGACACGCTGGAGCCGGAAATATACGAATCGGCCGCCAAGCTCATCAGCGCCTGCTACCAGCCGGACAATATGTACCAGGCACTGGTGACCAGGCTCAACAGCAAAGGGGACAAAGAACAGTTTCGCCGCATCCTGGAAAAGCTGCGTACGCCGACGCTAAAGAAAGTTTTCCAGGCCCAGGAAGATGCGCGCAAGCCGGAGGCCGCCCAGGCAAGAACCGACTTTATCGCGCACATAGAGCTTTATCAACCTACGCAGGAACGGGTCAACCTGCTGCAGAAGCTGGACCTTGAAACCGCCGTTTCCGAACTTGAGATCAAGATGCAGCTGTTGGCATTTCGCGATTGCCTTAGCGCGGTGAGCCTCTGTTATCCTGCCGAGCGGCGTACTCCTCCGGAGGCCATTGATGCATCCGTCAATGCCACGCGCCTCAAATTACTGGCGGTTTCGCATAACAGCGTTTTGATCAACTCTCTTTTTGCCTATAAAGATGTTTCCGATGAGGAATTGAAAGAGTATCTTGCGTTCTATGAATCCGCACTCGGCAAGTGGTTCTTGAAGAGCATGGAAGAATTCTTGCTCTATTGCTGGGGGTTGGCAGAGACGAAAATGGCCCATGCGGTTGTCCCTTAAATATGGCCGTTCGCAAAAGAAAGGGGTTGTAGTGTTACCGGATAAAAAAGGACATTTTGGCATCTTCGGGGGTCGCTTCGTCCCGGAGACGCTTTTCTATGCGCTGGATGAATTGGAGCGCCAATACCGCAAGGCCCAGGCCGATGGGCAGTTCCGGCAACAGTTGGCGCATTACCTGCACGACTATGCGGGCCGGCCTACTCCGCTGTATCTGGCGCAGAACCTCAGCCGCCACCTGGGCATCCGTAAGGTATACCTGAAGCGCGAAGACCTTCTCCACACCGGCTCGCATAAGATCAATAATACCCTTGGCCAGATCCTGCTTGCCCTGCGCATGAAAAAGAGCCGGATTATCGCGGAGACCGGAGCCGGCCAGCACGGCGTTGCTACCGCAACGGTCGCCGCGCGTTTCGGTTTATCCTGCGACGTCTATATGGGCACAGAGGATATCGAGCGCCAGAAACTGAATGTCTTGCGCATGCGCCTGCTGGGCGCGCGCGTTATACCGGTTGCCAGCGGTTCGCGCACCCTCAAGGACGCCATGACCGAGGCGTTGAGGGACTGGGTGACCAATGTGCGTACGACGCATTATATTATCGGAAGCGTTGCCGGCCCCCATCCGTATCCGATGCTGGTCCGCGATTTTCAATCCGTTATCGGCCGCGAAGCCAGGAGGCAGGTCCTGCAAAAGGAAAGACGCCTTCCGGATTACCTGGTTGCCTGCGTAGGCGGCGGCAGCAACGCCATGGGGTTATTCTATCCGTTCTTTGCCGATGAGGCCGTGCGTTTTTTCGGAGTAGAAGCGGCCGGGCGGGGCCTTGGCTCCGGCGCACACGCCGCTACCCTGGTAAAAGGCAAGGTGGGGGTTTTGCATGGTTCGAAATCCGGGCTCCTGGAGGACGACTCCGGCCAGGTGCAGATAGCCCATTCCATTGCGGCAGGCCTTGATTATCCGGGCACCGGGCCGGAACACGCCTATTTTAAATCCATCGGCAGGGCTACGTATACGGCGGTGACCGATAAAGAAGCAGTAGAAGGCTTCCGGATGCTTTCGGAAATAGAAGGGATCATCCCTGCGCTTGAGTCCGCGCATGCCATCGCCTATTTAAGGAAGATGAAGCGTAACATACGCAAGGATTCCGTAGTGATCGTATGCCTTTCGGGCAGGGGAGACAAGGACACTTCTTCCATTTCGGGGGTCTTGGCATGACGAACCGCATTGACCGTATATTCAGGCAGCTGCGCACAAAAAGAAAGAAGGCCTTTATTGCCTTTATTACCGCAGGATACCCGGATTTAAAAACTACGGCGGAACTGGTCCTCGCATTTTCCCGCGCGGGGGTAGATATCATTGAATTAGGGGTTCCTTTTTCCGACCCTATGGCCGACGGCCCGATCATCCAGGAGGCCTCACAACAGGCCCTTAAGAAAAAAGTCACTCTCGGGGCGATCCTGAGGATGGTTGAGGCTTTAAGAAAAAAGACCGGGATACCGATCTGCCTGATGACGTATTACAACCCGATATTCTGTTTTAATGAAGCGCGTTTCGTAAAGGCGGCGGTTGCCTGCGGCGTAGACGGGGTGATCGTGCCTGACCTGCCCCCTGAGGAGGCGGGCGATTTTCGCAGGCTGGCTGCCAAGATGAACCTGGCGACGGTGTTATTTATTGCGCCGACGACTACCGCTTCCCGCGCGCGGCTGATTGCGCGCATGAGCCGGGGTTTCATCTATTACGTATCGCTGACCGGCGTCACCGGGCCCCGGCAGGCCCTGCCTGCGGACTTAAAGGCCCATGTAAGGGCGATCAAGAAAATTACCGATAAACCCGTATGCGTGGGGTTCGGGATATCTACCCCGCAGCAGGTGGCGCAGATCCAGAAAATCAGCGACGGGGCGATCGTCGGCAGTGCGATCGTCGGCAAGATCAAAAAGAACCTGGGCAGGCCCGACCTGGTCAAGAGGGTCTCGGATTTTGTGAGGGTATTATGTACAGGAAAGAAAAACTAACCAACGGGATTAAGCTGGTTACGCATGCGATGCCCGCCAGGCGTTCGGTGGCATTGGGCATCTGGATCAATGTCGGCGGACGCTACGAGAGCCCCCGCCTGAAAGGCGCGGCACATTTCCTTGAGCACCTTCTTTTCAAAGGGAGCAGGAAATATTCCTGCCGCCGGATCAAAGAGAGCATCGAAGGCGTAGGCGGTTCCCTGAACGGCTTTACGTCGGAAGAGCTGACCTGCTATCTGGTCAAATTACCTGCGGTATATCTGGAGGCGGCCTTCGATGTGTTGTCGGATATGGTCCTGCAACCGCTACTGCGCGCCAGCGATGTGCAGAAAGAAAAGACGGTTATCCTGGAAGAGATAAAGATGTATAAGGACCTTCCGCAGAGCTATGTTCACGAGCTGCTGGATGAACTGCTTTGGCCGGATCAGCCTTTGGGGATGAGTATTGCCGGCAGCCTTGAATCTGTCAGCCGGCTGGGGCAGGATAGCCTGCGGGCATTCAGCAGGCGGTATTATACGGCCGCCAATATCGTCGTGAGCGCCGCCGGTTCCCTGACGCATTCCCGCCTGGCATCCCGCATCGCCAAGACTTTTTCTTCCTGCGGCAGGGCAGAGGAGAATGTTTTTTTACAGGCCCGGCAGCAGCAGCGCAAGCCCTGCCTGAAGATCCTTGCCAAAGACACGGAACAGACGCATCTGGCCCTGGGGTTCCACGGTTTTAAGCGCGACCATCCGCTAAGGCATGCCTTGTCGCTATTGCATATTATCCTCGGGGCCAATATGTCCAGCCGCCTCTTCAATGAGATCCGGGAAAAACGTGGGCTGGCGTATGAGATCGGTACGCAGGTCAAGCGTTTCCATGATACCGGCGCTTTTATCGTGCATGCCGGCATAGATAACCGAAAGGTCGGGCCTACGGTCAGCCTGATCATGAAAGAACTCGGCAAGCTTAGGCGGCGATGCGTCAGTCGGGACGAATTCAGGCGCGCCAGAGATTTTTATATCGGCCAGCTTTCCCTGGCGCTTGAGGATACCCTGGACCACATGCTTTGGATCGGCGAAACTACCGCGACGCTGGATAAGGTATATTCGTTGGAAGACCTGATCAAGGAAATACGCAAGACAACGATCGCGGACGTCCAAGAGGCGGGCCGCCAGATATTCACGGAAGAAGCAATGAGCCTTGCGCTTATCGGCCCGCTTGCGCGAAGCCAAAAAGACATAGCCGCAAGGCTGCACGTATCTTCGGGATAAACTCATACCATGCATTCGCTGCTTTTCATATCTATTATTAGCGCGCTCTTAGCCGTGCTGGCATGCGTGTCTTTTTTCCTTTCCGCCTGCGAAACGTCCATTATAGGCTTAAGCAAGATACGACTGCGCAATATGCTCGCCAAGGGCAGCAAGCGCGCGCAGAGCATCCATCGCCTCCTGTCCAAATCCGACAAGTTCATCGCTACGATCCTCATCGGCAATAATTTCGTCAACATCGCCATATCCTCGATCGTCACGGCCATCTTCGTAAGGGTTTTCGGCTATAATCTGGGCGTTATCGCCTCGACGTTCGCCTCGACCTTCTTCGTATTGGTGGCCTGCGAGATCACTCCGAAGATCCTGGCCACCAAGCATACGGAGAAAATGGCGTTGTTCACCGCTCCGATCATGGAAACGATCGTCGCCTTTTTCCGGCCCATTACGCCGTTTTTCATCGGCATAAGCAATTCGATCCTGCGGCTCATACGGATCCAGCCGTCTAAGCGCTCCCCGCTTATTACCGAAGAGGAGCTGCGCCTGATGATCGAGATAGGCAAGGAAGAGGGGGTTTTAAGCGAAGAGGAAAGAAAAATGCTCCACCGGATTTTCGAATTCGGAGACACCAAGATACAGGACGTCATGGTGCCCAAGGACAAGATCATCGCGGTCAGCGTAAGCTCTACTCCGGATGAGCTTCTGGAATTCTTTTTTGAACAAGGGCATGCGCGGTTGCCGGTCTACAAAGGCTCCCTGGACAATATCATCGGCATCGTCTACACCCGCGACCTGCTGTACCTGCTCAGGCACAAGGGCCTGTTTATACTGCAGGACCTGATCCGTAACGCCTATTTTGTTCCCGCGAACCTGAAGGTCAGCGACCTCTTAAGGAGGTTCCAAATGAACAGGATCCAGATCGCCGTTGTCGTTGATGACCGCAAGAACGTCATCGGGCTGGTTACGTTGGAGGACCTGCTGGAAGAGATCGTCGGCGAGCTGGAGGAGGATACCGACAAGCAGCATAAGGTAAGAATTGTTTGACAGTACCAACAAGCTGTGGTAATATTGGACAATACTATACATCTAGCAAAGGAGGATTTCAAATGGCAGAAAAGGGATATTGCGTGAAATGCAAGGCTTCCAAAGAAATGAAAGACACCCAGCAGGTCACCATGAAGAACAAGCGTCAGGCAATGAAAGGCAAATGCCCCGATTGCGGGACCGGCATGTATAAAATCTTAGGAAAAAAATAATACCTCTTTAGGAGGTAGGCACTTATAGAACCGAAAAAAGTTGCACTCCGTATTGCGGCGATCGCCAAAAACAAGAAGGCCCAGGGCGTGGTTGTCCTGGATATGCAGAAGGTTTCCAATCTCTGCTCTTATTTTGTCATCTTAAGCGGCACTTCCCTGCGACAGATAAGCGCGCTTGCCCAGGCGATAGAAGAAGACCTAGCCAAAGACAGAATAAAACCTCTCTCGAAGGTCAATCCCAACGATGAATCCGGTTGGGTAGTGCTGGATTTTGCCAGCGTGGTGGTCCATCTATTCCACAAACCGATGAGAGAGTTTTATTCTTTAGAGCGCCTGTGGTCTGACGCCAAGCGGGTCAGAATCCCCCGCCTTTTGACCGACTGATTGCCCAGCCGCCGCCTCCGTACACTACGATGTCAAAAAACATAAAAGACACCTTGACCGAAACGATAGGACGCCTGCTTGAAGACCTTGGCTGCGCGCCGGGCTGCCAAGATAAGGCTTATCTTGATTTCCCCAGTGATCCGCGTTTTGGGGACCTGTCTACCAACGTCGCTCTGCAATTAAGCAAACAGCTTAAAAAAAATCCCGCCTCGATCGCGGCCGAGCTTTCCGGCCGCCTGAAACGGTCGCTGCAGGATGACCAGGCCCTGGCAGGCAGCGTGCACGACGTAAAAGTCGAAGGCGCCGGGTTCATCAACTTCTACCTGAGCAACGGGTATTTTTATAGGTACCTGGCCGATCTTGTTTCCGGGGGGCAGGCAACGCTGCGGACCGGCATCGGCAAAGGGAGGTCCGTCTTGATCGAATTTGTCAGCGCCAATCCCACCGGGCCTCTTTCGGTCGCGCATGCCCGGCAGGCGGCAGTCGGGGACGTACTGGCAAGCATCTTCAATTTTATGGGTTTTAAGGCCCGGCGGGAGTACTATCTTAACGACGAAGGCAACCAGATCAACATCCTGGGCAGGTCTATTGCCCTGCGAATGAAAGAACTGCAGGGGGAGAAAATAGAATTTCCCGAAGACCACTACCAGGGAGACTACATTTACGATATCGCCAAGGTCGCCCTTGCGCGGAAGATGGAGGCAACCGACTGCGCCCAGTTCGGGGCCGACTATATCCTGGATATCATCAAGAAAGAGCTCGACGATTTCGGAGTGACGTTTGATTCCTGGTTCAGCCAGAAAGCTCTCGGGGCAAGCGGAAAGATCGAGCAGGCCTTCGCGTCTTTGAAGCAGAAAGGGTTCCTCTATGAGAGCGAGGGCGCCTTGTGGTTTAAATCCACCGCCTTTGGGGACGACAAAGACAGGGTGGTCATTAAAAGCGACGGTTCCTATACCTACCTTGCCCCCGATATTGCCTATCATCAGGATAAATACAGCCGCGATTTTCAATGGCTGATCAACCTGTGGGGGCCGGATCATCACGGCTATATCAACCGGCTCAAGGCATCGGTAGAGGCCTTTGGCCACGCCTCCCAGACGCTTTCGATCATCATCGTGCAGCTGGCTACTATCTTCCGGCAGGGCAAGCCGGTACAGATGTCCACCCGCAGAGGGCAATATATCACGCTGCGGGAAGTTCTGGATGAGGTAGGGCGCGATGCGGCGCGTTTCTTTTTCCTGATGCGCCGGACCTCCAGCCACCTTGATTTCGACTTGGAGGTCGCCAAAAAGCAGACCAGCGAAAACCCGGTGTATTACGTCCAATACGCCCATGCCAGGATCTGCAGCATCTTGAGCAATTCTCCCAAGAAGATGCCGCCTGTCCCCGAGATCGATTTTAGCTTGTTGAAGGAAAAAGAGGAGATATCCCTGATTAAGAAGCTCTGGCAGTTCCCCAACACCCTGGAGGCCTGCATAGGGACCCTGGACCCCTACCTGATCACCGTCTACCTCCAGGAAGTTGCCGAACATTTCCATAAGTTTTACGATCAGCACCGGGTGTTGGGCCAGGAAGATGCGTTGACATTCGCGCGCCTGGGGCTTCTGGGGGCAACCAAGATCGTCATCGCCACGGGGCTCGGCCTGTTGGGCGTTGCCAGCCCTGAAAAGATGTAGTAATGCGTTCTCATAAGATACTGAACATCACTCCCGCCAATAGCGCTCTCCAGAATCTTTTTTCCAAAGAACTGTCTGTTTCCAGGATCCTGGCCCAAATACTTATCAACCGCGGGGTCACCGGCGCCGGGGAAGCGGAAAAATTCCTAAAGACCGATCTCGGCGACCTGCATGACCCGTATCAGTTCTCGGACATGCAAGAGGCCGTCAACCAGATCAGGCAGGCCGCCAAGGCCAAGCAGCGGGTCATGATCTTCGGGGATTATGACGTCGACGGTATTACCGCGCTGACCCTCCTTAAAAATACATTGGCAAAGCTGGGCATTCAGGCCCTGCACCACCTGCCGCACCGGCTCAAGGAAGGTTACGGCTTGAACAAAAATACGCTGCAGATCGCCCGGGCCAAGGGGATAAAACTGCTGGTCACCGTTGACTGCGGTACCAACAGCATCGAAGAAATCAGGCAGCTGCGGCGCCATGGCATCGAAGTCGTTATTACCGACCATCACGAACCGTCAAGCCACGACCTTCCGCCTGCTTCGGCAATCATTAACCCCAAGGTTGGTTCCTGCGGATACCCCTACAGGGAACTGGCAGGAGTGGGGGTAGCGTACAAGCTTTGCCAGGCGCTTACCGGCACGCCTTTGACCGAAGACCTGGATCTGGTCGCCCTGGGGACCATCGCGGATGTCGTGCCCCTTACCGGGGAAAACCGCATCATCGCCAAGGAGGGGCTCTTACAACTGGGGAGGACGGAAAAGATCGGGCTTCAGGCGCTCATGGAAACCAGCGGCATCCGCAACAAAAAGATGACCGCTACTTTCGTAAGTTACATTCTGGGTCCGCGGATCAACGCCAGCGGCAGGATGGCTACTGCCGAAGTGGCTTTGAACCTGTTATTGAGCGAAGCTAGGCAGGAAGCAGAAGGGTTTGCCAAGATAATCGAGGCGTATAACCGCCAGCGCCAGAAAATAGAAGGCCAGATCATGGAGGAGGCCCAGGAATTGATCGATCAAGAGATTAATTTCAAGGAGCATAAGGTCATCGTGATCGCCAAGGAGGGCTGGCATCAGGGCGTATTAGGGGTAGTGGCTTCAAAGCTGGCGGATAGATTTTACCGTCCGACCATCCTGATATCGTTGACCGAAGACCTCTGTAAGGGGTCAGGCAGGTCGATCAAGAATTTCCATTTATTTCATACCCTGTCGGAATGCAAAGACTTGTTGACCACCTTCGGCGGGCACAGCCATGCCGTAGGCCTGGTGATTGCCAGAGGCAGCGTGGCAGATTTCAAAGCCAAGATCAATGATCTGGCCAGGGAAAAATTGCGTTTTGAAGACCTACTGCCGAGCCTTGATATCGATATTGAGGCGGGCCTGGGAGAGATAACCGAAAAAGTCATCGCAGAAATAGAGCTCTTGGAGCCGTTTGGGGCGGGTAATCCGGAGCCGCTTTTTCTCACCCGCAACCTTAAACTTAAAGGCGAGCCTTTACAGCTATCTCGGGAGACGTTGAAATTCTGGGTCACTGACGGCAGGATTACGCATCAGGCCATAGGGTTCGGCATGGCAAGCCTCCGGGAAAGCCTGATCAACGCCGATTACCTTGATCTGGTATATACGCCGCAGCTGGATAATTGGAATGGTCAGGCGAGCGTGATATTAGAAGCCAGGGATATTTTTTTCCGGTAGGATCAGGCCCTGTTGATAGTGCCTTTTTTGATGCATTTGGCGCAGACATAGACTCTGCGGGGATGGCCTTCAATAAGGATGCGCATCTTCTGAAGATTAGGCAGAAACTTACGCATGCTCACACGGGCGATCTTGCTGCCTGTACCGCCTTTTTTCTTATATTGACCTTTCCTGACTACGAGTTTTCCCGCTAAGGGTCTTTTTCCGCATAACGCACAGACTTTATACATGATTTCTAAGCTCCTTTGGACTCTTAAGTATACTTGAAAATCAAGTCTTGTCAAGGTAAAATGTAGTAAAATATCAGCATGGAACCCATATTAGAAGGTCTCAATCCGCTGCAGCGACAGGCAGTTACCCACCCTCAGGGCCCGCTCCTTATTATTGCAGGAGCCGGCACCGGTAAGACTACCGTCATCACCCGCCGGATCGCCTGGCTGTTGTCCGAAGGCCTGTGCAAACCCAATGAGATCTTAGCGCTTACTTTTACCGACAAGGCTGCCCGCCAGATGCTTGAGCGGGTCGATATCCTGATGCCCTACGGCTATACCGACATCTGGGTCTCGACATTTCATGCCTTCGGCGATCGGCTCTTGCGGGAAAATGCCCTCATCGCCGGCCTCAACCCTGATTTCAAGGTTCTGACCCGGCCGGAGAGCGCAGTGTTCTTCCGCGAACACCTCTTTGAATTCGATCTTGCGTATTACCGGCCGTTGGCAGACCCTACGCGCTTTATTGAGGCTTTGCTGTCTTTGTTCAGCCGGGCCAAGGATGAGGATGTATCGCCTCAGGAATATATGAAACTGGCCCAAGACGCGGTGGCGCGCTCCAAAGATAACCCCGAAGACAAGGCCTTGCAAGAAGAGGCTGTGCAGCAAGAGGAGGTTAGCCGGGCCTATGCCCGGTACCAGGAATTACTGGCCAAAGAAGGGCTTGTTGATTTCGGGAATCAATTTTATTTGGCCCTGCAGCTTTTGCGCCAGCACCCGCTGGTATTAAAAAGGTACCAGGAGCAGTTCAAGTATATCCTGATTGACGAATTCCAGGATACCAATTTCACGCAGTATCAGCTGGCGAAACTGCTTGCCGGCGACAGGCGCAACATTACCGTTACCGGGGACGACGATCAGTGTATCTATCGTTTCCGAGGGGCGGCATACTCGAATCTCCTGAATTTCATCGATGATTTTCCCGATGCCCGGAAGGTAAGCATCGTTCAAAACTACCGCTCCACCCAGCAGATCCTCGATAGCGCTTACCGGCTTATCCAGCATAATAATCCCGAGCGTTTTGAGGTCAAGGCGCACATCGATAAGCGGCTCCTGGGCCTGCATAAGGAAGCAAGTCTGCCGCAGCACCTGCATTTTGACACCAGCTCCACCGAAGCCGACCGCGTTGCCGCGATCATCAAGGAAAAAGTCGCTGCGGGAACTTTCAAGTACCGCGACTTTGCGATCCTGGTGCGTTCGAATTCCGACGCCCAGGCGTTCCTGCAGGCCCTGAACATGCAGGGCATCCCATGGCAGTTCAGCGGTAATCAGGGCCTCTATGCGCGCCAGGAAGTCAAGCTGTGCATCAATTTTTTGAGGCTGATGGCTAATCTGTCGGATTCCCTGAGCCTGTATTATCTGGTGAGTTCCGAGATATACGGTTTGGATCTGGCCGTGTTAAGCCTCTGTAATCATTATGCCAAGCGCCGGAACAGATCGCTGCATTCGGTCCTTGCGGCCCTTGACGGCATCCCGGAGCTGGAGCAGGTCAGCCAGGAGGACCGGGAAAAGATCAAGCGTTTCCTGGATGAGACGGAGAAATTCCTGAAGGTCTCCCGTGACCAGACAACCGGCAAGCTTCTCTACGGTTTCTTGACCGAAACGGGTTTTTTGAAGAAACTCGTGCATCAGGCAAGTGCCGAGAATGAAGAAAAGATCCAGAATCTGGCAAAGTTCTTTGCCATTGTGCGTAATTTCGAGCTGGTCGCCAAAGAAGACCGGGTGATCAGCTTTGTCAATTATCTCGACCTGCTCATCGAAGCCGGAGACGACCCCTCTACGGTGGAAGCGGATGTGGATACCGACGCCGTCAATGTCTTGACCATCCATAAGGCCAAGGGGCTGGAATTCCGGGTGGTATTCCTGGTGACCCTGGTAAGCGGCCGTTTTCCCTGGCCGCGCCGCAGCCAGCCTATCGAGCTGCCGGATGCCCTGATCAAGGAGATCCTGCCGGAGGGGGATTTTCATATCCAGGAGGAGCGCAGGCTTTTTTATGTGGGTATGACGCGCTCCAAAGAGGAGTTATATTTTACCAGCGCTTCCGATTACGGCGGCAGCCGTATGCGCCGCGTCAGCCAGTTTGTGGCAGAGGCCCTGGGGCAGGAGTCTGCGCAGCCGCAAAAGCAGGCATCGAGCGCCCTGGAGGCTATCGAACGTTTTGCGCCGCAAAAAGGCTCGTCCCCGGCGGCAATTGAAGAGATGCCCGCGGATAAGCTGTTGACGTTGAGCTATTACCAGATCGACGATTACCTGACGTGCCCTCTGAAATACAAGTATGTCAATATCCTGCGCGTGCCGATCATGGAACACCACACCGTTATTTACGGCCGGGCAATGCATGAGGCGGTAAGCAGCTATTTTCAGCACAAGTGCGCGGGTGAAAAGCCGTCCCTGGCGGATCTCCTGCAGGCGTTCCGTAACAGTTTCGACCCCGAAGGATTCCTTGACGCGAAACACCAGCAGGAGCGGCTACGGGTCGGCCAAGAAGCCCTGGTCAGGTTCTTTAATGAAGAACAGGCGCGGGATTCCCGCCCGCAGTTCATTGAGAAGGATTTTTCGTTTGTGTTTGAGCATACCAGGATCACCGGCCGGTTCGATAGGGTTGACCAGGAAGAAGACGGCACAGTGATCATGGATTTTAAGACCTCGGAAATCAAGGAGCAGAAGGATGCGGATAAGCGGGTCAAGGAGAGCCTTCAGCTTGCCTTATATGCGCTGGCGTATGAAAGCATCTTCGGGGTCCTGCCGAAACGCGTCGGGCTGTATTTTCTGGAATCCGGCATCATCGGCAACCACGACATACAGGCAAAGGACCTGGAGAAGGCACGGGAGAGCATTCGTGAAGTTG
>Ga0335071_10003013_pt1 | contig 17912 bp, 12 predicted proteins | sample Lox_Sample_15_FD_206724 | JGI IMG/M metagenome (GOLD analysis project Ga0335071, IMG submission 206724) | Soil microbial communities from Loxahatchee National Wildlife Refuge, Florida, United States - Lox_Sample_1.5 | ecosystem: Environmental > Terrestrial > Soil > Wetlands | place: USA... | reverse complement strand
ATTTCATAGATGTAATTCGGAACCAGGCTGGCAACTCCGAACACCAGATAGAGTCCGATCACCGATGCTAGGACATAGGTTCCACGCCGGACTTTGCCCACGCTCACAATTGCCACTACTGCAACTAAGGTCAAAGGTGCGGAATAGCTGAAATAGATGGGAGCCGCAAACGGATACTGAGTCAGGCTGCACATCCCTGCCAGAGCGATCAGCAGCACAACCTGTTGCCGCTTGTGCTTGACCTGGTGGCCCGGCATTCGCCGTAACCACACCAGCACTGCCCCCAGCAGCACCACAAGGGGCGTTAGAGCAGCGGCCGAATACCAGATTCCTTTCATAATCGACAACATCTCCGTGGCACGGTAAGCAAGGAAAGCGGCTCCGATTGCAAAAGCCACGCCAACCGCTGCTCCCTGAAAGTGCTCCGAATACATTGCGGCGGCCAGCACCGCGACCAGCGGCAGTACATACAGAATGCCTTCGATTCCCACCGGCCGGATCACTCCCAAATCGACCGCGCGCGACATTGCACTCGAACCCACGCCAGAGAAGTACGCTCCAACCATTCCCGAGCGCGCGTAGGGAAGCAGGAAAATGCTTACCGGGATCAGCAACCCGCCGATGAATGGCAGCACTAATAGCGCTATCGTCTTGAACCGTTGCGCGCTTCCCGCCTTTACCTTCCATTCTCCGGCAACAATCAGAACTGCCACCAGCGCTGACGGCAACACGAACTCGTAGAGTTCTGAAATCCCCAATCGTGCGCGAAGGACATCTACGACAGTCGCGAGAAACGCGAGCAGCGCGCTGATACTGAAAACCCGGTACAGCCAGGAGTTTTGAACTTTTTCCGCTTTTTCGCTTTCACTTTGTTCGGCAAAGGCAAAGAACAGCAGACAGCCCGCCACATAGTAGGCGCCGATCACTTTGATCAATAGTGAAACGCCGCCACAGATTCCGGCGATGACCAGCCATCGCTTACTGCGCGTCTCCAGATACCGCAGGAGAGCTGCCGCCCCAAACGTCGCGAAGAACAGGTTGTACCAGGACGGCATCGCCGCGGGATAGTTCGGGTAGCTCCAGGCGACTGCCACCAGGGTAATCGCCCCAGCGGCCAAAGCAGACGTAAAGCGCAGCGCGATCCAAAAAACCGCCGGAATCCATGCCATGAAAAACAGGAAGACACAGATGCGCAGCGACATCAGGTTCACGCCCAAAACTCGAAACGCGAGCGCATGGATAAAACTCAACCCGCCGCTATATATCTCCGCAAAATCCCGATGCGGCAGCTGTCCCTCGAGTGCCCGCAATGCGCTCTGGGCAAGCGTACCGTCATCCGCCGCAACCCATCCTCGACCGATGTGAACCCAGGTATAGAGCCCGGCGATCACCATCACCAGAAGGAGCACCGCAACCCGGAAGCTCCCGCTCTCCGGTGGGCTCCCAAGCGAGGCTTCGCCTTCCTCAGCGGCTTCCCGCATTCGTACCTCGACCGGGGGCAACTGCGCGCTGCGCTCGGTTTGGATGGTCTCGGTTGTGCCCTTCACTTCCCCTCCAGCGCCGCTAGACGCATCCGCGCCTCAGTGCTTGCCTGATTCAACTGCAACGCTCGTTCATATTCGCTCCGCGCTTCGACGGTATTTCCGCTCTTCTCCAACGAAACGGCGAGCCAATAGTGGTAGTCCCAAACCTTCGGATCCATCGCTACCGCCTGTTGCAGATATGGTCGCGCTTCCTGCACTCGGCCGTCCTCCAGAAGCGTGCGCCCCAAGTAGTGTCTCGGGCCGGCCTCTTCCGGAACCACTTGCGAAGCTCGAGCCAGGAGTTTCTCGGCTGCCGCATACTGGTTTGCCATGAGATGAATGTTTCCGCAGTTGTAAAGCGCGGTATACAAATTGGGGTCTCGGGCCAGGATCTGATCGCACAACTGGAAGGCGCGATCAAAATTCCCCATCCGTCCATAAAGACCCGCAACCGATGCGATTCCCGTTTCCGAGTTCAAAAAGTCCGGGTTCACCGCCAGGAATCGATCCAGCCAGACGCGCCCCTCGTCAAAGTGCCCCGCGCGAATGTTTGTCTCGGCGAGCGACAAAAGCGTGTAAACGTACTCGGGATGCTGCCGCACTCCTTCGCGTGCCACTTCAATCGCTTTCTCGTTCGCGCCACGCTCGCTGTACTCCGCAGCCAGACCCACAAACACGTTCGGATTATTTGGGTACAGACTCTGTCCTCGCAGCAGCACAAGAAACCCGCTTCCCCAATACACCTGCTGTGAGAGCGATGCAACGGCATAAACACTGCAGAGCGCGACTACCGCGCCTATCTGCACCGTCTTCGCACGCCATTTCTGAAAGGAAGGCAGCATTCGCAAACCTTTGGCGGCGAGAATCGCAAATCCAATGGAGGACAGGTAAATGTATCTGTCCCGAACGAAATCTCCGTTGCCGAAGTTGCGCAAATACAGAGCAGGCGCAAGGCCCACCAGCAACCACAATCCTGCGAAAGCAACCGTCGAGTCTTTCTCACGCCGGTTCCAATACCACAACCCGGCTGCTACCGCTGCCAGCATCGCTGTCGGCACAATCACCGGCTTGAAGATGGCGCCCGTCACATACGGTGTGTAATAAAGGCCGGTCAGTCCCGCAGGTACGACTAACTTGTGAAGATAGAAGGCAAGCACCATGGGCAGCGACTTTGCAATATCAACCAGCCCGTGCCCGGTATCGAACCTCCAGGTCGAATGCGCCAGTGCATGTTTCCTCAGCCACACATACGCAAGCGTCACGGCGGCATATGGAAGTGCCTCGATCAGAACCCCGTGCAATCTCTTCCGCCACGAAGCACTACTCGCTTCCGGGTTCAGCCAGACGTAAATTCCCACCAGCGCACTGAACGTCACCGCCATCTCTTTCGTCAGCAGCGCGCCTAACACCAGGACGAGCGATGCCAACTTCCACGGCAGCGCCTTCGCGTGCCACGGACCACGGCCATTCAGAAATGCCACAAACGCCAGCGCCAATAGCATGGCGACCATGGAATCCGACGCGGCGGAAATCCACGCCACGGTTTCGATGTGAATTGGGTGTACCGCGAAGATCAGCGCCGCCAGCGCTGCGGTCCAATATTCCATTCCTATCTTTCGCGCCAGCCAGAAGACCGAAGCAACCGCTCCCATGTGCAGCAGCACCGCCCCTAGATGCCATCCCCACGGGCGCAACCCAAACAGGCTGAAATTCAGCATCGACCACACCACAAACAGCGGTCGGTAATACACCTGATGCCGCGCCACGTGATACCACAAATCGCTGGTAAATGCTCGTGGCAGGTTGCTCCACGATCGAATAATCGGATTGTTGACGATCTGCGGCCAGTCGTCCCAGACAAACTCGAACGACAACGTCCCACAATAGAGTACGAAGGTAACTATGCCCAGCGCGCTAACCAGTATCCATGGCCTTCGCAGATATTCATGAAGCAACTCCAGGGCGGTCGGTTCGGAAAGACCGTATTTTTCGTCCATACTCCGCGTCGGCGCGCGACTTCCTTTCGACAGAGTTCCTCCAGACGCACATCGACCGTGCCTGGGACTGGCTCATAGTAACTCCCGTCTTGGTCCCGCGCATGTTACTCACGTTACCTCTGCACACCTCACGTCCCGGGATTCACTTTATCCTCTATGCGACCATCGCACTCATGGGATCTGTCACAGGGGCCAAGCTCGCCCAGGCGCCATCGCCCGTTTTCTGCGTCGACCTCGATGGCACTCTGATTCGCAGCAACCTGCTGTGGGAGTGTGTGCTAGCCCTGCTCAAGACAAGTCCCCTCACTCTCTTGCGCGTACCGCTCTGGCTGTTTTCTGGGAAAGCATTTCTCAAACGCCAGTTGGCGGAGCGGGTGCAACTAAATCCGGCACGTCTTCCCTACCGTCAGGAGGTTCTGGATCTACTCCGGCAGAAGCGTGCGGATGGTCGTCGACTCGCGCTAGTCACCGCCGCCGATCATGACCTCGCTGACCACATCGCGCAATACCTGGGCCTGTTCGACGAGGTCCACGCCAGCGATGGGCAACGGAACCTAAAAGGACGTAACAAGGCCACTCTTCTCGCTGAACGCTTTCGCCAAGCCGGTTTTGAATATATGGGCGATTCCGCTGCCGACATTGAGGTCTGGCGCGGGGCGCGGGGCGCCTATGTGGTGGGATCGAATCGCCGCGCCGAGCAAGCGGCCGCCGTGACGAAAGTCGAAGCTGTTATCTCCGATCCGTCAGCCTCGCTTTCCACCTGGATTAGCGCCCTCCGAGGGCATCACTGGGCCAAGAACCTGCTGCTCTTCTTGCCGCTGGCCCTATCTCACAACTTATCGTTCGAGCCGATCGCCCGCACTTTTATCGGGTTCGTTCTCTATGGCCTCTGCGCCTCGGGCCTTTACATTCTGAACGACCTTCTGGATCTCCACTCCGATCGCGAGCACCCCTGGAAAAAAGATCGGCCCTTCGCAGCGGGCCAGCTTTCCATTCGTGACGGCCTGATCCTCTCCTCGGTTCTCCTGGGCTCCTCGCTTGGCTTGGGCTCTTTGTTCAACCAGCACTTCGGCCTCGCCCTCGCGGGTTATGCAGCCCTCACGATGTTCTATTCGCTTTACCTCAAAAAGGTTGCGCTCCTCGACGTATTTGTCCTCTCCAGCTTCTACAGCTTCCGCATTCTTGCCGGCGCCCTTATTTCCGGCATACCCCTCTCACAATGGTTCCTGGCATTCTCCATGTTCTTCTTCCTCAGTCTCGCAATGGCGAAGCGCTATTCAGAACTGCTACATGCCAATGACCTGGTGGTCTCTGGGAACTCCGGCCGTGGCTACCGAGTGCAAGACCGCGAACTACTTCTCACCTTCGGCGTCGGAAGCAGCTTCTCTGCAGTGGTGGTATTGAGCCTGTACGTCCAGAGCCGCGAAGTGCGCGTGCTCTACTCGTCGCCCGAATGGCTCTTTTTGCTGTGCCCGATCGTTCTTTATTGGCTCGGCAGAACCTGGCTGCTGGCTCACCGCGGCGAATTAAAAGAAGACCCCGTCACCCTCGCCATCCGCGATCGCATCAGCTATGCGGTGGCTACCGCTGCCGCCATCGTCATCGCGGCCAGCATGTTGAGTGGGAGTTTGTGATATGACTGCCCACGTTGCGGTCGGCGCGCGACAGAAAGCTGTAGCACAGCAGCCAAACACAACATACGGCTCGTGGGGCCGCTATCCCCCCGTCAGGCACGCGCACGTCCACAAGGTGGCATGGGATGACCAGATTCCGGGCATCCTTGCCTCGGCTACAATCTCCTCACTGCTGCCTCATGGACTCGGCCGGAGCTACGGCGATTCCTGCCTCAACGCTGATCGCGAGCTGATCGACTGCCGGCGCCTCAATCGCATCCTCGGTTTCGACGAATCCACAGGCCTTCTCCGCTGCGAAAGCGGCATGACATTCGCCGACATCATCAATGTCTTTCTTCCGAAGGGCTGGTTCCTGCCGGTAACCCCAGGAACGCAATATGTCACCGTCGGCGGCGCAATCGCAAACGACGTCCACGGCAAGAATCATCACTGCGCAGGTACCTTCGGCTCCCATGTTCGCCAGTTCGGACTGCAGCGCTCCGACTACGGATTGGTCCTGTGCAGTCCCGAGCAGAACGCGGATATGTATCGCGCGACCATCGGCGGGTTGGGCCTCACCGGCATCGTCGCATGGGCTGACATACAGCTTCGCCGCGTCGATGGTCCCTGGGTCGACGCCGAATTAATTCCCTTCCACTCCCTCCAGTCATTTCTCGACCTGAGTTGCGAGAGCGACGGCCGATTCGAATATACAGTCGCATGGCTCGACTGTTTCGCTGGCAATAGTCCGCACGGCATCTTCTTCCGGGGAAATCATCTCGCAGCCGCCTCCAAGTCTTTCACGCCAAAAAGAGGTCCCAAGTTGCCCTTCGCCCTGCCCGAATGGCTGCTCAATCGTTACACGGTGAAGGCGTTCAATACGGCGTATTACCACCTTCACAAAGCGAAGAGCGGCCCTTCTCTGGTTTCATACGATTCGTTCTTCTATCCGCTCGATTCGATCCAGCAATGGAATCTCCTCTACGGCAAACAAGGTTTCCTGCAATATCAGTGTGTGATTCCCGAATCGCGTCTCGATGCCTTCGAAGAGCTGCTGGACCGCATTGCCCGCTCCGGCATGGGATCGTTCCTCGGAGTGTTGAAAAGATTCGGCGACGTGTCCTCTGCGGGGATGCTTTCATTCCCACGCCCAGGATTGACCCTTGCGCTCGATTTTGCCATGCGCGGAGATCACACACTGCAACTCATGCATTCTCTCGATGAGGTCGTCCGGCAAAGTGGCGGTGCACTTTATCCCGCAAAAGACGCCCGCATGACTCCGGCATTATTCGAAGCGTCCTATCCGCACTGGCGTGCTTTCGTGCCTTTTATCGATCCGAAGCTGTCATCATCGTTCTGGCGGCGGGTCACGGAGGAGAAATAGGCGATGCCTTTAGCCGCAAATCCTTCGGCGCACTCAATGCGAAGAGTCGTCGTCCTCGGTGCGACCTCCGGCATCGCTCTTGCCGTGGAGCGCGAATTGGCACGAAGAGGATGGGAACTGCTTCTGGTCGGGCGCTCGTCCGAGCGCCTCACTGCGCTGCAAACCGATCTGCTCGCACGTGGAGCCGCACAGGTTCTAACTTGCCCTGCGGACCTGGCTTCGATTGCAGAACACGCTGGGATCTTCGATTACGCGCGGCGAACGCTTCCCCGGTTCGATACCGTTCTGCTCGCATACGGCACCATGCACGACCAAAAGGAATCCGCAGCGTCCATCGACGTTCTGCTCGACGAACTGAACGTGAACTTCGTTAGCGCTTCCGCGATTCTCACCCTCTTCGCCAACCACCTGGAAAACCGTCGAACAGGATGCATAGCGGCCATCACGTCGGTAGCTGGAGATCGCGGCCGGCGCTCCAACTACGTTTACGGTTCGGCGAAAGGCGCCCTCTCGCTCTTTTTACAGGGTCTGCGCAGCCGTCTCCACCCGGCCGGGGTAAGAGTCATCACCATCAAGCCCGGGCCGGTCAAGACTCCCATGACCGACCATCTCGAAAGCGCCACGCGGTTTGCCGAAGTGGAGACGGTTGCAGCAGACATTGTGCGCGCACTCGAACAACGGGCACCTGACGTGCTCTATACGCCAAAAGTCTGGCGCTACATCATGACTGCGGTCGAACATATCCCGGAAGGCATCTTCAAGCGACTGTCCTTCTAGCTGGGTTAGCGCCCCGCCCTGGTCGTCGGAGCAGCCTTAACAGTTCGCCGTGATCTTCCTGCAACGAAGCAAGGTAAATGACGACTCATTCACGAGTTCACTCACCAAAGCACGGGAGGGTCGCGGGATACGGGCGCTGAGATTCAGGGTCAGTGCCCGATGTCGGCAAATAAGCCTGAGAGAGGTTTATGTCTTTGGCGCCTCCAAAAGTGCCGAATGAAATTACATGGTCACTTTATGCGTTATCTCTAAATAATTGCTTCTCCACGACTTACGCAAGCAAGGCTCCGGAGATTCTTGACCTAAAAAGACTGGATGAGAGGGGTCTAAATCGAATCATCCCACTTCCCAACTCCAAACACCTGCGTCATTCACCCCCAAAGAATTCCCCTTACCTTGACCACATCTCACGGTAAACTCAACGTAATCCCCTAAGACCAACCGATCGCAGTGCCGGAACTAGAAACCATTCCCGAAACCACGCCGATTGCCAGCGACTGGCCTGATCCTCCTCGCCTGCTTATCGAGTGGTCTTCGCCTTGGCAGGAATTCAAAACAGCTTGGCGTCCCGCGCTTTCGCGCACTCCAGTTGCGCTCGCCGGAGAGGCTCCAGTCGGAATGTTTCCGTATCGCGGGATGCTCAGCTCGTGGGCACTCGAATGCCTGCTGCTCATGGCGGTGATTATGCTTCCTGCGCGCATTGCCACACTGCAGCCCTTCGTTCCGCCTCCCAAGCCGAAATGGGATGTCATCTACTTCTCAGGAGACGAACTGCCGCAAACCGCCGATCGCGGAGGCTCGCAAGCAGGAAAGTCAGGACGAGCAGGCGGACAACAGGCGCATCATCGCACTCAGACCATCAAGGTCGCGCGTGGAGACAAGCCCGGAGAAACGATCGTCGATGCGCCGAAGGTCAACTTGCCGCGAAGCAATTCCGCAGTTGCCAACCTGCTCGCCTTCAAGCCCATTCCAGGACCGCCTCCAGCCGAAGGAATGCAGGCCAGGATGATCGCACCCGCATTGCCGACCGCAGCGCCAATTCCGCCAGCCCCGCAAATCGGCGCTGCCAGCCGCAATCAGGCTTCGCTCGCGTCCGGCGCAGTCGCGCCCGTGCCAGAAATCGCGCATGACACGCGCCGCAACGTTGCCATGAACGCGCAAGTCATCGCACCCTCCCCGAACCTTGTGGCCGACAAACTGCGCGCTTCCACGGCGATCTCAACGACGGTGGTCGCGCCTGCGCCCGCAACGCCTCGTGATCTCGCCGCCTCGCGTGCGCCGATCCAGCAGGCCACCGACATAATCGCGCCTCCGGTTTCCGCACCCGCACGAGATCTCTCCTCAACCGCCAAGCTATCTCTCCCTGCACAAGCCGTTGTCGCTCCTCCTCCTTCTGCCGCTCACGAGATCAACAGTTGGGGAAGTGCTCGCACGGGAGACTTACGGTCGCAACCAGTTCCTCCTCCTCCATCGGCAGGCGGAGGCAGCGCGCAGGGACGCGGACGCTCAGGTAGCCAAATACTCGCAAGTGAAGTCGTTCCGCCTCCAGCAAGCATCAGCGGGACCGGATCGGGAGGTGGAGGATCCGCAAATGGCCAACCAAGAGGAGGCCGAGGCGCAGGCCAACTCGATGCCAGCGCAGTCGTTCCACCTCCTCCTACAATCGGCGGAAGCGTTGGCGGAGGAAAGTCGCCGACAGGCAACGGACGCGGCAGTAAAGGCACGGGCACAGGTAGTCCATTTGACCTCGGTTCATCGGTCGCGCCTCCTGGAAGCAACGGCAACAGCGCTGGAAGCGGCGTTGTGGTCTCAAGTCAACCAGGATCGAAAGTTGGAGTTCCGAACGGAGCCGGCGGAGGAGCGATCGCCATGTCTCCCGAGGGGACTGCGAAGAGCGGTCTCGGCGGCAGCGGTGGAGGAACAGGCATAGGCCGCGGAAACGGGCCTGGCAGCGGACTTTCGGGCGAAGGCACAGGCGCAGCAAAGTCAGGAACAGGTCGCGGTTCGGACGCGAACGCACACGGCGGAATCTCGCCCTATCCGGGTTCGGGAGGAGCCGGAAGCGGAACCAGCGGCTTGCCAGCCGTTCCCGGCGTTTCGGTCGAAGGCGGGACAACGACCGTCACCTTGCCGAGCTTCGGGCCTCCTGGAGGAAACGCGCCCAGCAACGGACCAGGACGATCTTCGACCGGATCGCATCGCGGATTCGAGGCAACCGTAGAAGCAGGTTCGCGATCAGGCGGAGTCTTCGGCACAGGCTACTACGGATTCCTGAAAGGCAAGAACTACTCTATCTATATCGACACTTCGATTGGCACCGCGGTGATGCAGTATTCGGATCCCGCATCAGCGGCCCGTCCGACAGGCGAATCTCTCAGCGCGCCAGAACCGATGCACAAAGAATTGCCCACAGGACTGCGGGCAACCCGCGTCATCTTGGCGTGCACGCTCGATCGCGCCGGAATGCTCAGGAATGTCCGAGTCCTTGAGCCAGGCGCAGCTGAGACGACAAGCAAGATCCTCGTGGCTCTACAGTCATGGAAGTTCCGCCCAGCATTTCGGGGCAACGAGCCGGTAGAAGTCACGGCAATCCTGGGGTTCGGAGTAGACACGCGTTAGTACGGGAGAAGCGCCCACCTCTCAAGTCACGCCTGACCGTTCGATGGCGAACCGTCTGCTCCCCGAAGGTGATGCTCCTCTGGTGTGGTTTTCCATCCCAGAGGTAACGTGGCTCTGCTCAACAAAGGCTGTATTATGAGTCCATTCCGCATCGTCGTTCGCGGTGCGAGGAGCACGCATGTCTGGGCAAGCAGCAGAACCGCGCCTTACCGTTGATCTGCCAGTTCGCATTTGGGGTATGAGCGCGCAAGGTCGGCCTTTCTCGCAGCATGTACGGGCTCAGAACATCAGCCACGAAGGCGCATTGCTCAACAACGTCGAAAGCGAACTGAAAGTCGGCGACGTGATTGGCGTCCAGTTCGAGGACAAGAAAGCCCGCTGCTCGGTCATCTGGGCCGTCAACACGGGGACGGTCAAGAAGAACCAGGTCGGCATCCGATTGCTCACCGATCAAGAATGCCCCTGGGAAAAAGCGCTGCCCGAAGAGGCGGTCAGCGCAGTGTCGGAGTCGAATCGGAGGCGTTATCATCGGCACAAGATCAGCCTTCCGATTGAGATTCGCGACGAGCGGGTACAAGCCCCCACGCGAATCAACGCCACTGATGTGAGCGGCAACGGCTGTTATATCGAAACCATGATGCCGATGCCGATTGGCACGGTGCTGCGAATCGATATCTGGATCGATGCGGACCGGATTACCGCGTCCGCTGTCGTGCGGACTTGTGATCCGGGCGTGGGAAATGGAATCGAGTTTACCGGCCTGCCCGCGGATGGCAAGGTGAAATTGCAGAAGTACCTCGACGCCATCGATCCGCAACGCGGTATCTCGGAGCCAGAGTAGATGTCCCCTCGGCAGCTAAATCCGACCACTCTTAAGATTCTCACTGCCTGCTAGGTCGTTTTGGCATAGCGCGCCAAAACGATGGCACGGATCAGGCCACCCATCGTGAATTCCTTCGCTTCGATGGAGACTGGAACATTCAGATCGCTCAGCGTGGATGATGTGACCGGGCCAATTGAGGCGAACTGGATATCCTTGAGAACCGATGCGGCGATCGATTTCCCATTTCCGAGAAGCTCGGCGAAATTCTTCACCGTCGACGAACTGGTGAAGACTACGACGTGCGGCCGGCGTTTGCTCTTGAAGAGTGCGCGAAGCCGGGCGCGAGACTTTTCCGGAACCACCGTTTCGTAAGCCTCAATGACATCGACGTGAGCTCCGGCGTTGCGAAGCGAGTCGGGTATGACATCGCGCGCAACTTTGGCCCGTACAAGCAGGACGCGCTTGCCACTTACCTTGTCGTGGAGTCCTTTCACGACGGATTCGGCGACATACTCTTCCGGCATCATCTTTACTTTCAAGCCATGCTTGACGATGGCCTTCTTAGTCGCCGGCCCTATGGCAGCGATTAGCAGATGTTTAAGACGCGTGCGTGGGACGCGGAGCGTGCGCAAGCGTTCCCACATGGCCTCGACGCCATTGGCGCTGGTGAGAATCAGCCACTCGTACGTGTTGAGATTCTTGAGCGCCGCATCCAGGGGTGCAAACGACTGCGGTTTGTGGATCTCGATGAACGGGATTTCGATGACGCTAGCACCCAGACTGCGTAGGCTGGAGGAGAGGCTTCCGGCCTGATGCCGAGCGCGCCCGACTAAGACGCGAGTGCCGGTCAGTGGCTGATTTTCGTTGGGCTTTCGCATGACAGTTGTCAGTTCTCAGTAAGAGCAAAATCATACATGGTGGAGCTGGGATGCTGAAACATTCGCTATGCGATTAAGGTCCTGGGTCCTACTGACACGGTGAACTGACAATTGAGAACTGATTTCACGGCTGCGGCAAAGCAAATCCTCCGCCGTAGACCTCTTCGAGAATAGCATCGCCGCCGCGCTGCAGAAGCGTCTCGCCGACTTCCTCACCGAGGCGAATGGGATCTTTGCCGCTGCGCCGTTCCCGCAGAACTTTTGTGCCGTCTGGATGGGCTACCAAGCCATTCAGCTGGATTGCACCATCGTGCATCTCGGCAAACGCGCCGATCGGAACTTGGCACCCGCCTCCCAATTTGTTCAGGAGCGCTCGCTCGCAGGTTGTTGTAAGACGGGCTGCGACATCGTCCAAAAACGCCAGTTGGTCGCGGGTGGTTTTGTCGCCCCGACGGATTTCGATTCCTAATGCTCCCTGGCCTGCGGCGGGAGTCATGATTTCGGCAGGGATCACTTGCTTCACTAGTTGCGTCTTGCCTAGTCGGTTCAGTCCAGCAGCGGCTAGGATGATCGCGTCGTAGTCTCCAGCTTCCAGCTTGCGGAGGCGCGTGTCGACGTTGCCTCGCAACGGATGAATTTGAAGATCTGGGCGCAAAGCTTTGAGCTGCGCCTGACGCCGCAGGCTGCTTGTTCCTACGTTGGCTCTTTGCGGAAGCGCGTCAATGCTCGCGAATTTCACCGAGCAGAAAACGTCACGCGGATTCTGCCGAGTGGTGATCGCCGCAATTTCGAAGTCGTGCGCCAGTTCGGTTGGCAGATCTTTGAGGCTGTGAACAGCTAGGTCCACTCGATCCTCAAGTAACGCCTCTTCGATCTCTTTGGTGAACATGCCCTTGGTGCCCACCTTCGCGAGGGCTACATCCGTGATCTTGTCACCGGTGGTCTTGATGATTTCGAGTTCGACGGTGTGGCCTTGCCCACGAAGAAGGTCGGAAATGTGGTGTGCTTGCCAGAGCGCCAACTGGGAGCCGCGAGAGCCGATGCGCAGGTTAGCCATTAGTTGTGCGCTCCGCGGTTAGATTGCCCTGTGATTGCCGCTTCCTTGTCGGCGGCCTTATCTTTCTCCGAATCGCGGAGATTGAAGAGACGCCGTACAAGATCGACAACCGTGGTCGACTCGGGGTCGCGCGCTGCTGTTTTGAGCGTGCTGATGGGGGTATGCATGATCTTGTTAATAATGCCGCGGCTGAGGGCCTCGACCGCCATCTCCTGATCGGTGGTGAGTGAGCCTAGACGGCCACGAACGCGATCAATTTCGGCCTGGCGAATGGTTTCGAGATGGTCCTGGAGGCTGACGATCGTCGGGACGACGTCGAGTGTCTGTAGTCGGGCGTGGAACTTCTGAACCTCGCCCGAGACGATCGCCTCGGCCTTCTCGGCCTCTTTCTTGCGATCCGCCACATGCGTGCTGACGGCCTGCTGCAAGTCGTCGATGTCGTAGACGAAGATGCCGTCAAGCTTGTTCATCTCCGGATCGACGTCACGAGGCACGGCGATGTCGATAAAAAACATTGGACGATTGCGGCGCTTGGAGAGGAACTTCTCGGCGTGCTCGGGGCGGAAGATGAAGTGCGGCGCACCGGTCGAGGTAATAACGATATCGGCGGCATCGCATGTGTCGTAGAGACGGCTGAACTCAATCGCCTGGCCGTCAAATTTCTGCGCCATGCGGATGGCGCGATCATAGGTGCGGTTGGCGACGAAGATCGACGAAGCGCCGTGGGCCAGCAGGTGACGGGCTGCGAGTTCGCTCATCTTCCCTGCCCCAACGAGATAGACACATTTGCCTTGCAAGTTGCCGAAGATTTTCTCAGCTAGCTCGACGGCAACGGACGCGATGGAGACCGACGAGGAGCCGATGGCCGTCTCGGTGCGGACACGCTTGGCAACGGCGAAAGCGCGCGTGAGGAGCTGATCGAGTTGGGCTCGGACGGCGCCGACTGCGCGGGCGGTCGCGTAGGCTTCCTTTACCTGGCCGAGAATCTGCGGCTCGCCAACCACCATGGAATCGAGACTCGAGGCGACGCGGAAGAGATGGCGGATGGCATCGTCTTCCTTGAATTCATAGAGATGGCTTTCAAACTGGCTGCGATCGACCTGGAAGTACTCGCTCATGAAGTCGCGCAGATCGCCGGCGCCGTTTTTCATGTTGGCGATGAACTCGACGCGATTGCAGGTAGAGACGATCATGCCTTCGCTGACGGCGGGATGCTCCATGAGTTTTTTGCAGGCGTCGGGAAGCCGCGACTCGGGAACCGCGAGCCGCTCGCGGACCTCGACCGGAGCGGTCTTGTGATTCACGCCGATGAGCTGAAATCTCATGATGCGATAAACCTGTGCATTCCGCTGAAGTAGTTGGCAATCCAAGCAACAATTGCCGTAACAAAGGCCACGCTGGCGAGCATCGCAGCGCGGCGGCCGCGCCATCCGGCTTCAAGGCGCGTGTAGACCATCAGCAGGTAGACCGCCCACATCAAGACAGAGAGCAAAATTTTGGGGTCGAGGAAATCGACTTTGCCGTACGCAAACGCGGCAACTACTGAACCGGCGATGAGGCCGAGCGTCATAAACGGGAAGCCCAGCATGAGCGAGCGGTAGCCGATATCGTCGATGACCTGGAGCGAGGGGAGGCGCGAGAACATCCCGCTGCGGCTCTTCGATTTAAGCGCGCGCTCCTGGAGCAAGTAAAGGATGCTGGCGCCGAAGCTCAGGAAGAGCGCGGCGTATCCGGTGAAGATCATCAGGATATGCACGGCGAGCCAGCTGTGCTTGACCGCGACGGAGGTGACCACCAACGGCTGCTGGTTGGTGGCGGCGACAAACGTCAATAAGAAGACCAGAGGAAAGACTACGATGCCCGGCGACGTCGTTTTATAGACGAGGTAGGCGAGCATGAAGACGATCATGATGAGGAAGGCGAGGAGCGACTCGGCATTGTGGATCGACGCGGAGGCGAGCTGGCCAGACTGGACGACGGCTTCGGTCAGCGAAACGAGATGAAAGACCATGCCGAGATAGGCGGCATGGAGCGCGATTTTGCTCAGAATTTCAGACGTGCGGGTGAGCGCCACCAGAGCATAGAGAAGTCCCACTCCGTAAAATGCAAGCGCCACGCGAAGCCAGGTCAGCGACATAAACGTTTGATTGCTTCCAGCCGAAGTTAGATCCCCACTCCCGACTGGCCATTATAGTGTGCCGGGCGTGGCGGGGCCGGGTAAACCGATGCGGTCACAGGGGGATGTGACGGAGATCACACTTCGACTGGAATCGTCGAATTATTCGACACCTAGCGAGGCCAGCGCCTCTCCAATGAATGGAATGTCGACCTGCAATTGCCGGCCCTGGGCCTGCATGTCTTCAATCTCGTCGAAGCCGCGGAACAGGCGGAGCTTGACCGCGGCGTATTGCTCGGAGTCGGAAAGTGGCCGGCTATGGGACTCGACCCAGGCCAGCACGACCGAGCGCGGCAGAAGAATGCTGACGGAGTACGTGGTCTTGCGGTCGGAGGTGACGTCGAAGACGTATTCGGTGCCTTGCGGAGGTCCGTCGGAAGGACGCTGGCCGACAAAGTAGTACTGATAGACGTAGCCTTGAGAACCTGCATACGTTTTCAGGCGTCGGACGGTCATGGGAAAAACAGCTGCCAGCTATCGGCTCTCAGTTAATGCGGTGAACGGTAACCGGTACCGCACCTTTCTACAACTTCACTTCGCGGAGTCGCTTTACTGCCGTTTCCGATGTTAGCGGCGAATAATAGGTTTCCTTAAACGTGTACGAACGGGCTTTAGCTTCGAGGATAGGCAGAATCTCGATATGCCAGTGATAGTCGTCATCGATGGTCTTCCAGTAACCAAGCGACTCGGACGGATGCTGGCTGTTCGGCGACGTGTGCAGCACGGCGTGGAAAGAATTAGCTACGGCGAGAATGCGCTGGAAGGTGCGGCGCAGGAGGGCGGCGAGATCGGTCAGACTGTTGACACGTGATGCGCCGGTGCTCTCGAATGCGGCTTCGTGCGAGCGAGGAAGAATCCAGGTTTCGTAGGGAACGCGTGGAGCGAACGGGCCGAGCGCGATATAGTCCCCGCGGATTTCAACCACGCGGATGTTTTGCTTTTCTTCCTGTGCAATGATGTCGCAGAAAACACAACGTTCTTTGCTTTGATAGTAGTCGCGGCTGGCGCGCAGTTCGTAAAGAACACGGCGCGGCACAAATGTGGTCGCGGTGAGCTGCGACGTGGGATGCGAGAACTCCTGGCCCGCGCTTTCGCCGTGATTCTTAAAAATGCTGACGTATTTAAGTCGGCTGTCGCGCTTGAGATCTTGAATGCGTTGGGCAATGAGTCGAAGGAACTGTTCGACTTCTGCGTCACTAGCGTTCCAGATGTGCCCATCATGACGCGGATTCTCGAGTAGAACTTCGTGCGCCCCGATCGTGCGCATGCGGTCATAAAGACCTTCGCCCCGGCGCTGAGCTTCGCCCTCGACGTGGTATAGGGCTTGCGGATGAACCACGGAACGGGCCGACCAGGAATTGCCGTCGAGGCCAGGAAGCGAGGCGATGATGTGTGCAGGTTGGGCAACGGGCCCACAAAATTGGCAGGCCTGCACGCGCGCCGGAGTTTCCATGATGTCGTCGCCGATGATCACCCAGGAACGGGTGATGGGATCTTTGCGGAGTTCCATGGTGTCAAGGAAAGCAAAATGCAGCCCGTCCGTCAATGACATTTGGCGGACGAGAATTGGTAACTCTTGATTTCTAATCTGTGATTCGGCTCGCCGCTTCGAACATCGCTCCGCGCTTGGATTGCAAATTCGCACATTACACATTACAAATTACAAATCGCCTTATGTCAGATCCTTCTACGCCGTTGATGCGGCAATATTCCGCCATCAAGAAAGAGCATCCCAATGCTCTGCTCTTCTTCCGGCTGGGCGATTTCTACGAATTATTTTTTGACGACGCGGTGCTGGCAGCCCGCGAATTGCAAATCACACTGACTTCTCGCAATAAAGAAAAGGGAGTCGACATCCCGATGTGCGGCGTGCCTTATCACGCCGCCGAAGGGTACATTGCCAAACTCATCCGGCGCGGATTCAAGGTGGCGGTTTGCGAGCAAATGGAAGATCCGCGATTCGCAAAGAAGCTGGTGCGGCGCCAAGTAACGCGCGTGGTGACGCCCGGGACGGCGGCAGATTCGTCCCTGAATGCGGAGGAGAACAACTTTCTAGCTGCGGTTGCGATGACCGGAGATCGCGTGGGATTTGCGGCGCTCGATCTTTCCACGGGAGAGTTTCGGGCGACGGAATTTACGGGAGAGACAGCCGGACGGCGCATTCAGGAAGAACTCGATCAATTGCGGCCAAAGGAATTGCTCTATGGGTCGGCGGCGCCGTTGTTCGAGCCCGCTATAAGGCGCCGAGCGCCACAAACTTCCGGCCGGCTTCTGGGGCAGGCACAATTAGGCGTCACCGCCCCGCCACCCGATTCGGCTTGGGCTGAAACTCCGCTCGACGACTGGATCTTTGCCCCAGATCATGCGATTCCATTACTCGAAAATCATTTCGGCGTTTTATCGCTGGAGGGATTTGGGCTGGCGGGCAAGCCAGCGGCGGCATCGGCGGCGGGGGCCATCCTCTATTACATCCGCTCGACGCAGCGGGGGACGCTCGATCACATCGACCGCATCGGGTTCTACGAACGCCAGAACTGCCTGGTGCTCGATGCGGTGACGGTCCGCAACCTGGAGTTGATCGAACCGCTCTTCGCCGGAACAGATGCGGGTGTGACTCTGTTTCGTTGCCTTGACGCGACCGTCACACCGATGGGCAAGCGGTTGCTGCGGGCGTGGCTTTTGCGGCCATCCGTCGAGGCGACCGAAATCGAGGCGCGGTTGGAGTCGCTCGACTCGCTTGTGAAAGACACGGTACGGCGCGAAGAGTTGCGGCACACTCTCGACGGCATTCTTGATCTCGAGCGGTTGCTCAGCCGCGTCACGCTGGAAACGGCGAATCCGCGGGATGTGATTGCGCTGGGCGCGTCGCTGGGACGAATTCCGACAGTGCGTGCGACACTCGCGGGATTGGCTGCGGCGCGACTGGCTATTCTTCATACCTCGCTCGACGAATTAGGCGATCTACAGGAGAAGATCGAGAAGACGATCGTAGCCGAACCGCCGCTAACCTTGAGCGACGGCGGAGTAATCGCAGAGGGCATCGACAAGGAACTGGACGAACTCCG
>Ga0335071_10003012_pt1 | contig 17913 bp, 14 predicted proteins | sample Lox_Sample_15_FD_206724 | JGI IMG/M metagenome (GOLD analysis project Ga0335071, IMG submission 206724) | Soil microbial communities from Loxahatchee National Wildlife Refuge, Florida, United States - Lox_Sample_1.5 | ecosystem: Environmental > Terrestrial > Soil > Wetlands | place: USA... | reverse complement strand
GGCCGAAAAGGTCTCGCCCGAGGCCATCAACTTTATGGCCAAGTTCGGCCGCGGGCTGGTTTGCTTGGCAATGACCGAGGAGCGGCTCGACCACCTTCGCATCGGCAATATGACCGCCGAGAACACTTCGCAGTATGGGACTGCGTTCTGCGAGGCGATCGACGCCCGCGAGGGGGTAACCACCGGCATTTCGGCCTATGATCGCTGCCACACCATTCAGGTGGCAATCGACCCGGCAAGCCGGCCGTCGGACCTGGCGCGTCCGGGTCACGTGTTTCCGCTGCGTGCTCGCAAGGGCGGAGTTCTGGTCCGGGCGGGGCAGACCGAGGCTTCGGTCGACTTGGCGCGGCTGGCGGGGCTGGTCCCAGCCGGCATTATCTGCGAAATCATGAAAGACGATGGCACGATGGCGCGCGTGCCCGACCTGATCGAATTCTGCCGCGTTCACAACATGACGATGCTGACGGTCGCGGAACTTATCCGCTACCGCATGCAGCACGAGCGCTATGTGCATCGTGTGGGCGAGGCGATGGTCGAGACCAAGCACGGCGAGTTCCGGCTCATCGCTTATGAGAGCGAGGTGGATGGCGGCGGGTCGCATATCGCGCTGATTCGCGGCGATATCAGTGACTCGTCTGTGCCGGTTCTGGTGCGAATGCACGCTCATTGCCTGCTGGGCGACGTGTTTGGAGCGACCGGCTGCGAGTGTAACCGGACACTGGAAGGCTCTCTCGAAGCCATTGCGACTGAAGGCCGAGGAGCGCTGATCTACCTGCACCAGAGTTCGCGAGGATTTTCTGCCGAGAAGATCGGAGAGCAATCGTTTCTGACGTTCCACCGTGAGCGGAGCCTGCCGACTTTGCCGGAAAGCGAGCGTAAAACCCAGCGCGAGATCGGACTCGGAGCGCAGATTCTGTCGGATTTGAACCTGAAGCGAATCCGGTTGCTGACCAATCGCCCGCGGCGCGTCGCCGCGCTTGAGGGATTCGACATCGAGATTGTCGAGCAGGTCCCGGTGAAACTCCCGAGTCCGCAGGTCCTCGGGTAGCCTTCGGTCGGATGGCAAAGACTCCATGCAAGCTACCCTCGACCACATACGGCGATTCGCCGTCACCCATAGCCTGTCTACTCCCACCACTCTCAAGCGAGCGCTTACCAGGCTGGGGTTTGTGCAGGCCGATTCGCGCGCCTGCGCGTGCCCAGGACTTGATCTTGCGGCATCGCGTGAGGAATTATCGCGCCGGAGACCTGGAGCGGTTCTACGCTAAGCTCGGCGTGTGGGAGGATGCGTTCGTTAACTATGGGTTTGTGACCAGTTCGCTGCAAGCGCTGATGCATCCGCGCCCGATGGTCGGCGTACCGGCGGGTGGCAGCAAGCCTTGGCCTCGTAAGCGCAAAAACCGCGCGCAGCTCTTGCTTGAATTTGTTCGCGAACGCGGTGAGGTGCATCCCCGCGAGGTCGACGAGCATTTCTCCCATGGCAGAGTTACGAACTATTGGGGAGGATCCTCCAATGCGACGACTCATTTGCTGGATGCGATGCACTACGGGGGCGTGCTGAAAGTTGTCCGGCGAGAGCGCGGCATCCGGATCTACGCGGCCCATGAGCACGGGCTGGCACCGGTGGATGGAGCCGAACGTCGCGCGCGCCTGGATACGCTCGCAGATGCGGCCGTGCGAATTTATCAGCCGCTTCCCGAGAGAAGCTTGTCGTTCCTTCTGCGGCGCTTGCGCATTGCCGTGCCGCAGTGGCGCGGGAAACTCAGCGAGACGATTCGACGCGCGAAAGAACGGCTTCCGCATGTGCGAGTTGATGGCCATGACTGGTATTGGGTGGATGGCGACCCCGGCCAGTGCGACGAGGCGCCGGAAGTTGTTCGCCTGCTGACACCGTTTGATCCGGTGGTTTGGGATCGTGATCGCTTTGAGTTGCTCTGGGGATGGACTTACCGCTTCGAGGCGTACACGCCTCTAGCAAAGCGCAAACTTGGCTATTATGCGTTGCCGCTTCTGTGGCGCGACCGGGTCATTGGCTGGGGGAACGTCGCCGTGAAGAACGGTGAACTTCAGCGCGAGTTCGGATATGTCGGATTGAAGCCAGACGATTCAGCTTTCGCGCGGGAGTTGGATCTGGAAGTAGAACGGATGCGAGCGTTTCTGAAGCTCACGTGATCCGGCATGCGCGCAAAAGAGTTTCAGGGACACCTTTCATGCGGCGCCTTCTTCTTTGTTCAATCCTTGGCTCAACCGCTGATTCAACGATGGCGGATTCATCAGGTCGGCGCCGAAGGTGGCTTGCACTCGTAGCACGAATTTGTCTTCGTCTGCCTCGGCGAGCAGCGCCACCCATTCTGCTGCGGACATGCGATCGTGAACCTTCGCGATAACCTCGGCATCCGCGCCGACCGGGTAGCGTAGTTTCGTGCATCCTTCCCCGACTGCGTCATAGATGGCTCGTGCGACCACATCGGGCAAGGTGCCGCCGTCGAGTTGAGCGCCAAAGAGACGCATGAGACGGCCCATACCCTGCTTGTATTCATGTTCCTTGGGCATCTGCCATTCCGCCTTGTTCCAGATCGGAGTGAGAATCACTCCTGGCTCAACGATTGCGACCTTTATGCCGAGCGGTTTTGCTTCGATGGCCAGCGTCTCGCTCATGGCCGCAAGCGCGAACTTGGTGGCGTTATAGAAGCCGTGGCAAGGGAGCGTGACGTGACCGAGGATCGATGTGACATTGACGATTGTGCCGTCGCGGCGAGCGCGCATGGAAGGCAGCACCGCCTGCATCATGCGGACAGCGCCGAAGAAATTGGTTTCGAAGACGTCGCGGCCCAACTGGAATGGAACGTGTTCGATGGCGCCGGCAATGCCGATCCCGGCGTTGTTCACGAGCACATCGATGGCGCGCGCTTCGTGGAGAACCTCGGCAACGCACTCGCGCACGCTGTCGTCGTCGTTGACGTCGAGCTTGACGGGTGTGATGTTCGAGTGTTGCTCCACGGTCTCGGGCCTGCGTGCTCCGGCAAAAACGCGATAGCCGTTGCGCGCGAAATAAAGCGCGGTTTCGAGACCGATTCCTGTGCTGGTTCCGGTGACTAAGGCGGTGGGCATCGGAATACCTTAGCATGGGGATTTCATTGACGATATCTGGGCGCATCCGTAAGATTGAGCGACTTCAACGGGGTGCGGCGCGACTGTGATCGGCGAAACCATATCGCATTACCGAATCGTTGAGAAGTTGGGCGGCGGCGGCATGGGTGTCGTCTACAAGGCCGAGGACACCGAGCTTGGCCGTTTCGTCGCGCTCAAATTCTTGCCCGACGATTTGTCGCGTGACCCGCAGGCGCTCGAGCGTTTCCGGCGCGAAGCACGCGCCGCGTCGGCGCTCAATCATCCGAACATCTGCACGATTTATGAGATTGGCCGGCACGGCGAACACATCTTCATTGCCATGGAATTTCTCGATGGCGTGACGCTGAAGCACATGATTTCAGGCAAGCCGCTCGAACCCGAGCGGGTGCTGGAACTGGGAGTCGAAATTGCCGACGGGCTCGACGCCGCACACTCTCAGGGAATTGTGCATCGCGATATCAAGCCCGCGAACATCTTCGTGACGAAACGCGGGCACGCCAAAGTGCTGGATTTTGGCCTGGCGAAGGCTACGCTTTCCGGCGCGTCGTCGGGCAAGCTTTCTTCCGCCGACACGATGACGGATGCCGGCAACGAACATTTGACCAGCCCCGGTTCGACACTCGGCACCGTGGCCTACATGTCGCCGGAGCAGGTGAGGGCCAAAGAACTCGACACACGCTCGGATCTGTTTTCGTTTGGAGTCGTGCTCTACGAGATGGCCACGGGAACGCTGCCGTTCCGCGGCGAGAGCACGGGCGTAATCTTCGACGGCATCATGAATCGCGCGGCTGTGCCAGCAGTGCGAGTGAATCCCGCGCTGCCCGCCGAATTCGAGCGGGTGCTGGAGAAGGCGCTCGAAAAGGACCGGAGTTTGCGTTATCAATCGGCAGCGGAGTTGCGCGCCGACTTGAAACGTATTCAGCGAAGCACGGAGTCGGGGCGGTCCACTGCTGTGAGCGCAGAAGTGCCAGCGGAGCCCAGATCAAAGTCCGCGTTTGCGATTGCCGCGGCCGCGTTCCTGATCTTGTTGCTCGCGGGTGCCGCCATCGCATGGTTCCTGAAGCAGCGCACACAGTCGCCAACCGCTGCCACGACTAAGCCTTCGGTCGCCGTTCTCGCTCTGAAGAACCTCAGCACCGAGCCGGACAGCGCCTACTTCAGCGATGGCATGACGGACGAGATCACGACCAAGCTCTCAAAGATTGAGAGCGTCAACGTAGTTTCGCATTCGACGGTTGCAGCCTTCAAGATTGCCGACAAGAATGCCGCGGAGATCGGCAAAGAACTGGGCGTGCGATACCTGCTCGAGGGCAGCGTGCGCAAGTCGGGCGACCAGGTTCGCATCAACGTGCAGTTGATCGATTCGACCAGCGGGTTCCAGGTGTGGGCGGACGACTTCACGGGCGAGATGAAGGACGTATTTTCGCTCCAGGAGCAGGCGGCGATGAAGATTGCGCAGTCGCTCAACCTGAAGCTTAGTCCGCAAGAGCAGCAGGCGATTCAGCACCGGTATACCCAGAATCCGCAGGCTTATGACGCCTTCTTGCGAGGACAAGCGGCAATCAGGCATCCGGATGTGACTGAAAAATTAGAAGAGGCGCGTCATTTCTACGGACAGGCGCTGCAATCGGACCCGAATTACGGTCCGGCCCTTGCTGGACTGGCGTGGGTGGAGGGCCAAACGTACCGCAACATCGACGGCAACCCCTCACATTTGCACCGTGCCGAAGAATTTGCGCAGCGTGCATTCGCGATCGATCCCAAATTGCCCGAGACGCATCTGGCGCTCGGGACGATCGATGCCGATAAGTACGACTACGTCAACGCCTCGCGAGAGTTTCGCGCGGCCACCGAACTAGCTCCCGACAACGCATATGCGTGGGATCTCCTGTCCTGGTCGCTGGCGTATGAACACCCTCCTGAGGCCGTGGAGTCGGAGAAGGCAGCGCGCGAGTCGCTGCGTCTGGAGCCTAGTTTCTATAATCCTTATTACCACCTGGGCCGCGCTCTGATTTTGCAACAGCGTTACGCTGAGGCGATGGCTGCGTTTCAGCGGCATAAGGAACTGGATCCGGACAGCACGTTCCCGGATCTCGGGATTGGACAAGCCTACCTCGCGGAGGGGGAATACGACAAAGCGATAGCGTCCATGTCCAAGGCAATTCGCCCTTCCGGCCTCAACTACTACTGGCTGGGGGCGGTGTATGCGGCGCGCGGAGATAAAGAGAAGGCTTTGACCACGATGCAAAAAGCATTCGAGATGGGGTTCAAGGATTTTGCCGTGCTCGATTCCAGCCCGTATTTTGCTTCATTGCGTGGCGACGCACGATTTCAGGCGATGGAGCGGAAATATAAGAAGTGAGTCTGGAAGAACGCGCCGCGTCTCAAGCCATTTTGGCCTGCGGATCAGCCGATGCTGATTTCTAGAACGGCTTCCGCGGCGTGATGACCTCATCTTTGATAAAGAACTGCGCGGAGCATTGCGAAGAGCCGCAGATGGTGGGCAGCAGGCCGCTGATCTGCTTGCGCGTGATCAGGCCGAGGGTGCCGCAGGATGGACAGGAGAGTACGGCCCAGTATGGGTCTTCTTTCTCGCCGACCTCGCCTGCGTTCTCGAGCACGAACACCGTGCCCGGTTCCATTTGTTCGGGGATCCACTCGTTGATGATGCTGAGTTCGCCGATCATCATGCCTCCCGGTCTCCGATTAGGCTCTACGGGCGCGGCTTAAAGGCCGAGCCCGTTCTGACGCTGATTTTTTTTTGAAACTCTGCGGCGGCTGCTTGGGCGATGCGGTATTGCGAGCTAAAAGCCGGCCCCGCACACGGCGCACTTCGTCGCTCAGGCAGATATCGAACATCGGCTGCGAAGAATTCTTGAGCAGATCGACTACCTGGCGCGCCGAGGTGCGCAGATAAAGATGCGTGCCATCGGTAAGCAGGTGATATTCGGAGGCGGCGCGGACCGTGGCCGCGAGGCTCGTGCCGAATTCGTGCTCGAGGAAAGCGATCACCTTGCGCATGCGCTGGAGCGAGAAACCGCGTCGGCGAAGCTGGCAGATGACCGAGGCGGTGACGAGTTGCTCCCAAGAATAAATACGGCGATGGCCTTGCCGCGCGGGCGTCACAAGTCCGCGTTCATCCCACCATTGCAACTGGCGTCCGGTGAGGCCGGTGAGCTTTACGACCTCGCTGGTTGTAAACTGCCGTTTCATTCGCGGCCGATTCTGTTTTAAACAGAAAACTGCAAATATGTTTGAAACATTCTAGGCCGAGGTGGATGTGAATCGGGCAGCCTTTCTTCAGTGAAGATGTTGACTAGGCGGGTGCGGGAATCGCAGGCACGCGCTTCCGCCCGTGCGGCGTCGAGATTGTTTTTTGCATGAGGCGATCTTGCGGTTTTACGTTTTAACGTTGTAGCAGTAACATTGTGTGAAAGTCTAATCCTGTCGTGGGAAGCTACAAGTCATGAAACAGCGAATCCTCATAGGCGGCGCTTTGCTTGCGCTGCTCGTCTTATTCTCCACACCGTTCACTTTCGCTCAGCAGAAAGAGCGCAACCGGCCGGCCAAAGCGGAGAAGCAGGTTCCGGTGACGGACCAGCCCGAAGCCAAGAGCGAGACAGACGAAAAAGAGAAGAACGAGGGCGATCCGCAGTTCCGCGGGATGAAGTACCGCAATATCGGTCCGTTTCGTGGCGGGCGTTCGCTCACTGCCGCGGGCATCGCCGGCGATCCGACGACCTACTATTTCGGCGCGACCGGCGGCGGTGTGTGGAAGTCGACCGATGGCGCGAACACCTGGTCCCCAATTTTCGACCACGACGGCGCACCGGCTATCGGCAGTCTTGCGGTGGCCGCATCCGATCCAAACATCGTTTATGTCGGCACAGGCGAGGCTTGCCTGCGCGGCAACATCGCGCAGGGCGACGGCGTATGGAAGTCGTTGGATGCGGGCAAGACATGGAAGAACGTCGGCCTGAAGGATTCGCGTTCGATTGGGAAAGTAATCATTAACCCGCACAACCCGGACATCGCGTTTGTGGCGGCGCTTGGCCATCCGTATGGTCCGAATGCGGAGCGCGGAGTTTTCCGCACGACCGATGGCGGCAAGACCTGGGAAAAGGTCCTCTACAAAGATGACAAGACCGGCGCGGTCGATGTCGCCTTCGATCCGCACAATCCGAATATTTTGTTTGCTGCGCTATGGCAAGTGCAGCGCATGCCGTGGACGCTGCAAAGCGGTGGTCCGGGCAGCGGGCTCTACCGCTCCAACGACGGCGGGACTACCTGGAAACATATCGAGGAGCACGGACTGCCTAAGGGGCCTTACGGACGAGTTGGTGTTGCTGTCGCGGCCAACTCCGACCGCGTGTACGCGATCATTGAAGCGAAAGAAGATGGCGGTTTGTACCGCTCGGATGATGGTGGAGAGTCGTGGCAGCAAGTCAACGGGAGCCACGGCCTGACGCAGCGGGCGTGGTATTACATGCACGTCATCGCTGATCCGCAGGACGCGGACACGGTATACGTGGCTGACGTGGAGTTCTTCAAGTCGACCGACGGCGGGCGGAACTTCAATAAGGTTCACGTGCCGCACGGCGACAATCACGGGCTGTGGATCGATCCCAAGAACAATCAGCGGATGATCGCCTCGAACGACGGTGGTGTGACCGTCAGCATTGATGGCGGGAAGTCGTGGACGCGCGAGGACAATCAACCGACCGCGCAGTTCTATCATGTCATCACAGACACGCGCACGCCCTACTACGTGTACGGCTCGCAGCAGGACAACTCGAGCGTTGCGATCGCGAGCCGCAGCGACGATGGCGCCATCGGACGTGACGACTGGTATCCAGTGGGCGGGGGAGAAGCCGGTTACATCGCGCCGTATCCGACCGATCCGAACATTGTTTATGCGGGCGATTATCAAGGCAATCTGACGCGCTTCGATCGCCGCACGAACCAAATTCAAAATATTGCCGTATCGCCCGAGCTTGGTGACGGCGGCGGCGCGGCGAGGCTCACGCATCGTTTTCAGTGGACGGCGCCGATTGTGATTTCTCCGCAGGACCCAAACACGATTTACTACGGTGGCGAGCGCGTCTTCAAGACGAGTGATGGCGGAAATCACTGGGAGGCGATCAGCCCGGACCTCACCCGCAACGACAAATCGAAGCAGCAACCGTCGGGCGGGCCCGTTACCATCGACGATACCGGCACCGAATACTACGACACAGTGTTTGCGCTTGCGCCGTCGCCGGTTACAAAGGGGCTGATCTGGGCGGGCACCGACGATGGCCTTGTTCAACTGACTCGCGACGAGGGCAAGAACTGGACGAACGTCACGCCGAAAGATATGCCGGAGTGGAGCCGCGTCAGTTTGATCGAGGCATCGCCGTTCGAGGCAGGGAAGGCCTATGCGGCGATCGACCGCCATCAGAACGACGACCTCGGCGTCTACATTTTCAAGACCACCGATTATGGCGCGACCTGGAAGAAACTTGGCGCCGGCATTCCCGACGGTGCGTTTGTTCGTGCCGTGCGCGAGGACCCGAAGCGCAAGGGCCTGCTCTATGCGGGCACAGAGCGCGGAGTGTTTGTCTCGTTCGACGATGGTGATCACTGGCGCAACCTGCAGTTGAACCTGCCCAACGCCCCGGTTCACGATCTCGCGGTGAAGAACGACGACCTGGTCGTGGCCACGCACGGGCGCTCGTTCTGGATTCTCGATGACGTAACGCCGCTGCGGCAGTACGCGGATTCGCTCGCGAACGCCGAAATGCATTTATATCAGCCGGCTGTTGCGTATCGATTGCATTCGCCTGGAGGCGAGGATGGGCCACCGGCGCGGCTGGTATTCGCGGGAAAAAATCCGCCGAGCGGCGCGCTTATTTATTACTACGTCAAAAAAGCGCCAAAGGATAGAGATAAGGCTTCGAAGGATGAGGTCAAAATCGACATCCTCGATGCCAGCGGCAATGTCATTCGCAGCTACTCCAGCAAGCGCAACGAGCCGTTGGACGAGCCGCGCGATCCCGACAGCAAAAAGCCGGAGAAGCAGATTACGGTCGAAGACGGTCTGAACCGCTTTGTCTGGGATCTGCATTACGATGACGCACGCCGCGTTCCGGACTACTACTTGTGGGAATACGGCGATGGAGCGCGCGGGCCGATGGCTGTGCCGGGCAAGTATCAGGTGCGGCTGACGATCGCCGGCAAGAGCGAGACCCAGCCCTTCGAGCTGAAAGTCGATCCGCGTGTAAACATTTCGCAGGCGGATCTGGAAAAACAGTTCAAGCTGCAGATGGATATCCGCGAACAGCTCAACGACGTCCACGACGCGGTGAACGAGATCCAGGACGTGCGCGAACAACTCGATGGGCTCAAGCGGCGCGTGGGACCGGATGCGGCGAAGACGCTGTTGGACGGCATAACCGAGCTCGATGCGAAGCTCATTTCGGTGCGCGATCCGCTGATCAATTTCAAAATCAGCGCCAGCGAGGATTCGCTCGCCTATGCGCCGGGAATCGACGGCAAGCTGGCATTTCTTTCGATGGCAGTAGCGGGAGCCGCCGATGCCGCGCCCACCGCGGCCGAGTACGAGCAGTTCGACAAACTGAAGAAACAGACCGAGGAACTGCTGGCGCATTGGAATGAAGTGCGCGAGGTAGAGATCGGCAAGTTTCAGAAGCTGGCCGCGGAGCAGCGAGTGCCATCGATCTTCGTGCCCGATCCGCGAAGTGAACGAGTGGCAGGCGGGGAAGAGAACGGAGACGAGAAATAAGATTTTGTAATTGTGTAATTTAGTAATTGGGTAATTTAAAACCCCTTGATACGGCGGTTTCCAATTACACAATTACCAAATTACACAATTACTCAATCCTCAAATAAACATCTCATCCTGCGGAACGCCCATGCCATTTTTGCCGCTACGGCGCTTGTTCCCGAGGAAGACTTCCACTCCGGTATAGATCGCGTTCATCACGCCACTGACCTGGCGCAGCGGCGACACCACCGTTTTGTGAACAATTTCGCTCGTCTCCTCCACCTTATCCATGGTGCGGTTCAGGAGTTCGTCGGCGCGAATCACTTGCAGGCGCGTACGGTCGAGCACGTCAGTTAGCGTCGCGTCGAGCCGCTGCAGCTGATTCTTAATCGTCGTGGTCGACTCGGACACGTTATCCGTAATCGTTTCGATCTTCGGGCGCACCTCGGTGATGAAGCTCTGAACGCTCTCGATGGTCGGAATCGCTTTCTCTTTGAGCTCAGTCGAGAGCGCGTCCATCTTCGCCGTGCTCTTGCGGACGGAGAGATAGAGGGCGACGAGGATGCCGGCCTGGATCACCACGGCACCCGCGGTCACGGCGATAAAGACTGTGAGAAGGTTCTCGTTCATCGGCTGCTCCCAGGAGCTGACGTTACATATTCTTCGGCGGTTCAGCGGTTGCGGCAGGCGTCGTCGTCTCGTTGTAAGCCTGGCGGCCGGCTTCGTAGGCGTTGCGGAACTGCTCTTTCTGTTGATTGATCACATCGCGGCCACGGTCCATCCAGTCTGAAGCCTGCTCGCGTGCGCGTCTCCCTTGTGCGCGGGCGCGGTCGGCGCCTTCCTGCGCCTTGCTGCGAATAGTCTCGCGCATCTCATCGCCTGCTTTGGGGGCGTACAGAACTCCCACTACCGCACCCACGCCCAAACCCGCGAGAAACCAGAGGAAACTGCTACTGTCACGTTCCGACATAAATGCCTCCTATCGATTCCGATCCTATTCGGATGGTAGCACCGGGATATGTGAAAGACAATGAATCCGTCCCATCGCGCTGAGGATAGATGGCGAGGTTGCAGGGCGGGTTGCCGAAGCGAGCGAGAGGGAACGCAGAAAAGAATTTCTTGAGAAAGGCAGGACAAAAGCGCAGAATGGGGCGTTTCGGGAGGCGTTTTTGTCCGATCGTAAATACCGGCAGCGGGGATACCAGGACTCCGGGAGCGAACCGCAGAAGAAGATGGAGAAGCCGTCTCCAGCGGCGCGGCGAGACAATACGTTCGGCCCGCGGCCGTTGAATATGCCCGGTACGCGCACCGTCTCGCGCTGTGCCGAGTGCGGCGCAATTCTCGAGAATTCGAGCGAAACGTTCGGGCAATGTCCGAAATGCGGGTTTGAACTGCACTCCTGCAAGCAGTGCGAGCACTTCGATCCCTCCAGCCGGTTCGAGTGCAACCAGCCGATTCCGGAGCGGATCTCTCCCAAGGACAAACGCAACAGCTGCACGTTCTACTCGATGCGCGTGCGGCTGGAGAAGGAAACGTCAAGCAAACAGGCGCAGAAGCCTAATGATGCGCGCCAGGCGTTTGAGAATTTGTTCAAGAAATAAGCTGCGAGCTTCGTGCCGCGAGCTTCGAGCAATCCAAACCACGACCGCGAAAGTGGAAGTTCGGCCTACGCACCTGGTTTTGTTTGCTCGGAACTCGAAACTCGTGACTCGCGGCTCCTACGGTTTTTGTGTTGGCCGTAAAAGAATCTCACTCGCAAACGACTGCGGCGCTTGGGTCACGATCATTGCTACCGCGTGGGCGATGTCACCCGGCTGGAGCATCCTCTCCGCGCTCTTTCCGGTGTGCGGGCTGAAGTCGGTGTGAACCGAGCCTGGGCAGATCACCGAGACGCGGATATTGTGAGCGCGCAACTCCTCCGCGAGCGAATAGCTTAAGCCATTCAGGCCCCATTTTGAGGCAGAGTATGCCGTACCGTTGGGAAGGGCATTCTTTCCGGCAAGAGACGAAATGTTGATGATGTGCCCGCTGCGGGCGCGGATCATGAGGGGTGCGAGACTGCGGACCATGTAAAAGACGCCGCGCAGGTTCGTGTTGAAGATATCATCCCAGGCCTTGGGCGCAAGTTGATGGAGAGGGCCTCCCGGTCCGCCGATCCCGGCATTGTTGACCAGAATGTCGAGGCGGCCAAAGTCGTGAGCGATGCGCTCCGCCAGGGACTCCACGGATCGGAGGGCGGTGACATCGCATTCGCTTATGGCGCTGCACCCACCGTTATTGCGGATCATTTCTTCCGTGCGTTCGAGCGTTTGGCGCGTGCGCCCACAGAGTACGACTCTGGCTCCAATGGCGGCGAGTTGAATCGCTATAGCTGCGCCGATGCCGCGTCCTGCTCCGGTCACGATGGCGACTTGTTCTTCGAGAGGTTTGGGCGGGTTTTGGGTCAAGTCGGGCTCCTGCGGGGAGTTTCCCCTAGACGTTCTTCAAATTTATTGTAGGTGTTGGCGCGGACTTTGTTCCGCGCCCGGATGCGATGAACCGACCCCCGGCAAATTTTGCGCATCCAACGAAATAAGCCGAGCATCGGCACCGCGCAAGTTGCTTGCCTTAGCGGAGGGTACATCCTTATAATCCGCTCACCGGACTAATTCTTATGCCGCTCCATGATTCTTGCATGCGGCCGGAGGATTTACGGGGGTCTTCATGGGGCAAGCGCCCATGAGCACCCGGTGTAGAGCTCGATTGCCGGGCTGTACGTGAATCCAGCTTCCTAAAAACAAAGGAGCCACAGGAATGAAGAAAATCGTTCTTGCGATGTTGCTGGTAGCCGCCGTTACCGCCGTCGCGCAAACCGCTCAGGCACCCGCGCAAGGGGCCGCTACGCCACCGACTCAAAAGAAAGAAATCAAGGACCCGGCCGAGTACAACGCCTACGTTGGCGCCATCCAACAAACGGATCCCGCCGCAAAGGTCAGCGGTCTCGAAGCTTTTCTCACCCAGTATCCGAACAGCGTTATGAAAGAAGATGCGCTCGAGCTTCTGATGGGCGCGTATCAGCAGACAGGCAATGCCGCCAAGATGCAGGACACCGCGACGAAAGTCCTGGCGGCGAATCCGTGCAACCTCCGTGCGCTCGCGCTGCTGTCTTTCACCAAGCGCGCCATGGCCGAAGCTGGACAGAATGCCGCACAAAACCTGACCGAAGCGGGCCAGTATGGGGAAAAGGGTTTGCAATGCGTGCAGACCGCTCCGAAGCCAGAGGGAACGACCGCTGAGGAATTTGAAAAGTTAAAGAAAGAGACTTCAGGGATCTTCAGTGGGGCAGCTGGAATGGCTGCGTATAGCGCAAAAGACTACGCGAAAGCGCAGCAATACCTGGGAGCCGCTGTACAGGCCGATCCTCCGGATGCAAGCAGCCTGCGCGATGTCTATCCGCTGGCGCTTTCCTATTTGACGCCTCCATTCTGTCCTCCGCCAACTCCGGCCGGTGCAGATGCCGCGCCGGCAACTCCGGCGACGCCGCCTCCTGCCGGTTGCTCCGATGTTGCGAAGGCAACTGCGGGTCTCTTCTATATTGCGCGCGCAACCGCTTTAGCTCAGGGCCCTGGCAAGACGCAAATCGGAAAGTTCGGGCAAAGCAAGTACAACAAATTCCACGGAGGAACCGACGGCTGGGACGACCTTGTGGCGAAGGCCGGGACAGCTACGACTCCCGCAGGAATCACCATCACGCAGTATGTCCCACCGACTCCTGCGCAGCAGTGCGCGGATCTTCTGAAGACGAAGAAAGTCGAGGAAATGGCTTTTGCGGAATGGCAGCTCTGCCTGGCAGAAGGCAATCCGCCTGATGCCGAGAAAGTGTGGACCACCCTGAAGGGCAAACCGCTCGTCATGCAGGCTCACATCATCAGCATCGACGCGGCTGCCAAAGCTACCAAACTGATGCTCGCGGGCAGCGAGGACGATATCGAGGCTAAGAAAGCGGATATCGATCTCACTATGGCTGCGGCGATTCCAAAGAAAGACATGCCGAAAGAAGATGCGGACTTTCAGTTCCAGGGAGTGCCGACCTCCTACACCCCGAAGCCCTTTGTCATGACCATGAACGAGGGTGCGATGATCGTGAAGTCGGCGCCGAAGAAAGCGACCCCTGTTCACAAGAAGCCTGCGCACTAATCAACCGTTAGCGATTTTTCGATCAAAAATTCGGGCGACCCAATCGGGTCGCCCATTTTGTTGTCCGTCGAATTCGCGGTCGGCTAGCGAAGCTGCTTTCGGTCCAACAGCGCCACCGGACGGGCGCTGCGTGGCGGCCGCTTGGCCCCAATGCGCAGCGGCCGGACGTCGATCTTCAGCTCTTGCATGGTGCGGCTGAGAGTATTGCGGTGCATGCCGAGTTCCCGCGCGGCCTTGCACTGATTGCCGCGGTTCTCCTCGAGCACGGTTACGATGAAACGCTTTTTGAATTCACGGACTGCTTCGGAATAAAGAATATTGCTTTTGTACATCTGCAGGATGAGTGCTTCCAACTGGTCCTTCACTGACGCCTCGTTTCCGCACCCTCGAACGTAAGAATAACGTTCTGTCTGCTGGCTATCTTGCCGGCCCGGCCGGATTCGGCTTGCTCTCCGAAGGCGGCTCGGCGTGCCGCAAATAATCCAGTCCCTGGTAAAAGCGTTGGCGCAATTCCGACGGTGCGAGCCAGATTGCCGCCCTGCCGCCTACCAGGAAATACGGAGCCAGTTGAGACTGTGTCAGCCAACGTGCAGCCGGCGCAAAGGCCGTCATGGCGGTGAGTACGATCGCCACCACCAGCACACCCTTCACCAGTCCCAACAGTGCCCCAAGAAACCTGTCTATCGAACTTAGCCCGGCCTTCTTCATCGCCCAGCGCGCGACTCGTCCGGCCAATCCTGCCAGGATCAGAACCGCGAAAAAGATGATGAAAAACCCGGCGATTTCACCTACCCATGGAGACTTCAAATAGGGCGCGAACCAGTTCGCCACCCGCTGATACTGCCACGCGGCCAGCAAATAGCCCACGACCAGACCGGCGAGATGAAAGGCTTCATGAAAGAAACCCTCCATGGCCGCTCCGACCACGGAAAATATCAGAAATGCCAGGATGATCCAGTCCGCAACGCTCATAGCGATGAACGAGAAGCGAGCGCGACGGCTAGATCTCCAGCTCGCGTCCCGTCAACTGCCGATACGCCCCCAAATACTTTTCGCTGGTCCGGCGCGCCACCTCGGGAGGGAGGGCAGGAGCAGGAGGCTGCTTGTTCCAGCGAATTTCTTCGAGGTAATCCCTTACATACTGTTTGTCGTACGAATCTTGCGCTTTGCCCGGTGAATACGTGTCGGCCGGCCAGAAGCGCGACGAATCCGGTGTTAAGACTTCATCCGCCAGGGTGATGCCCTGGGCGGTCATGCCAAATTCAAACTTGGTATCGGCGATCAGAATGCCGCGTTCACGCGCGTAGTCAGCCGCCTTGCTGTAAACGCGCAGAGTCAGGTCGCGGAGCTGCGCGCTGACTCTCGGATCGATGATTTTACACATCTCGTCGAACGAGATGTTGATGTCGTGGCCCGTCGACTCCTTAGTAGCCGGTGTGAAGATCGGCTCGGGCAGCTTGTCGGACTCTCTCAGTCCCGCGGGCAGCTTGATGCCGCAGACGGTGCCGCTGGTCTTGTATTCCTTCCAGCCGGAGCCGGAGAGATATCCGCGGGCGACGCACTCGACCGGGAACATCTCGGCACGCTGGACCATCATGGACCTGCCGCGCAGCTCGTCGGCATGGGCGCGAACCGCCTGCGGATAGCGGCTTACGTCGGCGGTGACGAGATGGTTCGGAACGACGTCCTTGAGGAAGTCGAACCAGAATAGCGACATCTGCGTGAGCACACGGCCCTTGTGTGGAATGCCCGTGGCCAGCACGTAGTCGAACGCCGAGATGCGGTCGGTCGCTATGAAGAGCAGGTGGTCGGCGTCGATGTCGTAAACATCGCGGACTTTGCCGCTGGCAAAAAGTTCCAGGTCTTTGTAGTCGGTTTCAAGTAATACGGAATCGAGGATGTCAGGGCTCATGTGCTCTTCTAACCGGGAGAAAACTGACGCGTATTCTAGCCGCGTCAGCGAATTTGTCAACGCTTTCGATCACAGGGTGCGGGTTGAGGTTGCCGCCGCCGGAAGGAAAAGAGTTGACTCTTTCAGTCTAAGCGAGAACCCTTGTCAGTGGCTCGGTCTACGCGATTTGGCGTGTGGAAAAGTTGAGGATGACTTTGGAAAAAAGGACAGAGGAATTTTCTCGCGAGCAAGCAGAAAAATAGCGACGGCGTCAAGAGTTCGTCGAAATTTTTCGTCGATGAAAGTCTCAACAGTTTTAGAAAGCGCTCGGCCACCTGCGAGCTGCATGCAAGACGAGCAGCAACTCCACTTCGTCACCGCGCACTCGGTAGGGAACTATATACGGAGTACCAGAGATCACGAGTTCCCGAGTGCCATGGACCCTCCCCGGTCGGCCCGCAGATGGAAATCGTTTTAACATTTGAACCGCATTGATGACCGTCATGACAGTCCGTACGGCCGCGGCGGGATTGTCTTGCTCGATGTATTCCGCTTCAGCAACGAGGCTGTCGATCGCAATGTCCAGCCATTTAATCCGCACGGCGTGTCCAACGCTTCAACTTCTTTTCCACTTCTTCATCACTTGCAAACTCGCCCCGGTCCGCAGCCTCTACGGCCTTCTTAATCTCTGCGATTTGCCACTCGTTTAAGGACACAAATTCCTGGATTGCTTGAGCGGCTACGAACGAGCGGCTCCTGTTCATCGACTTCGATAAGCGGTCGAGCCGGGTCTTAAGCTTTGCGTCTAAACGTAGAGTGAGGACCGCGGATCCAGACATAGTGTGTACATTGTACACCAGATGTGCACACAAGGGGCGATTCTTGGGAAGCAGTTGGCTACTCTGAAGTCTCGAATAAATTCATGCATACCAGGAAGGCCATCACCGCAGCAAAGGACACCATGACGAGAAATACGAGAGTCCCTATAACCATGCCCATCCAGTAGCTGATCGGTTCCTTGTCCCGGCGAGAACTGCGGCCCTTGACTGTAAGGACGCCGCTGCGAAAGGACTCGTAATAACCTCTTCCAAGGAGGAAGGCTATTGCCGCGCAGCCAAAGAGTATGAGGAGTTCGCGCGCCACTTAAATCACGATTTCAGCGTTTAGACCAGCCTACGCCGCCCCGAACCTCACCGATACCAGCTTAGAAATTCCCGGCTCCTGCATGGTCACGCCGTAGAGCACCGGCGCGATGCTCATCGTCTTCTTGCTATGCGTGATCAGGATGAACTGCGTCTGCACGCTCATCTCGCGCACGAGTTCGGTGAAGCGCCCGATATTGGCCTCGTCAAGCGGTGCGTCAACCTCGTCCAGGATGCAGAACGGGCTCGGCGTGTACTGGAAAATTCCGACCAGCAGTGCCAGCGCAGTCAGCGCCTTTTCGCCGCCCGAGAGCAGCAGCACATTTTGCAGCTTCTTGCCGGGAGGCGACGCGACCACGTCAATGCCGCTCTCCGCGCTGTTTTCCATGTCGGTCAGGCGCATGAACGCGTCGCCGCCGCCAAACAGCTTGCGGAAGGTCGTCTGGAAGTTGGCGTTGATTTTGTGAAACGCCTCTTCGAACTTCTGCCGCGAAACTTGGTCAATCTCTTTGATCGTTGCCGTCGTGTTCTCGATCGCGTCAATCAGATCTTTGCGCTGCGTCGAGAGGAATTCGTGCCGCTCCGCCGTCTCTTTGTATTCTTCGAGCGCCATCATGTTGACTGGCCCCATGGCGTCCAGTCTGGTGCGCATCTCGCGATAGGCCTGGTCGGCAGCGGCCAGCTCTTCGCCAATCAGCGGAGTGATCGTCGCGTCTTCGAGCAAAACGCCCCGCTCGATATTGAGTTCATTCAAGCACGTATCGGCGAGATGCTGAAGATCAGAAGCGAGCTTTGCTGCTTGCGCC
>Ga0335071_10003009_pt1 | contig 17924 bp, 12 predicted proteins | sample Lox_Sample_15_FD_206724 | JGI IMG/M metagenome (GOLD analysis project Ga0335071, IMG submission 206724) | Soil microbial communities from Loxahatchee National Wildlife Refuge, Florida, United States - Lox_Sample_1.5 | ecosystem: Environmental > Terrestrial > Soil > Wetlands | place: USA... | reverse complement strand
GACTGCGCAGGTCTGCATCCACGAGCACGACCCTCTTGCCGACGAGCGCCAGCGCCACGGCGAGATTGCAGACGGAGATGCTCTTGCCCTCGCCCTGGACGGAGCTGGACACGACCAGCGAGCGGAGCTCGCCGTCGAACCCGATGAAGTCGAGGTTGCTGCGCAGCAGACGATACGCCTCTGCCGGCCTCCCCGCGGGATCGCTCAGCGTCGGCAGCGCGGCGTTCTTGCCCTTGCCGACCGTGCTGGGAACGTGTCCGATGATCGGCAGGCCAAGGAGTTCGATGACCTGCTCGTCGCCGTGCAGCCGCGTGTCGAGCTGCTCCAGCACGAAGGCCAGGAGGCCGCTCAGCACGAGACCGGCGGCGAGCGCAAGGATGAGCGATCGCTTCTTGTCGGGCGCGTAGGGAGCCGACGGCACCGAAGCCTTGGTGATGATCTCGAAGTCGCCGCTGGCGCTGGCCTCGAGCAGCTGCAGTTGCTGCAGGCTCTGCTGCAGGGACGTGTACTCGCTGGTCTGCTGCGACGCGCTCGACGTGAACGTCTCGAGCCTGGCGGTGACGACCTTGATGGCGTCCTGGACCCGCTGGCGCGAGCTGTCGCGGCCCCAGTCGATGAACGCCTGGGCGTACGCGTTGGCCGCGTCGGCGCTGGCGCTGGCGCTGGGGGAGTAGCCCTCGATCGTCACGACGTTGGAGTAGGAGTTGTTGAGCCCGGGCTCGAGCACGGCGTTCACCGAATACCCCGCGGCGATGGACTTCGGGTCCATCTGCGCCTGGGCCGCCGAGTGCACCTGCTGACTGTGGATGACCGTCGGGACGGCCTGGATCTCCGCCTGCTGGGCCGTCGTGTCGATGAACGACTGCGCGGTCGGGTTGGCGATGTCGATCTGCTTCACGTAGAGGAGCTGGCTCGCAGCCGTGTACATCGGCGTGCCCCTCCAGGCGTAGGCGGTGCCGGCCACGGTGACCAGGAGCGTGACGACGATGACCACCCACTTGCGCCTGGCCAGGACGCGCAGGTAGCTGCGCACGGAGAGGCCGTCTGTCTGTTTCTCGCTCATCCCGCCGTCACTCTCGGTCGTGGCGCCGTGAAGTGCAACCGCACCAGAATGATTTGCCCTGCACACCAGTCTATCGGCATTCGGGGCGCACCCGTAAACCAACTCTCCTCTGTCGGTGGTCGGCGCACTCCGGCCTCACGGGCGCGCGTGTACCATGACGTCTTCGTAGATCTCGAGCATGCGCCCGGTGATGCGTCGTGGATCGTGACGCGCCAGGGCGGTCGCGCGTGCGGCGTGGCCGAGCCGGCCGGCCTCGTCGCGATCGTGCAGGACACGCGCGAGGGCGCCCGCCAGGGCGACGGCGTCTCCCTCGTCCACGAGGAGCCCCTCCACCCCGTCGCGCAGCAGAGAAGGGATGCCGCCGACCCGGGTGGAGACGATGGGGGCGCCCACCAGCATCGCCTCGGCGAGGCTGTTGGGGCTGTTGTCGACGTACGACGGGTAGGCGAACGCGTCCGCGCCGGCCAGCTCTTCGGCCAGGGCCGGCGCGTCCAGCCGCCCCAGCCAGTCGACGGCATCCGAGATGCGCAGCCGTCGTGCGATGCGCCGGTAGACGGCGTCCAGCTCCGATCCCGGAGGGACGCCCGCAACGCGGAGCCGCAGATCCCCGGACCCCCGTGACCGGAGGAGGGCGCACGCCTCGAGCAGGCACTCGGTGCCTTTGCCCATGAGCGCGCTCGACGTCGTGTAGATGGTCGCCCCGCCCGCCCCGCTCCCTCTCCAGGCGGCGGCGGCGAATTCGGGGCGCATGATCTCGTCGCAGTGGTAATAGCGGGCGGCGGGATTGACCGACGCCAGGATCCCCCTGTCCCAGGCCGTCCTGCCGATCACGCAACGCGCTTCCTTCAGGATCCGCTCCTCGCGCCTCGCCTGACGGCGCAGGAGCAGGTACCGATGGACGACGCCACGACCCTTGGCGAACTCCGCGCCGGCGACCAGCCGGCCGATCTCGCCCGCCGTACGGCCGCGGAAGTACGCGCGCTCGTAGGCGCAGAGGAGCCCCTGCAGCGAGATCACCAGGGGGACGGCCGGCCGCATCCCCGCGAGGAGGCCGAAGCCGCCCTCCGTCCCGTGCACGTGCACGACGTCGGGCCGCACGTGGTCGACCAGGGACGCGGCGGCCCCCAGGGTCTCGGCCGGCGTGAGGCGGTGTCGCCAGTTCTGGGCGATGCGCTCGACGCGTGACCGTGGCGTGGAGAGCGGCACGACCGCGTACCGCACGCCGTCCTCCTCGAAGATGCCAGGCACGACCCCTGGCGCGGCGACGGTCAGCTCGACAGCAGGCAGGTCACGGAGGTGCCGGGCCAGACTGTCCACCCAGGCCTGCGGACCGGGCATCTGGTCGAGGCCGAGGTGCCGCCGCAGGGCGGGTGGCTGCCACTCCGTGAACCAGAGGACGCGCACGCCCTTCATCTCCGCCCGAGCGCCCGCCACGCCGCGGGCACGGCCGCCCGGCGCAGACGGCGAGCGGCCAGGTCCGCCGGGCCCGCGAGCTTGAGCAGGGCGCGGCCCGCCCGGTACGACGGCGACCCGAGCAGCCGGTACGCGTCGTCCATCGGCCGCCGCTCGACGGACAGCCGTCCGGCGGCGATGTCGGCGAACATGCGCTCCGCCTCCGGCGCGTGCCGGCCCGGATACCGCTCGAGCCAGCTCGGGTAGCGGTAGACGTTGTGCACGCGGTACGGGCGCCGCAAGGTCAGATACGACTCCTCCAGCCAGCGGCGCGCCGGGTCCGCCGTGTACCAGCCGTCGGCGACCCCCCAGTTCGAGTAGTACTCGACCTTGTCGACGGCCTGGAACGGGAACAGCAGCGAGTAGTGGAGCATCGCGACGCCGAGGCGCGCCGTCGCCGTCGCGTCCAGCCATCCAAGAGTCCGCGTGTCCCGGCCGGCGGCGTCCAGCACGGTGGGCGGCCGGTGCGAATGGTACGTGTAGCCGCCACCCCAGCGGAAGAGCCGATGGTACGCGGCCGCGCCGCGGCGCAGGAACCAGCCGTCAACGATGCAGTCGGGGGCGCCCCAGAACGTGAGCGTCGGGAACGTCACCGCCTGGATCGACGCGTCGGTGGCGAGCACCTCGAGGACGCGCCGCATGTCGTCCGGGCGGTAAAACTCGTCGATGTCGACCTGCCAGAGGTAGTCCCCGGTCGCCCGCGCCGCGTAGGCGCGGCTCTGCTCGTCCTTCTCGCCGGGCCAGAAGCCGTCCGGGTGACCTTCGTCTTCCGCGGTGACCAGCGTCACCTTGCCGGCGGGGTCCTCGTCACGGACGAAACGCTGCAGTTCCTCGAGCGTGCCGTCGCGTGAGTGACCGTCCGCCGTCGCATTGCCGCTCGCACCGGGAGCCGCGCCCTCGACCACGACGATCTCGTGCGCGAAAGCGTACAGGGCGCGCAGGTGGTACGGCACGAACGGCATCCCGTTGAGGACGATGACCCCGAACGTCACGCGCGGCAGGCTCACGGTATCCCGTCTCCGCGGCGGACGGCGTCCCGCCGCCGCAGCAGCGACTCCAGCGGCCGGAGCGTCAGGTAGGCGCCGTAGGCCTGCGCCCGCCGATCGCTCAGGCCCATGCGGCGCAACTGCTTGACCGCGTTCCGGAACCCACGCTGCCACGCCAGACGCGAGACGACCTCGTGCGGCAACCCCAGCGGTCCGACGGTGCGGTTGACCCAACGCACGTAGTCGGGACGGACGAGCTCACGCAGCAGACCCACGTCGAGCGGTCGCAGCGGGACCCTTCGCATCGCCCTCGCGTTGAGGAAGTTGCGGTGGTCGACCGGGAGCGACGCGGCCTCGAGATCCACGCCGTGCGCCGCGAAGAACTCGCGCTGCCAGCGCCGCTCATAGCGGAGGTCGCCCGGCAGCGTGAGCATGCGCATCGCCAGCCCGATGTCGAGGAAAGGCGCCCGGGGCACGAAGCCGAGCGACTCGGGGACCGTCTGCAGGTACGAGAGCAGCGTGGTGCGCAGGCGCACGACGGTGAACACCCTGGGCAACATCTCGGTGCGGATACGGGGCTGCTCCGCGAGCAGGCGTTGCAGCCCCAGCCGCTCGCTGCGGAACCAGCTCTGCCGCGAGTCGGCGCACATGCGGCCGTAGCGGAACACCTCGAGCAGGTCCTCGGGCCCCCGCAGCGTCTCGATCGTCCGCACCTCGGGGTCGTCGCCCGAGAACCACTCGCCGCTCGCGCCGGAGAGCAGCAGCCGCCCCCGGCTGATCCGCGAAGCGATGTGCCGGTAGAACTCGATGTGGTACATGCCGTGCGCGTGCGACGAGACGCCGAACAGCCTGTCCCACTCGTCGAAGTAGCGGTGGAAGTCGCCGAGCGGGACGAGCTCCCAGCTGAGGCCGAGGCGGCGGCAGAGCTCGGCCGCCTTGACCGCCTCGGCCGAGCGCGCCGGGTCGTCGCTCACGCCGTACGTGTAGGCGCGGACCCGGGCGCGATCGTGCAGGAGCACGTTGATGAACCGGGAGTCGAAGCCCCCGCTCGTGGGGACGACGACCTCTCCCGGGATCTCGGCGGCCGCCTCGTTGACGCTCGCCTCGGCGAGCTCGACCACCTCGTCCACACGGCTGGAGCGGTCGAGCCACTCGTAGGCAGGGTCGTCGAGCTCCTCCACGCGCAGGCCGGCAGGGCCGGAGTAGAGCCGCGACGAGAAGCGCAGCATGCGCACGTCGCGGACCGCCGTCCGGCCGAACACCGAGAAGCCGAAGTCCAGGTAGTCGTTCAGGCCTTCGGGGTCGAACTCCAGGTCGGCCAGGTCGATGACGTCGTCGACGACCTGACTGCTGCGCCCGGTGCGGACGTTGTAGAAGACCGGGCGCGACGCCAGCCAGTCGGTCTCGAAAACGAGCGTCTCGGACCTCGGAGCAGCACCGGACGGGACACGGCGGGGCTCAGGCACGAGCGGCCTCCCGGGAGCGGGTCCCGGGTGGGGCCGGGACCGGCGCCTCCGCGAGCTCGGCCCGGCGCCTGCAAGCCTCGGCGGCGACGAAGGCGAACACCCAGAGCCCGAGCGGGTACCGGGCCGGGTTGAGGAACGTCCAGGAGACGAAGCTCTCGAGGAACGTCCCGACGACGGCGCCGAGGAGGATGAGGCCCAGGAACTCGGCATCGTCCTCCCCCGTGAGGCTCAGACGCGCCGCGCGCCATCCCATCGTCGCGTACAGGAGCACGACCAAAGCCACGCCGGCCAAGCCGAAGCGGTACAGCACCGGCACCCACACGAGGTCGGAGCTCATGATCTTGACGTCGGCGACGGTGGGATCCTCGGCCGAGGACACGAACCCCTCGCCGACGTACCGCCCGTCCGTGCCGATCCACGAGTAGATGGTCTTCAGCTTGTCGATGCGGTTCCGGAGGTCGGGGTCGCCGGTGACGCTGCCCGACGACGTCGCCATGCCGACACGCGACAGGAAGTAGTGCGACTGCACGGGCAGCACCGTGTACGCGACGACCCCAAAGATCAGCACGATCAGCGCGAGCGTCACGACACGGCGGACCACGATGTTCCCCTGACGCGCCTTGAACAGACGGACGCCGAGCACGACGACGAGCTCGGCGACGGCGATCACCACGAGCGAGCGGGTGTACGAGACCCACAGGGCCGCCAGCGTGACCAGCACGACACCGACCCAGAAGACGCTCCACGTACGGCGCGCGAACACGTAGGCGATCGCGAGCGAGAGCAGCTGCGGCATGAAGTAGAAGCTGCGCGTGATGCGCTGGCCCATGAACGTGATCGTCTGGTACTCGGTGGCGATGTAGATGGGCAGATGCAGGCCCTGGTGCGCGATGAAGAGCAGGGCCGCCAGCGTGTTGACGAGCACCAGGCTCCTGATGAGGTCGAGCGTGTCTTGCCGGCCCGCGCGGCAGAGCATCCCGCGCAGGAGGAAGTAGCCGGCGAAGAGGTAGACGAAGGCCTTGGCCTCCGTGAGCGAGGCGCCCGGCCCTCCATAGCGGACCGTGGTCAGCGCGACCTGGAGCACCGCGAGCAGGATGATGCCCATGAGCACGAACTCTTCGGGGGACGAGAGCGCCGGTCCGAACAGCTTCGGCCGCTGCTCGACGCGCCGGTACGGCGGCAGGAGCAGGTCGAAGGTGATCACCCAGGTGATCACCAGCCAGAGCATGACCAGGTCGGACGGAGTAAGCCGGGCGGGCACCCAGAAGAGCTTGACGTTCTCGAAGAAGACGGAGCTGCTCATGTACATGAGAAAGGGGATGCCGAGGAGGAAGACGCGCTGCCGCGTCGACCGCGCCACGAAGTACACCAGCAGCAGGAGCGGGACGGCGTAGCGCACGAGGCCCACGGTCAGGCCCTCCCGGGCGGCGCGACCGCGCCCGCCGGCGGACGCGGCAGCCGGGCGCCCTCGCCCTCGCCGGTCAGCGCGCTCGTCAGGGCGGCCACGAGCTGCGGCCGCTCGAAGTAGCTCATGAACGTCGAGAGGCCGGCGGCGAAGGGCTCCGGCCCACGGTGCTGCAGCTCACGGAACCTGCGCCGCAGGTCGCCCTCGTCGCCGTCCGCGTAGGCGGCGCCCAGCCCGAACCCACGCACGCGACAGCTCATGAGCCCGCGGTCGGGCACCAGCACTGGCCTGCCGGCCGCGAGCGCCTGCAGCATCACGCCGCTCGACCCGTCGTGGCCCCGGTACGGGAGCACGACGCAGCGGGCGGCGCGCAGGAACACGTCGGCCGTCGCCGGGTCGAGATATGGTCCGGCCGTCTCGAGGAGCCGGCCCTCGCGGGTGAGCGTCGCGCGCATCGCCTCGACGTCGCCGTCAGACGGCTCGCCGTCCAGCTCGAACCTCCCGCAGTGCGCGACGCAGCCGTCCTCTTCGAGAGCGAGCCGCAGCAGGGTGTCGTAGCCGCGGCGGTGCTGGTTGGTGCCCACGTAGACGAACACGGGACGGTCACGGGCCGCGACGAAGCTCGCAACGCGGTCTGCCCACTCGCGCGCCTCCTGCGAGCCGCCGACCTCCGCGTCGGGGTCGCGGTAGATGTCGGGCAGCCAGCGATGGGTCGCCGGGTGAGCGGCGGCATACAGCTCGTCGAGGACCAGCGGGACGACGCCAGACGGGAGCGCGGCCGCCAGCCGCCGCTGGAGCTCCTCGTCGCGCGAGCCCCCGGTGCCGCGCAAGCGCCGCAGCACGCGCCGCGCCGTGGACCCGCTCGAGCCCCGTGCGTACTGGTGGTTGGTGGAACGGATGAACAGCGCGAGGAGCCGGGTGGGCAAGCCTCCCTCGGCATCCCAGGCGGCGACCTCGGCCAGGGCGTCGTCGGCCTCGGTGAGCACTGCGACCTCCGCGCCAAGCATGGTCGCGAGCTCGCGCATCGGGACGAGAGACGGGCCGCGAGCACGCAGGTCGGAGTCGACGTCGACGACCTCCGACACAGGTCCGTCACGGAGCAGCTCGAGCCGCGTACGGTCGTCCTCCCCCAGCCCGGAGAGACCGGCGGCGACGCTCACCTCGCAGCCGAGCTCGGCGAGCACGCCGGCGATGACCCGGCAGTAGACGAGACGATGGCCGAGCAGGCTCGGTGACCAGATCAGCGCACGCCGCGCCGCGCTCCCGGTTGGCAGATCCGCGGCCACCGCGTCAGATCGCGCCGCCGGCGCGCCTCCACATGAGCACCGGCGCGATCGCGCCCGGCTTGTCGACGAGTGCGTTGAGCGACTCCCCGGGGTCCCGGTGCACCTCGAACGAGACCGAACCGCCGTGCACGATCCAGCGGACCCGGTCGATGCTGATGCGCGGGTGCACGGTGTAGTGGCCGGTGTTCAGCAGGTTGGAGTCGATCTCGCACTCCAGCCGGTTGCGGCCCGGCGCGAGGTCCGGCCAGCTCTCGGGAGACCCGTCCGTCTGGTAGCTGCGGAACACCACCGTACCGTCGGCGAGCTGCAGGTCGAACCCGATGGTGAGACCCTCCGGGACACGCTCGAGGTCGACGTCCATCTGCACGCGGAACGGCTGGCTGCTGACGACCACCGGCGTGGGCTGGAGATCGGACCCGAGGATCCGCACCGCGGCGAGGCGGGCGTCCTCGTCGCCCGGACGGTCGTCGCCCTCCCACACGACGACCCCGTTCGCCCCGGCCTGGAGCTTGAGGTAGCGGTCGACGACCCGCGTCGGCGACCCGGAGTCCACGACGCGCCCCTCGGCGAGCTGGACAACACGGGTGCAGAGGCTGCGCACGGCCTGCATGTTGTGGCTGACGAAGATCACCGTGCGGCCGGACTCGGCCACGTCCTCCATCCTCCCGAGACACTTGCGCTGGAACGCCGCGTCGCCGACGGCGAGGACCTCGTCGACGACGAGGACCTCGGGCTCGAGGTGCGCGGCGACCGCGAACGCCAGGCGCACGTACATGCCGCTCGAGTAGCGCTTGACCGGCGTGTCCAGGAACCGCGAGATCTCCGAGAACTCCACGATCTCGTCGAAGCGCCGGTCGATCTCCACCTTGGTCATCCCAAGGATGGCGCCGTTCAGGTAGATGTTCTCGCGGCCGGTGAGCTCGGGATGGAACCCTGTGCCGACCTCGAGCAGGCTCCCGACGCGGCCACGGAGCTCGATGACGCCCTCCGTCGGCTCCGTGATGCGCGACAGCAGCTTGAGCAGCGTGCTCTTGCCGGCGCCGTTGCCGCCGATGAGCCCCAGGACCTCGCCCTCGGAGACCTCGATGGACACGTCACGGAGGGCCCAGATCACCTCGCTGTGGTGCGTGGCCGCTCCAGGGTGACGGATGCGTTCGATCGGGCGCCTGGCTGCGGCCACGAGCGCGTCCCGCATCGTCGCGTGCTGTTCGAGAGCTCCGCCGATGGTGTACTTCTTGCCGACGCCCTCGACCCGGACGCTGAGCTCGCTCATCGTCAGATCACATCCGCGAAGGTCCGCTCCATGCGCTTGAAGTACATCAGCCCGGAGACGAGGAGGAAGACGACGATGACCGTGGAGAGGAACGTCGTGCCGCTGGGTGGCGACCCGCCGATGAGCGCCCAGCGGAACCCGTTGATGACGCCGGCCATGGGGTTGAGCGCGTACAGGAACCTGTACAGCGGCTTGCTGAAGTGGGGCGAGTAGACGACTGGCGAGGCGAACATCCAGAGTTGCACCATGAACGGGATGACGTACTGGACGTCGCGATAGAGGACGTTGAGGGACGAGAGCCAGAGTCCGAACGCCAGCGCCGTGGCCATCGCCAGGAGGACCAGCAGCGGCAGCCATACGACCTCCCACGTGGGCGTGATGCCGTACGCCGCCATGAGGACCAGGAAGACGACGAACGAGATGGCGAAGTCGACCAGGCCGCCGATGACCCCTGAGATCGGCATGATCAGTCGGGGGAAGTAGACCTTGGTGAGCAGGTTGGCGTTGCCTGTCAGGCTGCTCCCGGAACGTTGAAGGGCGCCGGAGAAGAGCTGCCAGGGCAGCAGCGCCGCGTACGTGAAGATCGCGTACGGCACCGCCTTGCCGTTCACGATGTACGGCGTGTACGGGACCTTCATGATCTTGTTGAACACGACGGTGAAGACGACCATCGTGAGCACCGGCTGCAGGATGGCCCAGGCGACCCCCAGCACGGCCTGCTTGTAGCGGACCTTCACGTCGCGCCAGGTCAGGAAGTACATCAGCTCGCGGTACTCCCACAGCTCGGCCAGATGCAGCGACGCCCAGCCGCGAGTCGGCTGGATCACGCGTCGTGGCTTCTCACCGAGGATCGTTTGGCCGCTGATTGACGCCATCACCCTCCCTCTTCACGGGTCCCGAGCAGATCCGCCCGCCTGCGTTGGAGGATGTCCTGCCCGCCGTAACTGTACACAAGTTCGGTGACACCTATCGGCATGCCGCGCTCAACTCCTGACAGGACGAGCCGACCCTGACCCTAGAGCGGACGCACCGGGCGTCCGCGCCGATCTACGATCCGCCGCCGGTCGCGCTGGTGCGACAACTCCCGAAGGCCAAGGGATTGGGGCCCGGCGCCGCTGACTCCGGATCTCAGGAGGCAGAGGTGTCACAGGTGAAGACGTCCCCCGCAGTCGTCACCGCATTCGTTCTGTTCCTGCTGACGATGCTCGCGCCGGCGATGCCCGCTCGAGCGGCCGATCCTGGGACCGATCCGGCCAAGCAGGCGACCGTACTGGCCACGAGGAGCATGTCGCTCCGGACCCAGCTCGCCGACCTCTCGAAGCAGGTCCGCCACGGGCGTCGGGGCCAAGCCCTCATCAAGTCTATCGTACGCGTGAACCGCAACGTCGCCCGCACGGACCGCGGGCTCGTGTCGCTGAGCCGCGCCTACCTGGCCGGCGATTCGGTCCAGCAGGCGACCCTGGACACGCTCGTGGCCGCCAGCAAGTCCGGACTCAAGACGGCCAAGCGCGCGATGAGGCTGGACGGCCGGACCCGCGCGCCGCGTCTGACCAGGGTGGCGCGGAAGGTCTCCGGCACCGCCGCGACGCTCCGGGCCTTCACCGTGAAGCTGCGCTCGCGGCGCCCGAAGCCTACGAGCGTCGCGGGCGCGACGGCCGAGACGTCGGCCTCCGGGCATCCCGCCTCGTACATGGTCGACGGTGACGTCTCGACCGCGTGGGTCGCCTCCAGCAGCGCGGTCCCGCAGAAGGTCACCATCGACCTCGGGTCCAGCCAGAGCGTCGCCGCATCGGACGTGCAGTGGGCGGTGCCCGGGGGCGTGGGCTATCGCATCTTCGGCAGCAACGATCTGGCCGCCTGGACGGAGCTGGTCAACGCCGACACCAACATGCTGCACACGACGCACGACGCGATCAGCGGCACGTGGCGGTACATCCGCATGCGCATCGGCTGGCTCCAGACGGGCACCGCCAGCATCTCCGAATGGAGCGTCTCCGTGGCCGGAGCCCCGGCTCCGACCGTCACGCCCACGGTCACTCCGACCGTCACGCCGACCGTCACGCCGACGGTGACGCCCACCGTCACGCCGACCGTCACGCCGACCGTCACCCCGTCCGCGACTCCGACTCCTTCGGACGACGGTTCGCCGTCGGTCCCGGCCGGCTACACGCTGGTCCAGGACCAGACGATCAACAACCTGCAGACCAACGGGCTCAGCCGCCGGTACTACTACGAGTGCACGTTCACCGGTGGGAGCTCCTCGACCGCAGTCCTGAGCTTCGGCGGCTCGACCTCGTACGTGGTCTTCGACTCGTGCACCATCGCCAGGGGCGGCGGCTGGAACGGCGTCAGCATCAACGACGCCAACGGGAGCATCCACGACATCACCTTCGAGAACTGCCTCTTCAAGGCGCAGACACGGATGGGATTCGAGTGCACCAGCCGTCCGACCACCGCGGCGACCGAGTACCAGCGCATCGACGTCATCGACTCGACGTTCGAGCCGCAGGGCAGCGAGGCGGTGAGTTACGACGGCGGCCCCACGGCCGGGTACTGCACCTTCAGCGGCAACACCATCCAGGGCGCCGGCAACGACGCCTCGCAGGAGTTCGGCGCCGGCTTCGAGATCAACGGCCCCAGCCACATGACCGTCAGCGGCAACCACATCTACGCCTGCCGCGGGTCGTTGCTCAACCTGCAGATGCACACGACCTCGGACTGCGGCTGGACGTTCAGCGGTAACGTGTTCGACGCCTCGACCAAGCTGCAGTCCACGGCGATGAGCTCGACCTCCCAGGTCGTGCTCGCCTTCAACGTGTACGGCGGGACGTTCGCCGGGAACGCGATCACCTCGGCGGCGCCCGGCGGCAGCGTCGGCTACCTCTCCGGCTCGCACGACATGAACTGGAAGACGAGCACCTGGCGCGACGCCAGCGGCCGCAGCGGCTACGCCACCCCCACCCAGGTGAGCTGCAGCGGCAACCAGCTGTGAGACCGGGCCGGCTCCGGCCGGCCCGGGACGACGGATCCGGCCGGGGCCGGTCGCCGCGAGGCGGCCGGCCCCGGCCGTCCTGTGACGGCGCGGCGCGCACGGCTGCCCCGCGAAGGGCTGCTAGACTTGCGCACGGTTGCCGATAGTCAGGTCCGCCCGATGGCGCCGGCACGATGAAAGGTCACCCGTGAGCAGCACACCGCGGATCTCCGTCGTCACTCCATCGTTCAACCAGGTCGCGTTCATTCGCGACACACTCCGCTCAGTCCTCGACCAGGGCTATCCGGAGCTCGACTACGTCGTCGTCGACGGCGGCTCCACGGATGGGAGCGCCGACGTCATCCGGGAGTACCAAGACCAACTCGCCTGGTGGGTGAGCGAGCCCGACCGTGGTCACCCCGACGCCATCAACAAAGGATTCGCGCACACGAGCGGCGAGATCATGTGCTGGATCAACAGCTCGGACGCCTACTACCCGTGGACGCTCGCGACGGTCGCCGAGATCTTCGCCGGCCTGCCCCAGGTCGAGTGGATCATGGGGGTCCCGAGCGAACTCGGGCTGGCGGGCGGGCCGAAGAAGGTCGCGCCCGCCTATTTCAACATCTACGACATCCTCGCCGGCCGGTACCGCTGGATCCAGCAGGAGTCCGTCTTCTGGAGGCGGAGCCTGTGGGAGCGCGCCGGCGGCAAGCTCGACGAGAGCAAGCTGCGCGTCGCCGACTTCGACCTCTGGCTGCGCTTCCTGCGCCTGTCGCCGCTGTACCACGTCGAGACCGTCCTCGGAGCGTTCCGCAACCACGACGACCGGCTCGGCGACCAGGCGGACGGACGGTACGAGAGCGAGGCGGCCGCGCTGTTGCCCGAGTTCGCGGCGAGCTTCGACGACCGCACGCGGCGGCGTGGCCGGCTCGTGCGCACCGTCGCCAGGGACCGGCGCAAGCTCATCGGCCAGACGCTGCACGCCGCGGGCGCCTGGCCCTGGTACCGGCACCCCCGGATCGGCTTCGACTTCGCACTGGACCGCTGGGTCGTGAGGTGAACGGCGTGCCCTCCAGCCGGCGGCGGCTGCATCTCGTGGTCCTCGTGCGGTCCTTTGGATTCCCGGAGGGCATGGCGGCCACCAATCGGGTGCGCCTCCTCGGGCGGGCCTTGAGCGAACAGGACGTCGAGGTCTCCGTCGTGTGCATGCGCGTGAGCGAGCGGCCGGGCGAGGTCCGCAACGTCGCGGTCTGCGGCCTCGCCGACGGCATCGCATTCCGCTACGCCACCGGGTCGACCACGCGTTCCGATTCGTTCATCGGCCGGCGGCTGCGGGAGGCGCGAGGCTACCTCAGCACCGTGCTGGAGCTCGTCACCCGGCGGCGCCGGGGCACCCTGGACTGCGTCTACCTGGCGTCCCTGCCGGAGACGTGGCGGCCTGGGGTCTGGGTCCTTCTGCGGCTGCTGCGGCGGATCGGCGTGCCGGTCGTCGTCGAGCTGAACGAGCTGCCGAGTGAGGCGTCCTGGCTTCCCGAGTCGCTGTCGCGGCGGTTCTCCCACCTCGATGGGGCCGCCGCGGCCGTCGCCATCTCGGCCTGGCTCCGTGATTGGGTCGATCGCGAAGCGATCCGCATCGACCACCCGGTGGACGTCATCGAGGTCCCGATCGTCGTCGACACGGCGGGGACGCCGCCGGCCTCGCCTCAGGCGGACCCGCCCATGCTCGTCTACTCGGCGTCCGACGAGTACGGGCGCGCCGTCACCTTCATCCTGCGCGCACTCCACACCGTCTGGCAGACCCATCCGGACTGCCGGCTCACCATCACGGGGATGCGTCCGGCGACGGTCGCGTCCCTCCTCGCCGCAGAAGGGCTCTCGCAGACCGACGCGCGCGTCCACGCGGTGGGCTGGATCGACCGCGACCGGCTCCTGCGCCTGTACGGTGAGGCCGCCGCGCTGCTCATCCCGCTGTTCGACGACCTCCGGTCGGAGGCCCGCTTCCCGACGAAGGTCGGAGAGTACCTCGCCTCCGGACGCCCCGTGGTGACCACCGCCGTCGGCGAGATCGAGCGCTACTTCACCGACCGGGAGACCGCCTGTATCTCGCGGCCGGGTGACCCCGCAGGGTTCGCCGACAGCCTGCTCGCCCTGCTCGGTGACCCGGATCTGGCGACGCGCATCGGCGCCGCCGGGCGCCGCCTCGCCGAAGAGCGCTTCGCGTACTCGAGGCAAGGTCCGCGGCTGCGTGCCTTCCTCGACCAGGTCTGCGCCGGCTCGAAGGCCGCCTCCCCGGCGCCGGCGACGACGGGCACGAGGCGGCCGTGAAGCTCGCCGTCACCATCGACACCGAGGCCGACGCCCAATGGGAACCGGGCGTGCCCGTCACCACCCGGAACGTCGCCTCCTGGCCCCCCTTCCAGGAGCTCTGCGAGCGGCACGACCTCGCTCCGACGTACCTGGTGGCCTCCGAGATCACCGAGGACGAACGGGCGCGCGACCTCCTCACCGCATGGGTCGCACGCGGCGCCGCCGAGGTGGGCGCCCATCTCCATCCCTGGACCACTCCGCCGTACGCCGACCGGCCGGGTCTGCGCTACAACGACCCCCAGCATGCCTTCCCCTCGCAGCTCCCGGACGACCTGCTGCTCGAGAAGACGACGACGCTGACCACCCAGATCGAGCAGGCGTTCGGACGGCGACCGACGTCGTACCGAGCGGGCCGCTTCGGCTTCGACCGGCGCCAGGCGAGATACCTCGCGGACGCCGGCTACCGGGTCGACTCCTCGGTCACTCCCCTGTGGGACTGGAGGAAGTACCCGGGGCTGGACGGAGCAGGCGGCCCGGACTTCCGCGCCCACTCCCCGCACCCGTTCCTCATCCGCGGCAGCGGTCCGCGCGGTCTGCTGGAGATCCCCGTCACGCTGGTCGCGACGTACGCCCCGCTCCGCCGCCGGCCGGCGCTGCTCGAGGTCTATCGCTCGCTCCCGGTGCGCGCCGCCAGGAGGCTCCTGCTGTCGCGCTGGCTGCTCCCGCAGCCCATGTGGCTGGCGCCGGACCCGCGCTACCGCGCCGAGGACGTTGCCGCCGTGTGGGACTGCGCCTCCGGGATGGGGATCTCCGCCGCGGTCATGATGTTCCACAGCAGTGAGCTCATGCCGAAGGGCAGCCCCTTCCGCCCGGACGCGGCGTCCGTGGCCGACCTGCTCACCACGCTGGACGCGTTCTTCTCCCATGTGCGACGCGTGGGCGGCGGCTTCGCCACGCTCGGCGAGCTCGCCGAGGGCGTCATCGCCGGCCCGACGCCGCCCACGAGGTCGCTGTGAAGGTCCTCATCCTCGTCGACTGCCTCGACAACGGCGGTCTGGAGCGCCAGATGGCGCTGCTCGCATCGCGGTTGCCGCAGGAGTGGCGGCGTCACGTGTGGTCCATCGACGGAGGCCCCTTCGAGTCGTACCTGCGCGAGCGCGGCGTCCCCGTCAGCGTCCATCGCCGCGCCTTCCGCCTCGACGTCGCACCGGGAGCAGCGCTGGCGCGGGACCTGCGGCGCTGGCGACCGGACGTGGTGCATTCGTGGAGCTGGATGACCGCCCTGGCCGCAGGAGCCACCTGCCGCCTGCTCGGGATCCCGCATGTCGACGGGATGATCCAGTCCGGAGCTCTCGAGCCCGACGCCACGGCGCTCAAGCGGCTCGGTATGCGGCTGGCGACGTTGGTGGTTGCGAACACGCAGGCCGGACTCGACGCGTGGGGCATCCCTGCCGACAAAGGGCGCGTCGTCTACAACGGGTTCGACGAGTCTCGCCTCCCCGCTCCCGCACCGGACGACGAGGCGGTGCGGCGACCGTTCACCGTGGTGATGACGGGCCGCATGGTCCCCGTGAAGCACTACGACGTCGTCATCGCCGCCGCCCGTCTGCTGGCCGAGCGCGCCTCCTCGTGGCGGTTCGTCCTCGTCGGCGACGGGTCCGACCGCGAACGCCTGCGGAGGGAGGCGGACGACCTGGTCGCGGCGGGGGTCGTCGCGTTCCCCGAGCCGAGCTTCGAGGTGCTCGGCGTCGTGCGCGACGCCGACGTCGGCGTGCTCATGACGAACCCGGGCCTCGCCAGAGAGGGGCTCTCCAACTCCATCATGGAGTACATGGCCCTGGGGCTGCCCGTCGTCTGCGGCGAGGGCGGCGGCAACCCGGAACTGGTCGAGGACGGGGTCACCGGCTACGTCATCCCGCCCGCCGACCCAGCGGCTCTCGCCGACCGTCTGCTGTACCTGCACGACGACGAGGCAGCGCGCAGGGCGATGGGTGCGGCGGGCCGTGCGCGGATCCGGAGTGAGTTCTCGGTCGAGACCATGGTCCGCCGCATGACCGACGTCTACGAAGAGGCGATCGCTACGATGCGCGCGCCCCGGCACGACCGGCGCCGGCCCGGCCGTCGAGATTGAGGCCGGCGCCGGGCGCGCTTGAGGCGGGTCGCCGGACGGCGGGCGCGAAGGCCTCCGTCCGGTGACCCGCCGTCCGCATCACTTCTTGACGGTCGTCGTCTTGCTCATCGAGCTCTTCGCGGCGAGGTAGGTGGCGTCCGCGCTCGAGGACGCCTTGAAGCGGAACTTGCCCGTCTTCCCGATCTTGACGCTCGCGGAGTACTCCATGACGGCCACCTTGGCGGAGAAGGTCTTGTACCTGACCCACTTGCCGCCCTGCAGACGATACGCCGTGATCTTCACCTGCGGGGCGTCGGGCCCGCCCGGCGTGACGCTGCCGCGGATCGTGAACGACTTGTTCTTCTTGACCTTGCTCTTGGAGCTCTTGGGAGTGCCGAGCGTCGGCTGCACCTTGGGCGCGAACGTGGCCGCGATCGAATGGGCCGTCGTGACGTTGGTGAACGTCCAGCTCGTCTGCGGGAGCTTCGCGGCGCCGTCGACCGTGAGGCTCTCGACTGTGTAGCCGGCGTCGGGCTTGATGGTGTAGGTGACGTCGGAGCCGTAGTCCACCGTGCCCGTGGCCGGCGTGATCTTGCCGTGGTCGCCGGCGGTCACCGTGATCGTGAAGGTGTCGACCGCGAACGACGCGCTGATGGTGTGGTCGGCCGTGACGTTCTGGAACTCGTAGCTGGTCTGCGCACCGATGGATGAGCCGTCCACGAGGACGTCCGCCACGTGATAGCCGGTGTCGGGCGTGATGGTGAACGTCTGCGAGGTGCCGTCGTTGACCTTCTTCGCCCCGGACGGGCTGATGGAGCCGTGGGCGCCGGCGCTCGCCGTGAGCGTCCAGGTCTGCGTGACCGTACCGCCGACGATGGTGACGCTCTTGGTCGTCTCCTGGTTGCCGACGGCGTCCTTGGAGTAGTACTGCAGCGTGTGGCTGCCGACGCCACTGACCGTCACGGACGTGCCGGCGGTGAACGATGCCGCGCCGTCCAGCTTGTACCACGTGCCCGCCTGGCCGCCGCTCATGCCCGAGGAGGCGTCGGTGGGCGTGAGGTCGACGGTGATGGACGGAGACGTGAAGCTGGTGGGAGCGTCGTCGGTGGTGACCGGCGGCGTGGTGTCGATGCGGACTGCGCGGGTGGCCGTGTCGCCGCCGTTGCTGCTGCTGTCGACCGCGCGGACGTGGAAGTACCAGACGCCGTCGGTCAGGTTCGTGTACGACGCGCTCGGCGGCGCCGTGGTCTGGTTGAGGAACACGTTCACGACCCCGCTCGCGGGGCCGTTGGGCGAGACGATGAGGTCGGGCAGGCCGTCCTCGTCGAGGTCTGCGGCCGTCACGCTGTTGGGCTCGTCCCCGGTGTCCTCCGAGAACCAGGGGTCGAGCGAGAACGTACCGTCACCCATCCCCAGGAACACGAACACGCTGTTCAGTCCGTAGTCGGTCAGGGCGAGGTCGGGGACTCCGTCACCGTTGAAGTCGGCCGCAGCCAGCCCCGACGGCACCGAAAGATCGCTCGTCGTGTTCGAGTGCACGGCGGCGGCGAAGGTGCCGTTGCCGTTGCCGAGGAGCACGCTGAACCGGTTGCTGGCCCAGTTGGC
>Ga0335071_10003008_pt1 | contig 17929 bp, 14 predicted proteins | sample Lox_Sample_15_FD_206724 | JGI IMG/M metagenome (GOLD analysis project Ga0335071, IMG submission 206724) | Soil microbial communities from Loxahatchee National Wildlife Refuge, Florida, United States - Lox_Sample_1.5 | ecosystem: Environmental > Terrestrial > Soil > Wetlands | place: USA... | reverse complement strand
TCTACCTCCTCGCGCCCGCCGGGCCCATTTCGCACCGTGCTACGATCCGCTCCTGCCGTGCCCCGGCGCCCGTAGCTCAACGGTAGAGCAAGAGCCTTTTAAGCTCGAGGTTCTGGGTTCGAGTCCCAGCGGGCGCACCAGCACCGCCGACGGCTTGGAGGTCGCTCCCGGGTGGCGCGGCAGGACCGTGCCGAAGGCGCGGGCAGGAGGGGGACAATTGGCTGGGGCTCACGAACTGCCGACCTCCGCTCTTCTCGCTCGTGGTGACCTGAGCATGGCGCCGCACAGAAAGAGGGAGCCCGGGCGGGCGGGACCTCGTCAGGGTCGAAGATGACCCCGCTGACGTCGAAGATGACCCCACTGACGACGTTGAGCTACGGCGGCACCGCGGCGATCGTCACCGGCATGGGCCTGATCGTCGCCTTCGACGCCGGAACGACCTCCAAGGCGACGTTGATCGCCAGCCTGCTGGTGGTCGCGATCGCCGACAACCTGGCCGATTCGCTGGCCATACACGTCTACCAGGAGTCCGAGAAGCTCGACTCCAAGCGGGCGTTTCGCGCCACCGTGGCGAACTACGTGACGCGGCTCCTGGTCGCAGGGAGCTTCGTCACCCTGGCGGCCGTGGTGCCCGCCCGCAGCCTGGTCCCGGTCATCCTCGCCTGGGGGATGACGCTTCTTTGTGCGCTCACGTACCTCGTGGCGAAGAGTCGCGGCGTGGCTCCGGGGTTGGAGGTCGTCAAGCATCTGGCGGTGGCCATCGCGGTCATCGTCGTGAGCAGGGGGATTGGAGGCTGGATTCTCGCCCGCGTTTCCCGCTGACGGGAGGCCGCCATGACGGAGCCGGGAGCGACGGACGCCGCGAAGGCCGAAGGCAACAAACTGGAAGGGTATCAGCAGGTGTTTCTCGGCCTGTTGGGCCTCTTCGGGTGCCTGGTCGTGTGGGGAGCGATGACCCAGGTTGTCGAGTCGGTGCGGTTGAGCCGCTTCGGCCTCGAGACACGGGGCGTGGTCGTCGAGCACGAAGCAAGCAGCTCGACGACGGCCAAGACCGTGTCCCACGGCCCCAGGTCGACGATCGTATTCCGTCCCATCGTGGCCATCGAGACGCCGGATGGAAAGGCGAGGATTCGCGGCCTGACCTGGGAAGGCCTCGAGCGCGTTCCACCCATCGGCGCCAGAGTCCCGGTCCTGTACCTCCCCGGCTCTCCGGAGGAGGGTCTGCTCAAGAGCGATGTGAGGCTTTCCTGGATCTACCTCCTGACGGCGATCGTTGGCCTGGCGATGGCTGGCGCCCCCGTGGGGGTATTCTTCGCGACGAGAACCTGGAAGCTTCCCGCACGCTGGGTCGGCGCGTCGCGGGGCCGGACCGAGTAGTGGGGCGGCCTGGGATGTAGACGGATCTTGGCCGGCCTGGACCGGGTCTGGGCCCGGGGACGGCCGAGCGCGGGCCCCAGCCCCGTGCACGCGCCAGCACGGGCGATCAGGTCGGGTTGCCAGACGTTCGGCAAGCCACTACCGTCAGTCGATGGCCCTCGAGGACTACCGGAGAAAGCGCGATTTCTCGCGCACCCCCGAGCCTCCCGCTCGGGAGGAGCCGGCCGGCGGACACTCGTACTGCATCCAGAAGCACGCGGCCTCGCGGCTCCACTACGACTTCCGCCTCGAGCTGGACGGTGTGCTGCTGAGCTGGGCCGTGCCGAAAGGACCCTCCTTCGACCCGCGCGAGAAGCGGCTGGCCATGCGGGTCGAGGACCATCCGGTGGCGTACGGGTCCTTCGAGGGCGTCATTCCCGAGGGGGAGTACGGTGCGGGCGCGGTGGTGCTGTGGGATCGCGGCACCTGGGCCCCTCTCGTCGACCCCGCCCTGGCGCTGAAGAAGGGCGAGCTGAAGTTCCACCTGCACGGGGAGAAGCTCGCCGGCAGGTGGGCTCTCGTCAGGATCAAGGGGGACGACCCCAAGGCCTGGCTCCTGGTCAAGGACCGGGACGAGCACGCACGCGCGATGTCGGAGTTCGACGTGGTGAGCGCGCGTCCGCAGAGCGTCCTCAGCGGGCGGGGTCTCGCCGAGGTGGCGGCCGAACGCGACCGCCTGTGGCACTCGAGGGTGGTTCGCCCCGGAGGTGAGGTCGCCGCCGGCGGGCCGGCGGAGGGAGAGCCCGGCGTGCGCCTCCGTCTCGCCGATCTCGCGGGTGCCGCCCGCGGCAGCCTTCCCCGCGCTCAGCCGCTGGCGCTGGCGACCGTGGTCGAGGTGCCGCCCGCGGGCGACGAGTGGCTCCACGAGATCAAGCACGACGGCTACCGCATCCTGGCCCGGATCGACGAGGGCGAGGTGCAGCTCGTCTCGCGCAACGGCAAGGACTGGACGAAGGAGTTCCCGCAGGTGGCCCGAGCCCTGGGCCGGCTGCGGGTGGGAACGGCCCTCCTCGACGGCGAGGTCGCCGCGCTGCTCCCCGACGGCCGCACCAGCTTCCAGGCCCTGCAGAAGCGCTCGGACGGAGCGACGCCGCTCGTCTACTTCGTCTTCGACCTCCTGCACCTCGACGGCTGGGACCTGCGGCCGGTGGGGCTCGAAGAGCGCAAGCGGGTGCTGCGCCACCTGCTCGCGGGCGGGCCGGAGGCCCTGCGCTTCAGCGATCACGTGCGCGGCCAGGGGCCCGAGTTCTTCCAGCAGGCGAGGGAGGCCGGGGTCGAAGGTGTCGTCAGCAAGCGCGTGGACTCGCCCTACCGGGGAGGGCGTGGCGGAGACTGGCTGAAGGCGAAGTGCCGACTGAGCCAGGAGGTGGTCATCGGCGGCTGGACGCTGCCGTCCGACGGCCGGGCCTCGATCGGCGCGCTGCACGTGGGCTTCCACGAAGAGGGCCAGCTCGTGTACGCGGGGAAGGTGGGATCCGGCTTCAGCGAGCGCCTGCTGGTCGACCTGCTGCACCGGCTGGAGGCCCGCAGGAGGGAGAGCTGCCCTTTCGCCTCGGTGCCGCCCGAGATGCAGCGCGGCGCGCGCTGGGTCGAGCCGGAGCTGGTGGCCCAGGTCGAGTTCACGGAGTGGACGGACGAGGGCCGCATGCGCCAGCCGGTCTTCCTGGGGATCCGGGAGGACCGCGAGGCGCGCCAGGTCGTGCGCGAGCGGCCCGGCACCGTCGAGAGCGGCGGCGCCGACACCGTGGCCGCGGGGCGGCCCTGGGAGGCGCTGCGCCGGCATGCGCCGCCGCGGACGCGCACCGCCGGTGGCGACGAGGTGGTCGACCTGCTGGGCGTGCGCCTGACCCATCCCGACCGCGTCTACTACCCCGACCTCGGCTTCACCAAGCTGGACCTGGCGCTCTACTACGTGGCGATCGCGGACGTCGTGCTGCCCTACCTCGAGGGCCGTCCCCTCACGCTGGTCCGCTGCCCGGACGGGGTCGGCGGCGAGGCGTTCTTCCAGAAGAAGGCCGGCCCGTGGACGCCGCCCCAGCTGCGACGGTTCGCCGTCCGGGAGAAGGGCGAGGAGCACCTGTTCCTGGATTCGGTGCCCGGGCTGGTCGCGCTGGCGCAGGCCGGCATCCTCGAGGTCCACCCCTGGAACTCGCGGACCACACGGCTCGAGCAGCCGGACCAGGTCGTCTTCGACCTCGACCCCGACGAGGCGCTCCCCTTCTCGCGCGTCGCGGCCGCGGCCCGCCGCGTGCGGGCGCTCCTCGGCGAGAAGGGCCTGCAGAGCTTCGTCAAGACGACGGGAGGCAAGGGGCTGCACGTCTGTGTGCCGCTCCTCCCGGAGCAGGGGTGGGACGCGCTGGAGGAGTTCACGCGCGCCGTCGCGCTCAGGCTGGAGCGCGACGAGCCGGAGACGTTCACGGCGAACATGGCCAAGGCCCAGCGCCGGGGGAAGATCTACGTGGACTACCTGCGCAACGTGCGGGGAGCCAACGCGGTGGGCGTCTTCTCCACGCGGGCCCGTGCCGGGGCGCCGGTGTCCGTTCCCGTGGACTGGGACGAGCTCGACCGGCTCTCGGGCGCGACCGACCTCACGGTGGCGGAGGTGCCGCTGCGCGTGGTCGGCTTCGCCTCCGGGCAGGCCGTCGACCCCTGGGCGGACTACCTCGGGTTGAGGCAGCGGGTGCCGGCGGCGCTCGCGCGCGAGCTCGCCGGGTGAGTCGGCGCGCTCCCGCGACGTCACCTGGGGACTTGTCCTCGGCCCGTCCTGGGTCTAGGTTGTCGGTGGCTGGGGAGGACAGATGATCACGCTCACGGTTCACGGAGTACTGCTCGGGCTCCTGATGGCGGCCGGAGGAGAGGCGACTCACCAGGCGACGCAGCAACGAGAGCGCCCGCGCATCGCCATCGCCGGGCTGGCGATCGAGTCGAGCACCTTCTCGCCCGCCAGGACGCGGGAAGAGGACTTCCATGCGCGGACGGGAGAGGCGGTGCTCGAGGCCTATCCCTTCCTCGCCGAGGGGTCGAAGGACCGGGAGCGCGCGCGCTGGGTGCCCACGCTGGTCGGCCACGCCCTGCCCGGGGGCGCCGTCACCAGGGAGGCGTACGAGTCTCTGATGACGAAGATGCTGGCGCGGCTCGGCAGCAGCGGTCCCTACGACGGCCTGTTCTTCGACATCCACGGGGCCATGAGCGTCGACGGTCTCGACGACCCGGAAGGCGACATGATCCAGAGGATCCGCGGCGTCGTGGGGAAGAAGACGGTCATCTCGACCTCCATGGACCTGCACGGCAACGTGTCCTGGCGCCTGGCGCAGCAGTCCGATCTCATCACCTGCTACCGGATGGCACCGCACGAGGACGAGCTGGAGTCGAAGCAGAGGGCCGTCGACAACCTGCTGGATCGGCTGGAGAGCGGCAAGGGCAAGCCGGCGTACAAGGCGTGGGTCCCCGTGCCCATCCTGCTCCCCGGCGAGAAGACGAGCACGCGGATCGAGCCGGGAAGGAGCCTGTACGCGCAGGTGGCGCCCGCGTCGAGACGGCCCGGCGTCACCGACGCCGCCATCTGGATCGGCTACGCCTGGGCCGACGAGCCGCGCAACCACGCGGTCGTCATGGTGACGGGCGACGACAAGGACACCGTGGCCCGCACGGCCGAGGAGCTGGCCCGGGCCTTCTGGAAGGTCCGCTCGGAGTTCGGTTTCGTCGCGCCCACGGCCTCCCTGGAGGAGAGCCTCGACCGGGCGATCGCCAGCGACAAGCGCCCGTTCGTCATCAGCGACATGGGCGACAACCCCACCGCCGGCGGCGCCGGCGACGTGACCTGGACCCTGGCGGAGATCCTGAAGCGTCCGGAGTTCCGGTCGGAGAACGGACCCTCGGTGATCTACGCCTCCATTCCCGGCCCGGAGCTGGTGCGAGAGGCGGAGAAGGCGGGAGTCGGCGGCCACGTCTCCGCGCTGGCCGGCGCGGCCGTCGACGCCCGCTTCGCCCCGCCCATCCGGCTGTCCGGCACCGTCGAAGCGATCGAGCACGGCGACCTCTACGCGGAGACCGAGGTGGTGGTGAGGGTGGGAAGCGTGCGCGTGATCGTCACCGGGAAGAGGAAGCCCTACCACTTCGAGAAGGACTTCGCGCGACTCGGCCTTCATCCCCGTCAGGCCCGCATCCTGGTGGTCAAGATGGGCTACCTGGTCCCGGAGCTGTATGACATGCGGGGGGACTGGATCATGGCGTCGACGCCCGGAGGCGTGGACCAGGACCTCGAGCGCCTGGGCTACAAGCGGATCAACCGGCCGATGTTCCCGCTCGACAAGGACATGAAGGACCCGGACCTTACGGCCCGGCTGGTCCCCTCGTCCGACCAGTAGACATCGGATCGGACGCGCGACCCTGATGACGCGGGGTCGACCTACGCGCTGGCGAGCTGGCGGAGGTAGTCGACGAAGGAGCGCACGGCGCCGTCCCAGCCGCTCACCTTCGGGTTCGTCGACTCCAGGACGAAGTACTCGTCCGGCGCGTGGGCGCCGCTGCCGTGGCCGAGGCCGAAGTGCCCGGAGGCGAGCTTCAGCGGCTCGCCGGTGAAGACGTACCCGGGGTAGGAGCCGGCGTTGCGGGGCCAAAGGATGGGATCGAGGCCCGAGCGGCGGTAGACCTCGAGCTGTGCCCGGATCAGCGGGGCGTCGGCGGAGGTGGCGGTCGGGTCGTAGCCGCCGGTCGGGAGCACCTCGATGTCGCCGAAGCCGCGCTTCTGCAGGTGCGCCTTCACCGCGGCGATGGCGCCCTCGTAGGTCATGTCGGGCACGAGCCGCAGGTCCAGCTTGGCGGTGGCGCGGTGGGGGAGGACGGTCTTGCCGCCCGGCCCGGTGTAGCCGCCGACCAGGCCCTCGATGTTGACGGTCGGAGCGCTCACCAGGCGCTCGAGGGCGGCGCGCCAGGGCAGGTCGTGGGTCCAGCGGTCGGCCGAGACGAGGCTCTTGTAGGAGGCCTCGGTGATGCGCGCGGAGGCCGTGTCGATCATCGCCCGCTCAGCGGCCGAGACCGGACGCGCGGCGTCGGCGAACCCGTCGATGGCGGGGTCGCCTTCCGCCGTCACCAGCGTCGCCAGCGCCTGCACCAGGTGGAAGGACGGGCTGTCGAGAATCGCGCGGAAGCTGGAGTGGACGTCCTTCTGCGGCCCCCGGCCCCAGCGCTCGCCGCTGGCGACCAGCTGCATCTCCACCACACCCTTGGCTCCGAGCGAGGCCGTGACGGTGCCCTCGGGGCTCTGCCCGGCCGAGGGCATGAACACGCCGACGGTCCGGGCCAGGATGGCGCGGACCTCGGGGCGATGCGCCACCTGCCGGATGTGCGGGGAGCCGATCTCCTCCTCGCCCTCCGCCACCAGCACCAGGTTCACCGGCAGCCTCTGCCCGGCCCCGCGGATCGCGTGCAGCGCCGCCAGCAGCGCGGCCTGCGGCCCCTTCTGGTTGACCGCCCCGCGGGCCATCAGCACCCGGCCGAAGCCGGCCTTGTCGACGATCGCGGCGTCGAACGGCGGCACCGACCACTCGGAGGGGTCGGCCTGCTTGACGTCGTACATGAAGTAGAGGCCGACGGTCCGCGGCGCTCCGGCGTCGAGCGTGGCGAACACCGCCGGCTGGCCGTCGGTCGCCACGCGGGCGACGGACTGGAAGCCGGCGTCGCGGGCGAGGCGCATCATCAGCTCGCAGCCCTCGTTCATGCCGCGGTTCTCGGCGGCGATCGAGGGCTGGCGCACCCACTCGCGCAGCCGCTCGATGCCCTCCTGGTGGCGCTTGCGGATCTCCGCGTCGATGGGGTCCGCGGCGGCCTGGGAGCGGGCGAGGCGCGGGGCGGCGAGGAAGGCCGCCGTGGAGGCGGCCTGACCGACGAAGCGGCGGCGGGAGCTGGGCATGGGCGCAGTCTAGCGCGACGCCGCGACCAAGGGGTTCGACTTGGACAGCGTGCGTCGCACGGCCACCTCCGTCCCGGCCGCATGCGGCGGCCCCGGCCGAACTGGCCCCCCGGCCTATGATGGGTCGATGATCCGAGTGCTCCGTTTCGGTCCCGGCAGCCGGTTCCTGCTCATTGCCGCGGCGGCCGTGGTCGTGGTGGCGGGCCTGCGCGCCGCCGCCCCCATCCTGGTGCCCCTCGTGCTCGCGGTCTACCTGGCCGCGCTCAGCGTGCCGGTGCTGAGGCTGCTGCCCAGGCTGCCGGGGCTGCGCTGGATTCCGCACTGGGTTGCAGTGCTGCTCACCGCGGTGATCGTGGTCGTGGTGGTGGGGCTGGCGGGCACGGTCCTCACCATCTCGGTCCGCACGCTGGTCGGCTCGCTGCCGGAGTACCGCGAGCGCCTCGAGGCCGCGCTCCAGCCGCTGTTGTCACACGCGGCGCGGCTGGGCCTGGATGCCGGCGCGATGCGCGAGTCCCTGATCGGGCCGGCGAAGGCGATCGCCATCGTGCAGTCGGTGGTGGGCAGCGTGCTGGGCCTGCTCTCGGACGCCCTCCTGATCCTGCTGCTGTACATCTTCGCCCTGGCCGGGATTCGCGGACACGGCGCGCGGCTGCGCGAGGCGCTCGGGGACCAGGCGCCGGAGAGCCTTCGCCACATGGGGGAGCAGGCGCAGAGCTACTTGCGGCTGAAGACCGTGGTCAGTCTCTCCAACGGCATTGGCATGGGCCTGCTGGCCGGGATGCTCGGCATCCCCTTCGCGCCGGTCTGGGGCTTTCTCGGCTTCACGCTGAACTACATCCCCAACCTGGGCTCGATCGTCGCCACCACGTTGCCGGCGCTGCTGGCGCTGGCGACCAGGGGCTGGCCCACCGTGCTCGCGTTCGTGGGCGGCTGCGTCCTCCTCGACCAGGTTCTCAGCCGCGTCGTGGAGCCCCGGCTGGTGAGCCGCTCGCTGGGGCTGCCGCCGCTGGTGGTGATCGTGTCCCTGCTCTTCTGGGGCTGGCTGTGGGGCCCGGTGGGCGTGGTGCTGGCGGTTCCGCTCACCACCACCCTCAAGATCATCCTGGCGGAGACGCCCGACCTGCGCTGGCTGGCCGTCCTCGGCGGCGACGGCTCCGACGACGACGACCACCCGGACGACGATGCCGGCGCCCGGCGTCCCCCCCCATCGACTGACGCGCTATAGTCCTCTCAGGTCCGGCTCTCAGCGAAACCCAGGAGGGACATGCGATGAGGCTCGCCCCGCTCGCCGTGCTGGCCGTTGCCGCCGCGTCCGCTGCCGTGCTCGCCGCGCCCGCGCCGGTCACCCGTGCCGTGGCCGCCTTGAACCCGCTCGGGTCGAGCGGCATCTCCGGCAGCGTCGTCTTCACGAAGGTCGAGGGCGGTGTCAGGGTCCAGGGGAAGCTCTCGGGGCTCAAGGAGGGCGCGCACGGGTTCCACGTCCACGAGTTCGGCGACTGCTCGGCGCCCGACGGCGCGTCGGCCGGCGGCCACTTCAACCCGACGGGCGAGCCGCACGCCGGCCCGCACGACGCCAGCCGCCACACCGGCGACATGGGGAACATCACCGCTGCCGCCGACGGGACGGCGGCGGTCGACTACGTCGACCCGCGGCTGGCGTTCGAGGGGGCGAACAGCATCCTCGGCCGCGGCGTCATCGTCCATGTCAACCCGGACGACTTGAAGACGCAGCCGACGGGCAACGCCGGCGGCCGCGTCGCGTGCGGTGTCATCGGAGCGGCGAAGCCCGAGTAGGTCAGACCACTGCTCCCGGGCCGGCACAACTTCCGCGGAGGCTGGCCGTCCATGCGCAATCCTTGCGCCAGTGCGGCGGTCTCATGCCCCCTATGCCATTGAACGTTGGCACCCGGGCTCTGGCGAGGAGTTTGCACCCTTTGGACGTGAAAGGGGACCCCCGGTATGCCCACGACTGCGGAGCGGCCGAAGCCCTACCTGCTCCCGCACTACTGCAAGGGGTGTGGCCGCTGCATCGAATCCTGCGCCCGTCACTGCATCGAGATGGGGACGGAGATCAACCCCCAGACCGGCCTGATCCCGGTGGTCATCGACCTCGAGAACTGCTCGGCCTGCGGCCTGTGCCTGGACGCCTGCCCTGAGCCGTACGGCCTCGCGCCCGAGCCGGGCGAGGGTTTCGAGCTGCAGGACCCGGCCGCCCTTTTCGGGCCACGCAAGGAGCCGCCCGAGAAGCCGGTCGCGATCCCGGACGAGCGGCTGCCGCTGCCGCCGACCGGCTCGCTCGTGACCAAGGGCACCTACGCCTCGTCGATCGGCGCGCTGCTGGCCGGCTGTCGAACCTTCTTCGGCTACCCGATCACCCCCTCGACCGAGGGCGCGGAGCTGATGGCGAAGCTGCTGCCGCAGCTCGATGGCTGCTTCGTGCAGGCGGTGAGCGAGGTGGCCACCGTCAACATGATGTACGGCGCCGGCGGGGCGGGGCAGCGGGCGATGACCTTCACCTCCTCGCCCGGCTTCAGCCTGATGCTGGAGGGCCTCTCCTACATGATCGGCGCCGAGGTGCCGGGCGTCTTCGTGAACGTGATGCGCGGCGGCCCCGGCCTCGGCAACATCGCCCCGGAGCAGGCCGACATCAAGCTCGCCTGCCGCGGGCTCGGGCACGGCAACACCCACGCCATCGTGCTCACCCCGTCGACGCCGCAGGAGATGCTGAACCTCACCATGCTGGCGTTCGACCTCTCCTTCGAGTACCGCAACCCGGTGGTCCTGCTCTGCGACGGCTACCTCGGACAGATGACCGGGAGGGTGGACCTGCCGCGGGAGATGGTGAAGCCGGGCCTGCCGGAGTGGGCGGTCAGCGGCGACCGGGCCCACCGGCGCAACCTGATCTGCTCCATCTACCTCTCCGAGGCCGACCTCGAGGCGCACAACGAGAAGCTCAACCGCAAGTACGCCACGATGGCCCTCAAGGAGCAGAGGGCCGACCTCTATCGCTGCGAGGACGCGGCGGTGCTGCTCGTCTCCTGCAACACGCCGTCGCGCATGGCCAAGGGTGCGGTGGAGACCCTGCGCCGGAGGGGCGTGCGCGCCGGCCTGTTCAGGCCGCTCACCCTGTGGCCCTTCCCGGTCGACTCGCTGGCGCCGCTCGTGCGCCGCGCCGAGCGGATCGTGATGGTGGAAGCCTCGGCCGGCCAGCTGGAGGACGAGCTGCGCCTGGCGGTGAGCAAGGCGGGCCTGCCGCTGCCCCCGGTCGACAGCGTGCGCCACTACGGCGGCGTCCTGCCGCAGCAGGCCGAGATCGTGCAGCGGGTGCTGGCGGGGCTTGCCCAGCCCGCCGGCGCGGGGGTGCGCGCATGAGCCTCTTTTACGACGAGTTCGAGCGCCACGACCATGCGGCCGGTCTCAAGGCCCACAGCACGCACTACTGCCCCGGCTGCGGCCACGGCCTGGTGCACAAGTACCTGGCGGACGCCATCGAGGAGCTGGGGATCCAGGATCGCACCATCGCCATCTCGCCGGTCGGCTGCAGCGTGTTCCTCTACTACTACCTGGACGTAGGCAACTCGCAGGCCGCGCACGGGCGGGCGCCGGCGGTGGCTCTCGGGCACAAGCTGGCCAACCCCGAGTCGATCGTGATCAGCTACCAGGGCGACGGCGACCTCGCCTCCATCGGCATCGCCGAGATCATCAGCGTGGCCCAGCTCGGCATCCCCATCACGGTCGTGTTCATCAACAACGCGATCTACGGAATGACCGGCGGCCAGATGGCCCCGACCACGCTGATGGGCCAGAAGACCGCCACCAGCCCCTACGGCCGGACGCGCTTCACCGGCGAGCCCCTGAAGGTGGCCGAGGTGATGGCGGGCCTCGACGGCCCGGTCTACGTCGAGCGGGTGGCGCTCTTCGACGCCAAGAACCGGGTGAAGGCGCAGAAGGCGATCAAGAAGGCGATCCGCCTGCAGGTGGAGGGCAAGGGCTTCTCGCTGGTCGAGGTGCTCGCCGAGTGCCCGACCCATCTCAAGCTGACGCCGCTCGAGTCGGAGAAGTGGGTGAAGGAGAAGATGCTGCCCGTCTTCCCGCTGGGGGTGAAGAAGGACCTGGTGCGCGAGGAGGGCTGGCCTCTGCCGCCGCCGCCCAGCTTCATGCCGGGCAAGGTGCTCGACGTCATCGGCAGCGAGGGCCAGGCGAGCGAGCGCTTCTGCCAGGGCTTCCCGAAGACCGCCTGGGGCGACGACATCGGCATCAAGCTGGCCGGCGCGGGCGGGGACGGCGCGCAGACGGCGGCGCTCCTGGTCACCCGCGCCGCGATCAACGAGGGCTTCGACTCCACCCACATCCCCAGCTACGGGCCCGAGTCGCGCGGCGGGACCTCGTACGCGGACGTTCGCATCGCCGCGCGCGAGGTCCTGTCGCCGGCGGCGCCCGAGCCGCACGTGCTGGTGGCCTTCAACGCGCCCAGCCTGGCCAAGTTCGGCCCGAAGGTGCCGGCCGGCGGGGTGATCGTGTACGACAGCTCGGTGGCGGCGGAGCTGCCGGTCCTGCACCCCGGCGTGAAGGCGGTGGGCGTGGCGTTCTCGGCGATCGCCGCCGAGCTCGGCAAGATGGTGGTCAAGAACGTGGTCGCGCTGGGGGCGCTGGCGGAGACGACGCGCCTGTTCCCCCGGGAGACGTTCCTCACCGCGATCCGCCAGGCCCTGGCCGAGAAGGCGGCCCTCGTCCCGCTCAACGAGAGGGCCTTCGCCGCCGGCGCCGCGGGGGCCGCCGAGGCCGGCAAGGCGGGGGCATGAGGCTCGACGAGCCTCTTCGGCCAGAGGAGCGCCGGCTGGTCGAGACGCTGCGCTCCATTCCGCCCAGCCCGCTGCGCGAGCGCCTGCTGGCCCTCCTCTCGGAGCTCCTGGACTTCGTGTCCCAGCCCGGCTGCACCGAGATGCAGGCCGACGGCGCGCCGTGCAGCTCGGCGCAGGCCGCCTGCGACGAGTGCCACAAGCTGACGCGACTGCTCGACGGTTTGCGCACGCGGCTGCAGGACGGCTAGCGGCAGGGCCGCCCGCCTGCGCCCCCCAACGCGGAGCGAAGACATGGACATCGGGATCCCCCGCGAGCGACGGCTGCGGGAGCACCGCGTCGCCCTCACCCCCTCGGGCGTGCGCACGCTGGTGCAGAAGGGCCACCGGGTGTGGGTCGAGTCGGAGGCGGGCCTGTCCGCCGGCCACCCCAACGCCGAGTACGAGGGAGCCGGGGCGAGCATCGCCTACAGCCGGCACGAGGTGTTCGCCCGCGGCGCGCTGGTGGCGACCGTCTACGCGCCCGAGCCGTCCGAGTACGAGATGCTCGAGCGCGACCGGGTGGTGTTCGGCTTCTGGGGGCTGCCCGCCACCCGGCCGGAGGACTTCCACGCGCTCGCCGCGCGCGAGGTCACCGCCATCGGCATCGAGGCCATCGAGGACGACGCCGGCCACGCGCCCGTGCGCCACAGCATGGCGGAGATCGCCGGCAACCTGGCGGTGATCGTGGGCAGCGGTCTGCTGCTGAACGAGTTCGGGGGCAAGGGCATCCTGCTGGGCGGGGTGCCCGGGGTGCCGCCGGGCAACCTGGTGATCATCGGCGCCGGGGTGCTGGGCCGCGCCGCCGCCCGCACCGCCACCGGCCTGGGGGCGCAGGTGACGCTGCTGGACCAGAGCATCGGCCAGCTACGGGCGGCCAGCCGCGAGCTGCCGGGCGGCGTCACCACCATGCTGGCGACGCCGCCGAACGTGGAGAAGGCGCTCTCCTTCGCCGACCTGGTGCTGGGCGCGGTCGCCGTGCGCGGGCAGCGGGCACCGGTGGTGGTCACCCGCTCGATGCTGAAGGTCATGAAGCCGCGGACGCTGGTGATGGACCTGGCCATCGACATGGGCGGCTGCTTCGAGACCTCGCGCCCGACGCACCTGACCAGCCCCACGTACGAGGTGGACGGCATCCTCCACGCCTGCATCCCGAACCTGCCCTCGGCGGTGGCCCGCGCCTCCACCCAGGCCCTCACCAACGCCCTGCTGCCGTACCTGGCCGCGGTGGCCGACCAGGGCATCGACGTGGCGCTGCGCTGCCACCGGGAGCTGGCCCGGGGCGCCTACCTCTACCGCGGCCGCTGCGCCAGCGAGATGCTGGCCCGGACCTTCAACGTCGACTGGTGGCGCCTGCCGGCGCTCGAGGACTAGCGCCATGTCCTGGATCGAGAGCTACCGGCAGAAGGTGACCACGCCCGAGCGGGCGGTCGCCTGCGTCCGCTCCGGGGAGCACGTGTGGGTGCACGGCGGCTGCAACAACCCCGAGGAGCTGATCAAGGCGCTGGTGGCCCGGGCCGACGAGCTGCGCGGGGTGGAGGTCACGCACATCCTGACCTTCGGCTCGGCCGACCATGCGGACCCGCGCTACGAGGGCTCCTTTCGCCACCGCTCGCTCTTCACCGGCACCAACGTGCGCCAGGCGGTCAACGAGGGGCGCGCCGACTGGGTCCCGGTATTCCTCTCCGAGATCCCGGGCCTGGTGCGCTCTGGGACCATCCCGGTGGACGTCGCCTTCCTGCACATCTCGCCGCCCGACGAGCACGGCTTCTGCTCCTACGGGGTGGGCGTGGAGTGCACCAAGGCGGCGGCCGAGAGCGCGCGCACGGTGGTGGCCCTGGTCAACCGCCGGATGCCGCGCTCGCTGGGCGACTCCTTCATCCACGTCTCGCGCCTGACCCAGGTGGTGGAGATCGACCGCCCCATCATCGAGCTGCCGCAGTGCACGCAGGTGGGCGAGGTGGCGCAGGCCATCGGCCGCAACGTGGCCGACCTGATCGAGAACGGCTCCACCCTGCAGATGGGCATCGGCGAGATCCCCGACGCGGTGCTGCTGTTCCTGAAGGAGAAGCACGACCTCGGCATCCACAGCGAGATGTTCTCCGACGGGGTGGTGGATCTGTTCGAGGCCGGCGTCATCACCGGCGAGGCCAAGACCCTGCACAAGGGCAAGATCGTGGCCGGCTTCGTGCTGGGCTCGAAGCGCACCTTCGACTTCATCGACAACAACCCCTTCGTGGACTTCCATCCCACGGACTACGTCAACGACCCGTTCGTGATCGCCCAGAACGACCGCATGGTCGCCATCAACTCGGCGATCGCGGTGGACCTCACCGGCCAGGTCTGCGCCGACTCCATGGGCCGCTCCATCTACTCCGGCGTCGGCGGGCAGGTGGACTTCATCCGCGGCGCCTCGCGCTCGCGGGGCGGCAAGCCCATCATCGCCCTGCCCTCGACGGCGAAGGAGGGGACCATCTCCCGCATCTGCGACACCCTCGTCCCCGGCTCCGGGGTGGTGACCAGCCGGGCCGACGTCCACCACGTCGTCACCGAGTACGGGGTCGCCAACCTGCACGGCCGCTCGCTGCGGGAACGGGCGCAGGCGCTGATCGCCTGCGCGCACCCGAGGTTCCGGGAGGAGCTCGAGTGCGCGGCGAAGAAGAGGAAGCTGCTCTAGCCTACCAGGCGCCGGTCTTCAGGTACTCGTCGATCGAGCGCGCCGCCTTGCGCCCGGCGCCCATGGCCAGGATGACGGTGGCCGCGCCGGTGACGATGTCGCCGCCGGCGAAGACGCCCTTCTTGGAGGTGCGCAGGGTCTCCTGGTCGGCGACGGCGATGTAGCCCTTCTTGTTGGTGGCGAGGTCGGGGGTGGTCGACTGCACCAGGGGGTTGGGCCCGGTGCCCACCGCCACCACCGCCACGTCCAGCGGGATCTCGAACTCGGAGCCCGCGACCGGCACCGGCCGCCGCCGGCCGGACTCGTCCGGCTCGCCCAGCTCCATGCGGATGCAGCGGGCCGCCTTCAGCCAGCCGCGCTCGTCGCCCAGGAACTCCACCGGGTGGGTGAGGGTGTGGATCTCGATCCCCTCGTCCTTCGCGTGGTGGATCTCCTCCGCCCGGCCCGGCATCTCGGCCTCGGAGCGCCGGTAGAGCAGCATCGCCTTGGCGGCGCCGAGCCGCAGGGAGGTGCGGATGGCGTCGAGGGCCGTGTTGCCGCCGCCGACCACGGCCACGTTCTTGCCGCGGCAGTCGAAGATCGGCTCGTCGTACTCGGGGAAGCGGTACGCCTTCATCAGGTTCACGCGGGAGAGGAACTCGTTCGCGGAGTAGACGCCGTTGAGGTTCTCGCCGGGGACGCCGAGGAACTTCGGGAGCCCGGCGCCGGTGGCGACGAAGACCGCATCGTAGCCCTCGCCGTTCATCAGCTCGTCGATGGTCACCGTGCGCCCGACCACCACGTTGGTCTCGAAGCGCACGCCCATCCTCTTCATGTTCTCGACCTCGCGGCGCACGATCTCCTTGGGCAGGCGGAACTCGGGGATGCCGTAGACCAGCACGCCGCCGATCTCGTGCAGCGCCTCGAAGACGGTCACCTCGTGGCCCTTCTGCACCAGGTCGCCGGCGACGGTGAGCGCGGCCGGCCCGCTGCCCACGCAGGCCACCTTCTTGCCGGTGAGAGGCGCCCGCGGCGGCAGGCCGACCTCACCGGAGCTCATCTCCCAGTCGGCGATGAAGCGCTCGAGGTAGCCGATCGCCAGCGAGCCCCACTTCTTGCCCATGAGGCAGGCGCCCTCGCACTGGTCCTCCTGGGGGCAGACGCGGCCGGTGACCGCCGGCAGCACGTTGTCCTCCCGCATCTTGGCGGCGGCCGCCTGGTAGTCACCCTGCAGCACGAGGTCGACGAACTCGCGGACCTTCACGCCGACGGGGCAGCCCTTCACGCACTTGGGGTCGGCGCACTCGATGCAGCGCGAGGCCTCGGTGGCGGCGGTGGCGGCGGCCAGGCCCAGGTTGACCTCGTCGAAGTTGTGCCGGCGCTCGAGCGGCGGCTGCTCCGGCATCCCCTGCCGGGGGATCTTGACGCGCTCCTTCATCGGGATGGGGTTCTTCATGCCTTCACCGTGGGAGAGGGAGCAGTGGCCTTCTGCAGCAGCCGGCAATCGTGCTGCCGCAGCAGCGCCAGGTGCTCGGCCTCGTGGTCCAGGAAGTCGGCGAGCGCGCGGCTCTCCATCTCCCGGTACATCGCGTTGCGGTTGGCCAGGTTGCGGAAGTCGACCTGGTGGGCGTCGAACTCCGGCCCGTCGACACAGGCGAACTGGCTCCGGCCATCGACCGTCACCCGGCAGCCGCCGCACATCCCGGTCCCGTCCACCATCACCGAGTTGAGGCTCACCACCGTCCTGATGCCGTGCGGGCGCGTGGTCTCGGCCACCGCGCGCATCATGGGTATGGGGCCGATCGCCAGCACGTAGTCGATGCGCTGGCCCGCCGCGATCAGGGCTGCGAGCTTGTCCGTGACCAGGCCACGCTCGCCGTAGGAGCCGTCGTCGGTGGTCACGTAGAGCGCGTCGCTCGCCGCGCGCAGCTCGTCCTCGAGCACGACCAGAGCGCGGGTGCGACCGCCGAGGATCGAGAGCACCCGGTTGCCGGCCTTCTTGAGGGCGACCGCGGTGGGGTAGGCGATCGCGGCGCCGACGCCGCCGCCGATCACGCAGGCGGTCCCGAAGTTCTCGACCTCGGAAGGCCGGCCCAGCGGTCCGACCACGTCGAGGATGGCGTCTCCGACGCCCAGGCAGTTGAGCAGCCGCGTGGTCTTGCCGATGCCCTGGACGACGATCGTGATGTCGCCGCGGTCCGGGTCGGAGTCGGCGATGGTGATGGGGATCCGTTCGCCGCGCTCGTGGACCCGCAGGATCACGAACTGCCCCGCCAGCCGCTTGCGAGCGACGCGCGGGGCCTCGATGCGGAAGAGCTTGACGTCCGGTGCGATGAAGCGCGCCTCGAGTATGTCGAACATGACCGGCATGTTAACGAAGCAGGAACCGGGCCAGGGGCTAAACGGCCTCTTTGGGCGCGATCGCTGCCGGCAGCGGCCCGTTTCCTCCGGGCCGCGCGAAACGATTGCGCCGTGGGCAGGCAGGCCACGACTTTCGTCCCGGCCGCTCCCCGGACACCGGCGGCGGTCAGCAAACCGGACATCATGCCGCAAACCTTTTGTTTTCAGCACGAGAGGCCGGGAACATCGCTTGCTCGGCAAGGGGGGCGATGAAGATCCTCCGCCACCGATCCACGCGGCGCTTCGTGGCGCTGCTCGTCCGCTGCCGTTGCGGGCGCAAGTTCCTTCACCGGCTCGACCGGCCGCGCGTCGTCTGTCTGTCCTGCGGGCGCACCGCCGACCTGAGGCCGATGGTGGAGCGGCTGGGCGCTGGCCCGGCGGCGTCCGGCGCGCGCGTGCCCCGCGCGGCGCGACGGGCCGCGCCCCGACACGCCGCCTGAGCCGCGGGCCGCGGCTTCACCTTAGAATGCCGAGGTGAGAGGAGCCGCGCGTGTCGCCACCCGCCTGTCGGCGCGCTCCGCCCGCCGCACCGCCGCGCCCGGCCTGAAGGTCGTCCTTCCCGAGGTCTGGGCGCTCGTGCGCCCCCGCTGGCGGCTGCTCGCCGGCGCCTTCCTGCTGATGGCGATCGGTCGGGTCTGCGGGTTGGTGCTGCCCGGCTCCACGAAGTTCCTGATCGACGACGTCGTCGGCAAGCGCCAGGTGGCGCTC
>Ga0335071_10003004_pt1 | contig 17949 bp, 14 predicted proteins | sample Lox_Sample_15_FD_206724 | JGI IMG/M metagenome (GOLD analysis project Ga0335071, IMG submission 206724) | Soil microbial communities from Loxahatchee National Wildlife Refuge, Florida, United States - Lox_Sample_1.5 | ecosystem: Environmental > Terrestrial > Soil > Wetlands | place: USA... | reverse complement strand
CCGTTCTCGCCCAGCATCTCTCGCTCAATGCGGAACTGCCTGTCGCGTCGGGACACGCGTTCTATCTCGCGTGCCAAGCTCTCTTCTTCCCGACGGACACGCTGGTGTTGAGCCGCCAGATCCTCCTCGGACAGGTGCTGATGCGGCATTACCCTTGCCGCGACGACCTGCATGTCCTTGATGCGGCCACGCAATGCCGCAATTTCCTGACTCAGGCGTTGCTGGTCGAGCGCCATTACGGAAATTTCGACTTTGGCGATTTTCGCCAGAAGATCGGCGATCTCGTATTCGCCTTGCGCCTGCTCAACTTCTTCTGCCGCCCTGCTGCCGCGAGGCGTCTCGCTGGCGCGACGAACAACGGCTGAACGCGCCTTGAGTTGGGTGTTCAAGTTCTGCAATTCCGTCTGGTTGGCACGGTAACTGGCCTCGGCTACTGCCAGTTTCTCCTCCAGACCGTCGATCTCATCCCGCAGCGCATCCACCTGGACTGCCGAGTAAGGCGGCGGCCCTTGCATGGTTCTGACCAGAGGATCTGCCTCAACTGGCGTCTTCTCAGAGAGCTGCAGGACATCCAGTTCCTCGAGGCGCTTGACCTTTTCCTGATGCAGGTCGGCCAGCCACTCGAGCAGCCGTTGCTTGTCGGCCAGCAGCGCCTGTGGTTGGCTACCGTAGCTCCGCTTGCTTCCACTATTGCGGGCTTCAATCGCCTGCTGGAGTTGCCGACGGGCTTCCGACAGCCTATCCGGCAGCGGAGCCGCCATCGAGCCGGTGGCCTTGCCATCGCGGTCTAAGGCGATGGTGCTTGCAACAGGCAACTGAGCATGGGCAGCAGACGGCCACACCGCAGCCAGTGAAGCCGCCAGTGCGGCGCTCGCCAGAATGACTGAGAATCTGCGTCTGCTTCCCATGTTCTACAGGCGAAGCTCGAGTGGCAGCGAAAGCGCCGGGATCACCTCAGGCTTCGGCCAAGCACTGACACGGACAATGTTTGCGGTGTTGAGGAGGCCGAAGCCGCCATCCTTCAGTCGAAACGGAATGGTCGGGAAGTTGGGCAATCGCGAAAATAGCTGAATCTCATCCTGGAGCGTTCCGTGAAACGTTGCCACCGCTTTCAGAGTGACTGCCCAGCCGCCCACGGTGTGAATCTCCAGTTGGGCATAACGTTGACGGGATTGGCCGCGCTGCGGGCCTTGTTCATCAATTGAATGCCCCTTGTCGTCTGGCCACGCATATTCGTGCTCAACGAAGTCGAAATGGCCCGCGGGAAGATCCAGCGGGAACTTGATGGGCAATTGCGCGGAGGTGTAGACCAGGATCATGTCAATGCCCCGGCATGGAATCATGCTGGCGCAGTCTTGCGAAGCCAGCAGCAAATGCGGCTCAGAGAACAGTCTCGGTGCCGCCAGCAAACGGAGTGCTTCACGGACACGTTCCTTGTCGGACTCAAAGAACTCGGTCGTTGATCCATTCGCAGAACGGATTTCCATTGTCAGAGTGGTTCGGTTCGTACTCATTGCTTGATTCCCTTTTTATTGAAGATTGGCAATTACCGGAGTCTCACGGCGCAAACGGCGCCGTCAATTCGGTGAGCGCACCGTCGCGCATCACGCTCAGGTGTAACAAGTCGCCGCTTGCGCGCACTTCCAGCAGGCGCCGACGCACCCGTTCATGGGCATTGGGCTCAGTGAGCGCGATTCCCTCGACGGCGACGATGACGTCGCCGCCGATCAGCAGTTGTTCGTTGTCGATGCTGATGCTGTAACGGCCGCCACGCAACCCCAGCCGCTCGGCCGGCGAGCCGCGCGCCACACGCTGCACCAGCAAGCCTCCGGTGGGCAGATTGAACACTTTGGCAATCTCACTGGTGACCAAATAGCCATCGAGTCCGTGCCAAACGGAACGTTCATCGAGCAACAGCCGGCGCGCCATGTTGGATGTCACGACAAAGCCCAGTCCTTCGGAGCCGCCTGATACTGAGACCATATGGGTAACGATCCCGATTACATGCCCGTCCATGTCGAACATCGGTCCGCCGGAATTGCCTCGATTAATGGCCGCGTCCGTCTGAAACAATTCGGTGGACACCAGCCCGGCGTAAGTCGCATTGGGCTGGCGACGCGCGCTGACATGCCCCACCGTTAGGGTATGACTGATGCCAAACGGCGCGCCAACGATAAATATCTGGTCACCGACCTCGACCTTGTCCGAGTCGCCAAAGCGCACCGGGGTGATATTCGGCGGAACGCGTTCGAGCTGCAACAGGGCAACGTCCGCAGTGACGTCCGACGCAACGATGCGCGCCTTCACTACGGTTCCGCCAATGAATTCGACTTCCACGGCGTCGGCGGTCTGCACCACATGGGCGGCGGTCACCACCTTGCCGTCGGCGCTCACCAAAACGCCGGATCCGACGCCAGCCACCGTCGTTACCATACTTGACGACGCGCCGGGCCTCGTCATAGTGGCTTGCTCGCTGGTGCGAACGAGCACGACCGCCGGACCGACCCGTTTGAAGAGCTGCGACAGCGATTCCACAACCGCCGGCGTCGCTGCATTGGCCGGCGACGTGCTGAGCACCATGGATACGGCGGTCAAGATCAGCATAACCACCGAAATGCGAGCCCTTGTGCCTCTTGTTCGCATCAGGATTCCCTTCGAGTGAAGCGAGGTCATTTGACGTACCAGCCCTTTCCGTCCGGAATTGCCTCCACCGGCACCAAGCGATCGACGTATGGCAGGAGCAAATCCATGAGTAGCAAGATCTGGTCTGTTTCTTCAGTGGGCAAACGACGTACCAGATCGGGTGCCAGTTTCTTGAACCGATCGAACAGGTAGGGATCGAACTGTGTGCCCCGACTACCGGCCATCGTCGCGAGGGCTTCCTCCATACCGAAGGCCGGCTTATATATCCGCGAAGAAGTCAGCGCATCGAACACGTCCACCAGGGCGAACAGCCTGGCTTCACGAGGGATGGTTTCCGCCTTCAGGCCGAAGGGATAGCCCGATCCATCGTAATGTTCATGATGGGCGGCAACGACCGGCATCGCTTCTCGCAACATATGCGACTGCGAGACAATGTCCAATCCGTAGCGGACGTGCTTGTTCATCTCGATACGCTCGTCCGGTGTAAGGGGGCCGGGCTTGTGGAGAATCCGGTCCGGTATGGCCAGCTTGCCGATGTCGTGTAGCAATGCGCCCTTGACGGCGCGGACGATCTCGTCACGAGAGAAATGGATAGCTTCAGCGAACATGAGGGTGCACGTGGTTACCCGCAGGTTGTGTCCTGCCGTTTCGCCGTCGCGCAATTCAGTCAGCTTGCCCAATACCGTCAGAAGATCCAGGTTATCGTGCGAGATTGTCGAAGCAGCGCTAAGCAACCATCGGTTCCTTATCCGCAGGACGGGATAGAGCGCGGCCGCAGTCAAGAGTGACAAGAGAGTCGCTAGCGCGGCGACTCTGAACACCGTGGTGCTTGGCTCGATGCCGGCCATGGTTGCGTACCAGAAGGTGCCAAGGCCGAATGCCACGGCAACCGCGAAGGCCAGGGTTGCGATCCGGCGGCGTGCCTGCTGATGTGCAGCATTGAGAACCGAAGCTAGTCGACGGTCAAGCCAACTGGTAGCGATACTACTTGGCGAAAGCGATGCGTTGGGGGTAGTCATGATCGTTAATGCGGCAACAGGCGCGCGCTGACCAGCGCCCCATCGTGCCAATAGTTGCTGATGCGCGAGATGATGAAGAAGGCCTCGCCGTCTGAAATGTTCATTTGGACCACCGCCACCGGTGTCGCCGCACTGCCTTCACGAACGACGTCGACACCGACCACCGATCCGTACCCGGCCAGCCAAGAGCGAACTGAAGCCTCCGTTGTCGCCGGACCAAGCCCCGTCAGAAGAATCCGCTTCATGGTGACTCCTAGTGCCCGATTGACGCCGCGTCGACCGCCCGCGCGGCCTTTGGCGCCAGCGCAATCGCAAAAGCCGACACGAAGAAGATGATGGCGATGGCAATCATCAGGTCATTAGTTGCAAGCATCAGGCTCTGACCGGTCGTCGCCATGTTGAGCAGCTCGCGTACTGTCCAACCGGGAACCGTCGGCGCATTGGCGACCACAGTTCCGATCTGGCCCATCGGGTCGACGATGCTGGTCAATTCATCGTGGGCGATGTAGCTCTTGTTCTGCCAGAAGGTCGTGACCAGCGAAGTTGCGAAAGCACCGGAAAGCGTGCGTACGAAGTTCATCAGGCCGGACGCAGACGCCGTTTCACTTTCATCCACAGAGCCCATGGCCAGGCCGGTCAGCGGCACGTAGTACATAGGCATACCGACGCCCATGAAGAAGAGCGGTATGCAGATGGAGTAGAAGTCCATGTCGGTGTTCGCCACTGCCCGCCAGAGAGTGTCGCCGCCCAGCCAGAAGCAGCCGATGAAGATCAGCCAGCGTGGATCAATCCGGTTCGACAGGTTGGCCGCGACTGGCGAAAAGACGACTTGGAGAATGCCGCCCCAGGCCACCGCAAGTCCCGCCCAGGTCGTGGTGTAGGCCATGTTGTACTGAAGCCAGAGCGGCGTCAGCACATTGAGGCCGAAGAATGCGCCAAATGCGAGCGCCAAGACAAGCATGCTCACCCCGAAGCCGCGGTGGCGGAACACACGCAGATCGACGATCGGGTGTGCTTCCGTCAGTTCCCAGATGAGGAATGACAGGAAGCCGATAACCGACACGACGCACAACACCCGGATTTCTTCGGAAGCGAACCAGTCGAGATCCTTGCCTTCGTCGAGCATGATCTGAAGGGCGCCGACCCAGATCACCAGCAGGACGAAGCCGACGATGTCGATCGGATTCCGGACCAGAGGATCTTCATAGCGCCTAAGGAGTCCCCAAGCGATCGCAGCGAAGGCCAAAGCCATTGGCACGTTAATGTAGTAAACCCAGGGCCAACTATAGTTGTCGCAAATCCAACCGCCGAGTACCGGCCCGGCCACCGGCGCCAGGAGCGAGGTCATCGCCCAGAGCCCCATGGCCGTCATGGCTTTCTCCTTGGGGAAGATTCGCAACAGCAGGGTCTGCGACAACGCCAGCAGTGGTCCGCCGGCCATCCCCTGAAGCACGCGCATTGCCAGAAGCATCCCGAAAGTCGGCGACAAACCGCACAGCAGTGATGAGATGCCGAACATCAGGACCGCCAGCGAGAAGACCTTCACGGCACCGAAGCGGGCAGACAGCCAGCCCGTCAGGGGCACGGTGATCGCCTCGGCCACGGCATAGGCGGTGATGATCCACGTACCCTGACTTGAACCGGCGCCAAGAGCACCGGCCATGTTGGGTTGCGTGACGTTGGCGATCGTCATATTGAGGACGGCGACGAAGTTGGCCATCGCCAGGACAATGGCGCCAACCCAGAGCATGGGCCCGTTTAGGGCCGGTGCATCAGCGTGGGTAGCCGAAGCATTCGACATGATTTCCTCCCGATCAGGATTCGCTACGCAGGTCGACCTTGGCGGTCATCGACAAGCCGACGCGCAACGGATGGGCCTTGAGTTCCTCGAGGTCAAGGCGGACGCGCACCGGCAGGCGCTGCACGACCTTGATCCAGTTGCCGGTTGCGTTCTGAGCCGGAATCAGTGCAAAGGCCGCGCCCGTGCCGCCACTAAACCCGTCGATCACCCCGTGGTAGACGACCTCTTCGCCATGCAGATCGCTGGTTAGCTCGACCTTCTGGCCCGCTTTGACGTCCTTGAGTTGGACTTCCTTGAAGTTGGCATTGACGTACACCTCCTGCACGGGCACCACCGACAGCAGCGGCATGGCCGGCAGCACGCGCTGGCCGAGCTGCACCTGGCGCCGAGCAACGACACCATCCACCGGCGCGCGAATCACGGTGCGTCCTTGGTCGACCTTGCTCTTGTCGACGCGCGTCAGGGCCTGCGCCTCGGCAGCAAGCGCGGCATTAAGGGCGGCTCGAGCATTGGTGGCGCCGTTCTTGACCTTTGTCAGTTCGTCGCCAGACACGGAGCCTGAGGTGACCAGTGCTTCACGACGCTTCAAATCGATTGTCGCGCGCTCGACGTCAGCCTTGGCTGCCGCGATCTGCGCTTGGGCTCGGGCGAGGTCGGCTTCGGCCGCACGCGCCGCAAGCTTGACATCGGTTGCGTCGATCACGACCAGCACATCACCACGCCTGACCGGCTGGCTGTCGACGACACGCACTTCCGCGACCAGGCCATCGATCTCGGAGGTGACTTGTGCGACTTCCGCGGCGGTGTAGGCGTTGTCCGTCGTGACATAGCGGGACGCCACCAGATGCCAGTATGCCCAGCCGCCTCCACCGGCAGCGATCGTTGCTGCCGCCAGCGCGGCAAACAGAACACGCCGTTTGTTGGGTTTTCCGTCAATCGAGGATTTCAGGTTTGTCACGTCGTTGGATTGGTTCATGGCTTGCTCCTATGATTTGGGTTGGTATTCGGTATCTTCGTGTTACGTCCGCTTACTCGCGTTCTGCCTGATAACCGCCACCCAACGCGCGGACGAGCGCCACATTCAGGACTAGAGCGCGCGTTTCGACATCGGCTTCAGCCCGCTCGGCTGCGATTCGCGCATCCTCGGCAACGAGTACGTCTAGATAGGACGACAGCTCTCCCCGATAGCGACGGCTGATGAGGCTGTGGGACTCCCTGGCCGCTGCCACTGCCGTTTTCGCAGCTTGCAGCTCTCCGTCGAGGGCTTTTCTGCTGGTCACAGCGTCCGCAACTTCCCTGAGTGCGTTGGCAAGGGTTCCGTTGTAGCTGGCAACCGAAGCGTCGTACTCGGCTCGCGCTCCGCGTAGCTGTCCTTGCAGGCGATTCGTATTGAAGATCGGCAGCGATATTGCCGGTCCGATGGCCCCCATGTCCGATCCCGACCTCGTAAGATTGTCGATGCCGAGAGACTGGTAGCCGACGAACGCCATCAGGTTCACGCTGGGGTAGAAGCCCGCCTTCTGCTGGTCAATTCGTTTCGCTGCGGCTTCTGTACGGAGGCGTGCTGCGGTGATGTCAGGACGCCGTCCAATAAGCTCAAGGGTCAGCCTTTCGGGAAGCGCGATGGCGTCTTCGATGCGGGCAGTTGGCCGTGCAATGTCGAGGCCGCGATCCGGTCCCGCACCGATCAAGGACGCGATGCCATTCTTTTGCAAGGCGATTCGTTCTTCGACAAATTGCAGGTCGGCATCGGCAGCGGCCTGCTTGGCTTCGACCTGACGCACGCTTGCCAGGTTTTCCAGACCGTTCTGGTAGCGGTCCCGGAACAGCTCGACGGTCTTCGTCCGAATCGCCAGCGCGGCTTCAGCGCTGTCATGAAGAGAGTAGAGGTGTACCAACTCGGCGTACGAGGCCGCTACCGATGTCGAAATGATCAGGCGCGCTTGCGCTAGTTCGGCTTCAGCTGCCTGTTGTTCCGAGGTTGCAGCCTTGACAGCCGCGCGGTTCTTGCCCCAGAAGTCCAGTTCCCAGTCGAGATTCAGGGTGGCCCGTCCGTAGTCGTTCCAGCCCTGCGGCACCGCCATGCGCGGCATGAGGTAGTTGTAGCTTTGCTTCTCTTCGGTAAATGCTGCGGTTCCCGTCACCTCTGGCGCCAAAGGCGCCTTGCTCGCCTGAAGCATTGCGCCTGCCATGCCCAGCCGGGCTTGAGCGATTGCCAGGTTGGGAGAATCGCGCAAGGCAGTTTCGACAAGCTCATTGAGCTGGGGATCGCCATAGCCCTGCCACCAATGGTCGCCGGGCCAGCCGACCACCGGTGCCGCCAGTGATTGGTCGCTCTTGAGCTGTTCAACGGACTTCGGTTTTGGTTCCGGACCCAGGTCGGGAATCGCTGCGCATCCCGCGAGAGCGAGAAGGCTAGTCGCCAGCAGGATGCTCGGGAGGTGCCGACGGGAGCCTGCGGAAAGAAGGTTCGACTTCATGGTTTCACTCCAAAATGTACCGTACGGTACGGTTTATACTCTTGCATAGATGGATCTGTCAAGCTAAAACGAACTGTACGGTACGGTTTATATTCTTGACACACGCCACCTGTCAAGTACAATTTGTACCGTACGGTTCAGTCTATTCAAGGAGTGAAGCATGAAGAAGAGGGATGCCAAGCGGCAGGCGATCCTGGACACGGCGTACCGCCTGTTCAGAACGCAAGGATTTGATGCGACGTCGATTTCCGAGATCACCGCCCTGGTCGGAGGATCCAAGGCAACCATCTACAGCCACTTCACTTCAAAGGAAGAGCTGTTTGTCGAGTGCATGACCGCGGCACTTGAGGACTACATCACTGGCGCGGTCGCCCAACTGGACGCCTCCGGTACCGACCCCGAAGCCGCGCTGCGAGAGTTTGGCGCCAACATCCTGAACTTTGGTTCCTCGCCCGACATGGTCGCCGTACGGCGTCTGATCATTGCCGAGGCGGGTCGCTCAGGCATCGGCAAGCTCTTCTTCACCAAGATCGTCGCCTTGCGAACGCACGTAGCGGAGCTGCTGTCGAAGTTCATGGACTCCGGAGCCTTGCGCCCGGACGATGCCGACTTTGCCGCCAGCCAGCTCCGTGCCCTGCTCGAAGCAGAAATCCTCGAACCCCTGCTGCTGAACGTGCGAGAGAATTCGCCGGGGCAACAGGAGATAGAGCTGGCCGCGGATCGCGCCGTGAGCGCGTTTCTAAGGGCGTATGCGCCCACTGTGCGCTAGCGTAACGCCCAACGGGCGGAAAAGCTCAGGCAAACCGACCTACCGAGCAAACTTGACTTTGCAGTCCTGGCGCGAAACACTGTACTGATCAGTTCAGTTCAAGTTCGGAGCATGCATGACAAAAAGAGACGCCAAGCGGCAAGCCATCCTGGACACAGCCTTTCGCTTGTTCATTGCCCAGGGCTTCGATGGAACTTCGGTTTCCCAAATCAACGCCGAGGTTGGTGGTTCGAAGGCAACCATCTACAGCCACTTCCCGTCGAAGGAAGAGCTGTTCGTCGAGTGCATGACGGCAGCTGTGGATGACTACATTACGGCCATTTCCGAGCATGGTGCCACCCAACTGGAAACGTCCGGGGTTGGGCCCGAGACGCTACTACGGGACTACGGAATCAGCTACCTGAAGCTCGTTTGCTCATCCGATATCGTGGCAACACGACGCCTGATGATCGCCGAGGCGGCTCGCGCGGGTATTGGCAAGCTGTTTCTCGCCAAAATCGCTGCAATGCGGGCACATGCGGTGGCTTTCTTGTCCAGGCTCATGACCTTCGGGGCATTGCGGCCCGACGACGCTGGACTTGCCGCCGAACATCTACGTGCTTTGCTGGAAGCCGAGTTGATCGAGCCGTTGTTGCTTGATGCCCGCGACACTCCACCGGCCGACAGCGAAATCGCCTTCGCGGTGGAGCGGGCAATATCCGCATTTCTCAGAGCATATGCACCCGTCAGCCCCTAGTCATTGTCAGCCGCCACCACTAATTTCTTCCCGGAAGAGGACGCGAATTTTGCGCCTGACGCCGGGCGCGCTCCGGTCCTGCCTGGTTCTCTTGATCGCTGCGGCATGCACTTCGCCCGCCGTCGCGGAAGAAAGCTCCCGCGGTGGTGCCGTCAGTTTGATGATTGAGAATGACATCTTCGCAGGGCGGGATGAGCATTACACCAACGGTATCGCCGTCATGTGGGTTGCGCCAAGAGGCACCGAGGCCCCTCGCTGGGCGGAGAAGCTTTCCAATCTCGTTCCATGGCTGCCCGACGAAGGGGAGTTGCGTCACGGGTACATGGTCGGCCAAAGCATGTTCACCGCAAGCGACACCTCGAATCCGAATCCGCCATCGTCCGATCGCCCATACGCTGGCTGGCTGTATGGAACCTTCGGCATTGGCAAGGACAGCGATCACCAGTTCGACCTCTTTGCAGTAACGCTGGGCGTCGTCGGTCCCGCGTCGAAGGCCGAACAGACCCAGAATCAAGTGCATCGCTGGACGGGGAGTACCCGAGCGGAAGGCTGGTCGACGCAGTTGCACGATGAACTGGGGATCGTTCTTGCCGCGCAACGAAACTGGCGCGATGTCGTCCATGGAAGCATTGGCGGTGTCTCGTACGATGTCACGCCAAACGTCGGTGGCACTTTCGGAAATGTCTTCACCTACGGTAGCGCGGGCGTCGCGTTGCGTTTCGGCAATCAACTTCCTAAGGATCTGGGCATACCTCGCGTCCAGCCGGCCACCTTCGGAACAGGCGAGTTTACGCCCCGGTCCACCGCCGGGTGGTACCTATTCTTGGGTGCTGAAGGCCGTGCCGTCGCAAGAAATATTTTTCTCGATGGCAATACTTTTCAGGACAGCCGAAGCGTTGATCGAAAGATATGGGTGGGGGACATCCAGTACGGCCTGGTACTAGACATCAAGTCAATTCGGATCAGCTTCACCAACGTATTGCGAACCAAAGAGTACAAGACTCAGGAGAAGCCGGATCGATTTGGAGCGCTAACAATCTCCCTGAGCTACTAACCCCCCTTGCTCCAGCGCTCAACATACCGAAGGAAGATCGACCTTGCAGTCGCCTAGGCATGTGATGCCCTGTCCGCTATAGCCGTATCAATCCGTTCCTGGAATTGCATTTCCGCTAACTGGCCGATTGCTGACGCGCACACGCCCAGGTATTTGTGACCGAAATGCACGACGTGCTGCCGGATAGCGCCCGCTTGAGGCGGTTGCTCGGCCATTGCCGCCGTTGGCGTCGGGTCAGTCGAATGGCCGGTGTCGTGCTGGTTGCTGGCGTTGCGGCACCAAGGCAACCGAAGGACTGCTTCCTTCATCGGCGAATGAGTGCTCGGTGCCCTGAAGAGACACTCACTGTCTCGGGGAGCTAGTGGCAGGTTTCTGAGCGAAGCAGTCGCGCCGAGGAGTAGCTGGCTGAGTGCTTGTCGGCCCTTGCTGCCGCTGGTGCGTCAATTGCCGTTAGTCAGTCGTGTGTTGTTGAACGGCCATTCCCGAGTCGAAGGACTCGATGGCCCGGTTTGGTCCTGCACGAATTGGTACTGCGTTCGCGAAGTTAGCCCACTCGACGAACAAGGCGCTTCGCTGAGATCGAATCCAAGGGACATTCAAGCGACCTCGGCGACAAAGTCGGATAATTACCCGTCATCGCTAGCACGGCCGAGCCGTTCCACACCCATGCCAACGACCCCGACAACTCAGCCGGAATCCCTCCTACCCCCCTTGTCGCCGGAAGAGGACAAGGCTCAGCGGGCCGAGGTGGAACTCGAAAAGACCCGGCTTCTGCTTCAAAATGCCGGCATCGCCCTGGCGGTCAATGCCGTTAATGGCGCCGTGCTACTGTTTGTTATCGGCGGACTGGCGCCGCCTTTGTGGGCAGTCGGCTGGTGGCTGGTCCTTATCGTCACGGCTGCGGGCCGCTATTTTCTGGCTCACAAATTCGTCATTCACCAGCCCGGCACCGACGAGGCGCCGCGCTGGCGCCGTCGGGCCCTGCTTAGTGCGACGCTAGCCGGTCTGGTCTGGTCTTGCGGCGGAATCGCCTTCATGACCTACGGTTCCGAGGAGATACGCCTGTTCGCCGCACTCATCATGGCGGGCATGGTGGCCGGAGCCGTGCCTATCCTGTCCTCAGTGCCCGCTGCTTTCGCCATCTTCGCTGGCCAGGTGTCGCTTGCCATCATGGGCACGGCCCTGCTGGACGCCCACTCGCGGGAAGACTGGATGCTGGCCGTCGTTGCCGGCCTCTTCCTGGTCGCCACAGTGCGTAGCGCCAACCACTTCCACGACAGCCTCGATAGCTCGATCCGATTGGGCATGCGGATGCGTCGGATGGCGGTCCGCCTAGCTCTGGCACTCCGGGAGGCCGAAGCGGCCGAAGAGAAGCTTGTCGGCCAGACAGAAGAACTTCATGCCGTGGTGGATAACCTGGTAGATGGAGTCATCAACATCGACGAGCGAGGCATCATCCGCTCCTTCAATGGCAGCGCAGAGCGAATCTTCGGCTATGCCGCAATGGAGGTGATCGGCCGAAATGTCAGCATCCTAGTACCCGAACCTCATCATGCCCGGCATGACCTCTACCTCAGCAACTACCTTCGAACCGGTGAGGCACGCATCATCGGTCTCGGGCGCGAAGTGGAAGGGCTGCGCAAGGACGGTCAATTGGTGCCGCTGGATCTGGCGGTCAGCGAGTATCGGATGAAGGAGACGCACTATTTCACGGGTATCTTGCGCGACATCACCGAGCGCAAGCGGGCAAACGCCGAGCTGGAGCAAACCAGAATGAAAGCCGAAGCGGCCAGTCGCGCGAAATCCGATTTTCTGGCAACCATGAGCCACGAGCTGCGTACTCCGATGAACGGGGTCTTGGGCATGATCGACCTTCTTGGCCACACCGAACTCGATGCTCCCCAGCGCGAGATGATGGATACGGTACGTGAATCCGCATTTTCACTGCTTGGGATCATCGACGACATTCTGGATTTCTCGAAGATCGAGGCAGGCATGCTCGAAATGGAACGGGTTCCCGTTTCGATCGCGAGGTTGGTCGAGGGTGTCGCCGAAACCCTGGCGCCGATTGCTCAGCGCAAAGATGTGGAGTTGCTGGTGTATTCCGATCCGCTGATTCCGGATTGGGTCTCGGCCGATCCCGTGCGATTGCGGCAACTGTTGTTCAATCTGGCGGGCAATGCAGTGAAATTCACGGTGTCTGAGGCAGGCAAGGTCGGTAGAGTGGCGATCCGGGCCAATGTCCTGAAAGCATCTGGGACCAATGTTTCGGTATGCCTGCAGGTCGCCGACAATGGCATCGGGATGACCCGGGAAACGCTGGAGCAACTCTTCAGGCCATTCACTCAGGCGGAGAGTTCCACGACTCGACGCTTTGGCGGTACCGGCCTGGGGCTGTCGATCAGCAAGAGGCTGGCCGACATGATGGGCGGCAAGATCGAGGTCCAGAGCGAGCATGGTTTTGGCTCCACCTTTCGAACCCTGCTCGATTTCGAGATTGTTCGCGGCGGCACAGCCGAGTCGGACAATCAACCCGATGTGCGCAATCTCAGGGTAGTCATACTCGCGGCGCCTGGGGACGTTCGCGATATGCTGGTCAGCTACCTGACGCACGGCGGGGCGCAGGTTGTTGTAGCGGAGCAGGTGGACGATGCCATGCTCAAGGAATGCATGGCCAACACGACCAGCAGTCCCTTCGTCATCGTTGTGGCGGATACGAATGGCGACAAGGATTACGCTGAGGAGCTGCGGCGCAAATTTCGCGGTTACCCGAATCTGACGGATACGCGCTTTGTGACAATCGAACGTGGTCGCCGTCGTACCGCCAGAATGTCCGAACCGGGCAGTGTCACGATCGATGCAAACGCGATGCGCCGTTCGGCATTTCTCATGGCGGTCGCGGCAGCGGCAGGTCGCGCCACACCCGAGGCAGCCGCATCGGAATCCTCGGCGGAGATAACGGCAAGCCGCGTTCCGTCGACTTCCGAAGCCGAAGCCGCAGGCCGGCTGGTTTTGGTTGCGGAGGACAACAAGACGAACCAGAAGGTGATCACCCGTCAACTGCACTTGCTGGGGTACGCGGTCGAATTGGCGGACAACGGCCGCGAGGCGCTGGCGATGTGGCAGAACAAGCGCTATGGTCTGGTGCTCACCGATTGCCACATGCCGGAGATGGACGGTTTCGAACTTACCGCTTCGCTGCGTCATGCGGAATGTTCCGACGGACGACATACCCCGGTGGTCGCCATCACCGCCAACGCCCTCAAGAGAGAACGCGAACGCTGCCTCGCAGCGGGTATGGACGACTATCTGGCTAAGCCGATTCCGCTTGTGGCATTGAGGGATACGCTGGCCAGGTGGTTGCCGGCCGCCGAAGCCATGCCAGAAAGCGCGGCGTTTGATGGGCAGGCAACGGACGATGGCCGGGGCCAACAGGGCAATGCGGCGGTACACCCCGACGCACTCATCAAGATCGTCGGTAACGATCCGGCCGTCGTGGCAGAGTTTCTGGGAGATTTTGTACTCACGGCGAAGGAGGTCGTCGGCGAAATCCAGATCGCCTACCGCAAGCGTTTGGCTCAGGAGGTCGCTGCGTTCGCCCACAAGCTGAAATCTTCGGCCCGCACCATCGGTGCCGATAATTTGGCCGACCTTTGTCAGATCTTGGAGCAGGCAGGCCGGGCCGACGATTGGACCGAAATTGATGCGGCGATGCCTCGGCTGGATCCCGGCATGGCCGCCGTCGAACATTTCATAAGCGTATTCTTGGGCCATTCGCAGTAGAAACGAAAGGGAAAAGCCATGAGCGTGGCACCGCAAGAGATCCAGTTCCTGGTGGTGGATGACGATGAGTTCATGCTCAAGGTCATCGCTCGCGGCATGCAAGCCATGGGCTATCACCGGGTGCTCACTTGTACCAGTGGTGCCGAAGGGTTGGCGCAGATCGCCAGCGGCGCAGCGCCCGAGGTGATTCTTTGCGATCTCAACATGCCGGAAATGGATGGCGTGGAGTTCCTTCGCCGGCTGGCGGAGTCTGCTTACGGCGGTTCCATCATCGTTGTCAGTGGTGAGGACATGCGTATTCTGGCAACGGCGGAACAACTCGCCCGGGCCCATCGGCTGGATATCCTCGGCTACCTGGAAAAGCCGTTCAAGACCGAGGCACTCAAGGAGATTCTGGCCCGTCGGCGACCACGGCCACCGGTGGCCATCGCCACTGCTCCAGCTGTCACCACGCCTTGCAGTCCAGAAGAAATCAGACGCGGCCTCGATGCCCATGAATTCATCGTTTATTTTCAACCCAAGGTCGAGCTTGCCACCCATTGGGTGGCCGGTGTCGAAGCCCTGGCACGCTGGCGACATCCGGTACGCGGAATCGTCGTACCCGACCACTTCATCTCCATCGCCGAGCAAAATGGTTTGATCGGTATGCTGACCGAAAGCGTACTGACCGAAGCCGTTCGGCAAACGAGCGTGTGGCGCAAGATGGGGCTACAGCTCAAGGTCGCGGTCAACGTGTCCATGGCCGATCTCGTCACTCTTGACTTCCCGGAAAAGGTGTTGGCGTGCGCTGAGGCGGCGGGAATCCGTCCTTTCGATATCACCCTGGAAGTGACGGAGAGTCGGCTGATGCGGGATCCGGTGACGCCACTGGATATCCTGACGCGTCTGCGCCTGAAGCGGGTGGGCCTTTCCATCGACGATTTCGGTACCGGTTACTCCAACCTCGCCCAACTCAAGAACATTCCGTTCAATGAACTCAAGCTGGACCGCAGTTTCATTCAGGGAGCCGCCCACAATCCGGCGTCCAGAGACATTCTCGAGTCCAGTGTCGAACTGGCCAAGAAACTGAACATGACGGTGGTGGCGGAGGGCGTGGAAACCCAGGGGGACTGGGACTTGGTGGCCGCACTTGGCTGCGACCTGGCCCAGGGTTACTTCATCGCCAAACCCATGCCAGGCGACGCATTTCCGGACTGGCTCGAGAGCTGGACCTCACTGACCGGCTAGGTCCATGCGCCTAGCGGGTCGCCGCGCCCGGACGTTCGTCGACAACGCTGAGTTCGTCGGGTACGACACTGGACAAGTCGCGCAGCCGATTGATGTTGAGCTGGCTCAGTATCTGGCCCGCCGACAGCAACAATGTCCCGTCGCTGGTCCGTACCTGTTGCCCCAGGCGCAAGCCGGGACGCAAGCTTGCCAGTTTGATGCTGCGCTTCGGCAGGCGATCCAATTCCGACTCCTCGCTTCGTAGCACGCTGGCGTTGACCACACCAGTATCGGTCCTGCTTGTTCGTTGAGCGTGAATCGTGCTCAAGTCCGTGCTGATTGATTGGTAAGCAATCGGCGGCCTGACGCCTGGGCGCTCATCCGTGGCTTGAGCGATTTTGTCCCGCACAACGACGGGCTCCATGGGCTTGACGAGAAAGCCATTGACATCGAGGGCCATGGCTACGCCCAGAACTTCCGTGTTGGAAAACGAGGTCAGTACGATGATCGGGGTATCCGGAGCGGCGCGCGTATTCCCGGATCGGATTCGCCGCGCAAATTCCAAACCATTGATGCCGGGCATCTGCACGTCGGTAATGATCAGATCGAACGCCTGATCTTGTAGCAGCCCTAGAGCCGCCTCCCCACTCTCCACTTGCCTGACGTTGTCAAATTTGAGGTCGTTCATGACACGACGCACGATCTTCCGGGCAAAGACGTCGTCATCAACAACCAATATTCGAATCGCGTGCAAGCCCGAGTCAGACTGGCTTCCCATATCAACCGCTCTCCGGTTCAATTCCCTCAAGCCAGTATAGCTCCCATGGTCGCGCGGAACTATGGCGGAACTTTCGTCCGACGGAAAAGCGCCGACGGTGCCGGGGCGCACAGGCGTCGGAAATGGTCCGACCCCCATGACGTGTTAAGGGTTTGTGTCTTTCGCTGGGCAAGGTCGAGCGGCGGCAGTCGTTGCGCTTCAATTCGCAGTCAGTGCCAATGACGACTTTCGTCAGTTCGTCGGGCGAATGGCGTTCGCAAGCGGAGCCTCGCGTGACTGAGACCTTGGCCTCCGTCTTGCGCCCTATTGCCGGATGCCACACTCGACGCGGCATTGAGCGAGGCCCGATTGTCTGCCGGGTGCCGACTACTGAACGGAGCAGTACCGGTCCGAGTCAGATTCCCGCTAGCGCCTTCTCTGCCGGCACATAAGGGTGACCAAGCGCATTCGCCACCGCTTCGTGGGTGATCTGTCCCCGGCACACGTTGAGCCCCTGGCGAAGATGTGCATCCTCCTGGAGCGCCCTCCGCACGCCCTTGTCGGCGATCGCGAGCGCGTCCGTGAGCGTGGCATGGGTTAGCGCAAGTGTCGACGTGCGGGCAACCGCGCCAGGCATGTTGGCGACGCAGTAGTGGATGATGCCGTCAACGACGTAGGTAGGGTCCTGATGCGTGGTTGCGTGCGAAGTCTCAGCGACGCCGCCCTGGTCTATGGCGACGTCCACAAGCACCGAGCCGGGTTTCATGCGCGCAAGCATGTCGCGCGTGATCAGCTTGGGTGCCGCGGCGCCCGGGATCAGCACGGCACCGATCACCACGTCGGCAAGCTCCAGTTCCTTCTCGATGGCGTCGTGCGTCGAAAACAGGGTGCCAATGCGGCCATCGAAATCGTTGTCGATCTGGCGCAGGCGCGGTAGAGAGCGATCGAGGATGGCAACAGCAGCGCCAAGACCAAGCGCCATGCGTGCAGCGTTGATGCCGACGACGCCACCACCGATGACGGTTACATGAGCTGGCGGCACACCGGGCACGCCGCCGAGCAGAACGCCGGAGCCGCCCTGGGCCTTCTCCAGCGCATGAGCGGCGGCCTGGATTGACATGCGTCCCGCCACCTCTGACATCGGAGCCAGCAGCGGCAGGCCGCCATGCGCGTCGGTGACCGTCTCGTAGCCGATGCAGACGGCCCCGCTGTCGATCAGGCCCTTCGCTTGGCCTGGATCGGGTGCGAGGTGCAAATAGGCGAAGAGAATCTGGCCGGTTTGCAGTTGCCTATACTCGACCGGCTGTGGTTCCTTGACCTTGATGATCATGTCGACGCCGGTATAGATCTCCTTGGCCGTGGCGGCAATTCTGGCGCCGGCAGCGGTGTAGTGCTGGTCGGTAAAGCCGATTGCGGCTCCGGCCATGGTCTCGATCGTCACCTGGTGGCCATGCCGACACAGTTCTCGTGCGCCTGCTGGCGTCAGGCCGACGCGGAATTCGTTGTTCTTGATTTCCTTTGGTACGCCGATATGCACGATTGGTTTTGTGTCTTCCGGTCAGGACGGTCGGCGCGATGGTGTCGTCGATTCCTGCGTCGATATCCGAAATTCAGGTTGTCATCTTACGCGAACAGCAGCACCAGTAAGACTGCCGCAGTGCGCCCTGTAGCCGTGCCACTCCTTCTGCTCTCGCAGTTTCT
>Ga0335071_10003003_pt1 | contig 17950 bp, 18 predicted proteins | sample Lox_Sample_15_FD_206724 | JGI IMG/M metagenome (GOLD analysis project Ga0335071, IMG submission 206724) | Soil microbial communities from Loxahatchee National Wildlife Refuge, Florida, United States - Lox_Sample_1.5 | ecosystem: Environmental > Terrestrial > Soil > Wetlands | place: USA... | reverse complement strand
GCGAAGCTGGGGTTCACGCTGGTCGGCGCCCACGTCCAGGCATCGTGCCGCTCCTGCCACGCCCAGCTGAGCTTCCAGGGGACTCCCCGTCAGTGCGCGGCCTGCCATACGGACCCGCACCGGGGCGAGCTGGGAACGGGATGTGAGCGCTGTCATACGTCGCGCTCGTTCATCGACCGGTCGCTCCTGGTGTCGGCGCACCAGCTCACGGCGTTTCCGCTGACCGGCGCGCACCTGGCGGCCGATTGTGAGAGCTGCCACCTGCCGGGGGTCCAAGGGAAGATGACATTCGTGGGCGTCCCGGCCGACTGCTACAACTGTCACCGGCAGAACTTCGCGACGGCCACGAACCCCGACCACGGCGGCTTCCCGACCAACTGCGTGGAGTGCCACAGCACCGCCACCTGGCTGGGCGCCAACTTCAATCACCAGGCCACCCGGTTCCCGCTGACCGGAGCCCACCTCGCCGTGGCCTGCAACGTGTGTCACGCGGACAAGGTGTACGCCGGCAAGAGCACGGCCTGCGCCAGCTGTCACCAGACCGACTACAACACCACCACCGATCCGGCCCACGTTCCGGCGCAGCTCGCGTCGGACTGCAGCCAGTGCCACACGACGGTGAGCTGGGCCGGGGCGACGTTCAATCATTCGACGACGAAGTTCCCGCTCACCGGGGCCCACATTCCGCTCGACTGCAACCAGTGCCACGGCGACAACGTGTACGCGGGCAAGGGCACGACCTGCGTCACCTGCCACCTCACCGACTACAACACCACGACGAATCCCCAGCATCAGGCGGCCCAGTTCCCCACCGACTGTGTCGCCTGCCACACCACGGTCACGTGGAGCGGGGCCACCTTCAATCACGACGGTCCGTACTTCCCCATCTATTCGGGGACCCACCAGGGTAAATGGACGGCGTGCACCGACTGCCACACGAACCCGGCGGATTTCAGCACCTTCACCTGCATCGCGTGCCACGCGCATTCGAACCAGACCCAGGTGGATTCGGACCACAAGAGCGTCAAGAACTACGTGTACGACAGCAACGCGTGCTACCAGTGCCACCGGAACGGGAGCGCCGGGTGAGCTGGCGCGCCTGCCGGGCCGCGGGCCTGGGGCTCGTCCTGCCCGGACTGCTGGCCGCGCAAACCCGGGACTCGGCCTTCCGGTACGCACGCATCACCTACCTCACCATCACCACCGCATATGTGAACGCGGGCCGCGACGACGGCCTGCGGGATTCCACCCGCCTCGACGTGATCCGGTCCGGGAAGCGCGTGGGGACGATCCGCATTTCGTTCCTGGCCTCTCACCAGGCCGCGGGTGACATCGTCGACACCGTCTCGGCCCTGGTCGTCGGCGATTCCGCCCGATACTTACCGGTCGCGGCTCCCCCCACCCGCGTCGCCACGGGCCCGGGGCGCACGTACTCCCGGAGTCGGGGCTCGTCGCTCTACGGAACCGTGGGAGTCGAGTATTTCTCGGTAACGGGGGACGGCGTCCGTCTGTCCCAGCCGGGGCTGGACGTGCGGGCGTTCGGTGGGCCGGCCGGGTCGCCGCTGTCCATCGGGCTCGATCTCCGGGAGCGCCGAGTGACCACCGCCGCGGCGGGATCCCCGACCGCCGTGGCGGACGAATCGCGCGTGTACCAGGCGGTGGCGCGGTGGCAGACGCCCGGCTCTCCGGTGCGCGTCGGAATCGGACGGCAGTTCGTGGACGGGATGCCCGCCGTGGGGCTCATCGACGGGCTGCAGATCGAGCGCGCGGGGCCCGAGTGGAGCACCGGCGCGTTCGCGGGCACCCAGCCCGGCCTGGCCGACCTCGAGGTGTCCGGCGACATCCGCGAGCTGGGTGCCTACGTCCGCCGTCAAGGGCGGCCGGCCGCGGGCGGCTTCTGGTCGGTCACCGCCGGGGCCAGCGGGTCGTACCAGGGGTGGCGGACAAATCGCGAGTTCTTCTACTTCGAGGCGAGGTACTTCGGGCCGCGGCTGTCCGGATTTCTCTCCCAGGAAGTCGACTACTACCGCCCGTGGAAGCGGATCGCCGGCCAGTCGGCGTTCTCCCCCACGGCGACATTCGGCGACGTGCGATACCAGGTCTCACGGGCCTGGAGCCTCGAGGGAGGGGTCGACGAGCGCCGGAATGTCGTGCTCTTCCAGGATGCCGTGAGTCCGGAAAGCACCTTCGACGCGGCGTTCCGGCGGGGCGCCTGGCTGGGCACCACCATCCGGCCCGGCCCCCACCTTCTGGTGGACCTCGACGCGCGCGCGTCGGACGGCGGGTCGATCGGGCGCACCGACTCCTATACGGGCGCCCTCGCCCTCGAGCGTCTCGGCGCACTGGGCGGGGCGTTCCGGTTCCGGGGCACCCGGTACCTGAGCCCGGGCCGGACCGGCTGGCTCGGCGCCGTGAATGTCGGCATCGCCCCGGCCGACCGCTGGCGATTGGCGGTGGACGCCGGTCAGCGTCAGGAATCGGTGACGATTCTTCCGGGAACGCAGGTGACGCGATGGGCGGGCGTGGACTTCGATCTCAGCCTCGCCCGGGAGTGGTTCGGCACGGTATCATTCACCAGACAGCGGGGCGCACTGCAGGACACCGACCAGCTGTTCCTGCTCTTCACGTATCGGTTCTGATCCGCGATCCGCGGACGCCCTGCCGGCGCGCGCTCCCTCCCGCGCCCCGCGCCATCCGCCGGAACGACTCCAACACCGACCGCACCGTCAGGCTCGGCTCCGCGCGCCGCCGCAGGAGGTTGAGTCCCCAGGGGAGATCGAAGCCGACCAGCGGCATCGCGACGGTGCCGGCGGGAGGACGGCGGCGGTGCGACCGGAAGCCCAGGCACCACCCCTTGCCGTGCGCCACCATCGCCCAGACCGCCTGCAAACCGTCATAGGTCCCCTCGATGCGCGGGGTCAGCCCGAGATCCTGCAGCCGATCCAGCACCCGGTCGTAGAAGGCGGGATGGAAGGACCGTGCCATGAACAGGAACGGCTCGTGGGCGAGCTCCGCGGGCTTCACCCGACGCCGCCGGGCCAAGGGGTGGCCCGGCGCCAGGAGAACCGTCTGCAATCGATCGTGGTGAACGGGCTCGGCGATCAAGTCGGCGTACACGGCTCCGGGATAGGCGTGCGCCAGGCCCAGATCGATGTCCCCGCGGACGATGGCCCGCGCCTGCAGGGGCGTGGCGACCTCCTCGATCGCGATGTGGACGTGCGGGTGGCGTGCCGCGCAATCGGCCAGGACGGCGGTGAGGAGCTCGCCGGTGGCGGCGGTGGCGACCGCCCCGATGGCGCAATGCCCTTCCATGCCGCGCCGCGCCCGGGTGGTATCGAGGACGATCTGCTCCAGCGCGGTCAAGAGGCCGGGGCATTCTCCGGCCAGGGAGCTCCCCGCAGGCGTCAGGAGCACGCCGCGGGCCGAGCGCTCGAGGAGCGGCACACCGACGGCGACCTCCAACTCGCGCAACTGTCGGGACAAGGCCGGCTGGGTGACGCCGAGGCGCTCGGCGGCCCGGCCGATGGTCTGGGACGCGGCGACTTCGAGCAAGGCCCGGAGGTGGCGAATCTCGATCACCGGCGGCACCCCCCCTGGGAGGGCTTGGCCCGGCGCGGATGGGTGCGGGGCCGGCGGGAGCCGGGGCTCGCGCCCCACCAGGGAGTCGGGACGCGCACGGACGACGTCGAAGATCCGTTGCAATACCCGTCGGACCACGGGCCGCCGTTCCTCCCGCCGCCAGAGGGCGGCCGCGCGCACCACGGGAGCGCCGTCCGCGAGGGGCACCACCGCGGTTCCCTGCGGCGGCGAGACGGAACGGGCCCGGCCGATGAGCGACCACCCGCGCCCGGCCGACACGGCCAGGTGGCCGTCCCGCAATCCGGCGTCGATCACCAGAAGGGGTGACCGCAGGCCGCCGCGCCGCAACGCGACCATGATCTGGTCGAGTGAGGCGGCGGAGAGCGCCCGCTGTGGAATGACCAGGGGATACTCCCCGAGATCCGCGATGCGCAGGCGCCGGTGGGACGCCAGCGGGTGGCCGAGCGACAGGATCACGTGATCGAGATGCTCGTCCCAGAGGGGCTCGGCGACCAGGCCGACCACCTCCGGCGTGGCCATGGCCAGCGCGACGTCGATGGTGCCCACCTGCAGCTGCTCCAACACGTCGGGGGGATCGAGATCCTGCACCACCAGCGTGATCTCGGGATCCTCGCGACGGAGCACGTCTTCGACGGCCGCGGGCACGCCCGCGGCGATCACCGTCAACATGGCGCCGAGGATCACACGTCCCCGCTGTCCCTGCGCGGTGGCCCGCGACCGCTCGAGCGCGAACCCCAGCGCGGCCAGCACGCCGGCGGCGCCGCGGGCGAACGCCTCCCCCGCCAGGGTGGGGACCACGCCCTTGGAATGTCGGTCGAGGAGGGGGACGCCAAGGTCGCGTTCCAGCTCGCGGATCTGGCGGGAGAGGGCGGGCTGGGCCACGCGCAAACGGGCGGCGGCGCGGGAGAGACTCCGCGCTTCGGCAATGCCGACGAAGGTCCGCAGATCTCGCAGGTACATCCCCGTCCCCCGCCATGCGTCTACGGCATCGAACTCCAAGCGGATCGGCATTTCAGTCCCGGCATCCGCCCGACTACGATCCGATGCGATCGCTGGCTGTGAACCCGAAGGCGTGGAGTGACCATACGGTGATGGAATCCGAACCGCTAGAGGCCGCGCAGCCGAAGCTGCACCTCGAGGCGCTGCGGGCGGTGGCCCAGACCGCCAGCCGGGCCGCGGCCGGCGGCATGACCCGGGCCCTCCGCCGCCGGGTCACCGTGGCCGTTCCCGAGTTCGCGCTCGCGCGGGCGGACCAGCTTCCCGCCGTCTTGGGCCATGGAGATCAGCCGGTCGTAGCCGTGTCGGTGCAGTTCCTGGGCGATCTGTCCGGGTCCCTCCTCTGGATCATGGCCTCGGCCGATGCCCGACGGATGGGCGGGGCCCTTCTCGACCAGCCAGACACATCGGCGCCACCGGGGGACGAGGAGATACGGGCCGTCTTGATGAAGGGCGTTCACATCATGGCCGCCGCGTACGCCGAGGTCCTCTCTTCGCTCACGACCGGCGTCGTGTTCCTGTCCGTGCCTGAGCTGACGGTCGGGTCCGCGAGCGTCGTCCTGTCTCATACGCCCGGCCCCGGGCTCCCCGGCCACCGACCACGGCCGAGCATTTGTGTGGGATCCCGCCTGAGCTTCGACGATCGGGGGGTCGTCGCGATGGGGCACGTCGTGCTGATGCCGCATCACCCGGCCTTCGACCGCATTCTCCGCGCCCTGCCCGCGTGATGGGCGATCTCACCGCCTCCTCCCGCCCGGCGGGGGTCCGCGCGCGCGCACAGATGGCCATCGCCGCCGTGCGCCGGTGGCTGGCTCCGCGTGGCGGGTCGGGGTCGGCCGCGAACGGGGTCTCGGAAGTGCGGTACGGGGCGGCGTTCGAGCAGGTGGCGATCGGGCTCGCCGAGGTCGCCCTGGACGGCCGCATGCTGCGGGTCAACCGGTATCTGTGCGAGCGCCTGGGATACACCGCCGACGAGCTGCGCTCCCGCAACGTGCTGGATCTCACCCACCCCGACGACCTGGAGGAGACCCGGAGTTATCTCCGGGAGGCGCCGACCTGGGAGAAGGCCTACCGCCGGGAGAAGCGCTATCTCCGGAAGGACGGGACGTGCCTCTGGACGCAGCTCACCGCCTGCGTCGTGCAGCCCCCCGACGCCGGGCCGAAATTCTTCATCGCCGTCATCGAAGATCTGTCGGAGCGGAAGCGGCTCGAGGCCCAGCTGCTGCACGCCCAGAAGCTCGAGGCGGTGGGTCAGCTCGCGGGGGGTGTGGCGCACGATTTCTCAAATCTCATCGGGGCGATCATGGGGTACGCGCAGCTCGTCGAGCGCTCCCTGGCGATCGAGGATCCGCGCCGCGCGGATGTCGCCGAGATACGGCGGGCCGGGCAGCGCGCGGCCTCCCTCATTCACCAGCTACTCACGTTCGCCCGGCGGCAGGAGACTCAACCGCAGCTCGCCGACCCCAACCTGCTGCTCCGGAACGTGGAACGGCTGGTGACGCGCGTACTGGGGAGCGACGTCCGGCTCGACTGGAACCTGGCCGCCGGGCTTCCCGCCATCCGGGTCGACGCCGGGCAGTTCGAGCAAGTGATCCTGAACCTCGCCATCAACGCCCGGGACGCGATGCCGGAAGGCGGGACGCTCACCGTCGAGACCTCGGTGGTGGACGTGGATCGTGGCCACATCAGCCGCCACCAGGGTGCCCGACTGGGACCGCACGTCGTGGTCACCGTGAGCGACACCGGGACCGGCATGGCGCCGGACGTACTGGCGCGCGTGTTCGAGCCGTTCTTCACCACCAAGGGTCCGGACAAAGGCACCGGTCTCGGCCTCGCGATCTGCTACGGCATCGTCAAGCAAGCCGGCGGCAATGTCTGGGTCTACTCGGAGCCGGGCCGCGGAACCACGTTCCGGCTGTACTTTCCCGCGATCCGTGAGCCGGTGGGCGACGCGCCGCCGGTCGAGGCCGACGAAGAGCTCCCCCGGGGGGACGAGACCATCCTCGTGGTCGAAGACGATCCGCAGATGCGGGAGCTGGCGGCCCGGGTCCTCGTGGATTGCGGATACGCCGTGCGTGCCGTTTCCAGCGCGGAGGCGGCCCTGCGGGACTGGGAAACCCCGCGGCGGCCTGATCTCCTGCTCACGGACCTGGTGATGCCGGGAATGAATGGATTCCGCCTGGCGCGGGACCTGCGGGCCCGCTGCCCGGAGCTTCCGGTCCTCTGTATGACCGGCCAGTCGGACCGGGTCGCCAGACGGCGCCGGGAGGAGGGGCTCTTTCCCCTGCTTCCCAAGCCGTTCACCGCGCTGGCCCTGGCCCGCGCGGTTCGCGCGTGTCTGGACCGGCAGGCGCTCCCTGATCCGTTGATCGGCGATGGCTTATGATTCCTCCACCAACACCTGCGGGAGGACGCTGTGCAGAGGCCGGTCACGTTACTCGCGCTGATGGCGCTCGTGGCGCAGCCCCTGACCCGGGCGGCGGCCCAGCACGACTCGACGAGTGAGTCGGAGGAACACGTCTTTCACGGGCGGACGTTCTTCCCCGGCAAGGGCGCCGGCTGGACCTTCGGCTACCCCTCCGTCGACGTCAACGTCGGGCTGTACTCCACCAGGACGCCGGCGGACTCGACCTACAACAAGGCGTTCCTCCGCGCCCACGTGGCGATGAACACCGGCATTCCCCACGTCGCCGTCTCCGCGGATGTGAACTGGATTCCCGCCGTCGGCACCACACCGGTGGTGTCGTTCGTGGGGCAGATCGACCCGCTCAGCCGGGAGAGTGACTTCTACGCCAGCGTCGGCGCCGGTCTGATCACCGGGCACGCCGCCACCGACAAGTTCGTGGGCTGGGCCCAGGCCGTGGTGGCCTACCGGACCTCGATCCACGAGCTGACGCCCTTCGTGCAGGCCGGGCACGCGCTCAACAGCGGGCGGAAGTTCGAGCTCCTCTTCGGTATCGCGCATCCGATCGCGCCGTATCTGTTCCACGTTCCCTGAGTCATGCCCGAATCTCCCATTGTGACCCACGTCTCCGACACCGCCCGCTGGGTGGCGATGTATCGCGCGTACGAAACCGAGCGCCCGGACGCGATCTTCAAGGATCCGTACGCCCGGCGGCTCGCGGGGCCGGTGGGAGAGCGGATCGTGGCGGCGCTGGGCGGCACCAAGGCGGCCTGGCCGATGATCGTCCGCACCGCCGTGTTGGACGAGATCATTCTCCGCATGGTGCGGGACGGCGCGGACACGGTGCTGAATCTCGCGGCGGGCCTCGATACGCGGCCCTGGCGGCTCGACCTGCCCGCGTCCCTGACGTGGGTGGATGTGGACTACCCGGCGATGCAGGAGTACAAGCGGGACGGGATGCGGGGCGAGACCCCGCGCTGCCGCGTCGAATGGGCCGCCGTCGACCTGGCCGACCGCGCGGCCCGGCAGGCGCTCTTCGCGCGCGTCGGCGCGGGGGCGCGCCGGGCCCTGGTCGTGTCCGAGGGGCTCCTGGTCTACCTCGATGCCGACACGGTCCGGGGGCTCGCCGCGGATCTCCACGCGCCGCCCTCCTTCCGGCACTGGCTGATCGACCTCGCGTCTCCTCAGCTCCTCCAGTGGCTCAACCGGCGGAACCTGGGCCGCGCCACCGCGGCGGGAGGCGCGCCGATGAAGTTCGGCCCGCCGGAGGGGACGGCGTTCTTCCGTCCCACGGGCTGGCGGGAGATCGAATGGCGCTCGACCGGCGAGGAGGGGCACCGCCTGGGACGGGAGATGGCGATGGCGTGGCTGTGGCGGATGTTCTGGCTCGTCTCCACGGAGGCCCGGCGCGAGCGGTGGCGGCGGTTCTCGGGGTACGCCCTGCTCGAGCGCACGTAGCGACCGTCGTGGATTGCCCCCCCCGGCGCCGCCGGTAGATTCCCCCGGTCCCCTTTCCCGCAACCGAGGTCTCCATGCATTCAGCTCGTGTCGCACCCCTGTTCGTCGCCGCGCTGCTGGTCGTCTCGTGTGAGCGGAAGCCGGCCGCGCCCGCCGCGCAGACCTCGGCGAATCCGCTGCGCATCATCACCACCGATTTCGCGTTCTCGAGCCCCGACACCGTGCCGGCCGGGCTGACCAACATCGTGATGGTGAATCAGGGGAAGGACCCGCATCAGGCGGTGGTCTTCCGCATCGACTCGAACAAGACCCTGGCCGAGGTGCAGGCGGGCCTGATGGGCGCCACGATCCCCACGTGGATCACGGTGTTCGGCGGACCCAACGGCGCGATGCCCGGGGACAGCGCGATGACGACGACGCCGCTCACCCCCGGCAACTATATGCTGGTGTGCTTCCTGAACGGCGCGGACGGCAAGCCCCACATCGCGAAGGGGATGATCAAGTCCTTCGTCGTGACGCCGGCGGGCACGGCGATGGCCATGCCGGCCGCGGACATCACCATTTCCACCAAGGACTTCGCCTTCGAGGTGTCCCCGGCCATCACCGCCGGCACCCATACCATCCGGATGGTGAACAACGGTCCCCAGCTCCACGAAATCGCCGTGATGAAGCTCGTTCCGGGCGCGACGATGGCGAAGGTGCAGGCCTGGATGCAGAGCAACATGGCGGGTCCGCCGCCCCTCATCCCGGTGGGAGGCATCGCGGGGTTGTCGGTGGGGCAGACGGCCAACTTCACCGCCACGTTCGGCGCGGGCGATTATCTCCTGCTGTGCTTCGTGCCGGACGCGAAGGACGGGAAGCCGCACGTGGCCCACGGCATGATGATGCCGTTCAAGATCAGCTGAGCTAGAACAAGGCGAGCTGGCACACCGGCTGGAAGCTCTGCCGGTGGTGCCGGGTGGGACCAAGGGCCGCGACGGCCGCGAGATGATCCGCGGTCGCGTAGCCCTTGTTGTTTTCCCAGGCATACCCCGGATGCCGCGTGGCGAGGCGCGCCATCAGGAGGTCCCGGACCGTCTTGGCGACGATCGACGCGGCCGCGATGGAAGAGCAGCGGGCGTCCCCGTCCACGATGGCCCGGTGGGGCCGGCCCAGCTCGGGACAGGGCAGGCCGTCGATCAGGATGTCGGTGGGGTCGACGCCCAGCCGGGCGAGCGCCCGACGCATGGCGATGATGGTGGCCCGGCGGATGTTCCACCGGTCGATTTCGAAGACGCTGGCGGCCCCCACGCCGACGGCGCGGGCCCGGGCGCGGATCTCCACGGCCAGACGGGCGCGGGCCTTCGCGGTGAGCACCTTGGAGTCGTTCAGCCCGCGGATGGGTTTCTGGTCCGGATAAAAGACGACGGCCGCGGCCACCACCGGTCCGGCCAGGGGGCCACGGCCGACTTCGTCGATGCCGGCGACGATCAACCGCCCCTCACGCCAGAGCGCGCGTTCGCGCTCGAGCGAGGGGCGGCGGCCGCTCACGCTTGCGGCTGCTCCGCGGCGGTCTGGTCGCCGCGCTTCTCGCGGATCCGGGCCGCTTTGCCGGCGAGCCGGCGCAGGAAGTACAGCTTGGCCCGCCGCACCCGGCCCTGGCGCACCATCTCGATCTGGGAAATGGACGGCGAGTGGAGCGGGAAGATCCGCTCGACGCCGACGCCGGCCGAAATCTTCCGGACCGTGAAGGTCTCGTTGATCCCGCCGCCGCGGCGCGCGATGCACACGCCCTCGAAGGCCTGCAGCCGCTCCTTTTCCCCTTCCCGCACGCGGACCATCACGCGGACGGTATCACCCGGGTCGAAGGCCGGGATGTCGGTCTTCAGGCCTTCTCGTTCGATCGCTCTGAGTCTCTCCATACCTGCTCCCGTTTTTCTGAAGGGCAACCTACGCGTCTCGATGTCTCCGCCACAAGTCGGGCCGTCGCGCGCGCGTCAGCCGTTCGGCCTCCGCGGCGCGCCAGTCCGCGATCTTCTTATGATCCCCGCCGAGCAACACCGGCGGGACCGCCATTCCCCGATATTCCGGAGGCCGCGTATACGAGGGCGGCGCCAGGAGGCCGTCGTAGTGCGAATCCCCCGCGGCCGACTCGTGATCCCCCAGCGCCCCCGGCAGGAGCCGGACCACCGCGTCCACCAGGCAGAGCGCCGCCGGCTCGCCCCCGGTCAGCACGGCATCGCCGACCGATACTTCCTCGGTGGCCAGTCCCTCGGCCACGCGCTGATCCACGTCCTTGTAGTGCCCGCACAGCACCGTGATCTCGGACCCCAGGGACCACCGGACCGCGTCGTCGTGGGCCAAGGGCTTGCCCCGGGCCGACATCAGGATCACCGGCGTCCCGGCCGGGGAGGCGAGGTCGTCGACCGCCTCGAAGAACGGCTCCGGCTTGAGCACCATGCCGGCCCCGCCCCCGTAGGGCGTGTCGTCCACGGTGCGATGCCGGTCATGGGTGTAGTCCCGGAGCTGCACCACCCGGAACGTCACGAGCCCCGCACCCGCCGCGCGCCCCAGGATGCTCGCGCCGAGGGCTCCACGGAACATCTCGGGAAAGAGGGTGACGATGTTGACCGTCAGCATCCCTTACCCCTCATCCTCCAGCGCCAGGTACTGGCCCCGCCACTCCGCCACCGCCGCCCGGGAGCTCACCCCTTCGAATCCCAGGAGCCATTCCCGGTGATAGGCCCGGCGCCGCCCGAGAATCAGCGGTCCCGCCAGGACCTTCCGCGTTTCATCGACGACGAACGCCCTCGCCTTCGGCACCAGCAGGGTTCCCGGATCCGCCACCAGCGGGAAGATCGCCACTTCCCCCTTCTCCCCGTGCGGTTTGCGGATCCGCGCGATTACGCGGGGCGTGCGCCGAACACTCCCGCCCGCTTGAGCAGAGAGCGCACCGTGTCGGTCGGCGTCGCGCCCTTGGCGATCCACGCCTGCGCCTGCTCGGTGTTCACCTGCAGGGTGGCGGGCTTGGTCTTGGGATTGTAGTGCCCCAGGGTGGCCACGAACCGACCGTCCCGCGGGGACTCCTGGTCGGCCACCACGATCCGGAAGTGCGCCTCGCCCTTCCGCCCCATCCGCCGCAATCTGATTCGAGTCGCCATACGATCCTTACATCCTCTTGATGAGCTTGCGCATCTGCTGGAACTGGTCCAGCAGCCGGTTGACTTCCTGTACCGACGTCCCCGACCCCTTCGCGATCCGCATCCGCCGTGATCCGTTCAGGATCGACGGATCGGCCCGCTCGGCCGGGGTCATCGACAAGACGATCGCCTCCACGTGCTTGAGCCGCTTGTCGTCGGCCGGCACCTGCTTCAACGCCTTCGCGTTCACTCCGGGCAGGAGCCCGAGCACCTGCTTCATCGGCCCCATCGCCTGCATCTGCTTCAGCGCCACCAGGAAATCCGCGAGGTCCATCCCCCGCTTGGAGCGCGCCTTCTGCTCGAGCTTCTGCGCGGCCTTGAGATCGATGGCCGCGGCCGCCTTTTCCACGAGGCCCACCACGTCGCCCTGCCCGAGGATGCGGCCCGCCATGCGCACGGGGTCGAACGGCTCCAGCGCTTCGACCTTCTCGCCCACACCGACGTAGACGATCGGTACGCCGGTGACGCCGTGGATCGACAGGGCCGCGCCGCCGCGGGCGTCGCCGTCCAGCTTGGTGAGGATCACGCCCGTGAGCCCCACGCCCTCGTGGAACCCCTTCGCGATCTTCACGGCGTCCTGGCCGGTCATCCCGTCCGCGACCAGCAGAACGTCCCTCGGCTTCACCGCGTCCTTCACCGCGCGGAGCTCGTCCATCAGCTCCGCATCGATCTGCAGGCGTCCGGCCGTGTCGACGATGACCGTCCGGCACCGGGCCTTTTCGGCCTCGCGAACCGCGCCCCGGACGAGGTCTGAAACCGAGACGCTTCCCGCTTCCCGCGCCCCACTGCCCCCGAAAACCGGGACCCCGATCTCGCTCCCGAGCTGCTCCAGCTGCTCCGCCGCCGCCGGACGGTAGGGATCGGCCGCGACCAGCCCCGGCGCCTTCTGCTCGAGCTTCAGCCGCCGGGCCAGCTTGGCCGCGGTGGTCGTCTTGCCCGATCCCTGCAACCCGACGAGCAGGATCGTCGTCGGGCCTACGGAGGCGAAGGTCAGGTCCCGACGGGCGCCCCCCAACAGGGCGGCGATCTCGTCGTGCACCAGCTTCACGACCTGCTGGCCGGGCCGGACCGTGTCGATGGTGAGCGCGCCGACGGCCCGCTCGCGCACCCGCTCGACGAAACCGCGCGTCACTTCGAAGCTGACGTCGGCTTCGAGCAGGTGCCGGCGGATCTCGCGCAGCGCCTCGGTGACGTCTCCTTCGGACAACACGCCCCGGCCGGTCAACCGCTTCAGCACGCCGGAGAGCTGTTCCGAAAGGGCCGTAAACATAAGCCTTACAAATTACTTAGCGAGTTGCCCGAAACCAAGTGGGGGGTTATCTCGGGGCCATGTCGGAATCCCTGTGGCTGCAAGGGCTGATGACCGTCGGCGTGGGCGCCCTGGCCGGAGGCATCACCAACTCCGTCGGCGTCTGGCTCCTGTTCCATCCCAAGGAGCCCCGACGCCTGGGCCCGTTCACCCTGCAGGGCGCGATTCCCCGCCGGCAGACCCGCATCGCCGATTCGGTGGGGCGCTGGGTGGCCGGAGGCCTCGCGTCCGCCGAGCTCGAAACGGCGGCCCGGCGGTTCATCGCCGGGCAGCGCGACGCCCTGCTCCACGACGAGCGCCCGCTCCTCGAGCGCCTGCCGCAAGGCCTGCTCGCCGCGGTCGAGCAGGCGATCACGGACTACCTGCCGGTGGCCGTCGAGCAATTCGGCACCACGCTCGCCGACCCCGCCGCGCGCGCCCGGGTCGGCACGGCCCTGAAGACGGTAGTCGACCACGCCTTGGCGAACCTCAAGGCTCACGAACGCGTGATGGCCAAGCTCGTGATCACACCCGACCGGCTGGACCGGATGCTGGAGGGTCTCGAGGGGGGCGGCGTGGCGGAGCTGTCGGCCGCGTTCGAGTCACCCGAATTCAAGGCCCGGCTCTCGGACGCCGTGAACGAGGCGGTGGTGCGCTTTCTCCGGAGGCCCATCGCCGAGCGGTTGTGGGCGCTCGGCCCCGACCGGCTGGACGGGCTGGAGCGTGCCGCCGCGGACTACATCGTGGCCGCGCTGCGGGCGCCGGAGACCGCGGAGTGGGCGGCCACGCGGGCGCGCGAAGCGGTCGGCTCGCTCCGTGACCTGCCCATCGGACGGCCCCGGGAGCTCAAGATGATCGTGTGGATGGGGGTGGGACTGGGCGCCCTGGTGGGCGCCGCGGCCTGGGGACTGAGTCTGCTGCTCGGCTAGCGCACCCGGGCGGGCGGGAGGTTCTTCCACCCGGCCCAGTCCTTGGGAGCATCGACGACGACGCTTCCGAAGCGCCCGTCGATCGAGACGGTTTCGGCGCGCCAGCGCCGTCCGGGCTCCACGCGTTTAGCCCAGCCCCGGCGGAGCCCCGACACGAACGCCGCGGCGGCGGGCTTGTCCCGCCACACGACGTACCACACCAGCGCGTCGGCGTGGGGGCCGTACACGGCGTACCGGTCTCCCATCCAGCCTGAGGACAAGGCCTCGGCCTGGCCCTCGGAGCCCAGGGCCTGCTGCAGCACCAGCCGGGTTTCGAACTCCCCCAGGTCGTCTTGGTAGCCGGCCGCGCCCGCCGGCGTCGGGCCGATGGTGATGGCGACGGGCATCTCGCGCGCGGCGTACCGCTCCGGATGCAGGATCTGGGACGTCGAGACCGGCATCAGCGCGCCGTAGGGCTGCTCGCCGGGATGGTTGATGATGAACCACCGCACGAAGTCGCCGCCCGCGAGGTACGGGAAGATCAGGGTCTCGCGCACCCAGAGCGGGGCGCTGGCGAACACCGGCATCTGGTCCTGCTGCTGCCCGACCGCGCTCCGCATGTCCCACATCGACGGGATGCGGGTGACGTCCTGCTCGGGCATGATCACCAGGATGGACCCCAGCACGGCCTGGCCCTCGAACACCGCCTGGCCGGCGGACAGCCGGTCATTGTCCCCCTTCTGATGCATGACCGAATCGATGGAGGAGTATTGATCCTGGAGCGCGTGCACCATCTCGTGCGAGATCACTTTGAGCTCCAGCGTCGCGGTGTCCACGTCACTCGGGATGAACAACGCGCCCGAATCGGGATCGTAGAAGCCCGCGATCTGCTCGCTCAGCACGCTGACCAGCAGCCCGTGCAGGTCCAGGGTGTCCGGGATGAGACCGAAATGCTTGTACGCCGCTTCCCGCGCCCGGAACTCGGCGGGAGGCATGTCCTCGTCGATCTTGTGCAGGGCGTAGTCGTGCACCTCCTGCCGGCTGCGGATCCTCACGCCCGGCACGCGCTTGAACTTGAGCCCCACCGCCCGCTCGACCGCCGGCATGGTCCGGCGCACCATGCCCTCGATGGCCGACTGCGTCTGCACCGCCTCCGCGCGCTGCCGGCACGACACCAGGGCCACGAGGGCCGCCGCCAGCGGCAGCAACCGCATCAACCGGCCCATTCGAGGCTCTGGCCCGTCGCCGCCGACACCACGCGCGCCACCTCACGCCCGGTGACCACCAGCCCCTGGGATTCAAGCTCGGCCCGCAGCAGCCGGTCCAGCTCGGCCCGCCGCTCCCCGAGGGTCGGAGCGCCGCGGGCCGGCTCGGCGGCGGGCGCGGCCTCTCCCCGGCCGGAGAGCATCCGGTCCAGTTCGGCGCCGATGCGCTCGAGCATCGGCACGATCTCCGCGGCGAGGTCGGGAGCCTGCTCCGCGGCGGGATCGTCGGCGCTGCCCCGGCGGATCGCCTTCTCCACCCGGCGGCGCTCCCGGATCAGGCGGTCGAGCTCGGGCGAGACGCGGGCGGTCGCCTGCGCGTGCGCGCACGCTTCGTCCAGCGCGTCGATCGCCTTGTCGGGGCGCGCCCGGTCGGGCACGAAGCGATCGGTCAGCACGATCGCGGCCTGCAGGGCGTCGTCGGAGATCGCGACGGCGTGATGACGCTCGAGCCGGGGACGCCGGGCCAGCAGCACTTCGCGGGTCTGCGCCACGTCCAGCTCCTCCACCGGGACCGGATGGAAGCGCCGTTCCAGCGCCGGATCCCCGCGCACCCAGCGGTCGTACTCCGCCCCGGTGGTCGCGCCGATGATCCGGATGTCCCCGCGGACCAGGGCGGGCTTGAGCATGTTCGCGGCGTCCATCGCCGCGCCCACCGCCGTCCCCTGTCCCACGAGGTTGTGCAGCTCGTCCACGAACAGGATGGCGTCGGGATTGGCGGCCAGCGCGGCCACCACGGTGCGGAGCCGCTCTTCGTACTGCCCCCGGTACGCGGTGCCCGCCAGGAGCGCCATGTGGTCCAGGGAGAGGATCTGGGCGTCCTTCAGGGCGGGCGGTACGTCCCCCGCGGCGATCCGCTGCGCCAGGCCTTCGACGATCGCCGTCTTGCCCACGCCCGCCCGCCCCACCAGCGCGGGGTTGTTCTTCCCCTGGCGGAGCAGGATGTCCACCACCCGCGCGACTTCCGCGTCGCGGCAGCGGACCGGCTCCAGCTCGCCGCGCCGGGCCTGCTGCGTGAGATCCAGCGTGACGCGCTCGAGCACGTCACCCTCACCGAAAAGGCCGAACGGATCGCTCACGCCGTCACGCGCCGCGCAGGAACTGGACGTACCAGGAGAGAATCGGGTCCTCGAAGAGGAAGGTCACCGCCGCGCCCACGGCCAGGAATACCCCGAAGGGCACAAGACGCTTCCCCCAGATCAGCTGCACGGGGATGAAGATCAGGGAGCCCAGGAGCGCGCCCAGGAACACGGTGAGCAGCACGCCGCGCCAGCCGACGAACGCTCCGATCATCGCCAGCATCTTCACGTCGCCCCACCCCATCGCCTCCTGCTTGAGCACGGCGCCGCCGGCGATCCGCACCACCCACAGGAGTCCCCATCCTACGGCGGCGCCGGTGAGCGCCGCGAGGAGCCCCTGCACCCCCCCGAACAGGCCGAGGGCCAGACCCAGCACCAATCCCCCGTACGAGAGTTCGTCGGGAATGATGTAGTGGCGGGCGTCGATCACGCCGATGCCGAGCAGGATGGTGGAAAGCAGCGCCGCCTCGAGCATCCGGGGCGTGGGGCCGAAGAGCAGCGCCGCGGAGAGCCAGAGCGCCCCCACCAGCAGCTCGATCAGGATGTACTGCGGCGAGATGGGCTCCCCGCACCACCGGCAGCGCCCCCGCAGGACCAGCCAGGACACGACCGGAACGTTGTCGTACCACGCGATCTCGCGGTGGCACTTCGGGCACGACGACGGGGGCCGCACCAGAGAGCGGGCTTTGGGGTCCTCGTTGGGAAGCCGCACGATGCAGACGTTCAGAAAGCTTCCGAAGACCAGTCCCAGGATCGTGGAGAAGGTGAGGAAGAACGCCTCAGCGCCCACGCAGCACCTCGTAGAGGAGAATGCCCGCCGCCACCGCGACGTTGAGCGACTCGGCGCCCCCGGGGAGCGGGATCGCCACGCGCTGGGCCGCCACCGCGTTGAGCGCGGGGCGGATCCCGGCCCCTTCATTGCCGACGATGACGCCGACCGGTCCGGCGCCCCGCTTGACCCGGGTGATGGGCACGCCGTCCGCCGCCGTGGCCCACAGCGTCACCTCGTGCTCCCGGGTCCACGTGATGAACGCCGGATCGTCGAGGGAGACCACGGGGTGGCGGAAGTTCGCGCCCATCGCCGCCCGCAGGGTCTTGGGGCCGAGGATGTCGGCGGTTCCGCGGAGGACGATGGTGCCCCGGACGCCGAGGCCATGCGCGGTCCGCAACAAGGTCCCGACGTTGCCGGGATCCTGAACCCCGTCGATGACGAGCACCACGCCGCCCTTCGAGAGATCGAGATCCTCGAGGGTCCAGCGCCGAGGCTCGATCACCGCGACGATGCCCTGGGGCGTTTCGGTATCCGCGAGCGGCGCGAAAACGCGCGCGGAGACGGTCTCGAGCGGCACCGCCCGGCGCTCCAGGTCCTCCCGCAGCGCGGCGCCGCGGGCGGTGCGCTCCAGGTCGGCGGCGATCACCGCCCCCCGGATCGGAAGATCCGCGGCGATCGCCTCCTCCACGAGGCGGACCCCCTCCACCAGCGCGAGGCCGCGGCGGCCCCGCGCTTTGCGCCGTTGGAGATCGCGGATGAGAGACTGCAGATTAGTGGCTATGGTGTTCCCCGTGCTTCATAACATCGCCCGCGGCGTCCCTTTCGCCAAGCGTGGACCGTGCGGATCGTCCTGACGGTCGCGGGATCCGACTCAGGGGGCGGCGCCGGCATCCAGGCCGACCTCAAGACCTTCCACCAGTTCGGCGTCTTCGGCACGAGCGTCCTCGCGGCGGTCACCGCGCAGAACACGCGGGGCGTTTCGGCCTGGGAGCCGGTGAGCCCGG
>Ga0335071_10003002_pt1 | contig 17952 bp, 10 predicted proteins | sample Lox_Sample_15_FD_206724 | JGI IMG/M metagenome (GOLD analysis project Ga0335071, IMG submission 206724) | Soil microbial communities from Loxahatchee National Wildlife Refuge, Florida, United States - Lox_Sample_1.5 | ecosystem: Environmental > Terrestrial > Soil > Wetlands | place: USA... | reverse complement strand
CATCGGAAGATCTGGCAAGTGCATCCCTCGCCGTTGTGGCCACCAATTCCCGCACGCTGAACGACCGCGTCTACCGAGAGGCGCAGCTTCGCGGGGTGCTGTGCAATGTGGTTGACGTTCCCGATCTGTGCGACTTTTATTACCCATCCGTAGTGAGGCGCGGCGACTTGCAGATCGCGATTTCAACTGCAGGAAACAGTCCCTCGCTCGCTCAAAAGATTCGCCAGCAACTGGAGAAGCAATTTGGACCGGCATACGCCGAGTGGGTAGCGGAACTCGGAGAGACGCGAAAGCTGATTCTGGCCAGCGATCTCGATAAGCAGCGCAAGCTTGACTTGTTGCACTCTCTCGCCAGCAGAGAAGCGGTACTGTCGGCGATTGCTGAAACGCCTGAGCTTGTGGCTGAGGGAGAGCGCGCATGAGAGGCAAGGTCTATCTCGTGGGGGCGGGGCCGGGTGATCCCGACTTGCTGACGGTAAAAGCGCTTCGCCTTCTGCAAACGGCGGATGCTGTTTTGCATGACGACTTGGTGGCGGCTGAAATTCTTCAGCTCGTGTCACCGCGTGCCCAGGTGCACAGCGTTGGAAAGCGCTGCGGTAAGAAGTTGATCAAGCAGGAAGAGATCAATTTCCTGATGATCGCGCTGGCCGACTCGGGTCTGCGAGTCGTGCGATTGAAAAGTGGAGACCCGATGATTTTCGGCCGAGCCGGGGAGGAGATTGAGGCTCTACGTCGTGCCGAAATCGAATACGAAATTGTACCTGGCATCACATCTGCACTGGGAGCGGCCGCTTCCGCCGAGATTCCACTGACCCATCGGCGCTCGTCATCCGCTGTTGTCTTTATCACCGCTCACCAGGCATCGGGGAGTGCGGCCGCCAACTGGACCAAGCTTGCCGGTAGCGGGGCGACCCTCGTGATCTACATGCCGGGCAAGAATTACGGAGAGATCGCGGAGAGACTGAAAGGTGCTGGCCTGGATGCGAAAGCTCCGTGCGCGATTATCTCGCGTGCTACGAGCCCATGGCAGAGAACCCATCGCACCACCGTCGAAGATCTCCCTGCGGCTCCTGATTTGCCTGCGCCGACGTTGCTGGTTGTAGGCGAAGTTACAAGGCAGTTCAGCCCAAAGCAACAGCGTGAGTTCCACGCACTTCTACCGGCGAATCTGCCTCGATATGACGAATCGCCAACGCCGAATTTCAATGGAACGAGGGATTAGTCACGTGAGCGAAGTCATTACGATCTCAATCGCCGATATGCAGCATCGAGCCGAAGACTGGACTCCCGAGCGTGTTCTCGGATGGGCCTTCGAGACGTTTGGTCGGAGCGTCGCCATCTCCTCGGCGTTCGGCGTCGAGGGGATGGTTCTGATCGACATGGCGTCGCGTGTTCATCCTGACTTTCGGCTGTTCACGGTCGACACGGATTTTCTCTTCCCTGAAACCTACAACTTGATGGACCAAATCGAGCAAAAGTACGGTATTGCCATCGAGCGCGTTTATTCGCTTCTTTCGCCGGAGGAACAGGCCGACCGTCACGGCGAAGCGCTTTGGATGCGCGATCCGGATCAATGCTGCAATCTGCGCAAGGTCGAACCATTGCGCCGCAAACTGGGAGAGTTGAGTGCGTGGATCACGAGCATTCGCCGCGATCAAACGTCGGCCCGTTCCGGAGCGCGCAAGATTGAATGGGATGCGAAATTCGGGTTGTTGAAGATCAACCCGATCGTCGATTGGAATGCGAAACAGGTGTGGCGTTATATCCACGATCATGATGTGCCGTACAACCGGCTGCATGACCAGGACTATCCGAGCATCGGTTGCACGCATTGCACGCGCGCGGTGCGTCCGGGAGAAGACCCGAGGGCGGGACGTTGGCCTGGATTCGCAAAAACCGAGTGCGGGCTTCACGTCATTGAGCCGGCTGCAGAGAATTCCGCATCAAGAGTTGCCAAGCTCGGCAGCTGAAATCGCTATCCCGCGTGGCAGAATGCGCTGGAAATTCCTCCCCAGTCACGCGCGCGTTCGGCCCGAGGGAAGAATAGCTCGTGTAAGCGCCGCACCGACTCCTCGGCTCTGGACTCATCCACCAGGAAGGAAATCGTCCGATCCGATGCACTCTGGCACATGACACGAATATCGATGTCGGAAACCGCGCCGAAAACCAGGCTTGCGACTTCGGGCTGTCGCCGGAGATTTTCCCCCACCAGGCAAATGAGCGCTTTGTGATTCTCCCAGCGCAGCTTCGCGATGTCTTTCAAGTCCTCAGCGATTGCTGGAAGAGCGCCCGTTGAACTGACGAGCAGCGAGATGCGCCCCAGCGAACTTGCCATCAAATCTACGGAGCAGGAATGCTTCGAGAAGGCCGAGAATACAGCCGTCAGCAACGAGGAGTCGATGGGCTGCGACAGTTCGAGTTCGACTGCTGCGACTTTGCGCTTCGCCGTGATGGCACTTACCGTGGCGGCCGGCCTCGCGTGCGCAACAATCTCCGTGCCTGCTCCTTCCGGGTGACGAGAATTCAAAACGTAAACAGGGATATTCTCACGCATGGCGGGCACAAGGGTCGCTGGATGCAAGACCTTAGCTCCAAAATGCGCCAACTCCGCGGCTTCGTCGAAGCTCATCTTGCGAATGACGCGAGCATCGGGACACAGCTTGGGGTCCGTAGTCATAATGCCGTCGACATCAGTCCATATCTCAACCCGGGATGCTCCGAGTGCCGCGCCGAGAATGGCGGCGCTGAAATCCGAGCCTCCGCGTCCCAAGGTTGAAGCGATGCCTGCGCCGGTCGAAGCAATGAAGCCACCGAGCACCGGTACCATTCCCGCTTCCAGCACCGGGACGACCGCATCATGGGTTCGTTGATTCGTCTCTTGCCATAAGGGACTGGCCTGCCCATGATTCTCGTCGGTGACGATGCATTGTCGGGCGTCGACATGTTGTGCTTTGATCTCTGCATCGGACAGTGCGGCTTGCACCAGATGGCTGGAAATGCATTCGCCGAAGCTAAGGAGCTCATCTTGTAGCCGGGGGTCGAGTTGCCGCGTCGCGTTCAGTTCGAGCAGGAGCGCCTCTAATTTCTGAAACAGGGCGCGCATTTCGAGATCCAACTGCGAATACGCACCTGGCCCTACCAGTTCGTCGGCCAACGCTTCGTGCCGGACGTAAATATTGCGAACCGTGGCCAGGGCAGCACCCAAGTGGCCGCTGGCTGCAGCGCCGCCAGCCTCAACGAGTTGGTCGGTCACTCTCGCCAAGGCGCTGACCACGACAACTGGCCGTGCATTCATCCGGCTCTCCACAATGCCGATCAAACGGCGAATGGCCGGGGCATCTTCGACCGAAGTTCCACCAAACTTCATTACGACCAGATCATCGCTCTGCTCGAATCTGCTTTGTCGCTGGTGCGCGCTCATATGTAATCGCTCCATCTCCAGAAATTCGGCACAAAGAAAAACCCACCGCCAGATCGCTTCTGGCGGTGGGTTCGGTAGAACTTACTTTACGAGGGCTTTACTTCATCCGATCCCGTCCTCCAGAAGACACGTAATTCGTGTCGACATGCCTGTGCCTGTCGATGTAATTCGCTTCGCCTTCTGGACGTTGGAATTCATGAATTAGATAAACGAATCCACAGCAACTACAGATTCAGCCTACAGTCGCGCTGGGTCAAGGAGAAATTCAAAATTTCGATGTGAGTCATCGAAATTTTGGAGCGCATCAGGCCTCTGCTTTCTTCGTCAGTTGGCGCAGGAGCGCGATAAAGGCGGTGGTAGCAACCGATAAAGTCCGGTCGCGCCGGTAGGCCAATCCCAGTTCGCGGAAGAGTTCAGCATCCTGCAGATCAATCAACTTGACCCGGCCCGCGTCGACTTCGTCGCGAGCGAACGAGGCGCTAATGAGAGAGACTCCCAAGTCTGCAGCCACAAAGCTCTTGATCATGCCGATGCTGGGAAGTTCCATGCGGACTTGCAGTTCCGAGCTATACGGACGAAACAGCTTATCCAGCAACCTGCGCGTGTGTCCGGTCTTGGGGAATAACAGAGGGTGCTTCACGATTTCGCTGACGGGCACCACTTTGTGCTTGGCGAGCGGATTCTTGGGGCTCACCATCAGCATTAGCTTATCGCGGAAGATCGGTTGAATTTTGAGACTCGGCGAAGTAATGGGCAGGGTCAGCACGCCGACCTCGACTTGGCCGTTCTCCAGTTTCTCGACGATCTTGTAACTGAAATTCCGATAAATGCTGATCTGCACGGGAGGATAGCGGCGGCAATATTCGGCAAATACCTCAGGAAGAACGTACAAGCAGGTGGCTTCATTGGCGCCTACTCGAAGCGTTCCACGAGGAGTTCCGCTGTGGTCCGCGACGGCCATCAGTGACTCGTCGCGCAGATTCTTCATGCGCTCGGCATATTCGAAAAAGACCTGGCCCGCCGGAGTCAGCTTGACGGTCTTACCGGAACGGTCGAGCAGCCGGTCGCCGTACTCCTGCTCCAACTGACGAATTTGGGCGCTGACTGCAGACTGCGAGCGGAACACCTTTTCTCCCGCGCGAGAAAAGCTGCCCTGCCGCGCGACCTCAAGAAAAGTAACAAGTTGATCGAAGTCCATTGTTGAGCGAATTATAGCGGAGGTTGTTCAATTCTCCGTGAATTTCGTCGAACGGGTGAGGTTCGCTGCCATCCTGAAATTTGCATGCTTTGCATCGAAATTCTGCATTGTACTTTCGGCGCGCATAACCGCTATTAAAGAGATTACGAACATCTGTTCCTGAGCAGTAGTGTGCGACGCTCGGATCGCACAAATGGCGCGCCCAAGAACAATGGATTCGAATATGCTTTGCTGTAATGACGGAGTCCACGATGACGCGTCTCAACCCGAAGACCGGCCTGCCCCAAGCGCAGGGTCTGTACGATCCGGGCCAGGAACATGACGCATGCGGCATCGGGTTTGTCGCGAGTATCAGCGGTCAGAGAAGCCACGAAATTATCCGCAAAGGGATTCAGGTTCTACTGAATCTCGCTCATCGCGGTGCCTGCGGGTGCGATCCCGAAACCGGTGACGGCGCCGGCGTCCTGATTCAAATTCCCCACAAGTTTTTCGCCCGCGAATGCGACAAGCTGGGGTTTACCTTGCCGAAGGCCGGTACGTACGGTGTCGGCATGATCTTCCTTCCGGTCGAGAAGCACCCGCGTCTGCAATGCGAGGGAATTCTGGAGCGGATCATCCGCGAAGAGGGCCTGACCCTGCTTGGCTGGCGCGATACGCCGGTATATGCCTCGGCGACCGGCCGCGTGGCTCGAGCGTCGCAGCCCTATATTCAGCAAATATTCATTCGATGTGCCGAAGGCATGGACGAAGAGGCCTTCGAGCGCAAGCTCTACGTCGTTCGCAAGCGCGCCGAAAACGAGATTCGAGAATCGGGTATTGAAGACGCGGAGATGTTTTACATCCCGTCGCTCTCCTGCCGCACGATTGTTTACAAGGGTCTGTTGCTGGCGTCACAAATCACTGGTTTCTACCGCGAGCTGTCGGATCCCGACGCGGTTAGCGCTCTGTGCCTGGTTCACCAGAGATTCTCGACCAACACGTTTCCGAGTTGGCAACGCGCGCACCCGTATCGCTACATCGCGCATAACGGCGAAATTAATACTCTCCGCGGCAACGTCAACTGGATGCACGCGCGCCAGTCGTTGCTGAAATCGCCGCTCTTTGGCGACGACCTGAAGAAGGTCTATCCGATCATCGCGCCGGATGGCAGTGACTCCGCCAACTTCGACAATGCCGTCGAACTGCTCTTACAGGCGGGCCGGAGCTTGCCTCACGTGATGGCGATGATGATCCCGGAAGCGTGGTCAGGCAATCCGCACATGAATCCTGACAAGCGGGCGTTCTATGAGTATCACGCCTGCATTATGGAGCCGTGGGATGGTCCGGCAGCGATCGCGTTCACGGATGGACGTGTCATCGGCGCCACGCTCGATCGCAACGGGCTGCGGCCGGGACGATACGTGGTCACCAATGACGATCTTGTGGTGATGGCCTCGGAAGCTGGTGTACTCGACATTCCGCCAGAGCAAGTCAAAATGAAGGGCCGCCTGCAGCCGGGAAAGATGTTCCTCGTCGATACAGTCGAAGGCCGCATCGTCTCCGACAAAGAGATCAAACAGAAACTGGCATCGCAACAGCCGTACGCACAATGGGTCAAGGAAAATCAGATCACGATCGATCAGATTCCTGAGCCCGCGCGCATGCATTTTCCGGATGCCGAAACCCTTCTTCGCCGCCAGCGGGCATTCGGCTATACGGACGAAGATCTGCGGATGATTCTCGGACCGATGGCGACCAAGGGCGAAGAGCCGATTGGTTCCATGGGGACCGACACCCCGCTCGCGTGTCTGTCGAACAAACCTCAGTCGCTTTTCAACTATTTCAAGCAATTATTCGCCCAGGTAACGAACCCGCCGATCGATCCCATCCGCGAAGAGATGGTGATGTCGCTGATCAGCTACATCGGCAGCGAGCGCAACATTCTCGAGGAAGTACCCGAGAACTGCCACATGCTGAAGCTCGCGCATCCGTTACTCACGAATCGCGAACTGGAGAAATTGCGGCGCGTTTCGAATCGTCATCTGCTGGCGACTACGATTCCCGCCTTATTTCCGGCCAGCGAAGGTGAAGCAGGGCTCAAGCGTGCCTTGGATGAGCTATGCCGCACTGCTTCAAGGTCGGTGAAGGCTGGTTACTCCCTCCTTATTCTTTCGGATCGAGGCATCGACAAAGATTACGCTCCCATTCCTTGCCTCCTGGCTTTGGCTGCCGTGCACAATCTGCTGGTGCGCGAGGAGACCCGCACCCAAGTGGCGCTCATTACAGAATCGGGCGAACCGCGCGAGGTCATGCACTTCGCGCTGCTCAGTGGGTACGGCGCCAGCGCCATCAATCCCTATCTCGCTCTGGAGACCGTGGAAAATCTGGCATGGAGCGGGCAATTAGGAGAAGGGGTTACTCCTGACCTTGCGGTGAAGCACTTCCTGAAATCCATCAAGAAGGGCTTATTGAAGACGTTTTCGAAAATGGGGATCTCAACTCTGCAGAGCTATCAGGGCGCGCAGGTATTCGAGGCGATCGGACTCAATAAGGAACTGGTAGACGCATATTTCGCGGGCACTGCGTCTCGGCTGGAAGGCATCGGTCTTGGAGTGCTGGCCGCTGAGGCTCAGCTCAAGCATGAATATGCCTTCCGCCCTCTGACTGAATTCGAGACAGAGCTATCGGTGGGCGGTGCGTACCACCAGCGCGTGAATGGCGAGTATCACTTGCTGAATCCCGAGACGATCAGCAAACTGCAGCATGCCGTCCGGCAAGAGAGTTTCAAGACCTTTCAGGAATATACGGACTTGATCGATAAGCAGAGCACGAACTTGTGCACTCTGCGCGGATTGATGAAGCTCAAGAAGAGCGAGCATCCGGTTCCACTGGAAGAAGTTGAACCAGCGAAAGAGATCGTCAAACGCTTTACCACCGGAGCGATGTCGTTCGGATCTATCAGCAAAGAAGCCCACGAGACACTCGCGATCGCGATGAATCGGATTGGCGGCAAGTCCAATACCGGCGAGGGCGGGGAAGACGAAGAGCGCTTCTGGCCTGATGCGAATGGCGACCTGCGTCGCAGCGCCGTCAAGCAGGTCGCGTCAGCGCGCTTCGGAGTCACTGCAAACTACCTGGTGAATGCAGACGAACTGCAAATCAAGATGGCGCAAGGGGCGAAACCCGGTGAGGGAGGCCAACTTCCGGGGCACAAGGTCGACGAAGTCATCGCGCGGCTGCGGCACTCGATTCCGGGGGTGGGACTGATCTCGCCGCCGCCGCATCACGACATTTATTCAATCGAAGATCTCGCTCAACTGATCTACGACCTGAAGAATGCAAATCCTCAGGCCCGCATCGCCGTGAAGTTGGTAGCGGAAGTTGGTGTTGGTACCGTTGCCGCCGGGGTGGCCAAAGCGCACGCCGATGTTGTGCTTATCAGTGGAGATAGTGGCGGCACCGGCGCTTCACCCCTGAGCTCGATCAAGCACGCCGGGATTCCATGGGAGCTCGGTCTCGCTGAAACCCAGCAGGTCTTGTTGCTCAACGATCTGCGCAGCCGCATTCGTGTACAGACCGACGGAAAATTGCAGACCGGGAGAGATGTGGTCATCGCCGCGTTGCTGGGTGCCGAAGAATTTGGATTTGCGACGACGCCGTTGATCGCGATGGGCTGCATCATGATGCGCAAGTGCCACCTGAATACCTGTTCGGTGGGCATCGCAACGCAGGATCCGGTATTGCGCAAGCAGTTCAAAGGGCAGCCTGAGCACGTCATCAACTTCTTCTTCTTTCTTGCGGAACAGGTGCGGCAGTATATGGCCGAGCTCGGCTTCCGGACAGTCGACGAGATGGTCGGGCGCGTCGACATGCTCGATGTACAGCAAGCGATCGATCACTGGAAAGCACGCGGCCTCGACTTCTCGGCGATTCTGTACAACCCGCCGATTCCTTCCCGCGTTGCGCGCCGCTGCATGCAGGGGCAGGATCATGGACTGACTCAGGCGTTGGATCACCAATTGGTCGAGCACTCGCTGGACGCGCTGCTAAGTCTGAATTCCGTGGAGATCAATCTACCGGTGCGCAATATTCATCGTTCCGTGGGAACGATGCTCAGCGGCGAAGTGGCGCGCCGCTATGGTTCTGCAGGTTTGCCCGATGGGACGCTGCGGATTCATCTAAATGGCTCGGCAGGCCAGAGTCTGGGGGCGTTCCTGGCGAACGGAATCACGATCACGCTGGAAGGAGAGGCCAACGACTATGTGGGCAAGGGCCTCTCCGGCGGAAAAATCATCGTGCGTGCCCCGCAGGACTCTACATTCGCGCCGGAAGAAAACATCATCATCGGCAACGTAGCGCTCTATGGAGCCACCAGCGGCGAGGCCTTCTTCAACGGAGTCGCTGGCGAACGATTCGCGGTCCGCAACTCGGGCGCTACCGCGGTTGTCGAGGGTGTTGGAGATCACGGCTGCGAATATATGACCAACGGCTTGGTACTCGTGCTTGGATCTTGCGGCAGGAACTTTGCAGCGGGCATGAGCGGTGGAATCGCCTATGTCTTTGACGTGCGCGCCGACTTCACAGAAAAGCGCTGCAACCTCGATTCGGTTGACCTGGAGCCATTGATCGAGCCGAAGGATATTCAAACGGTTCGGGAACTGGTCACGCGGCATTTGGAGTTGACGGGTAGCCCCCGCGCCAAATGGATTCTGGAAAACTGGCGCGATGCCGTCTCTCGCTTCATCAAAGTGTTCCCGCACGAGTACAAGCGGGTGTTAGGCATCAGTCGGGCGGAGCAGGCATATGTTCCGGCTGAAGCCTTGGCGGTTCCCGCCGACTCAGAACAGGTGCAACATGGGTAAGACGACCGGGTTCATGGATTATTCCCGCGAGCTGGCGCCGCGCCGTCCGGTCGCCGAGCGGGTCAACGATTGGTTTGAGATTTACCAGGACTTTCCTGAAGAACAGCTGCGCAAACAGGGTGCGCGCTGTATGGATTGCGGTGTCCCGTTTTGCCAGACCGGCTGCCCCGTCAACAATCTCATTCCCGACTGGAACGATCACGTCTATCGCGGGCAGTGGAAAGAAGCAGTTCGACAGTTACATGCCACCAACAACTTCCCTGAGTTCACCGGCAGAATCTGCCCGGCTCCCTGCGAGGCTTCCTGTGTGCTCGGAATCAATGCGCCTCCGGTTGCGATCAAGCAGAACGAGAAGAACATCGTCGAGCGCGGATTCCTGGAGGGTTGGATCCATCCCGAACCACCAAAAGTTCGCACCGGGAAAAAGATCGCGATTGTTGGTTCTGGGCCGGCGGGTCTCGCTGCCGCTCAGCAGTTGTGCCGTTCCGGTCACTCCGTTACGGTGTACGAAAAAGCAGATCGGATTGGCGGATTGCTTCGCTACGGGATCCCGGAATTCAAGCTCGAAAAACACATCATCGACCGGCGGTTGGACCAGATGTCCGCCGAAGGCGTGAAGTTCGTGACGAACGCGGAAGTTGGGAAGAATGTTGCTGTGGAAGATCTTCGCCGTGATTTTGACGCAATTGTTCTTGCCGGCGGCTCCGAACACCCGCGCGACCTGAAAGTTCCCGGACGCGAGTTGAAGGGAATCCACTACGCCATGGAATTCTTGCCGCAGCAGAACAAGCGCTGCCTGGGAGATTCCGTCGATCCGGCAATCGAGATTCTTGCGACTGGCAAGCGTGTGGTCATCATTGGTGGCGGCGACACAGGTGCTGACTGCCTCGGCACTTGCCATCGCCAGAAGCCAAGCTCCGTGCATCAATTCGAAATCATGCCCAAACCTCCGGACGATCGCTCTCCTCAAACGCCTTGGCCGCTGTGGCCGATGCAACTTCGCACCGAAGCTGCTCATGAAGAAGGCGGGATACGCGACTGGAGTATTGCCACGACGAAGTTCACGGGCGACGAGAACGGGAACGTCCGTCAACTTCACGCCGTAAGGGTTGGGCCGCCCCCGAAGTTCGAGCCGATCACCGGAAGCGAGTTTACGGTCGATGCTGACCTGGTGCTCATCGCGATGGGATTTCTGGGTCCGGTTCACAACGGGATGATCGAGCAACTCGGTGTGCAACTCGACAATCGCGGCAATGTTGCAACCGACGAGAACTATATGTCCTCAGTACCAGGCGTATTCGCCGCTGGAGATATGCGCCGCGGACAATCGCTCGTCGTGTGGGCGATCTCAGAAGGCCGTAAGGCCGCCGCTTCTGTAGATGCCTATCTCAAAGCGGTTGCCGTTCGTCCGCTAGCTCCGCTCATGTCAGCACGTCCTGTCGCATGATAGGCACGTCTCATTGCAGAGCGATGTAAGATGAATGCTCACCCATCATGATTCAACTAGCCGATATTCAATCGGCGCTAGCTCGTATCCGCGCTGACATTCGCATCTCTTCCTGTACCCACTCGGAAACGTTTTCTGGAATTACGCACAATTCCATTTTTCTCAAACTCGATAACCAGCAACGCACTGGTGCGTTCAAAGAGCGCGGTGCCCTCAACAAGCTGCTGACGCTTACATCAGAGGAACGCTCGCGCGGCGTGATCGCTGCATCAGCCGGCAACCACGCACAAGGGGTTGCGTACCATTCCGGACGTCACGGGATTCACGCTCGCATCTTCATGCCATTGCCGACGCCGCTGACCAAGGTTTCTTCCACGCGGGCCTATGGGGCGGAGGTCGTGCTCGACGGCGCGAATTATGACGAAGCTTACGAGCGAGCCCTGGAGAGCGGCCGTCAGGATCGCCTGACATTGATCCATGCCTTCGACGACGATGAGGTCATCGCCGGGCAGGGTACTCTCGGCCTTGAGATCCTGCAGCAGCACGATGGGATCGACGCTATTGTTGTTCCCATTGGCGGTGGTGGGCTGATCGGCGGAATCGCTTGCGCCGTAAAAGAGACCAGCCCGAAGGTCAAAGTCTTTGGCGTGCAGCCGGCAAGAATTCCTTCGATGAAAGCGGCTGTTCAGCAAGGGAAGCCGGTGACGCTCGATTCCGCCAAGACGATTGCCGATGGCATTGCCGTCCGCCGCGCCGGCGACCGCACTCTGCCTTTAGTTCAGAAATATGTCGATGACATCGTCACGGTCGAAGAAGAAGAGATCGCAAACGCAATTCTCTTGTTACTTGAGCGCGAAAAGACTCTGGCTGAGGGAGCCGGAGCGGCCGCCGTCGCTGCAGTTTTAAACCGCAAGCTTCCGCTGCAAGACAAAAGGGTAGCGGTGCTGGTTTGCGGAGGGAATATCGACGTCACGCTGCTCTCCCGCATCATTGAGCGCGGCCTGGTGAAAGACGGACGCCTCGTGCGCCTGCGCGTTCATCTTCCCGACTATCCCGGTGCGCTGTATCGCCTCACAGGTATTCTCGCCGATCATCGCGCGAATATCGTTGAGACGGCCTATGACCGCGCCTATCACGGAGTGAATCTGGGAGACACTGCGATCGATATCACGATGGAAACTCGTGGACCGGATCATATTGCGGAACTGCTGGCGGCCCTGGTTTCAGCCGGTTATACGCACGAGAGAATTCTTTAAGCCCAAAATCAAAGGAGCTTACGGCGACGACGGGCTGACGGTCTGTTTATTTCCGCCGTGACTGATGCACACAATTAAGCAGAGGAGCAGCCCGGCGCCTCCCGCGCCTGCGGCAATCCATTTCGGATTTAAACTCGATCCCGAACTCACCAGCTCAGGCGGAGCTCCGCATATCTGATTCTCGTCGTAGTTCTTCTGTTCTGTCTCGTGTACTACTCCGCCCTGGGAGTTTTGAGTATCCGGTTCTTGCACCGTCTTCCTCTGCTTTGCCTCTCCCTCCACATTCACATCGAGTTTGCGGGCGGCAACCTGGACGATTCGATTCACATCGGAGACCTCGTATTTCGTGAAGTCCTTAACCACGGGAGTCACGGTGATGCACTTGACGCGCACCCTGAATCCAGTGGATGTCTCAACGGCCACGCTGCCGTGATCCAGCACAAATACGTCACCTTCAAACTTCCCGATGGTTTCCGGAGCGAGCAGAACGGACGATCCTTCCAACGTCAGCGTAGCCGAAAAGCCGGGTTTCGTTTCCAGAGCATCGCCGCTAAAGATTGCCGATGAATCGCGAGCTTCGTATCCGTTGACCCAAACGCCGCCCTGGGAATGCAGAATGGCCGCCGGCGATTGGCCGAGCAGAGTGATGGGGACGACCCAAATCATCGCCCAGCCCACGACGAATCGTAAAATAGAGACACGCATCCGACGCCTGATTTGCACAAGAAACGGCTAGGAAAATCGTATCTGGGTGGTAGTTACTCGTCTATTAGCGTTCTGGGTGACCCATGGCGCGCTGAACAAAACATTTCGTAGCCTTGTAAAGCTTGTTGCAGCTGGGTAAAACTTTGTAAATGAGCCAGTTCCGCTGGTTTTCGCCATGTAAAGTAGAGGTGGGGCGTATGAACGCAAAGGCCGCAATTATCGTGACGTGTCTTGCTGCAGCAATGGGTTTGCCGGCTGGATTTCAGTCGTTCGCTTCGGCCGAGACCGGGGCAGCGCAGGCTCAGGACTCGAGCTCTGCCAGCGCGATCGCTCGTCGCATTGGTGCGATCAAAACCATAAACGGAAATACGCTGACCCTAACGCCAGATATCGGTGCCGACATTTCTGTGACGGTGCAATCGAATGCGCGGATGTTACGCATTGCCCCAGGTGCGAAGGATCTCAAGGACGCGACACCCGTTCAGTTGCAGGATCTCCAGGTCGGTGACCGGATACGCGTGCGGGGACAGGCCTCGGCTGACGGGAATTCTCTCACCGCCTTGGAAGTAATTGTGATGGCTCACTCCGATCTGGAAGCGCGGCACGAGCAGGAACGCCAGGATTGGCAGAAGCGCGGTCTCGGAGGACTTGTCAGTGCGGTCGATCCCGCTGCCGGCACTGTCACTATTTCTGTCACCGGATTAGGCGGAGCGAAGTCCATCTCGATTCACGCGACGAAGACGACAGTCATCCGACGGTATGCACCCGACTCGGTAAAGTTTGATGACGCCAAGCCAAGCACACTCGACGCGATACATCCCGGAGACCAACTCCGTGCCCGCGGTGACCGCAATGCCGACGGAACGGAACTCAGCGCCGAAGAAATTGTCACAGGCAGCTTCCGGAATATTGCCGGAACCGTCAATTCCGTGGATGCCAGCGCGGGATCAGTGACCGTGCAAGATCTATTGAGCAAGAAGGCTGTGCAGATCAGAGTTACTGCAGAATCACAGTTGCACAAGCTGCCACCGGAAATGGCTCAGGTCATCGCGATGCGACTGAAAGGAAGCATGTCCGCCGGGACCCACGGTGCGGGCGGATCAAGCACCGCCAAGCCTGCCAACGTCACAAGCAATCAGTCCGCGACCAATGTCGGCAGTGGTAGCCCGGACGCTCGGGGAGCATCTGCTCAAGGCGGTGGGATGGGGGGCGGAATGCGTTCGGGTCGAGGTGACTTTCAGCAATTTTTGAACAGGACGCCTGCGACAACGTTAGCCGATCTGCATAAAGGCGATGCCGTGTTGATCGTTGCCACTGAGGGAGGACCCTCGAATGCAACCGCGATCACGTTGCTCAGCGGCGTGGAACCGATACTTCAGGCGGCGCCCAGCGCCAGCCAAGCGATGATGCTCACGCCGTGGAGTCTGGGCGGCGCGCCCGGTGGCGATTCAGCAATGCAATAGTTTCGCGCGGAAAAACAAACGGTTTTATTAAGCCAGTGCAGTTCATACGAAAGCAGGTATGTACGTGCGGTTTTTCATTATTGTGTTTTCTATTGTCCTTGCATTTCTCATGATGCCCTTAGCTGCGCAGACAGCGGGAGGAAGTCTTCACGGTCAGGTGACCGATCCATCTGGCGCTGCGATCTCCGGCGCAACAGTAGTATTGACTCCGGCAAGTGGTTCTCCCGTTACTGCCTCTACTGACGGGCAGGGCAACTATCAGTTCAAGTCGCTCGCTGCTGGGAAATACATCCTGACGATCGTAGCCAACGGATTCAATCCATACGAGAACGACAGCCTAACGATTGCCGACCAGCCCTTGAAACTCAACGCTTCGCTGGTCATCGCCGTCGAGGAACAGAAAGTTCAGGTTTCCGACACCGCCCCGACGATCGATGTCGCCCCCACGAACAATGCCGGCGCGATTGTCATCTCCGGCAAAGAGTTGGAAGCTTTGCCCGATGATCCGGACGAACTGCAATCGGATCTCGAGGCCTTGGCTGGTCCTTCCGCGGGACCGAACGGCGGACAGATGTACATTGACGGCTTCACCGCTGGCCAACTACCGCCAAAGTCGTCGATCCGCGAAATCCGCATTAATCAGAATCCGTTCTCGTCCGAATACGACAAACTCGGCTACGGTCGCATTGAGATCTTCACCAAACCGGGAACCGACAAATACCACGGCCAGCTGTTTGTGAGCGGCAATGATTCCGCGTTTAACTCGCAGAACCCTTTTGCGGGTGAGGAGCAGCCCTACTATTCGACGCAATACAGCGGGAACATTGGCGGACCCATTAAGAAAAAAGCTTCTTTCTTCATCAATCTCGAGCGGCGCGACATCAACGAACTCACACCCATCAACGCGTTTGTTCTCGATCCGAACACGCTCGAACAGAAGCAGGTGATTCAGTCCATTCCTAACCCGAGGCAACGCACGAATATTGGTCCACGGCTCGACTGGGCCATCACGAAAAGCAACACTCTCACCGCTCGTTACCAGTACTGGCGCGATACCGAAACCAACGATGGCGCGGGCGTGCTAAGTTTGCCGTCGCAGGCGTACTACTCCAAGTCGATCGAGCACACGCTGCAGATCAGTGACACGCAGGTTATTGGCAGCAAGATCGTGAACGAAACTCGTTTCCAGTACAACCACGACAACAACCTTCAGAACCCCATAGATGGCAACCCGACGGTCAACGTGTTCGGAAGCTTTGTGGGGGGCGGTAGCGGTTCCGGCGTTCAGGATGATCTGCAGAATCGATATGAAGTGCAGAACTACACGTCGTTGATTCACGGCAACCACATTCTGAAGTTTGGCGGTCGCATTCGGGCCACCCGGGACAACAACAGTTCTACGAGTGGTTTCAATGGAACGTTTTCCTTCTCTTCTCTGACTTCGCAGGATGCTGTTCCTTCCAATTGCACCAGCATTGGAGGGAGTTCCGCCTGTCCGATTTCTCTCTGGTACGCGCAGCAACAGATCAACGAAAACGTCGGTGGCATCCCGTACGCAACCCAATTGACCTACACGAGCGGCCTACCAAGCTCATCGGTTACCTACTGGGATTTTGAGCCTTACGTCCAGGACGACTGGCGCATACGCCCGAACATCACTCTGGACTTCGGACTGCGTTTTGAGACGCAAAACGCCATTCACGATCATGGAGATTGGGCGCCCCGTCTGGGATTTGCTTGGGGTGTAGGTGGGCGCAGTGCACCTCCCAAAGTCGTCATCCGCGGTGGATTTGGGATGTTTTATGACCGCTTCCAGTCAGGACAGATCCTCCAGGCCGAACGTTTGAATGGAGTAGTGCAGCAGCAGTTCATCATCAACAATCCCACTTGTTTTCCCGGTGTCGATGTTGCGCTTTCCAGCTTCTCGAATTGCGGAACACCGACTTCCTCTGATTCGAGCGTCTATCAGATCGATTCTCATTTACATGCACCCTACACTCTGCAGAGCGCGGTAAGCGTTGAGCGCCAGGTGACAAAGACTGCGACTCTTTCGGTTACTTATCTGAATTCTCGTGGCTTCGATCAGTTCCTCACTATCAACGCGAGCGCTCCGTACCCGGGCACGTCCTGCTTCCTGAGTCCAGTTGGTTGTCCGCAGTCGGCTAGCGGCAACATCTACCGCTACGTTTCCGAAGGCAACTTCAAGCAGAACCAGTTGATCGTCAACACCAACGTCCGGATCGGCTCGAAGGTTCAACTGTTCGGCTACTACACTTTGAACTACGCCAACAGCGACGCTTCGGGGGTCTCTAGTTTCCCGACGAACTCGTTCAACATCGCCCAGGATTACGGGCGAGCTTCCTTCGACACTCGCCATCGTTTGTTTCTCGGCGGCAGCATCGGCTTGCCCTATCTGTTCCGGCTCAGCCCGTTTATGGTGGTCAGTTCCGGGTCGCCGTTCAACATTACTTCGCCGATTGATTTGAATGGCGACCAGATTTACAACGATCGTCCAACACTGGTTTCGTCTACAACTTGCCCGGCGAACACCCCTCCGCAGGGATACATTTACTGCACAACATTGGGCACGTTCGACGCCTCCGGCGCGACCGGAAGGCTGTTGCCCATCAACGATGAAACAGGCCCTGCTCACTTTGTGTTGCATCTCAGGCTCACCAAGACTTTCGGCCTCGGTCCAAGGATCAAAGGCAGCAACAATGCGCAAGGGCAAGGCGGACCGGGCGGTGGCGGCCCGCACGGCCACGGTCCACTATTCGGGGGCGGAGGAGGTGGCATGAGCATGTCTTCGAACTCCGATCGACGTTACAACCTGACGCTCGGCATCGGCGTTCGAAATGTATTCAATCATGTCAATCTGGCGAATCCGGGAGGTGTTCTTGGTTCCCAACTCTTTAATGAGTCGAATGCGTTGGCTGGAGGTCCGTTTTCGTCGTCTTCAGCCAATCGCCGCATTGATGTGCAAGCTACCTTCAGTTTTTAACGGGCTGCAGCCGCGGGTGACCTAGCTTCCGTCTCGGCTTGTTGCAGATTTCAGCAGTTAGCTGTTCGGTTCCGGTTTGTCCGTAGAAATCTAGTTCGGGTTATTCTGAGAGAAGGGCATTCGAATTCAGAATCTCAGGCTCCCGAACGTTTGGCTCTTTTTCCCATTACCAGGCGGAAGTTCATTCGACTTGTTGCGGCCAGCGGCATTGCCGTAGTCGGGGTCGACTCCGCTTTGCTGGAGCCAAATCATCCTCGCCTGGTTCGTCGGGACATTTACCTGCGCCGCTGGCCTGAAGCGCTCAACGGCTTCACGATCGCGCTCCTGAGCGATTTTCATTACGACCCTTATTTCTCGGTTCATCCTCTCAAAGCCGCGATTCCGGTGGTCAATTCGCTGAAGCCGGATCTGATCGCTCTTGCGGGAGACTTTGTGTCTCTGCCGCTATTCAAGCAGAACGATCGGAAGGCTGCGCGGGCAGCGGAACCGTGCGCAGCGCTATTGCGGCAGATGCCCGCCCCCTATGGACGATGGGCCGTCCTCGGGAATCACGACTACTACAGCGATCCAGACTTGGTATCGGATTCGCTGCGATCCGTCGGGATCAACGTCTTAATTAA
>Ga0335071_10003001_pt1 | contig 17952 bp, 24 predicted proteins | sample Lox_Sample_15_FD_206724 | JGI IMG/M metagenome (GOLD analysis project Ga0335071, IMG submission 206724) | Soil microbial communities from Loxahatchee National Wildlife Refuge, Florida, United States - Lox_Sample_1.5 | ecosystem: Environmental > Terrestrial > Soil > Wetlands | place: USA... | reverse complement strand
CCTGTCTGTCTGTCGGCAAAAAGATCGACACCCTGTCGGCAAAATGCGTACGCAGTCGGGGCGCCCTTGTCAGCAGAATTGATCCGAGAGAGTCAACATTGTCGGGTTTCCGCCCTACAGAACTCAACTTGTCGAGGGATGCATATTGCAGAGGATGGATCTTCGCTTGTGGCACTTGTAGGAAGCCTAGTGCGCCATCACAGACTGCGGCGCGATGGAGATGAGTTCAGAAAAGAAGCAGCCAATTAACAGGTCCGGTACCCGGGTTCCGTGCAACATTCCAATCAGCGTCAGAGGAATCGATCCAGCTGATCAGATTTCGACGCGCGGTATGATTATTCTCGCGAACCTTCAGGGCTGCGCGGTGAAGTGTTTCCGGCCCATCCCGATTGGAACCACAGTTCAAAACGATGGTCTTCCCACCCAGTCACTCATCATCGCACGCGTTGTGAACTGCATCGATATTTCTTTCGAGATCCAGCCTCCGTCGTCATGCGGCCAAACTCGGTCGTGTGGAACTGGCGGGAGGAGCAAACGAACCCGGGATTCACGCGAGTTCCTGGTCATGGATCGATCGCAGGAAAGCACGATTGTCGGCAGAAGGCGACCATCAACAGGCCGTGCTTTCGCGAGCCAGCGGGCGCCCCAACGCGATCAAGGTAGCGCGAGACTTGCGCCATTGCACACTCCATCAACTCAGTTGCTGGACCATGATTGCCCAGGGTCGCGACGGTCCGCTGACTGGCCTGCTCCCAGATTCCATGGGCGGCGGATAGCCGCGTCCGGCCGAACTCTGCTGGATCACGTTCGTTAAGTGCGGCATTGATTCTCCTCGGGCAGGAATTGTGCAGTCGAGATCCCTCGACTGATTTCTCAAATAACCGCCGATTGCAAATCAGTTCCACCGTTTGTCAGGAGAACTTCCATGAGACTCCGCACGAATGAAGTATGCCCCATCCACCGATCCGTCTCTTGCTGTGGCCGAGAGATCCGCTCCAAGCCAAAACTGGTCAGGCTGGGAGTTCAGAGAGTTGAGGATCGGCATCATCCGCGAGGCTACCGGGAACTGCGGTCACCGGCCGAGATGCGGAAATTGCTGAACCGGAAGATCCGGCAACAGGGTGGCGTTTGCGCGATCTGCCACGACGAATTCACGGATTACAGCGACATCGTTCCAGACCACAAGAATCCGAAGGGAATGGGCGGAGCGTGGAGGGACGATCACCCGGACAATATCCAAGCAGCACATTGGTGGTGTAACGAAGAAAAGGGATCAACGAGAATAGACTGACTTACGGCCGATTAGCCTTTCGCTCTGCAGTCAAGTGATAAATGACCGCTTTCCTAATCACGCAGTGTGCGACGAATGTGCTGGATCGTCGAGCAAGAGAAGAGTCCACCTCACATCTGGAAACACAATAGTGCCGCTCTCGGATCACGTTAAGTTCCGCGATTTCCCTGATGAAGAGAGCTGAAAGAGTTATGCGTGTCCAAAATGAGGTTCAGTTAGAAATGAGTTGCTTGAGTTTCGCTATCACAGTGGAGTTCGACAGAAACAACCAGCTCAGCCCGTAGATCCATTATCTGAGAGTAGGCAGCCTGACGTACACTTGTTTGCGCGGGTTTACGCATATTGAAGCCCCAACACCGCACGCCCATTGCTGGGCTCGACAAGCTTCGCTCATCGACGGCTAGCAATGATCGTAGCGAGTTGATGAAGATGCGAGGAGACTGCGTGATTGATATCTTCATTTCACATAGCAGTGCGGACGAAGAACTTGCCCAGTATTTGATTGCGTCATTTCGGTCGGCCCATCCCGAGCATTGCCCCAGAAGGCATTCGATGCACAAGCGTGCCGGGGTTTCGCTTGCCGGGTGGTGCAGATGCTGATGATCGGCTGCGAAATGAGATGGCAGACGCTCGGGTCTTCATTGGATTGCTGACCGAAGAACACTTCGCAAGAAGAACTTCAATCCGTCCGTTCAGAGAGATTCAATCGCTTCCGTCTCGGTGGGTCGTTTTTGCTTCACGAATTAGCGACAGAAAATGTTTGATTCTGGTGCCGACAATCAGCCGTGAACGGCGCCGATTCTGGGTAGCGATTGCCACAAGTATTGCACGATCGGGGCGTCTTCCGATCTGAAAAATTCCTCCACCGCTGACACCTTGAAGCTTGGGTGCAGTAACTCGCCTACCTTCGACCCGCATCTCTTTGTGGTCAAAGTCAAGCAGTATATGATCCGGCTGACGCACCCTCTCCTGGATGTATTCTGCGGCCTCTACTGGCTGCGTAGAACATCGAAACGATTGTTGGTGAATTTGACGCTTGGTCTTAGAGATGTTTACCTGTGTCCTTGATGCGGAATAGCCAAGGACCATATAGAAGGACTGCAGACCCGAGTCATCTGGACGATCCTCTCGATCGATCTCTGGCCCAGATAGAAACACGTGCCCTCGAAACGCACCCAATTGACGCGCCGGCAGAGCAAGAGCACCGACATCAAGGTCATTGCCATCTAGTGATGACTTTAGGTGGACTGCACGTGGAGCCACAGGTAGCAACTTGCCGCCTCTGGGTTCGGAGGGAGCGAAAAGTGGAGCCGTGTTGGCGTCTCTTAGGACATGGGCGGCGGTGAATCCGAAGAAGTCCGAATCGAGGCGCACGAGGACGCAGGAACCAATTCTCTCGGGATTTCCGGAAGGATTCACAATGAATAAAGGCACGACGGATTCTTGCAGCCGCTCTGTCAGGCGCTCGTGCTCTTCTGACTTTCGAGCAGCCGCCTCCTCGAGAACCTGTCGAAACTCAATCCCTTGTTGATGGGCTACCGGCTGTAGCGACGTGGCGATCTCATGAACGGCACTGGTCAGGAGTCGCGCTTGCTCGCGGCGTTGTTTGGCAAAGTCGATTTGCTTCGACATCTTTTTCATAGACCCTACGACCAACTTAGTCACGAAAAGAATGAGCGCACATCGGCATCATTGCCGATAACGACGATATGTCTTCAGGCTTCCCCGGAACCTTCCGGCGGACGCTAGGCGCCAAAAAGGCCGCCGATTATGTCATCCACACCATGCGATGCGAGGTGCTGAGCCACCGTCTTACACCCGCGGTTGCAGAGTGGACTTCGGGACAAAAACCATCCAATCCCGAGAAGGACGAGTCCACCCCAGACCAGATTCTCTTGTTTGCGTGACATCACTTTGCTCCCTTCACGAAATTCGACTGAACTACACCTGTTGTAGCCCGGACCAGATGCGGCCCCGGGACTCGGTCACCAGAACAGCGTATTTCTTGTTCGTCTCAGAAGCTGCACTCTTTGCCAGTTGGAGAATCTGGCTGCGTGTCGTATTTCCCGAATAGTCGTATTCAGCGGTGGGCAAGTGATACGTTACGCCGTCGCCGCTTGTGATCAGCCGCGAAAAGCCCCGCCGTTCCATTGCTTCGTGCAAGACGTCGTAGTCATCCTCATGCGCCCGATGCAGTTCAACCCTGGTTGTAAATGTCGCCAACACTCACCTCCGGCAATCGATCTTCACTCAATTACTGTGGAGCGAAACACTGTTCCAGCTTTACTCTCGCCTGCGACATGACAGGCTTTATACAATCTGGTTTCCAATGCTCATCCAAGAAGCGACCGGCAAAATAGAGAAGCATTTATTGTTCGAGATGCTTCCAGCGCCCTTTCATGTGCAACTGGTCTCTGATGCTCTTTGAACTCACGCGCGTGCAGGTATCAGAACAGCAGCGCTTACCCTTGCTCGCCATCCGATAGAGCGAGTTGAAATCCCAGCGCCAATCATTGCAGTCAAGATCAGTGAGGCACCCGTATTGCAGCCGTTGCAGCAAAGTTGCCAGCATCAATCCACTCGCCGCCGACAAGAAAGGCAATGCGGCGTCGGAGCGTTCTCCCTCGGGAGTGATAACTTCGCCTGTCGAACAGCCGAACTGAACGGGTTTTATTTCACCAGCTCTGCAAAAGACACAATCGTCGATGCCCGGAACGTGGCGATGCAGCTGACTGGTCCAGTTCGTTCCAGTGGTAGCGTGCAGCAGGACGCTGAAATTCCGACACGCGAGTTCATGACGAACCCCTCTCTCGTTCGCCAGGCAAAGAACAAGATCAAACTCGGAGGAGTTGTCGGCGGCGTATTCGTCATACCACCGCCTTACGGGAACAGTATTGGGCAGAGCGTCGGCTAAGACGTCGCACTTATACCTGGCGGGACCTGCCGGCCAGCCGGCGTCCACAGCCGTGAAAAGCAGCGAGCGGTTCAGGTTATGGATCTCGATTGGGTCCTTGTCGACGATCACGCAAGCGCCACCCCAGCCGAAGAGTCGGATCCAATATCCAAGCGAGCTACCAACGGCTCCGGCGCCGATCACTAACATCCGCCCAACATCCAGAGCCTCGAGCGATGCAGGACCCTCTTCGGCCCGGTTCGCCTCTTCATAATTCCAGCAGGAAAGCACTCGCGGTGCAGAGTCCATGCGCAGCTGTGCGCGAAACATGGCTGCCGCCCCCAAGATCGCTGCCAGTCCGGCGCCACGAAGCGTTCCGTCTGAGGCCCCGAACTCTTGTGGGGACCTGTTCAGAAAAGCGATTGAATTTTGAGCGCCGACAAACCACTCGCAATTACTTGCAGCCTGCCTGCCTATCCCGACAGATAGAAATCCATCCGGTCGCACAGAACTTGCGTGGAACTCACCACATGGATCAATGGCGCGAACCTGCTCGAACAGACATTCGGAGAGTGTACTGGCACGACCGAAAGGAACATCGATCAGCAGCGGGACTTCCGCGTCCGGCAAGTCCAGTGATAGTACACGGTGCGAACGGGCGAGCAGATTGAGGAGCGCGACGGCCGCAGTCTGCCCGGCGCGCGATTTGGTAGCGTCCTCTCCGACTGAGACGTGCACAGGTGCCGGATCCAGCGCTCCTGTGCCTACGTATTCACTTGTCCGCCTGAATAGCTGGCGGTAGAACTCGTCGCAAGGATTCACGAAGGTTAATCTCGCTTGGGACCAGCTTGACGCCTGCACTAACAGAAGCGGGGTCGCAAAGTACCCACTTGTCCTGCTGGAATTGGTGAACGCTGCATTGAGCCAACGACTCAAGTCCTAGGCCGAAATTCGGTGCGACGATCGACAGCATGCCATCAAAGGGCAACAACACGAGATCGTCGTCACCATCAGAGTGTCGGGTATCGGATCCGGGATGAGAATGCACCTGACAGAGAATTCCCAAACCACTGTTGCGTGCCGCCCTCGCCGCTTCCGCCACCGCCTCCTTGGACGCATGTACTCTCAGTCGACTGTGTTGCGCATTTGGGATAATTGCCTGCACCAGGAAGGTGCGTTCGACGCCAGACCACCCAGTCCAGAACACCATCCCTTCGTGGCCGCCGTCCCGGATACCATCGACCGCGAATCCCTCCAACGCCCTTCGAGTCGCAGGCAGCAGAGCTTCGCTGATACAGAAGTTTCCGCGCAGGGGTGCGATAGGCAAAGGACGGAGACGATAGACAGGCAGGTCGTCGACTTCATCGAACATTTTCAGGCTCCCATCCTTCCCGCCGTCCGGCTGAAATCCCGATAGATCACCTGCAACATGTCCCCAACGGTTTCTGCCCGAACCGGTCCCGGTGCTGCACCTGGTGCTGGCGACGACCGAGACACCTCCATCCACTGAGCCGGACCACCCCAGTCTGCATGGGGTCCAGATGCATCCGTGTACGCCAGACGATTGAATGGAACACAGATGACGGCATGCTTAGGGATTGAGAGTTGCAAATTCTCGTGAGAAATGAAAATTGATGCGCCAAACTGCGTAGCCGCCGGGTTTGGAGCGTCCTGCAGCCGGCCGCAGTGTATCCAGCTTTCGTCCGAGAATGTCCATTCGGGAGCGATGGCACGATATCCCGGGAAGCGGCCTCGCAGATGGAAGCTTTCACCAGTCGAGAGTTGCCGGAAAGTCACCCTCACTTCAAGGTTCTCCGGAAGCCAAGTGAGGGTAATGTCGTGGCGTTCGGCCCAGGCTCGAGCGCCGCGGATTTCCGGATCGATAACGATACGGGTTTCATCGGCAGGAACCGTAGACGCCTCCGCCCGAATCAAGAATTTCCAGCTTTTCGCCGCAGTGAACGTGTTCCGCTTCAAGGGTCTTACGGTTGTCCAGGACCTTAGGAGGTGTGGTGTCGGTTTGAAGTCCGGGATTTCCGCCAACATACCCGAAAGCATTCGCCGCGATCTTTGCAGCTTCGCCGACCAGCATGTTGCGGCGCCAGAAAAACTCCTTTGGGTCGGGAGTTCTGGGCGAAAAAACAATCACGCGAATACGTCGATGGTGATGTCTCCATCTGCGCCCGCGATGCGCATGTTCGCGAAGCTTATGGTGGGCGTGAATGCGCTCGCCGTCCACGGTTAGATCTTCGAGGAGCTCTGCTGCATCCAGATCGACGGTGGCGGCAAGCCTTACGATCACTGTTTCAATGCTCTCATCGTCGGCCACCTCAATGTCAGCGGTCTTTACAATTTTGTCCTGCTCGACAATCTCAAGCGTAACCGTCATCACGCCTCCCTTGGGGCGCGATTGAACGCCCCCGCTTTCTGCTCGTCCGCAATTCACGATTCGCTGGTCCACCGCGATTCGAAAGTTGCTGAGTCACAATCCCACAAAAATCTATGCGTGTCAAGCAATGTAATGCTAATTATATAATTGTACATCAATGCTGTCGTCAATCGACCGGAGTTCGATACTCGGCAACGTCAGTATTACTTGACATCTGAGTCGTGCTGGGCATTAATAGATAAAAGATGCCAAAAAAGATCGAGCCCTTTTACGAGGCTCTTGGGCAGAAGATCCAGAAGATCCGCGAAGATAGAAAGATGACGCAGGCTCAACTTGGGCTGCTCCTCGATCCCCCCTCGACGCGTGCTTCCATCGCCAACATCGAAAACGGAAAGCAGCGGGTGCTGGCTCATACGCTGTCTCAATTGGCGCGCTCGCTTAAGGTCGAGGTCGTCGAACTAATACCGGTGTCAATCGATCGCGACAAAATCCCAAGTGCAACCGAGGTAGAGCGCGAGCTACGGAAGAAGCTAAACCTCGCAGGGTCGACTTTGAAAAAGTTGACTGCGCTTACTAACGAACATTCAGGGGACAACGCATGAGCATTCGAAGTGCTCGATATCACGGGGAAGGTTTAGCGGAGGCGTGTGGGTTCACGAGGCCTCCAATCGACGTGGAGCGAGTCGCAGAGCATTTGCACCTGAGAATTGCATATGCGGAGCTTGGTGAGGACGTCTCAGGATTGCTGATCAGCAAGGGAGACAAAACGGCCATTGCCATCCAAGCCAGCGATTCGCCCAATCGACAAAGGTTTACTATCGCACACGAGATTGGCCATTTCTATCTCAGACATCAGTTTGAGCCAGGGGAACATGTCCACGTGGATCATGGACATGTCATAACCCCTCGCAATTCGAGATCGAGCACTGGTGTCGACTTGAAGGAGATTGAGGCAAATCAGTTTGCAGCTTCCTTGCTAATGCCGACGAAGTTGCTTGAGGGCCGAATCAAGGCTCTTCGGACAGGTTCTCTAAGGGATGTCCATGTCACGCAGCTCGCAAACGAATTTGAGGTTAGCGAACAAGCGATGACGATACGACTTTCGACTCTGGGCCACCTTTAAGCGATCTGCATGAAGCTGGGAGCGGCTCGGGCAAGCCGTTTCTCGGAGCTTGTTCCGGCGAAGGACATCTCACGCTCGCTCCCAGGGCTCAAGTAGTACCTAGTTGAAAAGAGCGCCCGTTCCAAGTTGCAGTGGATTTGAGGATTCGCAAATCGTGCAAGGCGCAAATCTGATCGTTTTTGAGGGACCGGATGGTACCGGCAAGTCACAGCTGTCAAACAACATCTGTGAGTGGCTTAACCGACGCGGTGGCCACGCAATCAGGCTGTCGTTTCCCGGTAATGTAGAAAGTACGCTCGGACACCTCGTTCACAAAATTCATCACCATCACATCGGACAGTTTCAGATCCCGACGATCAACCCACTAAGCCTTCAGATTTTGCACATCGCCGCTCATATCGACGAGATAGACAGAGCCATACGACCTGCAATGAAAGCCGGCAAATGGGTTGTCCTTGATCGGTTCTGGTGGTCGACGTGGGTCTATGGCAAGGCGGCCGGAGTGAACGAGAAGTGTCTGGATCTCATGATAGAGGCGGAGAGAGTTTACTGGGGAGATCTCGTGCCCGCCGCTATTTTCCTGGTGAAGCGAAGTGATCCGATTCGGCGGGAACAACCGCAGCCACAATTTGACCAGCTGTCGCAGCTATACGAGGAACTGGCGCAGAGACAGCGCAAGTCGCTGGTTGTCCACAAGATTGAAAACCGCGAGTTACGAGAATCGCAAAATCAGATCACCGCAATTCTCGATCGATTGATCGACACGTGAGCCTGCTTGCTCATTTGTAACCGGAACTCTAGAAGGCGGAGACGTCCATGATCGTAGGCGTAGGACTCGACATTGTCGATATTGACGAGTGGGAAGCGGAGGTGAATCAGGCAGGATTGCCTTGGATCGAACGCGTGTTCACGGTGGCCGAGCGAGGCCACTGTGGAAAACACGCCGACCCCTACCGAAGCTTTGCTGGAGTCCTAGCGGCCAAAGAAGCGGCTTTGAAAGCGCTGGGGAAGGGATGGTCGAATGAAACAGATTGGCAAGACGTGGAGATCGTTCACAATGCCGCAAAGCCCACCGTTTCCCTAAAGGGTTCAACTCTTGAAGTCAGCAGAGGATTGGCGGTCATCCGGATTGTAGTCAGCATCACCCACACGAAGCACTCCGCGGCTGCTGTAGTCATCCTGGAGGGTTAACTTACAGCAACCTGAGTTCCCGCCATTTCTCGGCACCCCTTCGCCAGTGTTTCCACTTCCTTCATGCTCCAATTATCGGTATCGATCGTCGCGTAGGTTGAGTGGCAGACGAGAGGACCGACCCGTATTCCGACCTCGGCAGCAACAAACGCTTGAAGCTGTGCGAGGCCGAACAAATTTCCGAGAGCGCGTTGAACATAGTAGTGATAGCGATACATCGCAGTAAGCGCCACAGTGTCATTGGGGAGCAGTTTGAAGCTCAGGTAGCTCAAACAAGGAAGATATCTCCCACGGATATGTCTCGAGTCGGTCGCTGCCCGATAGATCGGTATATCGGTCAGCACGTCCTCATTCTCAATAAGGACAGACTCGTAGACGGAACGCATCCGAGTCGTCTCTCGTTGGCGTTTCATCTTTGAAATCATTTGTTCGAGCGGGCTTTGAAGACCTTTCCCGTCGGCACTTGGTAGAGATTTGGAAAGCATACGCATGGCGTATGTGCCCCAGCCTTCCCGTATTTTTGGGAACACTTTGGGAAATTCTTCGTAAACCTCTCGGCTGCCTCCATGCAAGAACTCGCTGCCGGGAAATATGGTCGTCGCCACGGTGGAGATCCTCAGTGCATCATGCTGCTCGAGGAATTCATCGACTCGACCCTGAATACTGTAGTCTGCCGCGGAAAGCTGATCAGGAATTTCTATTCCGAGAACGACGTTTAGTGCGGGCGTTTCCTTTAGCAAAAACTCGACGGCCTGCAGCCACACGTCAACGCAGCTTGTGCCCTCGAAAGCATGTACGATTTTTCCCATAGTTATTCCATCCTAACCAACGCCATGAATGTCTTGTCGATGTACTCTTCAGTCAACCAGGCGTATCCGCCGTCAGCCCATCCCGGCCCCCAGCTGTTGCGCACGCGCACGACGCGCTTCGCCTGGTGATCAGCCAGCCCAACCGCCAGAACGGCATGCGGCGTCAGCAATTGATCTGTAGATGACCACGCGACTGGTGAGGTTCTTCCCGCCCGTATGAATTGTAGGGTCGATCTAAATACCAGCACCGAGGGACGATTGTCGTTCAACTCCTGGACGATTCCATCCACCGGAGCATTTGCAAAGACCTGACCGGTGCGGCGATAGACTGGAGCGCTCATGGACGGCGGGAGATATTTGCTCAGATCAGTGGGCAACTGAGGTAGGTATGGCCAGTGCACCTCTTCTGGTTGACCGTGCACATCAAGAGCCTTGAGGGTCTGGTCCGGCGTGACACCAGTATGAGGATTAAAAGGCACCCCGGTTTTGCAAGCATGGTAGAACAAATACTCCACAGACAGGGGCGAAAATGTCGAGTTTCGAACTGCGGCGTGAAGGTCACTCGCTGCAAATGCGATACACGTCGGGCGTCGACCTTGATCGCGCACTGACCCGATTCGCGACGTTAGGTCTTTGTTTACTTGAATGCTCAAGCGAGGGCGAGCCTTTCCCTCGCTGCCCTGGGGAGGCCGCGCTCCTTGCCCCTGAAGTCGTATGCAAACGAGAATTTCCCAAAGATGTCGGAGTGATCCCAAGGCCGGCTTTCGGTGAAGTCGATACTGCCGATGGATGGATCTTCTGATGATCGGGCGGTCAAGACCCGTTCCACCGGCTCGTCTACTTCGCCGCTTCTTTCAGATGGTTTCCGTTCGTCCGATACTACTGTGAAGCCCGCTGCTGCCACTTCTTCTAGATTCCACAAGTAGCCGGATCCAGTGTGTTCCTTTAAACGGACCACAAACGCGTCATTTGGTTCTCCATGAATGGCGCTTCCGGCGTCCTTCTCGGTGAGAACCCAAACATTGGGGAACCAATTCGGTAGTGAGTGACCGGCTAATAAATTCTGCTTGATAGTCTTTCTTTCCACCGCCAGTAGCTGGTTGATGCCATTTCTTGTGACGAGCCCGTGTTTCTGCAGTATCCAGCAAGTGGCCTCATAGCTCAGACCCACTCGAAGCGATAGCTGATAGACATTTACGGCATCGCGCAAATCGTTTATCGACCACTGCTGTCGCTGGGCGTGATAGTCGATCAACCATTCTGGCAACAAGAACTCTGAAGCAAATGCATCAGCGGCTACCTCATTGGGGTCATACGACGGGAACGCAAACGGCGATCTGTGAAGGATTTCTTCGTCGTCCAGACTTCCGCGATGCTTCATGGAGAAGTGCCCCAGTTCATGGGCTGCAGTGAATCGCTGAATGGCCAGCGTTCTTTCTGTGGTCACCAGTATCCCGGGGTTTGGCACTGGGATGTATGCTCCCAATAAGCCGTCGAGCTTCTTGAACACTAACTGCGCTCCCCGGTCGATGATGGCCGAGAATACGTCTATGCGGCCGTCATCTCGGGAGATTGTGTCCTTGAGTTTGAAGTCGCGCTGCAGCCGGGCGGCTTCCAGTGTTCCTTCCAGCACTGCATCCCGCTTATTCGGCATCTTTGCCTCTCGTCGTGGCTCGCGAACTCAGGAATTCCGCGAACCTCGTTAGTTCCTGCCGATCGCGCTCGGATAATTTCGTGGCGGCGCGTGCCAAGTGCTCCACGTCTTCTGGCAAGGCGCTGGCAACAATCTCGCCGGTGAAGTAAGTGACCGGCCTCTGATAAAGGCTGGCGAATTTCTGCAGTTCAATAGCCTCTACTCGGCGCTGACCAGACTCGATCAATGAAATCGCGGTGCGCGGCAAACCAATCTTCTTAGCTACCTCGTCTTGCGAGAGTTCGAGATACTCACGCGCCTGCTTCAGGCGTTCCCCCAAAAGAGAGCGGTCCAATTCAGAGTTGGGCATGTGCTGTGACCTCCTTTCCCGGCTTCACGGCTGCCGGAGGCTTTCCTTCATGTTTCTGTACGGCTTCTTCAATGCGTCCCACCAATTCCTTGACGAACTCGGCCTTGGTTCGATACCCCCCTTTTTTGATGACATCCTTCGAAGGTTCAAAGCCGATGATGTCCGTGAGATCCAAAAGAACGCGCACGGCCTTGGTCGATGCCATTTCGGGCTGGATATCAAATATTGAGCAGCCCCGCTTTGCAGCTTCCGAGGAAGGTATCGGTCGACGCAAGGCCGTTCGCATCTCCGATTCATACCAGTTGTCGAGATACTGCTCGACTCGATTGCGATCAAATGAACTATTCGAGATCTTGGAATTCGGTGCCACCTGCACCTCCTTTCCGTGTTCGATCTTCGAACATTATGCAGCATACAATGTTTGATTGTCAAGAAATATGTGCTCTTATTGTTCGAAAATCAGACATTGGCCGCGTTCTTGGAGTTCCGAGAGCATCAATAGCTAGATCAACAGTCCAAAAGGCGGACCGAGGAAAGAGGTTATTATCGATATATGTTGCCGATCTCCCCGCTTTTTCAATCAGATACGTCGCTTATTCAGGGAACCGAAGAGAATCTGGCACCTCCACTAGGCCTTCCCAACGGGCTCCAAATCACCAGAGTCTTCAACACATTCTGGCGTTTCGCTGCGGAGCGCCAGGAAGTCTTCTTCCGCCGGATTGCCGGCCAGCAACCACCGTGGACGGATGATCCAATACTCCTTAAGAACAAGTTTACGAACGTCTATCGGGCCTCTGATCGGGTTTCGCAGTATCTGATCCAACGTGTCATCGGTAACACCCACGACTCGCCCACGGATCTGTTTTTCAAGATCATCCTCTTCAAATTGTTTAACAAGATAGAGACATGGGAACTGCTCTTGGGGAAGTGCGGAGCGATCACTTGGAACGATTATTCGTTCGAGCGCTACGACTCGGTGCTAGGCGATGCTATTCAACGGGGACAGCCGATCTACTCTGCGGCGTACATCATGCCCTCCGGTGGAAAGGGCCGAAGAAAACACACATTCCACCTCCAGTTGCTAGAGCGAATGATGAGCGACGAAGTTGCTAAGAAGTTGCAGGACTGCCGCACAATGCGGGCCGGATTTGAACTCCTGCGGTCGTATCATTCGATTGGCAATTTTCTCGCATATCAGTTTCTAATCGATCTCAATTACAGCGATCTGGTTGATTTCAGCGAAATGGACTTCGTTATGCCGGGCCCAGGTGCAAAGGACGGCATTAGAAAATGCTTCACGAGTAAGCCAGACACATCGGAAGAGACAATCATTCGATGGATGGCTGAAACGCAAGCGGAGCAATTCGAAAGGCTGGGATTGAGGTTTCGTGATCTCTGGGGGCGACGAATTCACCTGATTGATTGTCAAAATCTGTTTTGTGAAGTCGACAAGTACGCTAGGTACGCACACCCCGAAATCCGAGGAGTGTCAGGACGACAGCGCATCAAGCAAGTGTTTAGAGCATCGGCATTGCCGATTGCATTTTCTTATCCTCCAAAATGGCGAATTTATGAGAACCTCCAAGCGTTCGGAGCGAATTGGGGCCAAGCCGACGCCGCTTCCCATTCCAGCGCTGCTGACTAACCCAAATTTTGATTGCAAGCTCTAGGCGGAACTGCAAAACACGCAGCGAGTTGAAGAGGCTCAAAGAGTCTTCAAAAAAACTTTTATCGTAGGATCTGTTCGAGTACTAGCTAGCCAGCGCCACCGGTTCACACCACTTTGCGCAGAGCTCTCTAAGCACAGGATTTGTACATTCGTTGATGAGCTCCGCTACGGCGGATGACCATCTCCTCTTTCGAGCCACATACGCGGTAAGCACGAGGCTAATGTTTCGGAACGCCGGCGGTCGCCTTCTGCGGGCAATCTGCTCCAGTTCGGTTGGCGTAATCGAGTCGTTCATCAGTGTGAGCATGTCTGCTTCGAGTTCCATGAAAGCGTCGTCCGATTCAGCCTTCGGTAACGCCAGCCGATCGCTATCGAGGCAGTTGTCTGTTGATACGGACGCTTCCAAGCGTGCCCAGTCCCTTTGGTACACGTGGAGACTGTCACTGAACTGGACGTAGTCTCCAGGTTCGACATGGAGCCAGCCTGCCATAATCTCTTGCAGACATGTGAATTGAACGAAATTGTACGGTACGCCTAGAAAGAGATCATTGCTCCTTAGGATTTGCGTCCACTCCAGCCGATTGTTTCTGATTTTGAGTAGCGAACAAATGTTGCACGGAACGTCCGGGGACGCTGGTGTTCCTGAAGTGTCCGGCAGGTCCGAATGGGCGTCCCAGATTTGAAGGACGACCTGCCTGCTTTCGGGTGTGGACTGCAAGGCACGATAGGCTCGTTCAATCTGGTCTAGCCCGAACTGTCGCCGCAAACGATATCCGTATGCGCCATCGTATTTTGCGCCGGTGCCGCAGAACCTCGGTAGTTGTGAATTCCAGAAGTTTAGAAAAGCAGAATCCTGTCGACCTCTCAGAATCCAGACGGTTTCCGCCAATGCGAAAGCAGGGTTGATCCTTGGCCTGCGAGAGACTACCCAGCGCTGCACTGGGTTGTGAATACAAAAGGAAGCGTGCAGAATTTCGGATGTATCACCATCGCGGCTAGACTGAATTCTCTGCGCAGACGACGGTCCAAACGCCGCAACCGCATGCAACCAAACCTGATTCGCGGATTCTCCCTCGAAGGAATGCATTTGAGTATCGCCTTAAAACTATGTTCCCGATCTCATCCGAAAAGACGGGTTCCACATTGGGTGGAAGACCGACGACCTGATTATATGCGATCAATCCACTGCTGGAACTGTAGAGGCGTTATCGGGTGCGGAGCACACCGAGTAAAGGTGATCTCAAAGAAGACTTCTCTGATTTCAGGAATGAAGCAGTTTGGCTAGCATCGCTAACATCGCTAGGAATCCAGCGATCGCAAATGGACCGTATATCAACACCAACGTTCGAAGGCGATCCAAATCTTTCTGAATTTTTGACAATGTAATGCTATTTCCGCCCAGTAACTGTACATCTTGCAAGCGAATGCCCCGCAAATTTTGTGTGAAATGTACCTTCTCCGTGTCACGATTCTCTTCAATGCTGCCCTCTTCCAGGCGGGAGAAGAAGATGGCAAAGGTCGGGTCACCGAATCGCAATCGAATATCAGCAGGACCAACGTTCTGAACTGCGAACAGGAGTTTTCCGTGAAAGCTCGGATCAACATGAAAACCAGAAATATTGACCAACCCTTGCATCTTGAATTGTGTCCTGATCGCAATGAATGCGAGCAGATCGTCCGGCATTTCGACAGCTTCAAGTGTCGTGAGAATCGCGAACTGCCCGGGCGCGAGAAGCAAGTAGGGGCGACCTTGAGTTAGTTTTTCCGGCGCACGACGGCCGACAATATAGACCTCATCCCCTAATCGGAGGTCGTAAGACGCCTGCTTTACAAGGTTATCGTCGTAGTCCTTCCCGAGAATTCGATCCGCGGATTGTCGTCGTTTGATTTCACTCTTGGGGAGGAAGCCCATCACCACCCCTTTATTTGCATGATCGCTCGAACTACTGTTGCGCCAATGCCCCCAACAAGCAACAGAGCGAGTCCGCACAAAATGCACCAGTAGCTAGCACGGACGGCATGAAATTCAGTCTTCGCCTCAGTTTCATACCAATCTCTGTTCTTGCTGGCACCCCAGGGAATTGCGATGACCAAAGTGAAAAAACCCATTGCGGCTACCACGCTGCCCCAGATCATCAATCCGACAAAACCGATTCGCATCTGTTTCCGCTACCAAGAAGGAGATTTGTTAATGATCGAGGGCCTTTACTCTGCTGTAGAAAGCGCCCCGAATTGCTGACGTAACGGTACAACTGAACCGCAAGCTTCGCCATTCACGATTTAGGTACCCGTGACTAAGCACACCTCAAACATCATGCCTGCTAACAGGCCGGCTTACTGTCGGCGAGCACGGAGGATGCATCAGCGGGCAAAATCAACGAAGTCGGTGTGCGGGCAGTGTGCCTGGTCCCGAGCTTGGGATAGAGAAAGAACTACAATTTCGGAGAAAAGGGCGGTTACTCAGAATTTACGAGCAGCTTCAAATTTCTCGGCGAACTTCACAATAGATATTCCTAAGACATCACAGATGGCGACCAAATCCAAGAAATCGAGCCTCCGTTCACCAGTTTCGTACTTGCTAACAAACGCTTGTTTGGCGCCCATCGCCTTCGCCATCTCATCTTGCGTCAGCTTTCTTTGTCTTCTCAGTTCGCGCAGGACTTGCAGCAGAATTCGTCGTTCGCGCTGCTTCCTACTGGCACGCTGCACCGATCCAGACATTGCGATTCAGCATAGGAAGCTAAGCCGGAATACTCCAAAATGGATTACCGCGAAAGTTGACGGCTATTGGCAGCCCTCCTCAAAGCGTCTCGAAAATTCAGTCAAGGGCAGCCCAATGGCGTCGCAGATTCTTTTCAGCTCCAACATGTCTATTCTCCGCTCGCCCTGCTCGTACTTGCTGATGCGGGCTTGGGTGACTCCAAGAGTTTTCGCGAGTTGGGACTGAGTCAATTTCGCATCCATTCGGACGCGACGAAGGAGGCGGAGGAATACCCTTCGATCACGCTGTCGCTCAGCAGAAAGTCCTCCAATCCGCTCCATGCTCGGAGCATAGGAACCGTTGACAAATACTCCAAAATGGATTATTCCAAAACGGAGTAATTACTTCTTCCCGTCAATGAGTGGCGCGCTTTCAATTCGTCTTTCCACACTTGATCGCGCCGCCGATAAGAGCAAGCAGCCGGACTTACCGCAAACCCTGGGTTCAACCGCCAATGAGGTCTCTGACGAAGCACTGCTAACGAGTATTTGCAACGGTAACGGAGAGGAGTTGGCGTCACTGTTCCGCCGTTATGCGCGGACGGTTCGCGTTATCGGCCTGAAAATTCTCAAGGATCCAGCCGAGGCAGATGACCTCCTTCAGGACGTCTTCGTCTTGATTCATCGTTTCGCCAGGACCTTTGATAGATCCAAAGCCTCGGTTCAATTATGGATTGTCCAAATGACCTATCGTCGCGCCATTTCGCGGCGCCGGTACCTTAATTCTCGCCACTTCTACACGCGCGTGGAACTCGACGAGGAGTTGGTCGATGCTAGGTCCGCCGGCCTGGGGTCCTCGGAAACGTCCATCGACCAACGATTGGCCGAATTGGATCTGCAGAAATTGTTCGGGTCGCTCTCCGAAGACCAGCAGAGAACCCTTCGGTTGCACTTCATCGAGGGCTACACACTGGATGAGATTGCGAAAATGCTCGGCCAGAGCAAGGGCAACATCCGGCACCATTCCTTCCGCGGTTTGGAACGACTGCGAAAACTGATTTTCGCTGGCAAATTGCAGGACGGAAGAGCAGTATGATACCGGGATCGTTCAATCTAGGAGCAGGGGCATTGTCTCCAAGCGAACCCCATGACGAGTTCCTAGAACTCTGCGCTGCTTCGACTACCGGCGAGCTATCCGGTGACGAGCAGAAACGGCTGGAGCAGCATCTTGCTGTCTGTGCGTCCTGCCGCGAAACGCTGCGACAGTACGAATCCATCGTCCAAAATGTGATTCCCGCGATCGCAGCCACCGAAGCGCCGGAAGACCTGCCGGCGACTGACGACAACTGGTCTCAGGAAAAAGCCGAAAAAGCGTTATTCGACCGCCTGGCGCGCGAGGAAACGGACGGAACTAACCGGACCGATCGCCACAACGGTTCTTCCTCTTTCCCTCACCGCATCCTCCCGTTCTCCAGCGACTCCGCGTGGCGGAACGTTTGGACGCTCTACGCCGCTGGGATTCTGCTCTTTGTGGCCGTTGGCTTCTTCGCCTATCGGGTCGGTCTCCATCGCGCGACGGACGCCGCCAAAACCCCTCAGCCACAACCGCGGCAGCAGGAAGCCGGCCTTGCACAAGCCTCTCTTGAAGAACAACTGAGCGACGCCGGCCACGACCGCGAGGTCGCGCGCGCGGAAATCGCTCGACGGGACAGGATGATCGCGGATCTTCGGCACCAACTGGTCCGGCAGTCCGCGGAGATCGACGGGCTGAGAGCCGCGCAGAGCAACCTGGAAAGCAGCCTCCGTGCGGGCGATGCGAGCAGGGAAGACCTCAGTCAACAGAAGAACGAACTGGCGCAGAAGCTGGAATCCGCGCAGAACAAC
>Ga0335071_10003000_pt1 | contig 17953 bp, 18 predicted proteins | sample Lox_Sample_15_FD_206724 | JGI IMG/M metagenome (GOLD analysis project Ga0335071, IMG submission 206724) | Soil microbial communities from Loxahatchee National Wildlife Refuge, Florida, United States - Lox_Sample_1.5 | ecosystem: Environmental > Terrestrial > Soil > Wetlands | place: USA... | reverse complement strand
CCGACCAGCGAGCTCGAGGCCGTGGGCGCGGGCGCGCTCATCCCGACCCTCGGCATGAAGAAGATCGGTTACCTGGCCGTCAACACGGACTGGGGGCGCGGGGCTGTCGCCGCCTTCGGCGAGGCGTTCAAGAAGAACGGCGCCACCGTGGAGGCCGTGGAGTACGTGGGCCAGGCCGACACGGACTTCTATGCCCAGCTGACGAAGTTCAAGGCCGCCGGCGTCGACAGCGTGGTCATCACGGACGACGCGCCGAAGGCTGCCAAGATGCTGCAGCAGATGAAGGAGCTCGGGCTCAACGTGAAGGTGCTGGTCACGGGCGGGTCCGCGTGGCCGGACTCCATCGTGCAGCTGGCGGGCCCGAAGGCCGCCGAGGGCGCGATGTTCATCAACTTCTACAATCCCTACGACGCCAACATGGCCGGCGACGCCGAAGCCAGCAAGGCCTACGTGGAGGAGTGGAAGAAGAAGGGCCTGCCGTGGATCGGCGTGGTCGAGGGCATGCGCGGCTTCGATGCGGTGAACGTGGTGGCCAAGGCCATCGAGTCCGCCAAGGAGCCCACGGCGCCCAAGATCATGGCGGCGCTCAAGACGCTCGAGGCCAAGGGGCTCTACGGCCTCAACAAGTTCGACCAGAACGGGCAGAGCTACTGCAACATCATCGTCACCCAGGTCAAGGACGGCAAGTATGCCGTCGTGGCCATCACGCCCAGCTCCAAGCTCTGGGAGATGGCCGCCGTCAAGTAGCGGTGCCCTTCTCCACGATTCGACGCGCGGCGGGCGCCCCCTCGGGCGCCCGCCGTCTTTCTCCGCATGTGGGCTGAGCTCGTCCAGCACATCGTCAACGGCCTCATCGTGGGCGGCGGCTACGCCCTCATGGGCATCGGCCTCACGCTCATCTTCGGGATCATGCGCGTGGTCAACTTCGCCCACGGCGAGTTCTTCATGCTGGGGGCGTTCTTCCTCTTCACGCTCTTCAGCCTCTGGGGCCTGAACTTCTTCCTGGCGAGCCTCGCGTCGGTGCTGGCCGTGGGGCTCGTGGGCGCGGCCGTGGAGCGTCTCGTCCTGCGCCGTCTCCGCTTCGCGCCCATCGAGATTCCCATGCTCGCCACGGTGGCGCTCTCCGTGATCATCCAGAACGCCGCCATCCTGCTCTGGGATCCGTCGCCCAAGACCATCAAGCACGTCTTCTCGCCGCTGCCGATCACCCTGGGGCCCATCCACGTGGTCTCGATCCGCATCTTCGCGGGGGCCGTGGCCGTCGCACTCATCGTGGGCTCGCACCTGCTGATCCAGAAGACGCGGATCGGCCGCGCCATGCGCGCGACGTTCCAGGACACCGACATGGCGCGGCTGGCCGGCGTGGACGTCGATCGCGTCTACATGTTCACCTTCGCCTTCGGCGCGGCGCTGGCGGGGGCGTCGGGCGCCCTGCTCGGCGCCGTCTTCTGGGTGTATCCGGCCATGGGTGATCTCGCGGCGCTCAAATCGTTCGCCGTGGTCATCATGGGCGGACTCGGCAATTTCCTGGGCGCCATCGTGGGCGGGCTCCTGCTCGGCGTCTCGGAGAGCCTCGGCGCGGGCTACATCTCCTCTGGCTACAAGGACGCCATCGGCTTCATCCTCATCATCCTGCTCCTCCTGTGGCGGCCGCAGGGGCTCTTCGGGAAGAAGACGCTGCCCCGATGAGCGACAACTCGAGACGGCTCGCACCCTCACCCCGGCCCTCTCCCTCAGTGAGGGAGAGGGTGTCCGAGATCACGTGGCCATGACTCGGGTCTGGGGGACTGTTGTCGCCGCTGTGCTGCTCGCCCTGCCGTTCCTGGGCGTGGACGACTACTATCTGCATCTGCTCATCATGGCCGGACTCTTCTACCTGCTGGCCGCCGGCATGAACCTGCTCCTGGCTGCCGGGCAGCTCAATCTCGGGCACACCGCGTTCTTCGGCATCGGCGCCTACACCTCGGCTCTGCTCGGCCTGCACTTCGGGATCTCGCCGCTCTGGACCTTGCCGGCCGCCGCCCTCTTCACGGCCTTCGTGGGCTGTCTGCTGGGCCGGTTGACCTTGAAGCTGCGCGGCGCCTACTTCGTGCTGGTCACGGTGGGCTTCGCCGAGGTCATCCGCCTCGTGGCCACGAACTGGATGGATCTGACGCAGGGGCCGATGGGCCTCCCCGGAGTGCCGCCGTTCAATCTGGGCGCCGAGCGGTGGACGCTCGTGTCCAAGCGCGATTTCTACTACCTCATGGCCGTGATGGCGGGGGGCACGCTCTTCCTGACCGGACGCTTCCTCCGCTCGCGCGTGGGCCGGGCGCTGGCGGCCATCCAGAGCAACGAGAGCCTCGCGGAGTCGTCCGGGATCAGCGCGTACTCGCACACGATGCTCGCCATGGTCGTCTCGTGCGCGCTCGCGGGCGCGGCGGGCGGCTTCTACGCGCACTACATCACCTTCCTCTCGCCGGAGCTCTTCGGCTTCCAGAACACGGTGACCATGGCCGTGATGGTGGTGGCAGGCGGGCAGGGCACCGTGCTCGGTCCTGCCGTGGGCTCGCTCGTGTTCACGTTCGTACCCGAGTTCCTCAGGATGGCGGCCTTCTACCGGATGCTGCTCTACGGCGTCATCCTCCTGCTCGTGGTCATGTTCATGCCGCGCGGCCTGGTCCACTACCTCCGGGCCCTCGTCCGCCGCCGCGAGCCGTCGCCTGGCGGCGGCGCGAGTGACCTCAGCCTGGGGCCGGGATCGGCGGCGGCCGGCGGCACGGCGGCGCTCGCCCTGCGGCATGTAACGGTGCGCTTCGGCGGCTTGGCCGCGGTGGATGATCTTTCGCTCGAGCTCGCACGGGGGGAGATCCTTGCGCTGATCGGCCCCAATGGGGCCGGCAAGTCGACGGCTTTCAACGTCGTGACGGGCTTTCAGCCGGCCGATGCCGGCCACGTGGAGTTCGACGGTGCGGACATCACGGATCTGCCGCAGTATCGCATCGCCGAGCGCGGGCTCGTCCGGATGTTCCAGCGGACCAGCGTTTTCCCCGAAGCCTCGGCCCTGGACAACGTGCTGACGGCCTGTCATCGTCTCGCCCGGACGCGGCTCTGGGAGCTGGTGCTCGCGACCCGGGCCCAGCGCGATGAGGAGGCGCGGCATCGCCGGCGGGCGCAGTCCCTGCTCGACTTCGTCGGCCTGGGCGGCAAGGCCCCGGAGCCGGCCAAGAACCTCTCGTGTGGCGAGCAGCGACTCCTGGGCCTGGCCATTGCGCTGGCGCCGGACCCTTCCGTGCTCCTGCTCGACGAGCCGGCGGCGGGGCTCAATGCGGTGGAGACGAGCGAGCTCATGCGGCTGATCGAGGCCATTCGAGGGCGCGGGCTGTCCGTGCTCCTCGTCGAGCACGACATGAAGCTCGTCATGGGCCTGTGCGACCGCATCGTCGTCCTCAACTACGGCGTGAAGATCGCGGAGGGGCCGCCCGCGGAGATCCAGCGGCACCCGGAAGTGATCCGCGCCTATCTGGGCTCGGGAGAGATCCTTGCTGACGCTTGAGGGCGTGACCGTCGCGTACGGCGCCGTCGAGGTGCTCCACGGCGTCTCGCTCCGCGTGGAGGAGGGCGAGATGGTCTGCCTGCTCGGGGCCAACGGCGCCGGCAAGAGCACCACGGTGCGGACCATCTCGGGCCTGCTGCGCCCCACGGCCGGGGCCATCACCTTCCTCGGCGAGCGGCTCGAGGGACGGCCGGCTCACGCCATCCTGACGCGTGGCATCGCGCAGTGTCCCGAGGGCCGCCGCATCTTTCCCGAGATGACCGTGCGGGAGAACCTCGAGATGGGCGCCTACGTCCGGGGCGCGGCCGGCGCGCGTCCTGACGACCTCGAGCGTGCGTTCCACCACTTCCCTAGGCTGAAGGAGCGCGCCGGGCAGCTGGGCGGCACGCTCTCGGGCGGCGAGCAGCAGATGCTCGCCATCGCCAGAGCCTTGATGTCCGGGCCGAAGCTCCTGCTCCTCGACGAGCCGTCGCTGGGGCTCGCGCCGACCATGGTCTCCACCGTGTTCAAGGTGATCCGCGAGATCCGGCGGCAGGGCGTGACCGTGCTCATGGTGGAGCAGAACGCGGCCCTGGCGCTCCAGATGGCGGATCGCGCCTACGTGATGGAGAGCGGGCGCATCGCCCTCGGCGGCCCCGCCAGGGACCTCTTGCACAATGCGGACATCCGCCGCGCGTATCTGGGCGGCTAGGAGGGAGACATGGCACGCACGGGAGCGCAGTACATAGCCGCTCTTCGGGATGGACGCACGGTCTACGTGAACGGCGAGCGGGTCGCGGACGTGACGGAGCACCCGGCCTTCCGGCGGGCGGTGCAGAGCGTCGCGCATCTCTACGACCTCGCGGCCTCCCCCGAGCACCGGGACACCATGACCTTTCCCTCGCCGGCCACCGGCGAGCCCGTCAACAAGTGCTTCCTGATCCCGCGGACGATGGAGGACCTGACCGCCCGCCGCGCCGCGCACCGGCTCTGGGCCGACGCGACCTTCGGCTTCCTGGGCCGCTCCCCCGACCACGTGCCGGGATTCATCACGGGCTTCGCCATGCGCCCCGATCTCTTCGCGCGGCAGGGCCAGCGCTTCGGCGACAACGTCGTGCGCTACCACGCGTGGCTGCGGGATCGCGATCTCTACGCGGCCTACGTGATCATCCCGCCCCACATCGATCGCTCCCGACCCGCCCATCAGCAGGAGGATCCGCACCTCTACGCCGGGGTGGTGGAGGAGCGGAGCGACGGGATCGTGGTGAGCGGCGCGCAGATGCTCGGCACGGGCGGGGCCATCGCCGACGAGATGTTCATGAGCTGCATCGTGCCCCTCGTGCCGGGGGACGAGAACTACGCGCTGTCCTTCGCGGTGCCGGTGGCCTCGCCGGGCCTCCGGCTCATCGTGCGCCGGCCCTACGCGGAGAGCGCCCCGAGCGTCTTCGACTACCCGCTGTCCTCCCGCTTCGACGAGACGGATGCCCTGGTCGTGTTCGACCGCGTCTTCGTGCCCTGGGAGCGCGTGTTCGTCTACAAGGACGTGCCGCTCACCCGCGCCCAGTTCTACGAGACGCCCGCGCACGTGCTCGGCAACTTCCAGGCGCAGGTGCGCTTCACGAGCAAGGCGCAGTTCCTCGCCGGGATCGCCCTGCGCATCGCCGAGTCCATCGGGGTGGACAGGACGCCGCAGACCCAGACCATGCTGGGCGAGCTCGCCAGCTACTGCGCCATGGCCTCGGGGCTGGTGCTGGCCGCGGAGACCGCCTGCGTGCAGGACCCGCGCGGCTTCGTCTATCCGAACGCGACGTATCTCTATGCGAACAACTGGCTGCAGGCCACGTACCACGAGACCATGCTGACCTACGTGCGGGAGCTGGCGGGCGGGGGGCTGCTCCAGGTGCCGTCCTCGTACAAGGACTACCTCAACCCGGAGATCGCGGCCGACCTCGAGCGCTTCGTCCGGTCGCCGGGGCTCAAGTCCGTGGAGCGGACCAAGCTCTACAAGCTCGCCTGGGACCTGGTCGGCTCGGAGTTCGCCGGGCGGCACCAGCAGTACGAGCTGTTCTACGCGGGCGCGCGGGCGCAGACGACGGCCGTGCGCGCCTATCGCGCCTTCGACTTCGCCGCCGCGCGGGCCATGGTGGACCGCTGCCTCGCCGGCTACGATCTGCCGGCGCCGCCGCCTGCGGGAGGCTGAGAGGCACCGATGCTGAAAGAGCGGCTCATCGACGAGTTGCGGAAGCGGCAGGCTGAGCTCTTCGAGCTCTGCTCGCGCCTGATCCAGATACCGAGCGAGAATCCTCCCGGCGACACGACGAAGCTCGCCGCCTTCATCCGGGACTATCTGGGCGCGCGGGGCATCGCCGTCGACTGGCACGAGCCCATGAGCGGGCGGCCCAACCTCGTGGCCGGCCTCGGCTCCGGCGCCCCGAACCTCGTGCTCTCCGGGCACCTCGATGAATTCCCTGCGGGGCAGGGGTGGACGCGGCCGCCGTTCTCGGGCGCCATCGACGGCGGACGGATCTGGGGACGCGGCGCGGGGGACATGAAGGCAGGGCTCGCGGTGGCGCTCACCATCGCCTCGCTCGTCCGCTCCCTGGACGTGCCGCTCTCCGGGCGTCTGACGCTGGCGTTCGCCTCCGACGAGGAGACGGGGGGCGAGTGGGGGACGCAGTGGCTCCTCGCGAACGTTCCCGCGGTCCGCGGCGATGCGTGTCTCATCGGCGAGTCGTCGGGCACCTGGTCGGCGGGCATCGGGGAGAAGGGGGTGCTCTGGCTGCGGCTCGCCGCGCGCGGCGTCTCCGGCCACGCGGCCTATCAGCAGGGGTCGAGCGCGGTGACTGCCGTGCGCGCCGCCCTCGCCTCTGTGGAACGGATGCACGGACGCAAGGTGCGCGGAAGCACGGCGGTTGCGGGCGTCATCGCGCGTCAGCGCGGCGCCGCCGAACGGCGCTGGGGGCGCGGCACCGGGCGACTCGCCGACACCCTCGCGGTCAGCGTGGGGACGCTGCGCGGCGGCGGTCAGGTGAATCTGATCCCCGAAGCTGCCATGGCGGAGGTGGACTTTCGCGTTCCACCCGGGCTCACCACCGCGGCCGTGGAGAAGGAGGCGCGCCGGCGCGTCAGCCAGGCCGCGAAGCCTCGCGTCGAGGTGTCCGTATTCAACCAGTGCGATCCGTACGTGACGCCGCCCGATGCCCGGCTGGTGAAGCTCGTGCTCGCCAACGCGAAGGCGCTCAACCGGCGGACGGTGCTTCCCGTGGTGCGGCTCGGCTATACGGACGGGCGATTCTTCCGCCGAGCCGGGATTCCCACCGTGGTGTACGGCCCCGCCGTCCACGGCATGGGAGGACCGGACGAATACATCGAGACAGGGGAGCTCCTGGAGGTGGCCGCGGCCCACGCGGGGACGGTCCTCGACATGCTGGCTCCAGGAGCGGCCTGATGGCAGGCGAGTGGACGATCGCCGGCGTCTCGGTGCCGCCCGGCACGCGGGCGCGGGCGTCGCTGTCGCTGACGGAGCTTCCGGACGGCACGCGGGTCCGGCTGCCCGTGGCGCTCGTCCACGGCGCGCGGCCGGGCCCGACCTTCTACCTGGGCGCCGCCATCCACGGCGACGAGGCCAACGGCGTGGCGATCGCGACCCGCGTGCTGGCCTCGGTGAATGCCGCCGCGCTCGCGGGCCGCCTCATCTGCGTCCCCGTCCAGAACCCGCTGGCGTTCCAGGTGGATCACCGCGTGCCGGTCGGGCTCTATCTCAAGACGCCGCTCGATCAGGCCCCCATGGATCCATGGACGACGTTCCCGGGCGATCCCACGGGCACGATCACGGAGCGGCTCTCGCACACGCTCTTCTCGCTCATGCAGGGCGCCGATGCCGCCATCGACGTGCACACCCCGACCCGGGGCGGACGCTACGTGCCCATCACCATCCTGCCGCATCCGTCGCTGCCGGCCTTCGCCGGGGCGGATGCCCTCGGGCGGGCCTTCGGATCGGGCTGGATCATGGCCACGGACCAGGGCATGTACGTCCGCGACGGCATCCTCTGCGTCGAGGCGACGCGCGCGGGGATTCCCTGCTTCACCTTCGAGATCGGCGAAGGCGGCCGCGTGGAGGAGGAGGCGACCGAGATCGGGACGCGCTGCGTGCTGAACGCCATGCGCCACCTGGGCATGCTCCCGGCCGCGCCGGGAACGCCCATCCGGAGCTTGCGGATGAGCGCGTTTCTGGGACTCAGGGCCTCGCGGGGGGGATTGCTCACCACCGATGTGACGCTGGGTGCGCGCGTGGGGCAGGGTGCGACGCTGGCCAGGATCCACGATGTGTACGGCGACCTCGTCGAGACGATCACGGCGCCGCGTGACGGCTACTTCGTCCGCTCCACCACCTTCGCCGCCGTCGCCGCGGGCGAGCGGGTGGCCACGCTGGGGCTCGCCTAGCCCCGCCGAGTGTCCTAGAGGAACACCGAGCCGCCGTCCACGACCAGCGTCTGGCCCGTGATGAAGGCGCTGTCCTCGGAAGCCAGGAAGACCGCGGCGCCCACCACGTCGGCCGCCACCGCCTCCCGCCTGAAGGCGCGCGAGGCGATGACCTGCTGCGCCTGGAACCCGGTGAGATCGGCGTTGGCGCGCGCGGTGTCGCTCATGATGAGCCCGGGCGCAAGCGCGTTCACGGCGATGCCGTGCTCGCCCAGCTCGCGCGCGAGCACGCGTGTCATGGCGATCACCGCGCCCTTGGAGGCGACGTAGTGCATGAGCAGCGGCGTGCCCTTCGCCACGATGGCGGAGGCAATGTTGATGATCCGGCCGGCGCGCTGAGCCTTCATCACCGGAGCCACAGCCCGGCAGCAGAGCCAGACGCCTTTGACGTTGACGGCCATGAGGCGGTCCCACTCCGCCTCCTCGATCTGCTCGAAGGGCGTGGGATGGAGGCCGGCGAAGAGGGCGGCGTTGTTGACGAGGATGTCGACCCGGCCGAAGCGACGGACCGCCTCGGCGACCATCGCCTCGACCGCCGCCGCCGAGGCCACGTCGCACCGCACGGCATGGACCTCGCCGGCGGCCCCGAGCTCTCGCAGAGCCGAGGCCGGATCGACGATGTCGGCGACGAGGATGCGCGCGCCTTCCTCGAGGAAGCGCCGCGCATAGGCGAGCCCGAGACCTGCCGCGCCGCCCGTGATGATGCCGACCTTGGCCGCCAGCTTCATGGCTCCCGCACCTCCGCGCGCCACTCTGCCCGGGGCGGGGCGCCAAGTCCAGCGATTCGGGTCGGCGAGCCCGCGGCGCCTTGACCCTGGCGGAGGCGCCGTGCTACTACACGGCAACCGGAGTCCCCGGCCCTGGCCTCGCCCACAGACCCTGAGGAGGCAGCCTCATGCGCCGATGCCTGACCGTTGCCGTCGCCCTCGCCGTGACCGTGCTCGTGGCCGCTCCCTCGTGGGCCCAGACCGCACCCATCGTGCTGAAGGCGGGCACGGCGGTGGGAGTCACGAGCCCGCTCAACGACGCCATGCTGTCCCTCGACAAGACCCTCCAGGAGAAGAGCAAGGGCCGGCTGAAGATCGAGCTCCACATCAACAACTCGCTGGCCAAGGGCGAAGGCGCGCATCTGGAAGGCGCCCAGCTCGGCACCATCGACGTGGTCGCGATCGGCAGCGCGCCCATCGGCGGGATGTTCGAGCCCACGTACCAGGCGCTCGACCTGCCGTTCCTCTGGACCTCGCGCGAGCAGGTGTGGAAGGTCATGGATGGCCCCTTCGGCCAGGAGCTCCTGAAGAAGATGGACGGCAAGGGGGTCAAGGCCTTCTGCTTCGGCGGCGGCTGGGGCTTCCGCAACATGATGTCCAACAAGCGGCCCATCACCACCCCCGAGGACATGAAGGGGCAGACCATCCGCGTGCAGGAGTCTCCGACCTACATCGCGCTGATGAAGGCGCTCGGCGCCAACCCGGTGCCCATGCCCTACGTCGAGGTGTACCTCGCCATGAAGCAGGGCACCATCGACGGCATGGAGCTGCCGTCGTTCTCCCTCACCGCGGACAAGTTCCACGAGGTGACCAAGTACTACTCGATGACGCGCCACTCGTACCCGCCCATCGTGTGGTTCATGAGCGCCAAGCGGTACCAGAGCCTGCCGCCGGATCTCCAGAAGGTCGTGGACGACTCCATGAAGGAGACGTGTCTCGCCCACCGCAAGTTCGAGGTCGAGCGTGAGAAGGCCGACTTCGAGATCATGAAGAAGGCCGGCGTGCAGATCAACGAGGTGAAGGACATCAAGCAGTTCCAGGCGCTCATGAAGCCCGTCTACGACAGCGTGGAGACGAAGGTGGGCAAGGACTTCATGGTCAAGCTGAACGGAGCCATCCAGGCGGCCGGCAAGTAGCCGGTGCTCCGCCGCGCGGCCTCCAACTGCATCGAGGGCCTCCTGCTGATCATGATGGTGGTCCTCTGCGTGGACGTGTTCCTGGGCGTGTTCTCGCGCTACGTCCTGCGCAGCACGTTCACGTGGTACGACGAGATCGCCCGCCTCCTCTTCGTCTGGATGGTCTTCCTGGGCGCGGCCGTCGGCGTGCGGCGGGCCGGGCACTTTCGCCTGCACCTGGTGATCGATCGCTTCCCGCCCGCTCTCCGCCGAGGCGCGGAGGTCCTGGGCGTCCTCGCCATCATGCTGTTCGGCGCCGTGCTGATCCAGCAGGGCTGGAAGCTCGTGGAGCTGGGGCAGTTCCAGCAGACGCCGGTCATGGGACTCTCCAAGGGCTACGTCTACGCCTCGATGCCGGCCGGCGGCATCCTCATCTTCCTCTACAGCCTGCGGCACCTCTGGAACGCGCTGACGGGTGCTGCCGCCGCGGCCCCCGGCCACTGATGGTTCTGCTCATCGCCGTCTCGTTCCTGGCGCTGCTCCTCCTGGGCGTCCCCGTCGCGTTCGTCATCGGCGTGTCGGGCTTCATCGGCCTCTGGTGGTCGGGACAGTATCCGTTGACGGTCATCGTGAAGCAGACGTTCGAGGGCGTGGACTCCTTCGTGCTCCTGGCCATCCCGCTCTTCATCCTGGCGGGAGCCCTCATGGAGACCGGCGGCATCGCGGTCCGGCTCGTCCGCCTCGCCCAGGTGCTGGTGGGCTGGGTTCGCGGCGGGCTCAGCATGGCCGTGGTGGTGGCCGAGTACATCTTCTCGGGCATCTCCGGGTCGACCGTGGCGGACGTGTCGGCCATCGGCTCGACCATGATTCCGCCGATGCTCAAGGCGGGCTACAGCAAGGAGCAGGCGGTGGCCGTCGTGTCCGCGGCGTCCGCCATGGGGATCCTGGTGCCGCCCTGCATCCTGATGATCGTCATCGCGTCCGTCGCCAACGTCTCGGTGGCCGCGCTCTTTGCCGCCGGCTTCCTGCCCGCCGTCGTCATCGCGCTCGCCATCATGGTCTACATCTGGCTCGACGCGCGCCGGAGCGGCATCGAGGCGCGCGAGGCCGTGACGTGGCAGGCCATCCGGCACGCGTTGCTCGACGCCATCATTCCGCTGGGGCTGCCCGCCATCATCTTCGGTGGCATCCTGGGCGGCGCCGTGACCCCGACGGAGGCGGCGGTGCTGGCGGTGGCATACGCCTTCATCGTCGGGCTCTTCGTCTATCGCGAGATCAAGTGGCGCGACCTGCCCGCCATCCTGATCCAGAGCGCCGTGGTGACGGCGGCCGTCTGCTTCCTGCTGGGCACGGCGGCAGTCGTGGCGTGGGTGCTGGCCGTCCAGCAGGTCCCCCAGCTCCTCCTGGACGCGATGCTGGCCGTGCCCGGCGGCAACGTCGTCTTCCTCGTGCTCACCTCGGTGCTCTTCATCCTGCTGGGGGCGGTGCTGGAAGGGCTGCCGGCCGTGGTCATCCTGCTGCCGACGTTCATGCCGGTGGTGACGCGCCTGGGCATCGATCTGATCCACTACAGCACGGTGGTGGTGGCCGCGACCGGGATCGGTCTCTTCCTGCCTCCGATCGGCGTGGGCTTCTTCATCGCGTGCGGCATCGCCAAGGTGCCGGTGGACAGGGCGAGCGGCGCCATGCTGCCCTACGTCTGGATGATGTGCGTGGGCCTCCTCGTGGTGATCCTGTTCCCGTGGGTGACCCTGATCGTTCCCCAGCTCCTGAAGCTCGGCTAGGGCCGGGCCTCGCCGCCTAGAGCTCCAGGTTCCCCAGCACCTCGTACCAGCTGTTCGGCCCCTGCCGGATCGGCTCGATGTCGAGTTCCTTGCGCCACACGGCGAGCGGCTTGTCGAGGCCGTCTTCCCAGCGCACGCCCATGAGGGGCTTGATCCGGTCCGCCATGTCCCACCCCGTGCGGGGGTCCGCGGCACCTTGCGCGCGTGGTACCGTGCAGGCAGGGAGGTGCCGGATCATGAGCGAGTCATCGCGCGCAGTGAAGGAGATCGTGACGCCGGAGCCCGTGGTCGAAGGCGCCGGCGTGCGCCTGCGGCGGAGCATCGGGACGCGGCAACTCGACCATCTCGACCCGTTCCTTCTCCTCGACCACTTCGACTCGGTGAGCCCGGGAGACTACGAGGCGGGCTTTCCGTACCATCCGCATCGCGGCATCGAGACGGTGACGTTCGTGCGGAAGGGCGAGATACGCCACGGCGACTCGCTCGGGCACCGGGGCACCATCGGCGCCGGCGACATCCAGTGGATGACGTCGGGCAGCGGCATCATGCACGAGGAAATGCCGCAGGTCCGTCCCGAAGGGATCGGCGGCCTCCAGCTCTGGCTCAACCTGCCCGCCAAGGAGAAGATGACCCGGCCGAAGTACCGCGACCTCCAGGGCAGCGCACTCGCCACGACGAAGCTCCCCGACGGCGCTCTCGTGCGCGTGATCGCGGGCGCGGCGGATGGAGGCCGGATCACGGGGCCGGTGGACGGCCTGGCGGTGGCGCCCAAGTTCCTCGACGTCACGCTCCCGGCCGGTGCCGCGTTCCGCGAGGCGGTGCCGCGCGGCCACACCGCGTTCGCGTACGTGGACCAGGGCGAGGTTCGCTTCGGGCCGGAGCAGCGTGCCGCCCGCGCTCCCGCGCTGGTGATCTTCGGCAACGGCGATCTGGTGGAGGCTGCGGCGGGCGAGGGCGGGGGCCGGTTCCTGCTGGCCGCCGCGCGGCCACTGCACGAGCCCATCGCCCGCTACGGGCCGTTCGTGATGAACACCAAGTCTGAGATCGAGCAGACCCTGAAGGAGCTCCGCGACGGCAGCTTCATCCGTGCCGAGCCGAAGGACGGCTGAGGGCCCGTCAGTCGACCATCAATACCGCGCTCGCCTCCACGTCCGAAGACTTGATGTCGGCGAGCGCGCGGTTGGCGTCGGCGAGCGCATAGCGGGTGATCCGCGGCTGGATACGAGCCGCGGCCGCCTCGGCCAGGAGGGCTTCGCCGTCGGCGCGGGTGTTGGCGGTGACGCTCTGGAGCGTCTTCTCCCAGAAGAGGTGCGGCCCGTAAGCCATCGCGGGCAGGTCGGTCATGTGAATGCCCGCGAGGGCGACGGTGCCGCCCTTGTCGAGATCGCGCAGGGCGACCGGCACGAGGCTTCCGACCGGTGCGAAGATCACGGCGCCGTCGAGCTTGTCGGGGAGAGGATCGCCCGGGGCGCCCGCCCAGGCCGCCCCGAGGTCCAGGGCGAGCCGCTGCCGTGCGGGCTCGCGCGTCGCGACGTAGACCGCGCAGCCCCAGTGCCGTGCGACCTGGAGCGCGAGGTGGGCCGAGGAGCCGAATCCGTAGAGGCCGAGCCGCCCCCCGCGTCCCACGCCGCTCCGGCGAAGCGCTCGGTATCCGATGATGCCCGCGCAGAGGAGCGGCGTGGCCTCGGCATCCGCGAGCGCGGGCGGGATCGCATACGCGAAGGCCTCGGGGACGCACGCGTACTCGGCGTAGCCCCCGTCGTGGGTCCAGCCCGTGTAGGTCGAGGCGCCACAGAGGTTCTCGCGCCCGGAAGCGCAGAAGCGGCAGCGGCCGCACGTCGACCGGAGCCACGCGATGCCGATGCGGTCGCCCGGGCGAAAGCGCGAGGCGCCGGCGCCCAGCGCGTCCACGCGTCCCACGACCTGGTGTCCGGGGATCAGAGGCAGGTGCGGCGCGGGCAGGTCGCCTTCGACCACGTGAATGTCGGTACGGCAGGCGCCGCAGGCCGCCACGCGCACCCGGACTTCGCCCGGGCCGGGCTCGGGCATGGGCCGGTCGGCGGCCGTGAGCGGCCGCGTCTCGACGGCGGCCTGCGCAGCGAGCAGCATGGCGCGCATGCGGAGGATTGTCCCACGGACTCAGGCCTTGCGAGCCTCCGGGCACCGGGGGTAGGCTTGGGGCGGCCCGCATGCGCAGCGCCGATCAAACGCGGAGGCGTCGATCAAAAGGAGACGGGGCATGGGTGCACTCGGCGGCAAGGTCGCCATCATCGGGACCGGGACCATCAAGTTCGGCGAGAACTTCCATCAGAGCCTCACCGACATGATCTTCGAGGCGGCCAACCTCGCCATGGCGGACGCGAGGATCGAGTCGAAGCAGCTCCAGGCCGCCTGGCTCGGCTGCTACGAGCCGTTCCTCTACGGCTTCGAGGGCAACTCCGGCACGTTCGTCTCCGACCCGCTCAATCTCTTCCCCATCCCGGTCACGCGCGTGGCCGCCTACTGCGCCACCGGCATCGAGGCGGTACGCAACGCGGCGCTCGCTGTCGCGTCCGGCGAGTACGATCTGGTGCTCGCCATCGGCGCGGAGAAGATGCGCGAGGTGCCGTCGCGCGGCTCGCTGGTGGCCCAGGCGGTCAATCGCGGGCATCCCGTGCTGGCCAAGGGCCGCACCGCGCCGGGCATGTTCGCGCTCCTCGCCACGCGCTACTTCAAGGAGTACGGAGCGGGAGAAGAGGCGCTGGGGGCGGTGGCCACGAAGAACCACTATCACGGCTCGCTCAACCCGAAGGCGCACTTCCAGAAGGAGATCACCGCGGAGATGCACGCGAAGGCGCCCAAGGTGGCCGAACCGCTCGGGCTCTTCGACTGCTGCCCCACCACCGACGGGGCGGCCGCGGCGATCCTGACGCGGGCCGAGCTGGCGCCGAAGTTCACCGACAAGTACTCGATCATCCGCGGCATCGCCTATGCGGTGACCGCCGGGTACTGGAACACGCAGTTCGATCCGTCGTGGAACTTCACGTCCTTCCGCGCGACGCGGGAGGCGGCGAAGGCGGCCTACGCCATGGCGGGCATCAGCAATCCCGCCAAGGAGATCAAGGTGGCGGAGTGCCACGACTGCTTCACCATCACGGAGATTGTCAACTACGAGGATCTGGGCTTCTTCGAGCCGGGGACGGGCTGGCGCGCCGTGCAGGCGGGCGAGACGCGTCTCGGCGGCTCGCTGCCCGTCAACACGTCGGGCGGGCTCAAGTCGTGCGGGCATCCGATCGGCTCCTCGGGCATCCGGATGATCAACAACGTGCACGATCAGCTCCTCGGGCGCGCCGGCAAGATGCAGGTACCTGGCGCCACCATGGGGCTCGCGCACAACCTCGGCGGGCCCGGCTCGGTGTCGGCCGTGGCCGTCCTGTCCCAGCCCTGAGCCCTTCCGTCGGTCGATCGCGGTCGGGGCGGCGTCGGCCTGGCCCCGTCCATCGCGGCGTGCCGGAGGTCATATGGCAGAGCTGACCCGGCGCTACATCGTCATGCAGATGGCAGCCGAGGGGCCCTTCGACATCCGCGACGTCGACGCGCCCTTCGTGCTCAAGCCCTGGAAGGACCCCGCTGCCCTGCGGGCCCTCGAGGCCTACCGGGACCACTGCTACGAGGAGCTGGCCCGCGAGCTCGACCAGTGGATCGCCGCCATCGCAGCAGGACCGAAGCTGCGCGGCGACGTGGGGGGACGCAACGAGCAGGCGGCGGCGATCCGGCCACGGCCGGCTGCGAAGCGGCTGCCTAAACGGAAGACAAAGGCGAGGGTCGGTAAACGGCAGAAAAAGAAGGCCAAGCGACGCTCGTGATTGATCCTTCCGCTCGGATAGCAGACTGGGTGCTGTCCGCGAGCCGCACGGTGGTGTTCACCGGCGCCGGCATGAGCACCGAGTCCGGCATCCCCGACTTCCGGAGCCCCGGCGGCGTCTGGGACCGGTTCGATCCGAGCGAGTTCACCTTTCAGAACTTCATCGGCTCCGAGGGGGGGCGGCGCCGCTATTGGCAGCTGGGCCGCGTCACCTATCCCGTCATCAGAGACGCCGAGCCCAACCCCGGGCATCACGCTCTCGTTGCCCTGTGGCGGCACGGGCGACTCGACTGCGTGATCACGCAGAACATCGACGACCTCCACCAGCGCGCCGGGCTGCCGGCGGAGCGCGTGATCGAGCTGCACGGCAACGCCACGCGGGCCCGCTGTCTGAGCTGTGAGCGGCCCTATGACCGCGCCCTGATCCAGCAGTGGCTCGACTCGGGCGTGGAAGTGCCGGGCTGCGCGCCGCCGTGCGGCGGCATCATCAAGCCCCGCACGGTCATGTTCGGCGAGGCCATGCCCCCCGGGGAGACGGCGGAGGCGGCGCGGCGCGCGCGCGCCGCGGATCTGTTCATCGTCGTGGGCTCGTCGCTCGTCGTGCATCCGGCTGCCCAGATGCCCGTGCACGCCAAGGGCGCGGGCGCGCGGCTCGTCATCGTCAACCGCACGCCGACGCCGCTGGACGACGAAGCCGATCTCCTCGTCGCCGACAGCGCCGGCCCCGTGCTTTCCCGGGTGGCCGCCCTCGTGGTCGGCGGCCAGACCGTCACGTAGAGTCGGGAGCCCCGCATGCCCATCGTCGTGAGCGAAGCCGTTCAGCGTCTTGTCAGGCAGCGGTCGGCCAGGGAAGTGGGGCCACCCTTTTCCGAGAGGTCTCCGGATCTCACGCTCGAGCAGAGCTACGAGATCCAGCGTTCGCTCGAAGGAGCCCTCTGCGCGGGCGGCGACCGCGTGGTGGGCTGGAAGGCGGGCTTCACCAACGCCGCGCTCCAGGAGAGCTACGGTGTGCCCGAGCCGGCCCTGGGCTTCCTGCTGGGCTCGAGCGTGTTCGCGAGCGGCGACGCGGTGCCCGTGTCGCGCTTCGTCAGCGTGGGGCTCGAGGTGGAGATGGGCCTCGTCATGCGCAGCGGGCTGTCCGGTCCCGGCGTGACGGCTTCCTCCGCGCTGCTTGCCGTCGCCGGCGCCATGCCCTGCTTCGAGCTCGTCGATTTCCGGCTGTCGGGAAAGCCGCGCGCGACGGACATCGTGGCCGACAACGTCTACGCCAGTGCCGTCGTGGTGGGCGGCCCCGTGACGCCGGTGGACGGGCTCGACCTCTCGCTCGAGGGCGTGGTGTACGAGGAGAACGGCCGGCGGATGGCCACGGCGACGGCGGCGGAGGTCATGGGCAACCCGCTCAATTCCCTCGCGTGGCTCGCGAATGCCCTGGGCCGCATGGGCGGCGCGCTTCGCGCCGGCGATATCGTGCTGACCGGTTCGATCTGCAAGGTCTTCCGCCCCAAGGCCGGCGACGCGGTGCGGGCCGCCTTCACGCGCATTGGCTCCGTTTCGTGCCGCTTCGTCTAGGCGACGCCGCGCCGGGGCCCGAGCTCCGGGCGCGGTAGCGTGGACCTTCCGGAGCTGAGGCGCCGGCTCGATGCGGCGCTCGCCAGGCGGCCCCGCCACGAAGCGAGCCGGAGCGATCTGATCTCGGCGGCCGTGCTCTTGCCGGTGACGCCCGGACCCGATGGCGCGGGCGGCCCGCACATTCTCTTCAGCAAGAAATCGGCCGAGGTGCCGCATCATAAGGGCCAGTTCGCGTTCCCCGGAGGCATCGTCGAGCAGCGCGACGGCTCCCGGGTGGAGACGGCGCTGCGCGAGGCGTGGGAGGAGATCAAATTACCGGCCGACGCGGTGGAGGTCCTGGGCCTGCTCGACGACACGGAGACGCGGGCGACGCCGTTCGTGATCACGCCGGTAGTCGGCATCGTGACGCGCCCCGTGGCCTACCAGCCCGATGGCCGGGAGATCGAGCGGGTGCTCGAAGTGCCGCTCGAGACGCTGCGCGACCCCGCCATCTTCCGCACCGAGCTCTGGGAGCGCGGAGGCCAGCCGCACCCGGTGCACTTCTTCGATGTCTCGGTCGAGGACGTCATCTGGGGCGCGACGGCACGCATCCTCAAGCAGTTCCTGGACATCCTGGATGGCCGCGAGGATGCCGCGTGAGCGCGACCTACGAGACGCTCCTCGTGAACGTCGCGGAGGGCGTGGCCACCCTGACCTTGAACCGGCCCGAGGTGCGCAACGCGCTCAGCGCGGCCCTCATCCAGGAGCTCGAGGCCGCCTTGACGGCGCTGGAGGCAGACTCCGCCGCTCGCGTCATCGTGCTGGAAGGAGCGGGGGACAAGGCCTTCTGCGCCGGCGCCGACCTCAAGGGCGTGGGCGATCGCGGCACCACGCTCGCG
>Ga0335071_10002999_pt1 | contig 17956 bp, 19 predicted proteins | sample Lox_Sample_15_FD_206724 | JGI IMG/M metagenome (GOLD analysis project Ga0335071, IMG submission 206724) | Soil microbial communities from Loxahatchee National Wildlife Refuge, Florida, United States - Lox_Sample_1.5 | ecosystem: Environmental > Terrestrial > Soil > Wetlands | place: USA... | reverse complement strand
CACTGAGGACGAGCGGGCTGGCCCGCGAGGACGAAGTGGAACCGACGGCTTGAGGCACTGAGGACGAGCGGGCTTGGCCCGCGAGGACGAAGTGGAACCGACGGCTTGAGGCACTGATCCTCTGGCGAGCAGACGCAAAGGCACCCTTTTGCGCCCCGTAATGCGGGCCTTTGCGTCTGCTCGCGGCTGAAGCGGCTGAAGTAGCATAGGCCCCGCCCAGCCATCCTGGGCGGGGCCTATTGCGGTGCATGACAATACGACTCGGGAGGCGAAAACAGTGAGCGACGCAGCGATCCAGCGAGTGGGAGTTGTCGGGGCCGGGCAGATGGGCTCCGGCATCGCCGAGGTCGCCGTCCGAGCCGGTGTCGACGTGACCGTGTTCGAGACCACCGAGCCGCTGATCACGGCGGGGCGCAACCGCATCGTGAAGTCGCTTGAGCGCGGCGTCAGCGCCGGCAAGGTGACCGAGCGGGAGCGCGACCGCGCGCTGAGCAAGCTCACGTTCACCACCGACCTCAAGGACCTGGCCGACCGCCAGCTGGTGATCGAGGCCATCATCGAGGACGAGGCCGTCAAGGCGCAGGTGTTCGCCGACCTGGACCGGGTGATCACCGATCCCGACGCCGTGCTGGCGTCCAACACCTCCAGCATCCCGATCATGAAGATCGCCGCGGCCACGAAGAATCCCCAACGCGTGCTCGGCCTGCACTTCTTCAACCCCGTCCCGGTGCTGCCGCTGGTCGAGCTGGTCAGCACGCTGGTCACCGACCCAGCCGCCGCCGCGCGCACCGAGCAGTTCGCCGGCGCGGTGCTGGGCAAGCAGGTGGTGCGCTGCTCCGACCGGTCCGGCTTCGTGGTGAACGCGCTGCTCGTGCCCTACCTGCTGTCGGCGATCCGGATGGTGGAGACCGGCTTCGCCAGCGTCGATGACGTCGACAAGGCGGTGGTCGCGGGGCTGTCGCACCCGATGGGCCCGCTGCGGCTGTCCGACCTCGTCGGCCTGGACACCCTCAAGCTCATCGCGGATAAAATGTTCGAGGAATTCAAAGAACCGCAATACGGCCCGCCGCCGTTGCTGCTGCGCATGGTCGAGGCGGGCCGGCTGGGCAAGAAGTCGGGCCGGGGCTTCTACACCTACTAAAATCCCGGGTCCGGGTAGCAGGAATTGGGCAAATCCGATATTATCCTCGCGTTCAACAATCGAGAGGTATCGGGAATCCATGACTGCGCTGAAGCCGTATTACGAAGAATCGCAATCGATCTATGACGTTTCGGACGAATTCTTCGCGCTATTCCTCGATCCGACGATGGGTTACACCTGCGCCTACTTCGAGCGTGACGATATGACGCTCGAGGAGGCGCAGAACGCCAAGTTCGACCTGGCCCTGGGCAAGCTGAACCTCGAGCCCGGGATGACGTTGCTCGACATCGGTTGCGGTTGGGGCGGGGCGCTGCAACGAGCGGTCGAGAAGTTCGACGTCAACGTCATCGGAATCACTCTGAGCCGCAACCAGTTCGAGTACAGCAAGGCGAGGCTGGCGAAGGTCCCGACCGAGCGCAGCGTCGAGGTCCGGCTGCAGGGCTGGGAGGAATTCGAGGACCACGTCGACCGCATCGTCACCATCGGCGCCTTTGAAGCGTTCAAAGCGGAGCGTTGGCCCGCGTTTTTCGAACGGGCCTACGAGATCCTTCCCGACGACGGCCGGATGTTGCTGCACACGATTGTCGCGCATTCCCAGAAACAGCTGCACGAGCTCGGCGTCTCGCTGACCATGAGCGACGTACGATTCACGCGATTCATCTACACCCAGATCTTTCCGGGCGGGCAGTTGCCGGCGCAGGAAGACATACTGAAATTAGCACCGGCGGCCGGATTCACCGTCGAAAGGGTGCAATTGCTGCGGGAGCACTACGCGCGCACGCTCAATATGTGGGCGGCGAATTTAGAGGCCAACCGGGAAAAGGCGATCGCCATCCAGTCCGAAGAGGTCTATGACCGCTATATGCACTATCTGACCGGGTGCGAAAACTTCTTCCTGAAAGGCATCAGCAACGTCGGGCAGTTCACCCTGACCAAGTAGCGTCCGCCCCGACGCGCCGGAGCGCCCTTCGGCGCCCGGTCACTTCTCGCAGGTGAACTGGTTGACGTCGGTGTAGCCCTCTCGGAACAGCTTGGCGCAGCCGGTGAGGTACTTCATGTAGCGGTCGTAGACCTCTTCGGACTGGATGGCGATGGCCTTGTCCTTATTGGCCTCGAGGGCCGCGGCCCACGTGTCCAGCGTCCGTGCGTAGTGCAGCTGCAACGACTGAATCCGGGTCACCTTGAAGCCGGCCGCGTCGGCGTGCTCCTCCACCGACGGGATCGTCGGCAGCCAGCCCCCCGGGAAGATCTCGGCCAGGATGAACTGGGTGAAGTGCACGATTTCGTGGGTCAGCGGTTTGCCCTGCGCCCTGGCGTGTTTGAAGGTGGGACGCGAGATGGTGTGCAGCAGCATGATGCCTTCGGACGGCAGCACTTCGTAGGCCATCTTGAAGAAGCGGCCCCAGCGTTGCCGCCCGAAATGCTCGAACGCGCCGATGGAGACGATGCGGTCGACCGGCTCGTGGAACTTCTCCCAGCCCTCCAGCAGCACCTGCCGCGTGCGGGAAGTGTCCATCTCGTCGAACGTCCTCTGCACGTGGGCGGCCTGGTTCTCCGACAACGTCAGGCCCACGACGTTGACGTCGTACTTCTCGATGGCGCGCCTCATGGTGGCACCCCAGCCGCAGCCGATGTCCAGCAACGTCATGCCCGGCTCCAGCTTGAGCTTGCCCAGCGACAGATCGATCTTGGCGATCTGGGCCTGCTCGAGCGTCATGCCGTCGCGCTCGAAGTAGGCGCAGCTGTAGGTCTGGGTGGGGTCCAGGAAAAGCCGGAAGAAGTCGTCCGAGAGATCGTAGTGTGCTTGCACGTTTCCGAAATGCGGCGTGAGCTGCACAGACATGAGAAGTTAGGCCTTTCTGTATCTCGAGGTTCCGGGCTTCCTGGCGCCTTGCGCCCCGGTTCACCCCCGATGCATCCCCTGCATGCTAGCTGTTAAGGCTGTCTAAGTCGCCTTTCGAAGCCTTTGAAAGCTTGGCTCTACGTCACACACCGGTCACAAGGCGCGCAGCGCGGCGCCCACCGCGAGGCCCACCACCAGCAGCGCCCCGGCCTGGCGCACGTGCACCCAGGCCAGCGCCGCGTACCACAGCGGCCACACGGGAAACTCCGGTGGCGGCTCGTCGGGCCTCGGTCGGCGGAAATAAGGCCATACCTTGGCCAACCGGGGCAAGGCCAGCCCGACGACCAGCGCGGGCCACGGCATCGCCCCCGCCGCGACGGCCACCGCCACCAGGGCATAGAAGCCGACCGCCATGCCGAGCGTCACCGCCCGTGCCCGCGCCTCACCGAGCAGTACGGGCAGCGTGCGGATGCCGAGCGGCGCGTCGTACGGGATCTTGTCGATGTGCTTGCCCATCAGCACCGTCGTGCACAACAGGCCGTAGGGCAGCGATGCCAGCACCACGTCCCAACCAACCCGGCCCACCGCGGAGTAGTAGGTGCCACACACCATCAGCGGGCCCCACACGACGAAGACGTCGGGTTCGCCGAGCCCGCGCTTCTTCAGCCGCAGCGGTGGCGCGGTGTAGGCGACGCTCAGGGCGAAGCCGGCGAGTGCGAAGCCGGCCACCGGCCAGCCGCGCGCCCACGTCAGCGTGACGAGGATCGCCAGGTCTGCGACGTTCACGAGCAGGATCGCGAGCCCCAGCGTGCGGCGGCTGACGAGCCCGGACAGCACCGGGTGGGGAGCGTAGAGCGCGCGCGGGTAGTTGGCGCTGTCGGTGCCGACCCGGGTGTCGTAGAGGTCGTTCATCAGGTTGTTGGCGGTGTGCGCGAGCGTGATGCCGACCACGGCCAGCACCAGCCAGCGCCAGTCCAGCCCGGGTTCGCCGATCGCCAGCAGCGCCGCCACCAGGCCGGATACCAGCGTCATCGGCAGCACCGCCGCGCGGGTGACCACCAACCACCGCGTGACGGTGTCCACCGGCCCGTCCGGGGGCGGGTTGGTGGTGCGAAGCGCGTAGGCCCACGACCTGAGCCGTGAGCCCACGCTCACGTCAGGCATCCGGGCGCCACCTCATGGCTCTCGGGGTGGCAGGATTGGGGAGGGATGCGGCTGTCCGCGGAACTTCTCCAGCGAGCCGCCCGCCTCGACGATTCCGCAGATCGCGCTCCAGCTCAGCATGGTCAGGTAGTCGATCAGCTCGTCGGCGCTCATCCGCGGGTCGGAAATCCAGGAGTGGGTGGCCAGCTGCACGCCGCCGACCATGATGTAGGACCACGTTTCCACGCCGCCGGTGTCCATCCCGGCCTCCTGCATGCGCCGGCGCAGCATCATCGCCAGCATGCGGGCGATGATTCGCTCGGAGTCGGCGATCACCTTGCTCTTGGTCGGCGAGCTGTTGGCCATCACGAACCGATACGGCTCGGGTTCCTCCGCCACGGTTTCGACGTACACCCGGATGATCTCGCGGGTCAGGTCGAAGCCGTCCAGGTTGGATGTCAGCGCGCCCGCCATGTTGGGGATCAGCGTCGACTGCGCAAAGCGCATCAGCACCGCGGTGGTCAGGTCGTTCTTGTCGACGAAGTAGCGGTACAGCACGGTCTTGGAGACCCCGATCTCGGCGGCGATCTCGTCCATGCTCAGGAAGCGGCCGTGCCGGCGAATTGCCACGATGGTGCCGTCGACCAGCTCATTCCGGCGCTCCACCTTGTGTTGGTGCCAGCGCCGCTTGCGACCATCCGTCTTAACAGTCACCGCCGGATTCGCTTTTCCACTCTCGCCGCTTCCCACTCATCAGACGCCCCCGATACTACGGCTTGCGGGGCCCGTTTCGGCGGATGGGCTGCGCATCTGCGGGGGCCGCACGCAGGGCGGTAACACTAACCGCTCGCGACGATAGATGATGGTGTGGTGGTACACAGAGCCTCGGACAGAGCCGAAGCGCCGAACCGGTCCGCCCCCGCGGCGGCGGACCCGGATGTGATCGCGCCGTCGGCCGGCAGGGCTCGACCATCCCTGGCCGAATCCTTCGCCGGGGCGGATCCGGAGGCCGACGCGGAGCGACGGGTGGCGCTGCGCAGGATGAAGTTGGTGGCGCTGGGCTTCCTGGTCGGCGCCACTGGCCTGTTCCTTGCCTGTCGGTGGGCCCAGGCCCACGGCCACACGGCGGCCTGGATCGGCTACGTCGGCGCCGCCGCGGAGGCCGGCATGGTGGGTGCGCTGGCCGACTGGTTCGCGGTTACCGCGCTGTTCAAGCACCCGCTGGGCATACCGATCCCGCACACCGCCATCATCAAGCGCAAGAAGGACCAGCTGGGCGAGGGCCTGGGGACGTTCGTGCGGGAGAATTTCCTGTCGCCGCCGGTGGTCGAGACGAAGCTGCGCGACGCGCAGGTGTCCAGCCGGCTCGGCAAGTGGCTCGCGGATGCCACACACGCCGCGCGGGTGGCGAGCGAGACGGCGACGGTGCTGCGGGTGCTGGTGGAGTTGCTGCGCGACGAGGATGTCCAGCAGGTGATCGACCGGATGATCGTGCGCCGCATCGCCGAACCGCAATGGGGTCCGCCGGTCGGCCGCGTGCTGTCGACGCTGCTGGCAGAGAACCGCCAGGAGGCCCTGATCCAGCTGCTGGCCGACCGGGCGTTCCAGTGGTCGCTGAACGCCGGAGAGGTCATCCAGCGGGTGGTCGAGCGTGACTCGCCCAGCTGGTCACCCCGGTTCATCGACCATCTCGTCGGTGACCGTATCCACCGCGAGTTGATGGACTTCACCGACAAGGTGCGCCGCAACCCCGACCACGAATTGCGCCGTTCGGCGACGCGGTTCCTGTTCGAGTTCGCCGACGACCTGCAGAACGACCCGGAGACCATCGCGCGCGCCGAGGCGGTCAAGGAGCAGCTGATGGCGCGGGACGAGATCGCGGACGCCGCGGCGACCGCGTGGCGGACGCTGAAACGGCTGGTACTCGAGGGCGTCGACGACCCGTCCAGCACGCTGCGCACGCGCATCGCCAACACCGTCGTCCGGATCGGGGAGTCGCTGCGCGACGACGCCGACCTGCGCGACAAGGTCGACAACTGGATCGTGCGGGCGGCCCAGCACCTGGTCTCCCAGTACGGGTTGGAAATCACCGCGATCATCACCGACACGATCGAGCGCTGGGATGCCGAGGAGGCCAGCCGGCGGATCGAACTGTACGTGGGGCGTGACCTGCAATTCATCCGGATCAACGGCACCGTCGTGGGGTCCCTGGCCGGGCTGATCATCTACGCCGTCGCGCAGCTACTTTTCTAGGGGTGCTAACAAGCGCTTGCAACAGCAAGCACTTGACCGTACCCTAGGGCCCGTAAGGATGGCCCACCCGACCCCAGGAGTACGCGATGCCGCCGGAGGAGAAGTTCTCCGCCAAGGTGTCCACGGCGGCTTCTGAGGTGGCCTCCGACATCGGCAGCTTCATCCGGGACCTGCGTGAGAACGCGCAGGTCTCGGTGCGCCAACTCGCCGAACGGTCCGGTGTCAGCAATCCTTACCTGAGCCAAGTGGAGCGCGGATTGCGCAAGCCGTCCGCCGACGTCCTGAGCCAGATCGCGAAGGCGCTGCGGGTTTCGGCCGAGGTGCTCTACGTGCGGGCCGGGATGCTCGAGCCCAGCGACAAGAGTCAGGTGCGCGACGCCATCATCACCGACACCTCGATCACGGAGCGTCAGAAGCAGATCCTGCTGGAGATCTACGCGTCGTTCACCCAGCAGAACGAACCAATGTTGGAGGAGTGTCCTAGCGAATCCGACAGCAACGAGTGACTGCCCGTGCGGTCGGCCGCCAGAGGCCGGCAGAGGGCTTTCGCATCGCGCCGAAGGTTGGGTGGCGCCCAGCCGCGATGCGAACTCGACCAGCCGACCCGATCGATCAGGAGGTTTCCCGGCAAGTTGAGTGCATGTCAATCCGCGGGTCTTGACTACTCCCCGAGAGAAGCGACACTTGCCCCTTTTTTTCCCAGTTCCGAAGTAGTAAGGCCGATAAAAGACAAACCATGAAAGCATGAAAGGAAGCACTATGGCTGAAAACCCGAACGTCGATGACCTGCGGGCCCCGTTGCTGGCGGCGCTGGGCGCCGCCGACCTGGCTCTGGCCACCGTCAACGACCTGATCGCCGGCCTGCGTGAGCGTGCCGAGGAGAGGCGCACCGAGACCCGCAGCCGGGTCGAGGAGCGCCGCGCGCGCCTGTCCAAGCTGCAGGAGGACCTGCCCGAGCAGTTCACCGAGCTGCGCGAGAGGTTCACCTCCGAGGAGCTGCGCAAGGCTGCCGAGGGCTACCTGGAGGCGGCGACCAGCCGGTACAACGAGCTCGTCGAGCGGGGCGAGGCCGCCCTGGAGCGGCTGCGCAGCCAGCGGCCCTTCGAGGACGCGTCGGCGCGCGCCGAGGGCTATGTGGACCAGGCCGTCGAGCTGACCCAGGAGGCGCTCGGCACCGTCGCGTCGCAGACCCGCGCGGTCGGTGAGCGGGCGGCCAAGCTGGTCGGCATCGAGCTGCCCAAGAAGGCCGAGGCGCCCAAGAAGGCTGCCGCCAAGAAGGCGCCCGCGAAGAAGGCTGCGGCCAAGAAGGCCCCGGCCAAGAAGGCGTCTGCCAAGAAGGTCACCCAGAAGTAGTCCGGCGCCGAGTCGGACTCGTTGACAAGACGCTCGGCTCCGAGTTGCCCTCCGGGGCGACTCGGAGTCGACGTTTTGGACGGTGCCCGCATACGCTTAAGGCGTGTTGAACACCATAGGTATGGTCATGTGGGTATTGCAGATCGCCGTCGCGCTGACGGCGGTGTACGCGTTGGTCCACGCGGCGCTGCAACGGTCGGACGCTTATACGGCCGTTGACAAGCTGACAAAGCCGGTGTGGTTGGTGATCCTCGGCTTGGCCGTCCTGCTGACATCGCTGCTGAGTTTCGTTTTCGGCGTGCTCGGCATAGCGATCGCCGCCTGCGCGGCCGGGGTGTATCTGGTGGACGTGCGGCCCAAACTGCTTGAGATTCAGGGTAAGTCGCGCTAAAGGGATGAAATCCCTGCTGGCCGCGCCGGCGGCGGTGGCCGCGACGTTCGGGGCCCTGCTGGCGTGGCCGCCGGCGGCGCCCTCCGCGCGGGCCGATTCACCCGCCCCGTCACCCCCCTTCATCGACCACACCCAGTGGGCGGACTGGCGGGGCCTGCCCAGCCTGCGGGTCTTTCCGACACCGTCGGGGCGGATGGCCGCCAGGCGGCCCTTCGTGGCGACCGACGCGGACGAGGCCTGGGCCGAGGTGCTGGCGCTGTCGCCGGACGCCGACACCGCCGGCATGCGCGCGCAGTTCGTCTGTCACTGGCGGTTCGCCGAGCTGGCGCAGCCGGGCAAGACCAGCTGGAACCTGGAGCCCTGGCGCCCAGTGGTCGACGACGCCGAAATGATCGCCACCGGCTGTAACCCCGGCGGTCCGGAAGAAGCGTTCTAGTGGCGGGCCAACCCACGCGGGCCCGGCTGGCCGCCCTGATCGACCACACCCTGCTCAAACCCGAGGCCACCCGCGCCGATGTCGCCGCCCTGGTCGGCGAGGCCGCCGAGCTGGGCGTGTACGCGGTATGCGTCTCGCCGTCGATGGTGGCGGCGGCCTTGGAGGCCGGCGCCACCATGCCGGTGGCGGCGGTGGCGGGTTTCCCGTCGGGCAAGCACGTGTCGGAGGTCAAGGCGCACGAGGCCGCGCGCGCCGTGGCGTGCGGTGCCAGCGAGATCGACATGGTCATCGACGTCGGCGCCGCGCTGGCCGGCGAGCTCGTCGCCGTGCGATCCGACATCGAGGCGGTGCGGGCCGCGGCGCCCCGGGCCGTGCTCAAAGTGATCGTCGAGTCGGCGGTGCTGCTGAGCCGGGCGGACGGGCGCAGGCTGGCGGACGTGTGTCACGCCGCCGAGGACGCCGGTGCCGACTTCGTCAAGACCTCGACCGGGTTTCATCCCGCGGGCGGGGCGTCGGTGGAGGCCGTCGCGCTGATGGCCGACGCCGTCGGCGGGCGGCTGGGGGTCAAGGCCAGCGGCGGCATCCGCACCGCCGCGGACGCGCTGGCGATGGTGGACGCTGGAGCGACCCGGCTCGGTCTGTCGGGCACCCGTGCGGTGCTCGACGGGCTCAGTTAACCCTCAGAGGTTCGCGATAACCCTCAGAGGTTGGCGAAGCAGGGGTCGGTGGTGTTGTCGTTGGGAATGCTGGCGTTCTGCGTCGAAAAGTGGGTTGTCACACCGGTATCGGTGACCTTCACGCTGTCGGCGTGGATGCCCAGCGGGTAGTTCTTGGTGAATTGCGCGGTGAAGTCGTCCAGCGTCGACTGCACCGATTCCTTTGGCATGGTGAAGCCCAGCGCGTTGAAGCTGACGATCTGCAGTTGCAGCCCGGTGCCGGACACCACCGGCTTGGCCGTGATGTTGTCGAGCATGCCCTTCAACTCGATGGTGCCGTCGGCCGGGTGAGTGGTGACGCTGTTGGTGACGAACGGACCCAGGACCGGAATCGCGTTCTGCACCGACTGCTTGATGCCGTCACTGGTCCAGGTGATGGTGGCGTCGAGCGAGCCGATGGTGCCTTTCGAGTTGGCGCTCGACTGAAGCCGGACGTCCCGGATGTTGAGGTTGAGCTTCATGCCCTTGGCGTCGCGGATGTTGTTGCCGGCGGTCTGCACCGAGATGTTGGTGTAATGCTTCGTCATCTGCTGCCACAGCATCAGCGGTGTCACGCCGAAGGAGGCGGTGGCCTGGTCCTTGACCTCGCACGCCACCGCCTGGGCGACCTTGGTGTCCGCCACGTGACGGATGTAGAGCTCGGCCCCGATCAGCCCCGCGATGATGAGCGCGAACACGATGATGCAGATCAAAAGGATGGACAGCGGGTCGCGAAGGAAGCGTCGTTTTCTTTTCACCGGTGGCGGCTCTTGGTCGGGAGTGGCCAGCTTTTCCGTCGGGCCCGCGGGCGGGATGGGCGGAGGGGCGTAGCCGGGTCGCTGCGGGTTGGGATTCGCGACACCCAACTTCTCGGTCTGGCCGGGAGCGGCCGGCGGCGGCGCCTGGGCCGGACCGCCGGTGCTGATGCGCTCGGTGGGCCGCTCAGTGGGGGGCTGGCCGAAGGGGCCTTGCTTGCCGGGACGGGCCCACGTCGACGGGCCCTCGTTAGGTGGTCCCTGCGGGCCCTGTGGATTCGTCACCCAACCGATTCTGCCCTATCCAGCTGAGCAAAGTCGGAGCGGTTGCGCAGCACCGCGATGCTCTCGCGGGCCGCGGCCACCCGGTCGACGTCGATGTCGGCGACCACCAGCTGCGGGTTGTCGCCCGCCGAGGCGACCACCTCGCCCAGCGGCGAGGCCACCAGGCTGCCGCCCACCCCCGTCGGCGCGCCCGAGCCGGACCCCGACCTGGTCAGGGCGTCCCCGGGGTCGGCCTGACCGACGGCGGCGACGTAGCTCATCGAATCCAGCGCCCGCGCCCGCGCCAGCAGCGTCCACTGCTCGAGCTTGCCGGGCCCGGAGCCCCAGGACGCGCAGACGACGATCAGCTGGGCGCCGCGCCGGGCCAATTCGGTGTAGAGCGCCGGAAAGCGGATGTCGTAGCAAACGCTCAACCCCACCCGTACCCCGTCGACATCGACCACCACCGGCTGGTGGCCGGGCGCGACGGTGCGCGACTCGGTGAACCCGAACGCGTCGTAGAGGTGGATCTTGTCGTAGTGGGTGTCGGGCCGGTTGGGGTGGCCCGGCCCGGCCACGATCAGCGTGTTGGTCACCCGCCCGTCGCCGGCGGGGGTGAACATGCCGGCGATCACGGTGATCCCGGACTCGGTCGCGATCCGGCGCACGCCGTCCGCCCAGGGCCCGTCGACCGGCTCGGCGACCGGCGCCAGCGGGACGCCGAACCGGCACATGGTTGCCTCCGGGAATATCACCAGCGTGGCACCCTCGCCGGCGGCCCCGCGCGTGTACTCGCGGACCAGCTGCAGGTTCGCCGCGGGATCGCTGCCACTGAGGATCTGCGCCAGCGCGATTCGCATGGGCGCCAGCTTAGGCCGGCGGTCTAGGCGTTGTTGGCGATCCATTCCGCGGTCAGGCGCTGTTCGCGGCTGACGAGTTCGGCGAGCTGGGCGCCGATGAGCCGCTCCACCTTGCCGCCGATGAGCGGGACCCGCACCTTGACGACGACCCGGTAGGTGATCCGCGCGCCGCCGGACTCGGCGAGCGGTGACAGCTCCCCGCTGCCCGAGACGTGCACCGGGGTGCCCACGATCGTGCCCGCGATGGAGGCCGTCGCGGTGCCGTCGGTGACCGGGCCCCACGACTCTTCCCGCCTGACGCGGAGGTCGCCGCGGTGCAGTTGCTTGACGAGGGCGGCCAGGTTGTGGCTGTGCACCACCTGCAGCGTGACCACGTCGACGGTCCCGTCGTTGCCCGACCCGCCGCCGACCCGCATCGACTCCAGCCTCGCCTCGTCGACGGGGATGTCGGCCAGCCTGGCCTGCCAGTACCCCTCCACCAGGAAAGCCCGGTGAATCTCCTCGACGGTCTGCTCGTAGTCGGCCGACAAGTCGAATGAACGCGGCATAGCTGGCCAGGCTACCGTTACGGGCCATGAAAAAGAGCGGTGTCAGTTCGCTCTTCGCCGGTGCGCATGTCGCCGAGGCGGTGCCACTGGCGCCGTTGGCCACGCTGCGGGTCGGGCCGGTCGCGCGACGCCTGATCACCTGCACCAGCACCGAGCAGGTGGTCGCCGTGCTGCGGCAGCTGGACTCGGAAGCCGAGGCGGCCGGCGGCGGGCCGGTGCTGGTGTTTGCCGGCGGCTCCAACCTGGTCATCGCCGACACGCTGTCCGATCTGACCGCGGTGCGCCTGGCCAACGACGGCATCACCGTCGACGGCAACGTGGTCCGCGCGGAGGCCGGGGCCGTCTGGGACGACGTCGTGGTCACGGCCGTCGAGCACGGTTTGGGCGGGCTGGAATGCCTGTCCGGCATCCCCGGGTCGACCGGGGCCACCCCGGTGCAGAACGTCGGAGCTTACGGAGCGGAGGTGTCCGACACCATCACCCGGGTCCGGGTGCTGGATCGCGGCACCGGCGTGGTGCGCTGGGTGCCCGGCGACGAGCTGGGCTTCGGCTACCGCACCAGCGCGCTCAAGCGGGCCAACCGGTCGGGCCGTGAAATCCCCTCTGTCGTACTGGAAGTGGAGTTCGCACTGGACGCTTCGGGCCGCAGCGCGCCGTTGCGCTACGGCGAGCTGACGGCCGCGCTGAACGCGGTCAGCGGCGAACGCGCGGACCCGAAAGCCGTCCGCGAGGCGGTGCTGAGGCTGCGGTCGGCCAAGGGCATGGTGCTCGACGCCTCCGACCACGACACCTGGAGCGTGGGGTCGTTCTTCACCAACCCGGTGGTCTCCCCGGAGGTCTACCAGCGGCTGACCGATCGTGTGGACGGCCCGCTGCCGCACTACCCGGCGCCGGACGGCATCAAGCTGGCCGCGGGCTGGTTGGTGGAGCGGGCGGGCTTTCACAAGGGCTATCCCGATCCGGAACCCGGCGGCCCCCAAGCGCCGTGCCGGTTGTCGACCAAGCACGCGCTCGCCCTGACCAACCGCGGCGGCGCCACCACCGGGGACGTGATCGCGTTGGCCCGCACCGTCCGTGACGGAGTCCGCACTGTGTTTGGTATCACACTGGAACCGGAGCCTGTCCTGGTCGGTTGCAGCCTGTAGCGGCAAATTCGCAGAATCGGCACGCCGGGCCCGAATTGTCATGGCGGGGTCGGGGTCTTCGCTCACGGTATCTTTAACTGTCGTGAGCGCCTCCAGTTCCCCTCCGCCGGTCAACCGGCGCATGGCCTTGGCGGCCCTGGGGCTCGGCGTGTTCGCCCCCAGCGTATTGGCCGCCTGCGCCGGCACGGTGTCCAACAAACAGGCCGAGAAGAAGGAGCCGCCGGCGCCGCAGCTGAAGTTCCAGCCGGCCGATTCCGCGGCGGACGTGGTCCCGATCGCGCCGATCAGCGTCCAGGTCGCCGACGGCTGGTTCCAGAAGGTGGCGCTGACCAACTCGTCGGGAAAGGTGGTCGCCGGGTCGTTCAACTCCGACCGCACCGTCTACACCACCACCGAGCCGCTGGGCTACGACGCGACCTACACCTGGAGCGGCTCGGCCGTCGGCCACAACGGCAAGGCGGTCCCGGTGAGCGGCAAGTTCACCACGGTGTCGCCGACCAAGAAGATCAGCGGGGCCTTCCAGTTGGCCGACGGCCAGACCGTCGGCGTCGCCGCCCCGATCATCATCCAGTTCGACGCACCGATCAGCGACAAGGCCGCCGTCGAGAAGGCGCTCACCGTCACCACCGACCCGCCCGTCGAGGGCAGCTGGGCGTGGCTGCCCGACGAGCGGCAGGGCGCCCGGGTGCACTACCGCACCCGCGAGTACTACCCGGCCGGCACGACCGTCGACGTCAACGCGAAGCTGTACGGGCTGCCGATCGGCGAGGGTGCGTACGGCGCCGACGACATCTCGCTGCACATCCAGATCGGCCGCCGGCAGGTGGTCAAGGCCGAGGTCTCCTCGCACCGCATCCAGGTCGCCACCGACGCCGGCGTCATCATGGACTTTCCGTGCAGCTACGGCGAGGCGGACAAGGCGCGCAACGTCACCCGCAACGGCATCCACGTGGTCACCGAGAAGTACTCCGACTTCTACATGTCCAACCCGGCCGCCGGCTACAGCAACGCCCACGAGCGCTGGGCGGTGCGGATCTCCAACAACGGCGAGTTCATCCACGCCAACCCGTCGAGCGCGGGCGCGCAGGGCAACAGCAACGTCACCAACGGCTGCATCAACCTGTCGACGTCCGACGCCGAGCAGTACTACCGCACCGCGATCTACGGCGACCCGGTCGAGGTGACCGGAAGCTCGATCCAGCTGTCCTACTCCGATGGCGACATCTGGGACTGGGCCGTGGACTGGGACACCTGGGTGGCGATGTCGGCGCTGCCGCCCCCGACGGCGCATCCGCCGGCCACCCAGATTCCGGTCACCGCGCCGGTCACCCCGTCCACCGCGCCGACGCTGTCGGGCACGCCCACTTCTACTCCAGCGACGACCACGAGCCCATCGCCTAGCCCCGGCGGTTGAACCGCGTCGCGCTGGCCTGGTCGCGCGGCTTGATGACGATCAGGTCGAGGTCCACGTGGGACGGCCGCGAGGCCACGAACCCGATCACCTCGGCGACGTCGTCCGCCACCAACGGCGTGATCCCGGTGTAGACGGCGTCCGCGCGCTGCTGGTCGCCGTCGAAGCGCACCAGCGAGAACTCGGTCTCGACCGCGCCGGGCGCAATCTCGGTGAGCCGCACCGGTTTTCCCAGTAGCTCACCGCGCAGCGTGCGGTGCAGCGCGCCCTGCGCGTGCTTGGCCGCGGTGTAGCCGGCGCCGCCGTCGTAGGTCTCCATCGCCGCGACCGAGGTGACGGTGACGATGAGGCCGTCACCGGAGTCGATCAGCTTGGGTAGCAGCGCCCGGGTGACCCGCAGCGTGCCCAGCACGTTGGTCTCCCACATCCATTGCCAGTGCCCGAGGTCGGCGTCGGCGACCGATTCCAGCCCCCACGCGCCACCGGCGTTGTTGACCAACACGTCGACCCGGCTCAATTGGGTTGCCAGCGCCTGCACCGCACCGTCGTCTGTGACGTCGGCCACAATTGCGGTGCCGCCGATCTTTTCGGCCAGCGCGTTGAGCCGGTCCCCCCGGCGCGCCACCGCCACCACGTGAAAGCCCTGTGCGGCAAGGGTTTTGGCGGTCGCCTCGCCGATGCCCGAACTGGCGCCGGTAACCACCGCGACCCGTTGGTGCCCCCCTGCTGCGTTCACACCGAACAACTCTAATGAACGTGCTAAGTTCTCGGGGTGCTCCTTAGCGCCGTGTTCGACAACACTGCCGCGTGTCTGTGCGCGGCGAGTGCGTGTTGTTGCCGCGCACTTTGCCGCTCCTGACTTTCAGGTGTGGCCGAAGCCGGCCATCTCCGAACTCGCACAAAGGACACTCATGCGCACTACCCTTACCCGTAGCCACCATTCCCTCAGCCGCAAGGGCCACCCGCGGATGCACCGCCAGATCCTGCCTCCGGCGCTACACATCTCGGACTCGGCCGCGGCATCCGTCTTCCGGGCCGTCCGGCTGCGCGGCCCCGTTGGCCGCGACGTCATCGCGGCCGTCACCTCGCTGAGCATCGCCACGGTCAACCGCCAGGTCATCGCCCTGCTGGACGCGGGCCTGCTGCGGGAACGCGCCGACCTGGCCGTGTCCGGGGCCATCGGGCGCCCGCGTGTGCCGGTGGAGATCAACCATGAACCGTTCGTGACGCTCGGCATCCACATCGGGGCGCGCACCACCAGCATCGTGGCCACCGACCTGTTCGGCCGCACGCTGGACACCGTCGAGACCCCGACGCCGCTGTCACCCGCGGGGCCCGCGCTCGCGTCGCTGGCCGAAAGCGCCTCCCGGTACCTGCAACGCTGGCACCGGCGCCGGCCGCTCTGGGTCGGGGTGGCGATCGGAGGCACCGTTGACGGCGCCACCGGCCTCGTCGACCACCCCCGGCTCGGGTGGCGCCAGGCGCCCGTCGGCCCCGTGCTGGCCGACGCACTGGGGTTGCCGCTGTCGGTGGCTTCGCACGTCGACGCGATGGCCGGCGCCGAGCTGCTGCTCGGCATGCGGCGCTTCGCGCCGAGCTCGCCGACGAGTCTGTACGTGTACGCGCGCGAGACCGTGGGCTATGCGCTGGTGATCGGCGGCCGGGTGCACTGCCCGGCCAGCGGGCCGGGCACCATCGCGGCGCTGCCGGCCCACTCCGAGCTGCTCGGCGGCACCGGCCAGCTGGAGTCCACAGTCAGCGACGAAGCGGTGCTGGCCGCCGCGCGCCGGCGGAAGATCCTGCCCGGGAACCGCACCTCCGGGGCGGCGACCGCGATGGCCGACCTGCTGCGGGTGGCTCGGGCCGGCAATCCGCAGGCCAAGGACCTGCTCGCCGAGCGGGCCCGGGTGCTGGGCGAAGCGGTCGCATTGTTGCGCGACATGCTCAACCCCGACGAGCTGGTGGTCGGCGGCCAGGCTTTCACGGAATACCCGGAGGCGATGGCGCAGGTTGAGGCGGCGTTCGCCGCGCGCTCCGTCCTCGCCCCGCGTGATATCCGCGTCACCGCCTTCGGCAACCGGGTCCAGGAGGCCGGCGCCGGGACGGTGTCGCTGGGCGGGCTGTATGCGGATCCGCTGGGTGCGATGCGGCGCGCCGGGGCGCTGGAGTCCCGGCTGCGGGAGGTCACCGCCGACGAGTCGTCCGCGTAGAGCGAACGGCGCGCTTGGGCCGGGGCGCGGGCGGTGCTGTAAAGATGAAGGAGTGCGGCACGACGACGCTCCCCGGCGCAGCGACCCGCGCCGGGTCGCAGTCTTGGCGGTGCACACCTCGCCCCTGGCCCAGCCGGGGACCGGCGACGCCGGGGGCATGAACGTCTACGTGCTGCAGACCGCGTTGCACCTGGCGCGGCGGGGCATCGAGGTGGAGATCTTCACCCGGGCCACCGCGTCGGCCGATCCGCCGGTCACCCACGTGGCGCCGGGCGTGCTGGTCCGCAACGTGGTGGCGGGGCCGTTCGAGGGCCTGGACAAATACGACCTGCCAACTCAGCTGTGCGCGTTCGCGGCCGCGGTGCTGCGCGCCGAGGCGTCCCACGAACCGGGTCACTACGACATCGTGCACTCCCACTATTGGCTGTCCGGGCAGGTCGGCTGGCTGGCCAGGGACCGCTGGGCGGTGCCGTTGGTGCACACCGCGCACACGCTCGCCGCGGTGAAAAACGCCGCCCTGGCCGACGGGGATGCGCCCGAGCCGCCACTGCGCACGGTGGGGGAGCAGCAGGTCGTCGACGAAGCCGACCGGCTGATCGTCAACACGGATGACGAAGCCACGCAATTGGTTTCGATCCACCACGCCGATCCGGGCCGAATCGACGTGGTCCACCCCGGGGTGGATCTGGACGTGTTCCGTCCGGGCGACCGCCGGGCGGCCCGGGCAGCGCTCGGGCTGCCGCTCGACGGTGACCTGGTGGCCTTCGTCGGGCGGATCCAGCCGCTGAAGGCCCCCGACATCGTGCTGCGCGCCGCGGCCAAACTACCCGGAGTGCGCATCGTGGTGGCCGGGGGCCCGTCGGGCAGCGGCCTGGCCTCCCCGGACGGTCTGGTCCGGTTGGCCGATGACCTCGGCATCTCCGACCGGGTGATGTTCCTGCCGCCGCAGTCCCGCCCCGACCTGGCGACCCTGTTCCAGGCCGCCAATCTTGTTGCGGTGCCCAGTTATTCGGAGTCGTTCGGGCTGGTTGCCGTCGAGGCGCAGGCCTGCGGCACCCCCGTGGCGGCCGCGGCGGTGGGCGGTCTGCCGGTGGCGGTGCGCGACGGGATCTCCGGCACCCTGGTGCCCGGGCATGACGTCGGCGACTGGGCGGATGCCCTGGACCGGCTGCTGCGGCTGCCCGCGCCGCAGGCCGACGCGATGAGCCGCGCGGCCGCCGCGCACGCGGCCACCTTCTCGTGGGAGAACACCACCGACGCGCTGCTGGCCAGCTATCGGCGCGCGATCGGTGACTTCACCGCCTTGCGCCAGCGCCGGTTCCGCGACCGGGCCGCGATGCGCAAGCCCCGGCGCTGGACGACCCGCCGCGGGGTGGGCGCGTGAATTCGACCGTGCAGGCCGTGATCGAGCACACGCTGCAGGCCAGCGGGCTGACGTACTCGGAATTCCCCGGGGCGCACGGCGGGCTGCCGGGCCTGGTGGTTGAGCTGCCCGGCGAGCGCAAGCT
>Ga0335071_10002998_pt1 | contig 17958 bp, 20 predicted proteins | sample Lox_Sample_15_FD_206724 | JGI IMG/M metagenome (GOLD analysis project Ga0335071, IMG submission 206724) | Soil microbial communities from Loxahatchee National Wildlife Refuge, Florida, United States - Lox_Sample_1.5 | ecosystem: Environmental > Terrestrial > Soil > Wetlands | place: USA... | reverse complement strand
ACCCGATCCGCGCAGAACTGACAACCTGGGACAAGCCAAGGGCCTGTGCCGAATTAAACCTGGATGAAGACAGCCCGGTCCTGTTGGTCTTCGGCGGGAGCAAAGGTGCACGTTCGCTCAACGAAGCCATCGTGCCCAACCTATCCGATCTGCTCGAATTAACGCAGATCGTCCATATCAGTGGATCCCTGGATTGGGAAGCGATCCAAACTGCGCGGTCCGGTTTGACCTCCGAGCAAAGGAAGCGTTATCACATCTATCCTTATTTGCACGAAGAGATGGGAGCGGCCCTCGCTTCCGCCGACCTGGTGATCTCCCGCGCCGGTGCATCCACCCTGGGTGAGTTTCCCCACTTCGGTCTGCCTGCGATCCTTGTCCCTTATCCGTATGCATGGCGATATCAAAAGGTCAATGCGGATTATCTGGCGGAACGCGGCGCGGCTGTGATTGTCAAGGACGAATTGTTGAAGAGAGACCTGGCAACAGTGATCAAGGATCTGATGGCAAATCCCTCCAAGCGAAAGGCCATGAGCCAAGCCATGAAGTCCCTGTCGCACCCGGAAGCCGCGCATGAGATCGCCGGGCAGATTATGCTCCTAGGAGGACACCTCTCATGATGAGCATCATTTACGTTTTTTGGATGTATGTGATTTTGTTCGGGATGATCGGCTGGCTGCGCGGCTGGGTCAAGGAATTGATCGTGGCCTTCTCGGTGATCACCGCCCTGGCAGCAAACTCCATCCTGCGCCAATACCTGCCCATCATTTCGAATCTAGATATCAAAAGCCCGGAACTGTTTTGGATACGCGCTTCCGTCCTGGTGGCGTTGACCTTTTTCGGCTATCAAACCGTCGGGATCGTGCCGCATCTAGCCTCCAAAGCCAACCGGGAGCGACTGGTGGAAGCCTTATTCGGAATGGTGCTGGGTGCAATCAACGGTTACTTGATCGCCGGGACCATATTATTTTACATTGATCAAGCCGGCTATCCCTTCAAGGATGTGATCAGCGCCCCCAGCGGAAGTTTGGTGTCAGCGGTTCAATCCATGATGACGTTCATGCCGCCGCGTTGGCTTGGGATCCCGTGGGTCTACATTGCGCCGATCCTTTGTTTGATCTTTATTCTTGTGGTGTATATCTAAACCGGAATGAATGACTGACATGACACACGTTCACCTGATCGGCATTGGCGGAAGCGGACTCTCCGCCATTGCCCGCCTCTTGAAAGAAAGCGGGTACACCGTCACCGGTTCCGACCGCGCCCTCACGCCATTCGCCGCCGATCTTCAAGCGGCCGGGATGACGATTTACATCGGCCATCACCCCCGCAATATTCAAGGGGCGGACTGGATTGTCCGTTCCTCCGCCATTCCGGATGACAATAGTGAAGTGATCGCCGCCAAGCAAGCCCACATCCCCGTTTACAAGCGTTCGGATTTTCTCGGAAAACTGATGGCGGACAAGATCGGAATCGCGGTTGCAGGGACGCATGGCAAAACCACCACCACCGCCATGATCGCATTCCTTCTTTCCGAACTCGGCCGCGATCCATCCTTCATCGTCGGCGGGGTCTTGAGCAACTACAATGTCAACGCCCGGGCCGGCCAGGGGAAACCGTTCGTCATCGAAGCGGATGAATATGACCGTATGTTCCTGGGGCTCAAGCCGCGCATCGAAGTGGTGACCAATTTGGAACACGATCATCCCGATTGTTATCCAACCTACGAAGACATGACCACGGCGTTCGAATCGTTTGTGGCGTTGCTGCCGGTCGACGGCACGTTAATCGGATGTATAGAGAACAGCGGCACGGCGGCTCTTCTCAATAAAGCCCGCCGTGAGGGGCGCAACGTCATTGCCTATCACATCCAAGCCGATATGACCATTAATGCATCACATTGGATGCAGGCGCGTTCACTCCAATCCAACAATGGGCAGGGCGGCTTTGCCTTCGAAGCCGCCACGAACATCGGCGAGTTTGAAAGCGCTCATGTCGCGCTTCAGGTACCGGGCGAACACAACGTTCGAAATGCACTGGCCGCGCTTTCAGTAATTGCCACCCTCGGCCTGCCTCTCAAAGAAGCAGCCGCAAAACTTTCGTACTTCAAGGGGACGGGCCGCCGCTTCGAAGTCAAAGGAGAGAAACGCGGCATCCTTGTGATTGACGATTATGCCCATCATCCAACCGAGATTAAAGCCACCCTGGCTGCGGCACGGGTCCGCTATCCTCAGCGCCGCATCTGGGCAGTCTGGCAACCCCATACCTATTCCCGCACCCGGGCGCTGTTCTATGAATTCACACGCGCTTTCCAGGATGCCGATGAAGTCATCGTCACGGAAATATATCCGTCGCGCGAACCCAAACAGGATTTTTCCTCGGCGGAATTGGTGAGCGCGATGCCAAAATCCTCGGCTCATTTCATAGCATCGCTCGACAAAACGACAGAATATCTACTCAAGCATCTGCATCGCAACGATGTGCTGCTTGTCCTTTCCGCGGGCGATGCGGATCAAGTCAGCGCCAGAGTGCTGGCGGAATTGGGAAAGTGAGGTAACGCATGGACGACAAGACAAAACGCGTATATTACTCGGAAACTGCGGGCCTGCCCCCGTTGAAAATGGTTTTGGTCCACGCCGACAATGAGCGGCAGAACGAAACCGCCCAGACAATCCTGGAATCGCCCGAGGCGAGAGTAAAGCGTCAAACGCAGAAGGCGATCGTAAGACTCATCAATCATTTGAGCACCGACCGATGATGGAATTACTCACCATGCCCATGGATGTTTTAGCAGCCGAGTTTGGCGACAAACTGAAAGAGAATATTTCCCTCGCACGATTTACCTCCGCGCGCATCGGCGGTCCGGCGGATTTCATGATGACCGCCAATTCCTCGGATGAGCTGGCAGGGATCATGAGGCTGATCTGGCAGCAGAACCTGCCGTATTTCATCCTCGGTGGCGGATCGAATGTGTTGATCAGCGATAAAGGCGTGCGCGGGATCACCGTATTGAACCGGGCCAAGGCAGTCCGCTTTGAAAACGGGGAAACGCCAAGGGTTTGGGCTGAATCCGGCGTCGTGTTCAGCAATCTCGCCCATCGCTGTGCGTCGATGGGGGTATCGGGGCTGGAATGGGCTGCCACCGTCCCCGGCACCGTCGGAGGCGCAGTCTATGGCAATGCCGGCGCATTTGATGCCGACATAGCCGGAAATCTGGTCTGGGCCGAGATATTGACCGAATCGGATCGAGAACGATGGCCTGTCGAGAAAATGAAGTATGGTTACCGCGTCAGTGCCTTGAAACGCCAGCGCAGCAGGTCCCTGGTGCTCTCCGCCGAATTGAGTTTAAAAAACGCGACAAAAGAGGAAGTGTCTGTTAAAATCAAACAGTTCAGCGATCGCCGCAAGTCGACACAACCGCCGGGTGCAAGCATGGGCTCGATGTTCAAAAATCCACCGGGCGATTATGCCGGACGATTGATCGAAGCTGCGGGATTGAAGGGAACCCGCATCGGCAACGCTGAGATCAGCACCGTGCATGGAAATTTTTTCGTCAACCATGGCAAAGCAAAAGCCAGTGATATCCGCGCGTTGATCGAACTGGCCCAGCGAACGGTTCAAGGAAAGTTTGGCATCACATTGGAATTGGAAATTGAATTGGCTGGTGAATGGTGAACAAGAAGAAACTCCGACTTGCACTGATTTTTGGCGGACGCTCCGGTGAACATGAGGTCTCACTGATGTCCGCGCGTTCGGTGATATCGGTACTTGATCCCGCAAAGTATGAAGTGACTCTAATTGGAATCACCCATGAAGGCCAGTGGCTGACCGGTGAAAATGTACTTGGGAAATTCGAAAAGGAAGAGCTCGACGGGCTGGTACCGGTCGTGATTTCACCCGATCCTTCCGAAGCCGGTGTCTTCATCTTGAGAGACAGGCAATTGGAAAAGGTCACCGACATCGATGTTTATTTTCCCCTGCTGCACGGGACGTTTGGGGAAGATGGAACGATTCAAGGTTTGCGTGGTCGGCTCGGCGGTTGGCATGGACAAGGGCATCTTCAAAGACGTGATGCGCATCAATAACGTCCCAACGGTTGAATCGATCATTGTGCTGCGCTCTGAAGTCGAAAAGGATATGAATGCCGTCATCGAAAAAGCGGAGAAAATCAGTGCATATCCGATCTTCACCAAGCCGGCCAATCTTGGTTCCTCGGTTGGTGTGACGAAATGTCATAACCGCTCAGACCTGCAGGAGGGACTGATGGAAGCCGCGCTTTTCGATCGACGCGTGCTGGTCGAACATGGCGTAGCCAATGCGCGCGAGATCGAGGTCAGTGTGCTGGGCAACGATGATCCGCGCGCCTCGGTGCCCGGCGAAGTGATGCCAAGCCGGGAATTTTACTCATACGAGTCAAAATATATAGACGGAACATCCGGCCTGATCATCCCTGCTCACCTGCCCCCAGAAATGTCGGCCCGCATTCAAGAAATGGCCGTGCGAGCCTATAAGGCAGCCGATGTGGCGGGCATGGCGCGTGTGGACTTCCTGCTCGACAAAGATTCGGGGGAGGTCTATCTCAATGAACTCAACACGATTCCCGGCTTTACCAAGATCAGCATGTATCCAAAGCTATGGGAAGCGAGCGGGATGGCGTATGTCGAGCTGGTGGATCGGTTGATTGAGCTCGCCATCCAGCGTAAAGCCGAGCGCGACCGCACCTCGCATACCTACCGGAGTCAGTCATGAGCGAAAAGCGTTCCATGTCTCGGGCTGAAGCTGTCCGATTGAGGCGCCGCCAGCAAACCCAAAAACGGACTGTGAAATTATCGCGGCCGGTCGCACGTCCGCTGCCCACGATCACGTCGCGCGAAAGCTACACCGCCCTGCAGACTGCGAACCAGTCAAGAACGCGGCGGCGCTACCAGACTGTCTTCTCCCTGCCGGGCGTTCAAATCCACATGCCAACGATCACCATGCCGCGCTTCGAAGCCGGCTGGCGTTTGCTGTCATTTATGATTTCCCTTTTATTGGGCATGGCGCTTTACCTTGCCTGGACCCTGCCTATGTTCCGCATAAACGCGGCGCAAGTCAACGGTAATCAGCGAATCAAGACAGATGAAATCAATGCGGTTCTGGACATTGCCGGCCAGCCGATCTTCAGCCTCCTGCCTTCCGAATTGGAACGGCGAATCCGCAGCAACTACCCCGAAGTGTCGTCCGCCAACGTAAGCCTGGAATTGCCAAACGCAGTTTCCGTCCAGGTCGTCGAACGGCAACCGGTGCTCCTGTGGCAGGAAAGCAACGCCTACACATGGATCGATGAAGACGGAATCGCCTTTCGTCCGCGCGGGGTGGAAGGTGCGGATAAATTGATCAGTGTGAACGCCCTGGCGGCACCGCCTCACGGCCAACCAACAGCGGATGACCCGTTGTCCCCTGCGCCCTACATTCCCGAGGATATGGTCAGGGCTATTCAATTCCTGGCGCCCAAGGTTCCGCCGGATTCGAAACTAACCTACGATCCGCATTATGGGTTGGGTTGGGTCGACAGCCACGGCTGGCAGGCTTATTTTGGAAGCGATTCGAAAGACATGAGCACGAGGTGGCTGGTCTATCAATCCCTGGTGAATTCCCTGCTGCAGCGCGGCATTTACCCGGTCTTTATCAGCGTTCAATATTCGAACGCACCATACTATCGTTTGAGTCAATAATTATGGAAGAGATTGTTGTTGGTGTTGATGTCGGCACGACCAAAATATGCACCCTCGTCGGACGGGTCGAGGAGGGGAATACCATTCGCATTCTCGGAGTGGGCATTGAACCCTCCGATGGAATTCGCAAAGGCGTGATCGTCGATCTCGCGGCTGCGACCCAGGCCATCACCCATTCAGTGGAACGCGCCGAACAAACCTCCGGGCTTGAGATTGAATCTGCCCTGGTCAGCCTGGCGGGAGCACATGTTTCATCGGTGAACAGCCGGGGCGCCATTGCCGTGCCGGGCGGCATCATTGATGCGTCAGATATCTCACGCGTGCTGGACCAGGCACGAGCCATCGCCATCCCGCACGATCGCGAAATTGTCCACGTTATTCAGCGCGGTTTCAGTGTGGATGGCCAGGAAGGGATCCACGCTCCGGTTGGAATGCACGGGTACCGCCTCGAAGTGGAGACGCACATCATCACAGCGGCGGCCGCCACCGTGGACAACCTGCGGCAATGTGTCGGTGCAGCAGGAGTCGAGATCCAAAACTTCGTACTGAACCCGCTGGCCTCCGCAGAAGTGGTGTTGACCGAACAGGAAAGACAAATGGGCGTGGCGGTCTGCGACATTGGCGGCGGGACAACCGACCTGGCAATCTATGTGGACGGCAACGTCTGGCATACCATGGTGCTGGCCGTGGGAGGCAATCACATCACGCAGGACATCGCCCACGGCTTGCGCCTGCCCATGGTCCAAGCAGAAGAAGTAAAAAAGCAGCAGGGCCACGCCGTCCGGGCCGAAGTGGGGGCGGAGGAATATTTCAGCATTCGCCCATTCGGCGAAGACCATCCTGTCCAGATCAACCGTCAGGACCTGGCTCATATCATCGAGGCACGTACCGCCGAATTGTTTTCTTTGATCATGCAGGAAATCAAACGCTCCGGCTATGACGGCCTGCTTCCCGCCGGCATGGTCTTGACCGGAGGCACCAGCGCACTGACCGGCATCCAGCGCGTGGCCAGCGAAGTGTTGAACATGCACGTGCGGACTGCACAACCCGAAAACCTCAAGGGTCTTGTGGATCGTTTGAACTCTCCAGCCTATGCCACCAGTGTCGGATTACTGCATTGGGCAATGACCATGCACGAACACGAGCTGGGCCCGGGCCGACAGGGCAAACACCGCCGTTCAAAAGGAGAAAATAATGTGAATCTTGATAAGGCTAAAGATTGGATAAAAAGACTGCTACCTTAGTGGATGAGGAAGGTGGGCATTTTTGCCCTCCTTAAAACTGGAACGTGATGTTAAAATTTGATCGCGTTCTTCATGCAAAGGTCTTGATTAACGATAATTACTGAATCATGGAGGAACAAATGGACCCGACCAAAAAATATCAGCCTGTTGAAACCTTCGCCCGCATCAAGGTGATCGGTGTGGGAGGTGGCGGACAGAATGCTGTCAACCGCATGATCGAAGAGGGGATCGAAGGCGTCGAATTCATCGCGGCCAACACGGATGCACAGGCGCTGACACTCTCAAACGCCTCGCTTCGCGTTCGACTCGGCGACAAGCTCACCCGCGGTCTTGGCGCGGGCGGCGACCCCGAAATCGGGCGAAAGGCGGCGGAAGAGTCCGCCGATGAGCTTTACAACGTGCTCAAAGGCGCGGACATGGTCTTTGTCACTGCCGGCATGGGCGGCGGAACCGGCACCGGTGCAGCCCCCGTGGTGGCGCAGGTCGCGAAGGAATGCAGCGCGCTTACGATCGGCGTTGTCACCCGCCCATTCACTTTCGAGGGTGGTCGGCGCTCCCAGGCGGCCGAATCCGGCATCACAAAAATGAAGGAGCATGCCCACACGCTGATCTCCATCCCGAATGACCGCCTGCTCCAGTTGGCCGATAAGAAATCAAGCCTGCAGGACGCCTTTCGCATGGCCGATGAGGTTCTGCACCAGGGCATTCAAGGCATCTCCGAATTGATCACCGTTCCGGGCTTGATCAACCTCGACTTCGCCGATGTGCGCACCATTATGTCGGAAGGCGGCGCGGCACTCATGGCTGTCGGACGCGGTTCAGGGGAAGACCGTGCCAAGACCGCAGCCGAACAGGCCATTTCCAGCCAACTGCTCGATATCACCATCGACGGCGCGCGCAGCGTGCTCTTCAATGTCACAGGCGGCCCCAATATGACCCTCTTCGAAGTCAACCAGGCGGCTGCCATTATCCGCGAGACGGCGCATCCGGATGTCAACCTGATCTTCGGCGCAGTCATTGATCCGGATATGGGCGATGAGATCCGGGTCACCGTCATTGCCACGGGGTTCGAACGGAATGGGGTTCCGAGGCGCGCTCTCGAACGCCTCACCACGAGGGTTGAGAAGCCGGCCAGCCTGCCGACCCATTACATTCGCCCCACTGAATCCGTCAGCGTGGCTTCAGAACTCAAGTCCATGCCGGAATCGAAGCCGGCGCCATCCTCTCCAACCATCAGCAGTGACGACTTGGACATTCCCACGTTCCTGCGCAATCGGCGTTAAAGGAAACTCGGTCGGGTTTCCAGGGATTGACGGAAGGGACACAGCGATGCTGTGTCCCTTCTTATGTTAAAATATAAAGATGAACTCGAAGATGCCCCCTCCCCGCGATCATCCGTCCTACCAATTGCATCGCAAACAGATGTGGACCCAAATCCTGATCCCCATCCTGCTTTCGGCAATTATCTTCATCGCCATCATTGTTCTCACGAGCCTTGCCACATTCCGCGGGGACGGTGACGTAACCCGCTGGGCGGCAATTTCAACGATCTGGCTGGTCCTGCCGGTCATGCTCGCAGGCTTGATGCTCCTGATTATCCTTATCGCCATCATTTATTTATTGGGGCGGCTCATCGGAATCATCCCGCCTTATTCACACCAGGCGCAAAGATTCGTATATCAAATCGAAGGCTATGTCAGGCGCGGCACGGATATGCTCGTCAGGCCGGCCTTGCTGGTTGATGCCATCAAATCGCAGATCAAAAAAGCTGTCGAACACCGATAGGAAAGGACTTATCTCATGAATAAAACCAGAACTTTGTTATTTGGTGCCTTGATTGGGGCGGCAACCGGATTGGTCGCCGCGATGCTCCTCAATCGGCGGGCGGAAAAGACCCAGAGCACAACCGCCCTCACGACCGGCGAGGGGTTGAAACTGGGTGTGTTGGTGCTTGGACTGTTGCGCGCCATTGGCTCCCTGGCAGATGACAAATAGGCAGGGAGCGGCATTGCCATGTCGCTGCCATTTCTGAATAAACCCAACCGGGGCGAAACATACAGATGGGAAGAAATAGTAGCTGGAGTTAGAGCTGATCCACGGTATAAAAAGTACATAGAGTATGGCAGACCACGCCCCGGTCATCCCGAGGGGAAGGTCAGGAATCATATCGCTGAGCTTGAGGCAAATCTGGAAAGGTTGAAAACCAGACTGCCTGATCCGGTTTACTACTGGAAATTGCAATTCTTGATCCACGTGCATGATACCTTCAAGGCCAGGTCGAAGCCGGATGTGCCCATCCTTGATCCTCACAGCCACGCCTCATTGGCGAAATCGTTTGCATCGGAGTTTACCGATGATCAAGACCTGCTGAACATGATCCAGTTCCATGATCAAAATTATGCCCTTTGGAGACAGTTAAGAAGCAGGGGATACTACCACCGGCAGGAGTTCCGGGATCTGTTGAACACCATCCAGGATTGGGATCTGTTCTTGATCTTCCTTGTCATCGATGGCAGCACGCCGGGGAAAGACCGGTCAAAACTGATTTGGTTCATGAACGAGGCCGGGAAATATAAGGAAACATTCGTGGATGAGTCCTGGGTGCCGGACCCGTCAAACCAAACAGCCGGTAGGGAGGGGGATGCGGCAGATCAACAAATGAATTATCCCCTCTATTCTTATCCGCCACACACAATTGCAAACTTTCTCAGAGATGTGGTTGTTTTGCACAGGCGCTCCTTTCGAGAGGACGCAATTGCCTGTATTTCAAGGTTGGTTCCACCCTTGCAGATCATGGGCCGGGAAAATATTCCGGCAGGAGGCGGATACGTACTTGCGATCAACCATTATCACCGCCCCGGTTTTGCCGCACAGTGGATGGCAATTGCCGTTTCATCCGTTATCCAACTCAACATCCACTGGATTATTACCGGCGAGTTGACGTACCCCGGCAAATGGGTTGCCCCTTTGGGAATGGCCGCCTCGCGTTTTATTTTGAAACGCGGCGCCCGCGTATATGGTTTCACCACCATGCCGCCGATGCCTCCCCGCCCCGGCGACCTGGAGGCACGGGCTGCGTCAGTGCGGAAAGTACTGAAGTATGCGGGGAAAACAAAGGACGCAATCGTCGGGTTTGCACCTGAAGGCGGGGATCAATTGGGTGGGCGGTTAACCATGCCCGCTTCCGGCGCAGGCAGATTCGCCTTGCTGCTGGCCGCCCTGCATCTGAAGTTCGAGCCGGTGGGGGTCTATGAATCGGACGGGAGACTCTGCCTCAATTTCGGCAGGGCCTACAATCTGGACGTTGAGCGCAATGGGTCGTCCGATGAAAAAGACAGATGCGCCGCACGAACGTTGATGGAACACATCGCGATTTTGCTTCCGCCCCACTTGAGAGGAGAGTTTGCGTGAAGAAGACGGTTTCGGTTCTGCAAATGGTGGTGGTGAACACATATTGGGTGGGCTTGTCATTCATGTGGAATGGACTTCACGGAATCGTTCTTCCGGCAGTGATCGCGAATATTGTGCCCGGGAATGAGAAGAACACATACCTTGGATTGCTGACTTCCATGGGGCTCGTCATCGCGGTGATCATCCAGCCGCTCTCCGGTGCCTTGAGTGACGGCTGGGCATCGGCCTGGGGGCGGCGGCGTCCATGGATCACGCTCGGAACGCTTTTTGACTTTTTGTTCCTCGGGGTCATCGGCTGGGCGGGCGGATTGACCTGGATCTTCATCGGGTATCTCGGCCTGCAGCTCAGCTCGAATATCGCCCATGGACCCGCGCAAGGGTTGATGCCGGATGTCGTACCGCAGGAACAACTGGCCCAGGCCAGTGGTCTGAAGATTTTCATCGACATGGGCAGTGCTGCCGCAGCCGTGATCGTGACCGGCATTTTGCTCGGTTCCAAAGCCGAATACGCCGGATTGGTCATGGCTTTGATCATCAGCATCCTGCTTGTCAGCTCGGCGATCACAATTTTCGGGACGCCTGAGCAGGCCTCCATGCACACAGCAACCGACCCCTGGAAGGGAATGCGCGATTCACTTCTCATCGATTTCCACACCCACACCGCCTATTGGTGGCTCATTGGCCAGCGCTTTGTGTTTCTTTTAGGTGTGTACGGAATTCAAGCCTTTGCCCAAAATTACCTGCGCGACGTGCTCAAAGTGGCCAACCCGCCCAGGGATGCCGGTATCTTGCTCGGCATCGTGACCATCGCCTTGATGCTCTTTGCAGCGGTGGGCGGATGGCTGATCAATCGCTGGGGCATGAGACGGGTACTGGTCCTTGCCAGCGTGTTCGCTGCAATCGGCTCCGTATTGTTATGGTTCGGGCGTTCGCAAGGAATGCTTCTGGCATTCGGGGGCATCCTCGGCGCGGGAGTCGGTCTCTTCCTGACCGCCAATTGGACCCTCGCCAACAAACTGGCCCCCGCCAACGAGGCGGGCAAATACCTCGGGCTGACGAATTTGGCAACCGCCGGCGCAGGTGTGCTGGCCCGCGCAGCAGGCGCCTTGTGGGACATATTCAACAACGCCATTCCCGGTTCATGGAATGGGTATCTGATTCTCTTTGTTTCCGCCGGAATTTTTGCACTGGCCAGCATGGCCTTGATCGGAAGGATCGAACTGCCCTTGCAAAAGAGTCCGGTTCACCCGTGAAAAACTGCAACCTTTTACCTTCTGGAGCGTAAAGCTAAGTAGAAAGCCGTCAGGAGAAAAGTGGACGAAGAACTGACCTGGGTACTCCAGGCTCAACATGGCAATGATGAAGCCTTCACCAAACTGGTCGAAGCCTATCAAACACATGTGTACAACTTGTGCTATCGCATGTTGGGCGAAGCCGAATCGGCGGAAGATGCGGCACAGGAAACATTCTTGAGAGCCTACCAACACCTCCATCGTTATGACCAGAAACGTCCATTCGGGACCTGGTTGCTGTCCATCGCCGCACATTATTGCATCGACCGTCTGCGGCGCCGCAAGTTCTCGATGATCTCGATGGATGCGGACGAGGATGAAAACACCCTGGAACTTCCCGATGCAGATGCACCCAATCCCGAATCGGAAATGATGCACAGCGAGCAGCGCGAACATTTACAAGGTTTGTTGAAGCGCTTGGATGGGACGGACCGGGCTGCAATCGTCATGCGGTATTGGCATGACTGCTCCGAGTCCGAAATTGCGGAAGCACTGCACTTGACGGTCAGTGCGGTTAAATCCCGGCTTCACCGGGCGCGGCGTGAACTGGCCGGATTATGGCAGGACGATCACCCGCAACCCAAACCCGAAAGGAGACCTCATGAATCACCGGCCTTTTGAATATTGGCTCCTGGAAGATCAACCCCTTACTGGTGAGCAAGAACGCGAACTGCAGGCCCATTTACGAGGCTGCACTTCATGTGCAGCCATCGCCGAATCGAACCTGGCACTGCATTCCACGCGGATGGTCTCGCCGGCGGAAGGATTTGTATCTCGCTTCGAGATCCATCTGGCCAGGCAGCGCAAAACCGCGCGTGTGAGGCAGATCTTTGGTGCCCTGATCTTCGTCCTGGCAGGGCTGGCGCTTCTTTATTGGTACGCCAGCCCCTTCATCCGGGATGTAATGAGCTCACCGGCCGGCTGGATCACGAGTGTGGTCGGCTATCTGCTGTTTATGTTGACTTCATTACAGGTGCTGAGTGAGCTGAGCCGTGTTTCCTTCCATCTTGTGTTGGACTTCGTCTCCCCTCTTGGCTGGTTTGCTATTTTATTTTTGGTAAGCGGACTCGGATTGCTGGAAGCTTTGTTCATCCGGCGTTTTGTCCGAACGCCGCAAGGAGTATAACTATGAAAAAATTATTGTATGCGCTTTCGATGGTGATCCTGTTGCTCTGGCCGATCGCACCGGCTTATGCTTTCACAGGGAACCTGGACGGCCGTGTGGTCTTCGGGCAAAGCTTCACCCTGCAAAGCGGCCAGACCCTGGATGGCGATTTGGTTGTGTTCGGCGGGGAAGCCACCATCGAGGAAAACGCAACCGTAAAAGGCAATGTGGTCGTCATCGGCGGGAGCCTGGTGATGAACGGCTCCGCCACAGGCGATGCCGTGGTGATCGGCGGCCTGATGACCATGGGCGACAAATCATCGGTGACGGGAAACGTGACCACTGTGGGCGGCTCCTTGCAGCGCGCGGCCGGTGCACAAGTCGGCGGCCAGATCGTAAATAATGCTACGACACCGAATATTAAAACTCCGAAAACGCCGAATGTACCTGCTCCCCAGCCCAATTCCAATACCGGCTCTACAGGCTCCAATCCAATCTTTCAGGCGTTTGGTGTCTTGGGAACGGCGATTGTCTTTGCGATGTTGGCTATGCTGCTCGCCGTTTTCCTGCAAACACAATTGGATCGAACGGCCCAGGCCATTGTCGCTGAGCCGATCATCGCAGGCGGGATCGGGTTGCTGACCTCTCTTGTTTCACCGATAGCCCTGGTCATCCTGGTGGTCATCTTGGTTTTGACTCTGATCCTGATCCCGGTTGCCGTGCTTGTTGCACTGGCATGGGCGATCTTGATTGTGCTGGCCTGGCTGTTTGGTATCATCGCCTTCGGCCTGGAAGTCGGAGAAAGATTTACCAAAGCCATCCATCAAAATTGGGCACCCGTGCTGTCTGCCGGTTTCGGGACATTTCTCCTGATGTTTGTCGTGGGTGCGTTTAGCTTGATCCCATGTATCGGCTGGCTTCCTGAATTCCTTATTGGCATGATCGGTATCGGGGCGGTGGTGATGACGTCGTTCGGCACCCGGCCGATGCATCGTCCCGGCATGCCAGCCTCTTCACCCGAACCGCCGGCGGCTGGGAGCTCACCGGCCACGCCTGCATCCTAGAGATCTTTACCGATAACAAATCCGCCTCGATCAACTATCGGGGCGGATTTGTTTATTGTCGCAAGGGGCTTGCCGCGACCTGCCTTTCACTGTTGCAAAACAAATTTATACAGCTTCACATTGTTATAGGTGGGATCGAAATCATAGTTGGGTTGGGAGTAGATTGCCTGTGGAACGGTCACGGCTCCCGTATGATCGAAAATATATTCGACCACGCTCTCCACCAGATTGGCCTTGATCATGATGTACACATTATCCTTCTGGTAAAGCCCTTCCGGCAGGGATTGCATGTCGAATTCATGAAGCACGCTGTAATAGGACGGCGAAAAGGTAAGCCAGCCCATCTCCATGTACTGGGTGCCTGGCAAGTCCAGGGACATCGGATTGGACCATACCAGGGGAACGCCCACTGCCGGGGAAACGATCAAGGCATTGTCCCGGATCCTGCCCTGGGCCCGCAGGGTCTTTAAATCGGATAACACCTTTTGATAAGCCGTCTGTCGCTGTACATTCAATCCCGTGGTGATTGTTGCATAATACAAGGCACACGCGCCGGCGATGCCCAGTAAGGCCGGAATCACATAAACCAACCGGCTTCGCCCTCGGGATGCAGGCTGGGACGTGCCCGCCTCTAATCCGGCCCAAAATAGAAGGAACAGGCCGGTAACAGATGTGGTCGATAGGAACGAATCCCAGATGCGCAGGGGGACTTTCTCCGTCCATATCAGGTAAAGGATCAGGATCAAAAACGTCAGCAGGTGAACCAGCAGCGGCGGGATGGCTTTTCGAAGTGATGGAATTACGGCCAGGGCGGCCAGCCCTGCCGCAATCATAAGGAAGTAGGGGATGGAGTCGATATCGTCGAAAAAGGGCTTCGGATAAAAATAGGAGAGCGCCGCGCTGAATCCATTTCTCTCCGTGCCGGGGATATGCTGGATGAGAGTTCGAATATTGGAAATGGAAAACAGCTGCTCGTCCGGGAAGAACCAGCTCATGAACAGCTTGTAATCGTTGAAATTCCACCCCACCATCGTGTAGGTGTCCTTCATGTTGGACGGACGGCCCCGCGGTGTGTCCTGAAGCATGGACCTGGTATAGGTATAGGTATAGAACGAATCCCATTGCGGGAAGGATCCCACGTAAATGGAGTTGAACAGGTAAAAGGCGATCACAGCCGTGATGGTGATCGCCAAACCGGTGGCCAGCTTCCTGAGCTCGAACCAGCGGTACACAACCGCCAGGCAGGGCAGGCTCAGAAGCAGGACCAGGAAAATGGATTCGACGCGAATCAGACTGCCCATCAGGATCAACAAGCCGCCAAAGACGGTCATCCGTCCCGGAAACGATGACTGTTTATGGCCCGCCGCCAGGATCGAGACCAGGCCGGCTATCGCTGCAAAAGTCGCCATCGTCGTAAAAGTTATGTTAAGCAGGAACAAGCTGTCCGACAGAAGGATCGACACCGCCCCATAAGCCTTTGGAGCGGATTTCAACGGCAGGGAGAAAACGATATAAATGAGGGACCAGACGGAAAGGAAATTAATTCCAAGGAAGAAAAGAATTTCCCAATTCACATGGGAAGGCAGGCGATACAGCAAATTCAGGAGAAAGCCGAGGGCTACATTGCTGAAAACCAGGAACGGCGCCGGTTGGCCGCCCAGATAACCGGAAGCAATTTGGATCATGGTGATGTCGTCATCCACCTGATACCCCGGGCGGAAGAGAAACAGGTACAAAGCAAAGAACACAACGGCGCAGAAAAGGCTCGTACTCCAATGAGCTGATAAGAGGGAGCCCGCACGGCCTCCTGGTGTTAAGGAAGGTTTATTGGCCTGCATGCGCGTTTACTTCGAATGATCGAGAGGGTTCCTAAAATTTGGAGGTGTTTTTTCTCAAAGGAGTCTGCGCCCCTGGAGGATCGCGAATGCGGCGGTCGCCAGGGCCAGCAGGATCCCAAAGCCTCCAAAGAAAATACGGCCCAGGGTCGGGTCCGTGGTCAGGGAGGTCCGCATCCCCGTGAGACTGTCATTGGCGACAAAGAACCGCTGTCCCGGACCGAACCCGATCCATAAACAGATTGCAGTGAGGGCGATCAGGACAATTAAGGTGAACAGGAAGTTGATCCAGCTTGCTTCGGTGGTATCCTGCCGGACGGCACGCGCAAAAATCACCCATAAGCCGGCAATGACGAATACGCCTCCAAAGACAACCAGCACCCAGCCGGGTGCATGAATGCTGGACGGGTCGGTGGGAATCAAGCCAAAGGGGATGGCAAGAACGAAGAAGCCCATCAGCATCATGAGAAATCCGGTCAGATAACCGGGTCCGCGGGAATATGTGACCTTGGACATTTTCCTTTCCTTTCTGTCCTAATATCTTTTCGTATGCAGGTGTGTGATGGCAATTGCCAGCGCATCCGCGGCATCGTCGGGCCTTGGAATTTCAGGCAGGGCTAACAGCACCCGCACCATTTCCTGCACCTGCCGCTTCTGCGCACTTCCGTAACCGGCCACGGCCTGTTTGACCTCATTCGGCGTGTATTCGGCAACTTCCAGCCCGGCCTCCGCAATGGATAGCATCACCACGCCCCGGGCCTGCCCCACCGCGATGGCCGTCGAAATGTTTCGCTGAAAAAACAGCTTTTCCACTGCACAGGTTTCAGGGTGGTGGCGTGAAATGATCTTTTTCAAATCCCGGTGCAGCGTCAACAAGCGTTCCTGGGCAGGCTGGTGTGCCGGGGTCAGGATTACCCCAAAGGCGACGGCTTCCAGGCCCCCATCATTCGTAAGCCGTACCAGCCCGTAGCCTGTGGTGGCTGTTCCCGGATCAATTCCAAGTGCAAGGGTCATTTAAATAAAATGTAGGGGCGACCTGCGTGTCGCCCCTACATAAATCACTATGCAGCTTCGATGGCGGCCAATGCTTCTTCGGTGAGTTTGACGTTATGGAATACTTCCTGCACGTCATCCAGTTCCTCGATTGACTCGACGGCCTTCATCACCTGAAGCGTCGCATCCACTTCCAGCTCGAGCTCCTGCTTCGCGATCATCCGCAGGCCCGCCTCATCGGGTGTGACATGCGCTTGATGAAGTGCATTGGCAATCGTCTTGAACGACTCGACCGGTCCGATGATTTCGATGGTCTCGCCGGCATCGATGACGTCATCCGCGCCGGCCACCACTCCCAGCTCAAACGCCTTCTCGAAGGACATCTGGCTCGAAGGGAACGAAAAATAAGCCTTCCGGTCGAACTGCCAGGCCACCGCACCGGCTTCGGCCATGTTGCCGCCGATTCGCCCGAACGAATGGCGGAGATCGGCGACCGTGCGGTTTCGATTATCGGTCACACACGAGACCAGAATGGCGGAACCGTGCGGACCATATCCCTCGAGCATGATCTCTTCGAAGGTCGCGGCATCCTTGTCTTCGCCGGTTCCGCGTCGGACGGCACGCTCGATATTGTCCTTCGGCATGTTTTCGCCGCGTGCCTTATCCACCGCCAGCCTTAAACGAAAATTGGATTCAGGATCACCGCCGCCTTCGCGCGCTGCCATCACAATTTCACGCGTCAGGCGCGTAAAGACCGCACCACGCTTGGCATCTGCCACACCCTTTTTACGTTTGATGGTTGACCACTTGGAATGACCGGACATACATTCTCCTTACCTGAACCGCAATTGCGGGAAAATACTTTACGAGCGCGGAAATTATACCAAATAAAACAGCCTCCTTTTGGGAGGCTGTTCTTCGGACTTCCTTAGCGGTTGATCAACAACAGGATGCCGGCCGCCAGCGCACAGACCGCCGTTATGATCTCGAGATAGGGAAAACTGACATGCAATCCTCCCAGGCCGGCCAGGATCAAATAGACCGCCAGTAAAATAAATGCAAGATTTTTGTTGAGTTTCATTTTGGTTTCTCCTTTTTTATGTCATTGCGAGCGAAGGTCGAGCAGCGACAGTTGCACCTGTATGAATACTTGCCCTGGGTGCGAGTTCCAGGGAGTGCAGGAGAACGTATCAAGACCGAGCGTGGCAATCTCCTGTTTGCATGGTTGTTGAGAACTCTCCCCTTGGGGAGATTACCTCAGCCCTGCGATCTCTCGCATTGACAATTTGAAATATTAAACTTC
>Ga0335071_10002997_pt1 | contig 17959 bp, 18 predicted proteins | sample Lox_Sample_15_FD_206724 | JGI IMG/M metagenome (GOLD analysis project Ga0335071, IMG submission 206724) | Soil microbial communities from Loxahatchee National Wildlife Refuge, Florida, United States - Lox_Sample_1.5 | ecosystem: Environmental > Terrestrial > Soil > Wetlands | place: USA... | reverse complement strand
GCGACCAATTAATATACCAGGCGGCGATGTAATACGATGTTCCCATTTTCATGAGTGTATTTGTCAGACCAACAATGACAGCTACCCCGGTCGAATAAATAAGGAAACCGCTTGAGACCCAAAACATCGGTTCAGAAATGAACGCGCGTTCGGTTTGTGCTACGGTCGAGTGAATAGTCAAGACAGAGACAAGGATGATAAATATTCGGGATGTCATAGCCATTTCACTGTTAATCGCACCCGGAACATCAAAATAAATTCTGTCCAGAATCCAAATGCATAAGAATAACACGGCGACCATCGATACAATTCTCTTTACCTTTTCGTTTCTTAGCGATAGGAGATAGACGAGACAGATGAATATCCATTCAAACACGACATAATAGTTTGAGACAGAGGTGTTGTTCACATGCTTGAGGCTCAATACATACTCGAAGATCTCCAGGAGAAACGAAAAAATACAAAAGACTGCAAAAACCCTCATCGCAGTATCCATGCGTTTGTACCGGGCAACTCCAGCGATCGCCGGGATTGAAAATGAATAAACTGCGATGAGGCCAATGAGCGGTAATTTCATCCTTTTGCTATTTATTCAGCAGGTTTGTTGGAGCGCAAAATGGAGGGCATTGAGATGACCATTCTCCAATTAATCCAGTGACCATGTCGCTGCCTGTGCTGTCGACACCCACTAGAATAAGTGTCGGTGTGCCGTCGTTCTTTGCGCCATAATAGTAACGGATCCCGATGACCCCGTGCTGCGCGAGTATTTGGTCGAAAATATTTCTTCCGAAGTAGCCCCCTTTAATATACGGAGCCACTTTGTTTTGATTGAAATTGTGGATGTATTTCACTGCCGTATCGAGGGGGACGACGTTATTGACATTCCCTGAGTACTGAGCCTCTAGTCCAGAAGGGGAAAGCACAATAGCCAGCGCAAAGCTCAATGCCACAATTCCACCGAGCATCGCTAATCGAACTCTCATCGTAGAAGTTCTCATAAAATTTACCCCAAGTTTGTATGAAAGAAAAGGACTATTATTTCGGGCCTTTGATTGAAGAGGCGAGTCAATCATACACTGGGAAGTGCAAAGAGACAATACCTGAAACTAGGTATTTTCTGATTGAGGAGGAGAGAATGTTCAACAATAACGGAGAATACAGAGATGAAATTACAGGGGATTAAGCGCTTGGGGCTCTCCAAAAATAAAAAAGCCCGGAGTTGGGGGGTAGCTCCGAGCTCGACCCTTTCAAAGGTGCGACGCTCAGGGGAGTAAGCGTCACACAGGTCGGCAGAAAGATATTGAATTGGTGTGTCTCTGTCAAGATGCCTCTGAAACAAAATGTGTGAGGACTGATTTCTCGGCTGTTAGTGAGCTAATCATAGACTCTACAGGGATTCACTCTTCTAGTTCTTTCAAAAGAGGAGGGAGGGAGCTATATATGATCTTAGAAAATTCCGCGTGGCAACAGTGGTCCGGGTGAATTCTTGTTTTCACATATTTATCAAATATCAGGGTAACCTCGACAATTCCGTTTTTCCCGCAAATGGGACAGGAGAGGGGAGAAATAATAGCTTCCAATTTTGTGGTCAAAGAATTAGCTTTGAGCAGTGTTTCAGGCTCTTTAATCTCGTCTAGCCCGGTGACCGCATGGTCAATTTGAATATTTATCTTGATCATGAGTGCTCATTTCTAAGGGATGGCTCAGGACCCGTCTTAGACCATATTGCATATAAAGTGGGGGCAAGTCAATACCGCTTGCACATATTACTCATCGTCGGCCATCTCTGCGTTGTTCCTCGCCGCCTTCTCAAGATATTCCTGACCTTTGTTGGGTTGCTACGGACTCGGATTACCATGTGAGCGATGCCGAATCCAGAGATAACTTCAAGAAAACTGTCGACGCCAAATCCGAATAAAGTGAGGCTTTGATCGCTGTAGCCGAAGAAAATTGAGACGAGCCCTTCAATGATGTTAAAGAGTATCGTAAAGAGAGCTAATATGAATGCCCGCTTATAGAGCAAGAGTGTATTATCGATTTGCGTCATTGAATGCGGACTCTCTATTTGCCCCGTGAATCGTAAACTGCTGACATTGCAAGCGGTATAACGGACCGAGGCCAAGCTGCGGCGACGTGCAGCCAGTTCCAAGTAGAAAATACCCGCGACAGACATCGCCTTTCCCGTAAAAATATTTTGCGCGCGGCGAAAAGCTGACGCCTGGTTCCGTCAGGTAGAATATTTGTGCAGCAAATAAAGAAATGGGCACGCCGTATGAAAAATATTTATGCTACGATGATATTAAGCCATTCCCGATAACGTTGCAGTATATTAGCAATCGCTCCAATTGTCAATCGATAAGTTCGACCCGAACATTCTTGAAATGTGATTCCTCGTCCCCCCAGCAACGAAAACCAACCCTGCCCATCGGAATCGTAATGAAGTTGTTGTCGTGAAAGACGAGTGAGTCGTTTATACGTATTTCAACTGATGACCCTCGAGTTGTGATTTTGACATTAAACCAATCATTGAGATGTAAGTTGTGGGATCGAGCGGGCAAGATCCTCCAGCCAACATTGTAACCTGTAAGCTCGAAAGTGGGAGTACCAACCTGGTCAGGGTTTGCTTTTTGTTGAAAGACGGGTTGAGCGACTCGTTGATGTGGAGTCAGAATGTCTGTCTCACACTGAAACATATAGTAGTTATTAAGATCATGCGCCCTTACAATCCAGCCGGATTTTTTGTTGACGATCTTAGCCTTGAATGAGAAATCATAATTCTCCCACAAAGCTCCGACTTTCGTAATGCCACCTTCGTCTGCACCACGCACACACAATGTCCCTTTTTCTTGAATAGTCCACTCTCCTTTGTATTCCCAGTTACGGTCGAGGCTCCCTTTGAAGTTATCACGGAATCCGATTGTAAGTCGCCTATTAAGCCTAAAGTAGGTGAGATAGAGGTAAACGATGGCGACAAGAATAAAGGCCGAGTAGATTGTCGCAATGTGTTTTTCGATAAAGACACTCACTTGTGGAAGGACGTTAGCAATGGGAAGTGCTGTAACAAGAGAGCTCAGGATCGCGACGAAAAGGGTGAGCACAGTTGCAAAGCTGGCAGATCTGTTGACAGCTTCGGAATTCAAGAATTGTTGGATCCGTTTCATATTGCATCCTTTGCTAGGTGAAGATGTTGCCAACTCGTGTGTTACGCAAAACGCAATTTGTACGTTCTAACGGACCGCGGCTAAGCTGCGGCGAGGTGCAGCCAGTTCCGGTTGACTGTTGCGCGGACGCATCGGTTGTTCACTTAAGTTTATTTTGTCTTTCGCGCGGCACATTCGTCGCCGACTGGTTCCGTCAGCTTGAGCGACTGGTTACGCCGCCTGTTTTGTTCTTGCGGTGCTAACAAGCACACTCTTTTGCAAACTTCGGATTGCGTGGCGAGTTGAGCGGTTTGCAAAAGTGTGTGCCTGCGCGTAAGCTTATTTATCTTAATCGTTATTTTAATTTCCCTTAGTTACCTGTTTTAATAATCATAAAGCTGTCGCGGTTTTTGCAAAGGCGATTATTCTGTCCGTTAAGTCAATTAGTTGGTGGGAAATGATCTTGTCATTCCAAGCATATTCAAGTGCCTTTGCAATTGCTAGCGGATTTTTACCTAATCCACCTGGATTGGCGTAGTGACTGGCTGCTTTATCTTCGTAATTTTTCCAGTCAGCGCCAATTTCTTCATTTATAGTGATACTTATATTCGCTTTCCAACAGGTTAAATTTGGTTTTATTATATGATTTGGTGGCCACTCATTTTCAGCTCCATGCCCCTGCAATTCCAAGATGGCCTTATTATCTTTCTTGTGTTTAGTAACTTCTGAATTTCTCTTCGTTGGGTCTGCAATATATTGTTTGTCGGTATCAGCATCGAAAACGACAAATGAAGGGATGTTTAACAACTTTGCCATTGCAAGCGGTTTAATCAAGTTACTTTTTCCATCCACCGGAACTATATGGCAACCATATCTCCTGAAATCTGCAATCTTACCTGTGAATATTAAATACGAAGTGATGAAAGCAATATCCTCAAGCCCTTCAGTTAAAATAAGAACTTTGCAGAAGAACATTTCATTGGTTACAGGATTTAACGAAGGATATAGTTTGGCGACCATTCCTGATTCTTTTAGGAGTTTTTCTCCGGCCTTATTTAATTCTTTTGATAGGGCCTCATAAGATAGGCTCTTAACGGTAGTATAACTTGGATCGCCACACTCCCGCACGATTCTTATCTTGTCGAAATTATCACCCGGAATAAAAAGAGGGCTATGTGTACATAGTAATAGCTGGCTACCTTTGTCTGTTAGATTGAACAATGTTTCCGCTAAATATCTTGCTTGTGGGGGATGCTGGTATATTTCCGGTTCCTCAATGCCCATAATTAAGGTTGGTGCATTAGCATCATCTACAAGTGCCAATTCTTGCAATAAGGCGAGCATGTATGAACGTTGCAATCCGTGACCAAATCTTGATAGGTCTCCGTCAAAATCGTTTTCACCTAATTTTATATAGGCTAACGGTTCTTCAATTCGAATTGATTTCTCTGGGTCTTGTTTCCACAATACTTGTGCAGTTATATTGGGATGAGCCCAAGCGGAGAGTCTATCCTGCAATGATTTCGAGATATCTTTTAAAACGGTCTGTTCGGTGTCCAATAATTGTTGGTAACGCTCTCTTGTTTGATCTCTTAATTCTGAGACTCGATCAACAAAACTGACCTTCGAGCGAACGGTACGGGCAAGTAATTGGCCTAATGCTGAAGATTTAGTTTCTTCGGCTTCTGCCGTAACATCCTTGACTGCTGAGACAAAAATCCATTGAACATGCGGGGCAAGTTTATTAGCTCCTTTTGTAGCGCCATAAAAATCATCGCTACTCTGCTCCAAAGTACATTTTTCAGGTCTAGCTGATTCATACTCATTCAGGCTGGAGATCATATCTCCTTTTATGCTTGCATCTTTAAGATCAGGATGTTGTTTTTTAAGATCTGAATATATCTCCTGTAATTCTTTTACTTTGGCTTTCTCTTTGTCCGCCTCAAAGAATTTTGCAAACTCCTTCATCACTAATCTCTGACCATACTGTTTTACTTCTGCAATGCCAGTATTGGCGTCATATTTTGCCACGGCTGAGACGATTAATTTGTCCTGACGAACGTAATGAGATAAGTCTTTTTTTGCTTCTTTTGACAAATCGGAAAAGGTAACTGTGATTCTAATATCTTCATCGGTATCCTTATGGTGAAAATCATCCTTGGTAAGTTTGCTTAAATCAGTTTTGCTGTCTTTATACTGTCTAAAAAATACATTTAGTGCGTTAAGTATAGTTGATTTCCCGGCGCCATTTGCACCGACAAAACAAGTATAGTCGCTGAAGAAAACAGTTTCATTCTTAAACGAACGAAAGTTTTGAATTTGTACTGATTGAATCTTCATAGGTGTTTACCCCCTCAATGGAATGAGTAAGTTGTTTTGAAAACGTGCGTGAGTAGATTTGGCGCTTTTGCAAGCTTTGGTTTGTGGGTGGGCTAGTGTGGCCTGCAAAAGTGGCAAATGTGCGATGGGACCATGTTTTGTTAACATTGATTGTGTGAGTTGACGATAGGCGGCCTAACGGATTGCGGCTAAGCTGCGGCGGAATACAGCCAGTTCCATGTAGAATGATGCGCGGACATGACGGTTTGTCACTTCCTGTCCGGTGTACTGCCGAGCGACGCATTCGTCGACATCGCGTTCCGTCAGCTTGAGGCGCTGGTTAGGCCTGCGACATATTAGTTTTCCTGAAATGTCATTCTTCGAAGTCTCTTCTAGTCAAAGAAATATTATTTCTAATCTTCCGTCAATGATTCTTGTCCGCAAATTCATTGCCTTAGCGATTTTTACTTGCCAGTTTTTCTCCAGTTGGTAGACAACGTACTTAGCAAACAGAATCGGCAATATCTTATTCACGATTTGGGTGGCGTCATCGATCCACTCTTTTGGCAAAACACTCATATCAATATTCTCGATTTTAATTTGAGATGCTATTATCTGCCCATTATCGGGAGTATAAGAGGGAATGAAGGACACCTCTGCAACAATGGGAAGCTGAAGTTTTCCGGACAAGAGTGAAGCATGGAGGATGGCATTAGCATAGATTCTGTCAGATTCTTCTTTTAATACTATCTGGGGCATTTGATTAAGTTCTACTTCAAGAGCAGTCGAGGCGTTTTCTTTTATAGGCAATTTCAAATATTTCGGTAGTTCTTTCTGCAAAAAGGATTGAGAAAGGCTAATCGCAAGGCCACCATCTTTTGAAAAGCCTATCCTCCACGGAGATAATTCAACGTTCGGCATTACTTGCTTAATAGTATCATATCCACTCCCTCCGATAAGAAAGAGATTATTGGCGTCAAATTTATAACCTTGCGCCCAGCCGAACTCAACCATCTTCCCGCTAGGAAGAGAAAATGGAGAAGTCTTGCCTTTGGCTTGCAACCATAAATTTAGCTTCTCATTGGAGGAATTTTGAATTTGTAAAACATAAGACCCTTTAAAAGTAGATTCCCTGCAAGAAACAATTATCGGAAGGGGTTTTGTCTGCGATCGTAGAGAATCATTGAAAAAGAGCGAAAAGATGGCTAGTAGAAAAATAATAGAGGCTGTTTTCATAACATTGCACAATGTTAATAAAGCAGGCCTAACGTACCGCGGCTAAGCTGCGGCAACATGCAGCCAGTTCAATGTAGATCGTTGCGCGGACGTGACAGTCGTTCATTTCAGTTTCGTTTGTCTTTCGCGCGGCGAAATCGTCTACTGCTGGTTCCGTCAGCTTGAGCCGCTGGTTAGGCGGGCGCTACAAAATGCTTATTGACTTAATTCTAGCCGCATCGGTTGCTGTATGCATCAAAACAAGACTATCCCTATTTGGAAATAAACGTTACCAATATCTATTTGAACCCAGCTATTATTATCATCGTTGACGTCTGGAATGAATTTGTATCGTAAATCGACCATCAGGCGTTTATAAGAATAATTCAGGCCAGCATATATGCCTATAGGAAAAATGAAACTTGAACTTTTGCCATAGGGGCCTTCTCCCCCAGTTGGATCAGTAATCTTTGTATCAATAATGACAGAGGACAACCTGCGATTTGCAAAACTCTCCAGCCCGAGGCCAACTGAACCTCCTACATAATAGCCGATGACCATATCTTTGCCGATAGTTCTACAAGGCTCAATTGATAATCCTAGCTCAATTGATGAAAAATCATACTTCTCGTCAAACACGTCTTGATGTGTACCAACGAAATCGATGTACTGATGCACCGCGCTTGACCTATATGTTACAGAATGTGCGTAATTTAATTCAATCCCTAACAGCACAGCCCATGGGTTTTCTGGATTGGTTGCTAACCCGACATCTCTTAAATATCCAAATGTATATCCCAACTCCTTCGCAAAACTCCCACTGTTCTTCGTAGTTGCGTAATCAAGAACATCTATTCCGCCGCGAAGCACGGCTCCTGTTTCTGGCTGTGCTTTTGTCGTTTGATGATAGGCGAATTGAGAAACGATAGTGCAAAGGAGAATTAATGAGCTTTTCTTATGCTGAATATGTGTTCTCAATTATCCCCTTTATAACATCTAAAGTATTTTCGATGCAGGATCCTTTACATCCATTCGCCCGCCTAACGGACCGCAGCGACAGTAGCCAGTCCGCGCGTGGTGTGTCCAGTCCGATAGTAACTGGTTGTTTCGCGCGTGCGAAATCACCAACGGCTGGTTCCGTCAGCTTGAGCGACTGGTTAGCCAGCCCATTTATAGCTTTTTGTTTAAAAAGCCTGAAATAATCAGGACCAGACCAACAATGAAGACTATAATGATTGCTTCAATGGCTGATTCTGCTCCTCTACCATCACTCTCTAGGTACGCTTTAGAACTTGTAAAGAGCAGATAGAAGCCCAAAGCAATACTTAGCCATTTTAGAATCTTTAGCTTTTTGACTGGTGCGGGAATTTGATTTCCCTTTAATCCTATTAACGGTTTGCCACATTTTGGACAAGATGGGGCTGAATCAGAAACATAATTACCGCAATCAGGACAAACTATAAGAGCCATAATACCTCCGCATGAATTAGAAAGTAATTTTATTTTTCATTCCCCTTGTTCAAAAGTTAACCATGCGGAGGGCTTTGATATTCTTGAATAAATTATCTTCCATTTTTTGGATTTTGTTCCAAAGATGTGCACATAGAATCGATGTTTTCCTCTTGTCGTTTTTGCTCTATGGAAAGTAACATCAATATGGAATCCAGTCTTTTTTCTTGGACGATATCTCGTCATAATTGCTCCTTTTGTTTATAGGTGAAGCTGATTTGGCGGGCTAACGTACCGCGGCTAAGCTGCGGCAACGTGCGGCCAGTTCCATGTAGAATGGTGCGCGGACGTTACGGTTGTTCATTTCAGTTTCATTGACCTTTCGCGCGGCACAGTCGACAATGGCTGGTTCCGTCAGCTTGAGCCGCTGGTTAGAACGCAAACGGTAAAATGCTGTTTGACAATTCTCCCAAAAGGATGGAGTTGCTTTTGCAGGACGAGCGTCACCATAGCTTTAAACTCGTTTTACCTTCTATCATCGGGTACTTAGTCGTAGGAATATGTCGACAAGCCCTATGATTGTGGTCAGGAGTAGGCTTATTGCAGCCCAAGCACCCTTGTTGTATTCCACGACCCTCCAAGCTAAAAAGCGTATTGCCCCAACGAGCATGGTACAAAGCGTTAAAATAACTTCGAGCAGCACCACGGTAATTCCCAAAGCAAGAAGAGTCCAGAAAATAGAAACACCAGTAAATAGGAGCGCTAAAGAGATTATTGGGGCATGGGATGTTCCATTCTCAACAATGACAGCTCCATGAAAAATGAACAAGCCAAAGCATGCGAGATAGTTAAGTGCAGCAAGTGGAATAAACCTGATTAAGAAACTTAAAAAATGGTTGTGGAGAAAGAGCCAATCCATTGCTTGGTTTAGGTAGCTTGCGAGAGCTATTGGAGCAAGTGCGAGCAATACCATTGAACCGAATATAGTCGCAAAATAATTCTCGCCGGTGGGATGCCGATCTGCAAAGAACAATTCGTGCATACTACTTAATACAATGGTCAACACGAGTGCCATTTCAACAATAATCACGAAGAATATTGCCGGTTTCTTCCTCACCAATCGTGAATACCATTTCATTGGTTTGAAATAAGCCAAATGCAACGTTATTGCTTCAGCTGAACTTTGTATCCACTCTTGTTGGTGGGGCCTCAGGATCATATCTGTCAACTTTGTCAATTGTACAAGCATCCCTAAGCCGAATGCGAAATCCCAAGCGATGTGTGAAGACATTTGACGTGCCTCGTGTATCATTGCAGCCTTTTTTGCGTTCTAAGTATGTTCAGATTGCATGCCGCAGGTTTATCTTAATAGACCGCACATCGCAGCTGTGCGTCAGAATTTTATTGTTAGAATGCAATTAGCGAGTGTGTTTTGACTATTGGTATGAATTGCTGCACCCCGCGAGATATTACAATGATGAGGGATGGACGGTAGGATTAAGAGCGCCCCCTCTGGTGCAAAACTACTGCTTATCAGAGTCAAAAGCAATATTTCGTGGGTGAGTCGGGAGGGATTCGCAAAGACAGATAACGGACCGGAGCTAAGCTACGGCGACATGCAGCTGGTTCCATGCAGACCATACGCGCGGCAGACATAGCCTTTCCCTTAAAAAAGTTTCTGTCGCGCGGCGCATTCGTCGACGGCCTCTTCCCTCAGCTTGAACGCCTGGTTAGGTTGCGATTTGCCTCCGCAAGCCAAAGTATAGACACAACGGAGAAACTTAGAGGAGCTATTATTGGTGTGATGCTGAAAGGAACTGAAGCGAAAGGCGCTAAGCGCTTTTCTTTAAGATCTTGCGCTTGCGACCCAAATTTGTTTCTCGCTTTTCTCTTACAGCAGACTTTTGGTTGACTTCTGCGGCAGGATAAATAACCTCCAAATTGGCCGATGAAAACATATTAGAGTTGTCTTGCCGCAAGCGCTCTTCTGCCATTTTGCAATATTCGGGATCTATCTCAATGCCAACACTGTTTCGTCCCGCTTTCATTGCAGCGAGCATCGTTGTCCCAGTTCCACAAAATGGATCCACTACTGTGTCGCCCCAAAAAGAAAACATTCTTACAATTCTGTAGGCAAGTTCTAATGGAAAAGGTGCTGGATGCTTCTTTGTTGAAGCGCCGCTGATATTCCAAAACTGCTGAAACCACTTTCCATACTCTTCCTTGGATATCATGCTCAACTTGCGTTGATGTTCAGTTGGCTGACGATATCCCCCAGACTTTCTCTGCATCAGAATAAACTCAATATCGCTTTTTATAATCGAGTTCGGTTCGTACGGTTTGCCAAGGAACTTCGAGCCGTTGCTCACCTCATAGTTCGCATTGCTTATCTTGTGCCAAATAATAGGGTTGAGATTGTCAAATCCGATCTTTCGACATACGACAGAAATGTCAGAGTGCAAAGGGACGACCACATGACGACCAAAGTCTCGACGTGAAAGGCAGACATCGCCCACGACGCAAACCATTCGACCACCTGGGACCAAAATACGATACATTTCTTTCCACACTTTAGCGAGCTCGTCGAGAAAGGCTTCATAATCTGAAACATGGCCAAGTTGGCTCGAATGTTCGTTGTAACGTTTTAATGTCCAATAAGGCGGTGATGTTACGACAAGATGGACAGATTCGTCCTTAATGTAACGAACATTTCGAGCATCGCCTTGAATAAGACGGTGTGTGGTAATTTCCCGCTCTCCGTTGTCTTTTGAGCTCATCGTTTTTCTGGAACTCCAAATGCAGCTATTTGTGCAATGAGCGACTTGGCAAAAATATCGAATGTCAAATCGCCAGCCGGTTCGATGTAGCGTCCTTTCAAGCCCTTTTGTCTATCGGAGGTCAAAAAGCAAGCAACATTATAGTGTCTTTCCCGGACAAGTTTTCTGCAAAAGATTTCATATCGCTTAGCATACGAAGCATTGACAAACTCTGGAAAGACTTTGAAATGTGGCTCCTGAACTCTAACAGCCCTTTGCGATTCTGGGCAGTCTTCAAGAAGAAAAACGTAACCGAGCCAAGGCTTGATTGTTTTGTTGAATGCACCTTCCCGGAAGGCGGTCCATAGGTCGATTGCGCTTCCCATTGCTTCTTCAGTTCGATTGTTGAAATTATTGCCAAATGAAGGTCCAACTTGTGATTTTGCTTCAAGAGCAAGTATAAGTTGGTCATCTTTTACAACGAGGAGATCCCATTCCTTTGTTGGGCGAAAGAAGCCTGGTAATTCAAGATGCTGATTGTAAAATATGTGATTTTCGTTTGTTCCGGCCTCAGTGATTAACTTGGTGATCAATTTAATAAAGCCATCCATCTGAGCGCCACCCGTGACTGCGCTTCTTGCGCCTTGATCAGCTCTGCCAGAAGTGGATTGCTTATCTGATTGTTTCTTTCGCGTCTTCCAATAATAAGAGACAGCTTCGGAGACGAGATCGTCCAGACTGGTTGTTTTCTTCATGAGGTTACGTTTAGGCTTAAGTTACTAAAAATGGCCCCGATAGTCCAATTTTCAAAAACGCGCAGTCCTTATTGCTCCTGCTGCCGTTAAAGAGCGCTCAATACGCAACCGAACGGACCTGAGCTAAGCTGCGACGACGCGCAAATAATCCTATGTAGAATGTTCCGACCACGTGACGGTTGTTGATTTCATTTTCTTTGGTCTTTCGCACGGCGGACTAGCCAATGGCTGGTTTCGTCAGCTTGAGTCGCTGGTTAGAACATACGCGGTAGAATCTTGACAGATAATGAGAAACAGAAAAAGTAAGATTCATTCTTCAATTTTTGGATTAATCTTGTTCTTCAATGCCTTGATTTTTGATTCAAGAGAGTCATAGAAGTTTTTGTCGAATCCAGCATCAGAGTAGCGCTTTGCTTTTGTTGAAATAAGGATCGCCTGCCAAATAGCTTTGGGAGATGCTTCCTTTTTCTTGATTGCGAAGTACGCGTATGCTGCTATTACCGGAATGAGGCCTAAGAAGTAAGTCCAAGGTTCGGTCACGTTCCAACCGTACTTGATGGTTGCAATAAGTTGTACTATGATAATAAGGCAGAATAGGATTACCCAACCGCGAAAGAGCCAATATGCATCCGCAGAAGCACCTTTGTCGAGCACTTTCTTTGACTTCGACATTGAAGTATGAGTTTCCTCGAGGTGATTGAGAGCTTGACGTAAAGCCTCAACCTCTTTGTGTTTTATTTCTGCTGTTTCTTGAGAGTGCGCTTCTTGAATCTTTTGAACCTCTTGTTGAAATTTTGTAACGAGTAATATCTCTTTTTCGCGGAGTTTAGATTCGTAGTTAGCCTTCAGACGGAGGATAAGAGCTCGCCCTTTCTGTTGACTCTCTTGTTCTTCAATCTTCGCACGCTCGATAAAAATGCTAAGCTCCTCAACGAATCGGGTCGGTGATTCGTTGGCAGCATCATTGAATTGTTCGAGGTTTGTGAGCGTTTTTTCAGCTATCAAATGTCCAAGCAGAATGCAGTCAGATGGTTCGATCTTGCCTTGGCTGTATTTTTGAAGATTCTCATCAAATTCCTTAAGCACCCTTGGATTTGGGAGTGAGTCGCTTATAGTGCCCGCTACGAGCCTAGTCAAGCCAACAGTTGTGATCTCGTCTCCCTTCACGTGGGGATTTGTAAGCCAAAGGATGTTTACAAGTTCCTCGGGCCGGATTAGTTCTGACAACGTACCATCCTTTTTTCTCGTCAAGGCGATATCTTGCTTAGAGTCAGTGACAAACCAGCAGCCGGCCTCATAGAAATTTCGAGTTTTTTTCTTCCGTTTGTCTTGCACGTAGGCAATCGCGGTTGCGTCGTGCCAAACGCCGTCAGGGTTGTTTGTTCGTTTTTTCAGTTGTTCGTACTCGGAGCTATACCTGCCTTTATTCCGATAGGATGTTGTATTCGGAATAACATAGATGCCGTGGTCATCTCTCAATGTTGTTGCGAGATTCGTAGATATACGAATAATATCAGTCTTTCCTAATGAGCGTCTTGAGCAGGCATTGTAGATGCTCCTTTCATCAAGCTCTTTTACCAAAAACGTCTTACCGAGAGAATCGGCTATGCGCTTTAGCAATCCCTCCGTTTCCTCAATCGTGAAATCTAAAACAGAAACCTTGTATTTTAAACGTTTGCATATCTCTATGATCTTGCTGCACGTATGGGTCGATTCTGGAGAAGAAAGATCCAGCAAATGTACAATGAAACTCGAATCTAGAAGATATTCGGTTTGGCTTTCTTTGATCTCGCCGAAATCTAGTTCAAGGTAGCTGGTTATTATTGAGCCAAGATATACTTTCTTCAGTACTTGATAGAGAGATGGTTCTTGCTTGATTTCATTGACGAACTTAGCTTGTACGAAAAAACCGTTATCAATTGAGGCCTGCTTTCCGGTAGAAAAAAACCTAGAAAGAGCTATTCTGTTTCGATCCAGGAATTCAAAGACTGATGGTTGCGAGCTTGGCTTAATGTTGTTCGCGAGGAGGTATTGTTCATAAGTGTTAGCAAGTGAATCTATTTCCGCTTGTTGTTTTATGACTATTTCTTCGTAGTCAGAGAAAATAAATTTGCTCATCATGAATGAACCATCTTGAAAGAATTGAAAATCGTTCACGACATCATGATTTGCATCGGCAGCAATCCTTGCGACTATTTTTCTTAATATGGGAAAAGGAATATCGAAAGAGTACGCCTTGTCCACTTCGGTCTTGAGTTCCGTCAGGAGTCCCTTCGTAAGTCCGTTCCTATTTAATTGGAATAGAACTCTTTTCACGAGAGGCAAAAAGATATCATTCAAGTCTTTGATTCCCTTGTCATGGTCATTAATATGAGCCAATAAACTATAGGTGACGATGCGATTGATGTCCATCAGCTTGCCTTTATGTTTTTATGCGATTAGAATCCGATCAATTTTGTAGGTACGAAACAATTAGTTCGTGTGGTCTGACCCACCGCGGCTAAGCAGCGGCAACGTCCAGTCAGTTCCATGTAGAATTTTCCGCGAACGTGACCGTGTTCATTTCAGTTTCTTTGATCTTTCGCGCGGCGCAAAGTAGACGGCTGGTTCCGCCAGCTTGAGCGACTGGTTAGGTTGCCCACCTCAGATTCGTTTAATAAAAGGATCAGTTATTAGTTGACGTCTTTTGTATTGATTAAAGGCCGGGTAATAGGTGACAAAACCACTATAGCCAATATACTTGAGAATAAGCGCAGTTACGCAGTATAGCAGTGATAATGTGATCTGTTCCAATTGGAAATTGTCATTTAAGTCAGTGAGACTAAATGGAAACCTTCCGTGAAGAAAGTCATTGCGTTTGTCAATGCAGTCCATTTCTCCTGTGTTGAGTGTAATTTGTAGCAAAGAGAATGGCTTGAGGAGTTTTTCTTTGTTGGTAGGTGAATTTAGTACACTGATTTTTCGCCTCAGAGTATCTAACCCCGTAGGAGACATCTCATTGCTGAAAGAATCTAGCGTTGTATTTAGTGCCTTCAGAACTTTCCTGGCCAACGATTTGTTGGGAATCGGCTTGATCTTTGATTCGTTTTCTCTGCAAACAATATCAGAGATCGCTTCCAGTGCAATCGAATAAACGGCGGCTCTGAGTTCGTTGCTTTGAGTGTGGCCTTCCACGAGTATCAAAATGACGTGGGCAAGATCGCGGTGAGAAACCAGAACTTCACAGAGACGATTGAATGACTCTTGCGGAAATGAGATGTTCTGTGGCAGGCCAAAGTGTATTTGGAGTGCGCCTGACGGGACAACGCTGTAAGGCGAAGAAAGGCTTTTTGGTAAGGTATCGTAGGAGACTCCTTGGATATTCGAGAAAGAAGAATCCTGGGAAGAAACCACGTAGCGCTGATCCCGAGGGAAATATCCAGATACAAATGCGTAGGAGAGAAGAATGATGTCTACGTTTTTCTTGAAGGTTTGATAATCGGTTTGCTCAAGGCATTCGATGAAAAGAAAATGTCTTTTTTTGTCGTCGGTTGTTTGAGCAAATAAATGAAATGAAAGCCCATTCATGAGAATTGGAACCAAGCCAGCCATGTAAGTTGTACGGTCGATTTTGACCTTCGAACTCTCGAATAGACCTCCAGGTTGTTGAGCATCCTTTGTAGGGATAATAACGCGGTAAAATTGATTTCCTTTTTTATTGACTTCAGTATTACGGTATTTGCTAACTCTACATTTAAACGTGGCAGGATCTTTCATTATGTTCAGAGACCATTGAGAAAATGAAGCGAAATCGAAAATGAGATTTCTTGACTCATTCAGACAGATAAATTCTGTCTCTGATTTCCACATGAGATTCCGCTCATCTTGACTTAAGGTCCTTACAGTATTAAATGCAAGAATGAGTGAATCTTCTTCTCTATAGACTTCCGCGGTTCCCCCGTTTAGTAATGATTCCTTTGAATCGATTCGATATTTTGCTGGAGATTCAGTGTCCTCGATGAAACTAAATGAGGAAACGACGTTCTTTATTACAATGTTTTTAAACGGATCCATACGCATCATGTATAATACATGTGGGCAACCTAACGAAGATTATAATGTTCGCCGCTGCTGTGTGTTGATATCTTGCAAAATAGGCTGCTCCCCGCAGGGGATTTTAATAAGTGAGAGATTGTTCGGCAGGTTCGCAATCGCCCCCCTCGCTTTTTTCGGTGGGGAATCTTATCTTCCCTTTGAATCAATGGCAAAATTACGGTTTTCAATGTAGAGATGCAACCCTCTTAGAGCGGTGCGTTTGGCTCATACATTAGAATCTAACAAATTCCAAATGTGAAGTATGATTCACACTGAAGAAGAACTCTGGCGTTTCCTGATAAAAATAGGCGTCAAGAAAATCAAGTTGGAGGGGCGCAAATACCTCTTTTTGATTGACCGTTCCTTTTTTCCGCCCAATTCCGTTGACCAAGTCGAAGAACCGATGGCATTGTTCTGGGTAGTGAAACATGGGCTCGAAAAGCGGCGACCAGGGGGAATTGTTCAATTGGGCGCACAGGCAGGAGAGAACGACCCTAGGCTGAAGGATAAATTGGTGCTTGCGTTCAACAGAGGAGGAGGTATTTTTCTTACTCGCTATCAGACCACCAGGGATTTAAAGAAGGATAAGAAAATCCTCTCCCGGTTGCTTGAGATTGACAATTTTGAAAACGACTTCTGGGAGATTATTAACCGGGTTGATTTTCACGACGCCAAGATTCCGAGGCATTTAGACGGCTCCGAAACCATCTACAAACAGTCATACAATCCAGATATTGTAAATCCTAAGTCGAAAAAACTTTGGAGGAGCGGAAAGATGGAATGGGGCCTTTGGGTTAATGCTCAATTTAAATCCGATTACAAATTATCCCCAGCAAAGCGGAAGTTTTCATCCCTTCCAGATGCAAGTAGAAAACTTTTCAAGAATTACGATTTCGAATGTGATCCAAATTGGACTCCAGCACAGGCTCTGTGGGTTGTTAAAAAGTATTCGGGGAAAAACGGTGAAAATAAGGGAAAAACAGGGAGTGACACAATAAAATAAAATCACCACTTTTGCAATTGTTTGCAGGGCGAAAGCCTAACAAACAATTGCGAATCAAGAGAAGCCCCAAGAGTGAATGATTCGCATCCTCACTCCTGGGGTTTTTTGTTGTCATTCGGATTGCGAGGATTAGATGTCACGACTTAATTCCCGGAGAAGGAAAATCATCTACGAAATGCTTGCTAAGAGGGATCGCGAGATTTGCCAGTGGTGCAAGAAGCCAGGCAATTCGAAGACCTTGGTCGTCGATCACGTCGACAACAATCGTGAGAACAATTCTGAATCGAATTTTCAGCTTTTGTGCCGAAGCCACAACAACATGAAAAATCCGAGAGGCCCGGGCAGAAAGAAGTCGCCTGAGAGAGAAAGAAAGATCGAGGATCTGAATTTGAAAGAATGTTCGGCAGAGTTTGCGAAGAGTGAGCGGTGCAGACCTATTTTTAATCAATGGTTATTCGATAAAATAATGGCGCAGGGAATGATGAAGTGGGATGTTCTTGTAGACGGTGGAGCAGCGAAGATTGACGGTAGCCAGCAAACCGTCACTCGTTATCTCAAAAGTGCTACCTCGATAGAAGGTAAATATGAAAGAATCGAGGTTGAGGGCGTGGTGTACGTTCAGTTTAAGCCGGAGTATGCAGCTCAACTCAAGAGAGAGGAAGACAAGGCAAAGAACGTTTCAGGGAAAGTGTTACCAATGCCGCCACAATCGCAACAAGCAATATGAAACAAGCTGTCGTGATTGAGGTGAGCAAGAGATAGTAAGTGAAAAGAAAAACTATGCACTCAAAAGTCTTGCATAATTTTATTACTCAACTTGTTATGGGTCCTTCCGGTGGGGTCGGATGCGGGTGCGGAGCGAGCGCAAAACGGCCTCAGGCGACGTGTACAAAAAAGGGTGTTTCATTTCATTTGGGTAAAAACGCATGAATTTGATCAATAAAGCCATTTCTGAGCTCGTCTTAGGAAACTACAATCCGAGGAAGCTTTCCAGGAAACAATTCGAGGACTTGAAGGCCTCGCTGCAGGGTTTTGGAGTGGTCGAACCGGCTGTCGTCAATATCAATCCCGAACGGATGAACGTGATTGTCGGAGGCCACCAACGGATTAAGGTAGCCAAGGATCTCGGGTTGAAGGAATTCCCCTGCGTCGAGGTGAATCTTCCTTTGGAGCGGGAGAAGGAACTCAATATCCGCTTGAATAGGAATGTCGGCGAGTGGGACTGGGAGACACTGCTCAAGAATTTTG
>Ga0335071_10002996_pt1 | contig 17965 bp, 14 predicted proteins | sample Lox_Sample_15_FD_206724 | JGI IMG/M metagenome (GOLD analysis project Ga0335071, IMG submission 206724) | Soil microbial communities from Loxahatchee National Wildlife Refuge, Florida, United States - Lox_Sample_1.5 | ecosystem: Environmental > Terrestrial > Soil > Wetlands | place: USA... | reverse complement strand
CCGGGGTCAGGGACGCGCGAGCTGCTCGCTCAGCCAGGCGAGGAGCGCGACGACCTCCTCGGGGCCGTCGAGCACGACATCGGCGGCGACGGCCACCCGAGGCTCCTCGGTCGAGGAGCTGGCCACCAGCAGCGCCGCCGGTCCGCCGGCGGCGCGCGCCTCGGCCAGCACGGCGAAGGCCGGCAGGTCGGCGGCGTCGTCGCCGATGCACACCACGCAGGTCGGGTGACGCTCGGCGAGCAGGGCACGTACCGCCCGGCCCTTGTCGCTCCCCGGGGCCCGCAGCTCGAGCACGTAGCGGCCGGACTCCACGAGCAGGCCGTTGCGACCCGCCACCTCCGACACGGGGGCGCGCAGCCGCGCGAGCGCCCCTGCGGGATCGGCCGCCGGTCTGGTGTGCACCGCTACCGCGAGGCCCTTGTCCTCCACCCAGGCGCCCGGCTCCGCGGCCGCCAGCGCGGCCAGCGACGCGCGCGCCTCGGCCAGCCCCGCGGGCGGCGTCGGCTCGGGCGGGGGACCCCCGGACCACCGCTGCGCTCCGTAGAGCCCGAGCACCTCGACCCCCTCGACCCGGCCGAGGTCGGCCACGTGCAGCAGCCCGCTCACCTCTCGGCCGGTCACGACCGCCACCCCGCCGAGCACGCGCGCCAGCTCGGCCAGGGCCTCCAGCGCTCCCGGCTGCGGCGCCGCACGGGCGGGGTCGTCGACGATCGGGGCCAGCGTCCCGTCGTAGTCGCTGACCAGCAGGGCCGAGCCGGGCGCCCGCAGCAGCTCCTCGATCGCCGCCCGGCCGGCCCGGCCGCGCGGTAGCGGGGGGACGGACACCCGGTGCCTAGCCGGGAGGGTCGTGCAGGACCACGGTCAGGTGGTTCGGGAGCATGTGCTGGACCAGGTGCCGAACGCGGGTCACGTGCAGGTCGGCCGCCAGGCGCAGAGCTCGGTCGTACTGCCCGTTCGGGTAGTAGACCGTCGTCGCGGGGATCTCGCCCGTCCAGTTGCCCACGCCCGTGACCGGCCAGCCCAGCGCGCGCAGGCGGGCCGCGACCGAGGCGGCCAGCCCGCGGATGGGCGTCTCGTTGAGCACGACGACGTCGAAGTCCCTCGAGACCGCGGGGACGCGGCGGCTCGGGTGGGCCGACGAGCCGGCCGACGACGAGGTGGACGGCTTCGCGCTCGCCTTGCTCGACGCCGTACCCGAGGCCGTCTTCGACGCCTTGCTCGACGGGGTGGCGGACGGCTTGCCGGAGGCTGTGGCCGACGGGCTCGCCGTGCTGCGGGTAGCGCTCGGGCGCCCGCTCGACGTCGCGACACTCACCCGCGGCGAGGCCGAGATGGCAGCCCCCGGGGTCGAGGAGGTCGTCGTGTGCGGGCGCAGCCAACCCACTACGCCGACCGCGACGAGGACGATGACGGCGGCGGTGCCCACCGCCAGCGCCACCATGCGACCCGCGGGCACGGCCGGCGTCGTGGCCCGGTGGGACTTGGGCGGCCCCCCGCCCGGCGGTGGCGCGCCGGTGGTCACGCCTCGATGCCGAGCCGGCGCGCCGATCTCGCGCGCTGCCGCGCGGCCCGGACGCGCCGCAGCCGCTTGACGAGCATGGGGTCGGCCGCGAGCGCCTCAGGGGAGTCGATGAGCCGGTTGAGCACCTGGTAGTAGCGCGTCGCCGACATCCCGAAGAGCTCGCGCATCGCCTGCTCCTTGGCGCCGGCGTACTTCCACCAGTGGCGCTCGAAGGCGAGGATCTCGCGGTCCCGCTCGCTCAGGGCGCCGCCCTGGGCTGCGTCGGTCCGGGCGGACTCGGCCAGCGACAGGGCGTCCATGGGTCTCCTCGCGGGCGGTCGCAGCGGGTCGAAGGTCCGCCCCCGGGTCCGTCGCCCGGGGCCGATGGTGATCGGTGGGCGGACCGGGCTTCCCCTCCCGCCCCGCCCACCGATGAGCGCATCGTATGCCTCGAACCACACCGATGTCATTCGCCGCTCCGGTGTGCCGTCGAGTGGCAAGTCCGCCCGAACGGCCGACCTCTTGGGGGTCGCGGACGGGTGCGCCACCCGCGAGAATTCCTACGCCTGCCCGGGCGTCGGTAGGCGTCATCGGCAGGGGGGTCATCGCATGCGTGGCCGGGGACGGGCACTGGCACGCGCGCTCGTCGCGCTCGTCGTCGTCGTGCCCGTCGTCGCGGCGCTGCTGCCCGCGAGCTCGGCCAGCGCCGGGGCGACGTACGCCCTTCGGGAGAGCTCCTCCCCCACGCGCGGGGCCGCCCGCGCCCTGCAGGGCGCCACGCTGACCGGTGGGGCGTACGTCTTCGTGGGCCCGACGACCCACGTCCGCAGCGTCGCGTTCTACGTCGACGACACGCACCGGACGAAGGCGCCGCGTCGGATCGACACCTCGGCGCCCTTCGACCTCGTGGGCGGCACCTCCACCGCCGCCCGGCCGCTGTGGACCAGTGCCCTTCGCGAAGGCACCCACCACCTCACCGCGCTGGTCACGACGACCCGGGGCCGGCATCTGGTGCTGCAGAGCGTCTTCCTCGTGCGCAACCGGCCCAAGCCGCCCACGGCGGTCACCGCGACGGCCGGAGCGGGCCGGGTCACCCTGACCTGGCGCTCGGCGGGCGGCACCACGGCCGGTTTCGAGATCTATCGCGGGCCCTCTAGCCCGGTGGCCCGCAGCCACCCGCTCGACACCCAGGTCTTGGGGTCGCGGGTGCGTTCCTATGTGGACACGACCGCGCTTCCCGGTCGGACCTACCGCTACGTCGTCGTCGCGGTGAGCGCCCACGGCCTGCGCTCGGCCTCCTCGGCGACGGTCACCGGCGGCGCCCTGTCCACGGCCGCGCCCCCGGTGCCGTCAGACGTGCGCGCAACGCCCGGCTCCGGGCTCATCACAGTGTCCTGGGGCAGCGGCGGCGGGTCCACCCAGGGCTTCGACGTCTACCGGTCCACCTCCTCCGACGTGGAGCTGAGCCGTGCGCTCAACGCCACGCGCCTGCCCGCCACGGCGCGTTCGTTCCTCGACATCGACGTCGCGCCGGGACGGACGTACTACTACGTCGTGGCCGCGGTCGGCGCCGACGGGGCACGCAGCGCGCCGTCCGGCGTGGCGTCGGCGAGCCTGCTGAGCGAGGCGGTCCAGCTCTCGACCGACACCCCCGTGCTCTACACCGCGCGGTACACGACCGCGACGAGCAGCGTCGTCGTGACCGACACCGGGGACGCGCAGCTTCACGTCTCGGCCGTCAGCGTCACCGGTGGCAGCGCCTTCACGGTGTCGCCGGCCGGAGCCTTCGTGCTCGACCCCGGAGGCTCGCGGACGGTGACGGTGTCGTTCTTGCCGACGGCCAACGGGCCGCAGCGGGCCACGCTGCACGTCCTGAGCGACGACCCCGACACCCCCGACGCCACGCTCGGGCTCGGCGGCCTCGCCATCAACGACCCGGTCGGGGGCGAGCCGTCCCTGCAGTGGATCATGGACGCGTACGGCCTCTCGGCGGTCGACGGCGACCCCTCACCGTCGACGTACCCCCTCGACGCGTCGGCGATCCCGCCGAGCAACGGGGTCCTCGTCACGGGCTTCACCGTCCACGACGACAGCGCCCCCGTGACGGTGACCGCCCTGGGCGCCTTCGTGGACCCCAGCACGGCTGGGGACCCGACGAAGGACCCCGCGTGGGGCTGGGAGGCCGCCGGTGACGCCCCGGGTGCGGCGACCGCGTCCTACACCGTGCGGCGGGCCTTCATCGGGACGACGTACTCCCTCGCGCCGGGCGGGCCCTTCTCGCTCTGGACGCGGGTCGAGGGGATCACGCTGCGCACCGACCGCGACTCCGCGGCGGACCCCGACTACATCGCCTTCCCGGTCGCCGGCTCCCCCAACACCTACGTGCTGGCCGACGACACGGTGGGCGGGCCGACCGACGACTGGAACGACCTGCCGCTGCTGCTCACCAACGTCGACCTGGTCGCGGTCGACTGAGCCGGCATCACCCGTTCGGCGGACACCGGCTCCCCCGGTCGACCGCCCCCACGGAGCACTTCCGGTCACACTCCGCTCGCGGGTGCCAGCAGTCCTCCTCGCGGCCTTCCGGGAAGCGGATGGGCGGGTGAGAATGCCAGATCGCAGCGGCAGGGGGAAACAGGACCGATGAGGCTGGTGAGGGCGGCATACGGCGTCACCGCGGGGGTGACGCTGGCCGCAGCGGTCCTCACCGGGGTGGTCGCCCCGGCGCATGCCGCGATCGGCTACCGCCTCTACGTGAGCACCCACCCCAACCGCTCCGGTGCCGTCGCGCTGAACGGGGACCGGGTCCACGGCCTCGTCTACGTCTTCGCCAAGCCCGGCTACGGCGCGCTCCGCGTCCGCTTCTACATCGACGACGTGCACCACCGGAAGGCGCCGGTGCACGTCGAGACCACGCCGCCCTACGACCTGATGGGCGGGTCCCCGAAGCACCCCGGCGCGTTCCACACGGCCACCCTCGCCAACGGCAAGCACACGATCTCGATCGTGGTGGAGCAGCCCAACAAGCAGCGCTCGACCTACACCGCCACCTTCACGATCGCGAACCCGGTCAAGCCGCCGCCCGCGCCGACGCACGTCAAGGCCACCGCCGGCAAGGGCCTGGTCACCGTGACGTGGCACAGCGGCGGCGGTCGTACCGCGGGCTTCTTCGTCTATCGGGGCTCGAGCTCGCACGTGTCCCTGCACCATCCGGTGAGCTCCCGGCTGAGCCGAAGCGCTCGCTCGTTCGTGGACTACTCCGTGACGAGCGGGAAGCGCTACTACTACGTCGTCCAGGCCGTCGCATCCACCCAGGGGCGCGCGGCGAGCAAGGGCGTGCGCAGCGGGACGGTGAAGGCAGCAGCGAAGCTCTCCTTGGCATCGGTGACGGCCGTGGGCGGCTCGGGAGCGGTCCGCCTGACATGGGCGGCGAAGGGCGCGGCCAGCATCCGGGTCTATCGCGCTACGTCCTCGGTCACGCTGCACAGCCATCTGGTCAAGACGCTGTCCGGGGCCGCCACACACTTCTCCGACACCACGGTGAGCAACGGCACGACGTACCACTACCTCGTGCAGGCCCTCGCCGGGACCAAGCACGTCGAGAGCGCGTCCGTCGAGGCGGTCCCCGTCGCCGCCCCCACATCGGTGACCGCGACCGGCGGGCCCACCGGGGTCACGCTGGGCTGGTCGCTCGCCAGCACCGCCGGTGAGACCGGCATCGCGGTCTACCGCTCGACAACGACGCCGGTCGCCCTCACCGGCCCCCTGGCCACCCTCGCTGCCGGTGTCACGACCTACACGGACGCGAGCGCCGCCGTCGGGACCACCTACTACTACGTCGTCTCGGCCCAGTCCGCCGCGGGTCACGCCGAGGGCGGCTCAGGCGCGGCCACGCCGGTGGCCGCCCCCGTGGTCGGCACCGCCGGCGGAGACGGGACCGTCACCCTGCACTGGACGGCGGGGGGTACCGGGGTCACCGGTTATGAGGTCTTCTCAGGCGCGACGAGCAGCGCGGCCACGATCACGTCGGGGTCCCCCCTCGCCTCCCTGCCGGCGAGCACCGGCACCTACGTCGACAGCGGCCTCACCGACGGGGTGGCGCGCTACTACCTCGTGCGGGCGCTCTCGGCCGGCGGACAGGCCGACTCCACCGTCCACGGGGTGACCCCGGTCGCCGCGCCCACCGTGACGCCCAGCGTGGACACCCACGGGCAGGTGCACCTGACGTGGACATCGAGCAACGAGCCGCCGGTCACCAGCTACCTGGTCTTCCGCGGGATCAACGCACCGCCGACGTCGACCTCCAGCACGAGCGCCTACGCGAAGGTCGCCGCGGGGACGACCACCTGGGCCGACCCCGGCACCGGCGTCACGCAGGACGACGGCACGACGTACTACTACGTCGTGCAGGCCTACTACTCCGGCGCCCACGCGAACTCCGCGGCGGTCCAGGCAACCCCGCTCCCGTCCCCGCCGAGCAAGATCGTCAACTTCGAGGCCTCCGCCGGCGGCAACGCCGGCGAGATCGACCTGATCTGGGACAGCGCGGACGACTTGACCGCCCAGATCGCGATCTACCGGTCGACGACGTCGGGCCAGCTGGGGACGCTCGTGACGACGCTCACCGACCCGACCCTCGTCGTCTACTCCGACACCGGCCTGGCCTCGGGCACCACGTACTACTACACCGTGCGTGCGATCAACCCGGGCGGCCACACCGACTCCGACCAGGCATCGGCCACCGCGCCGTGACGGGCGGTCTGGGCTTGCCGCCTCGAGCAGGAGACCCAGACCCGGCACGCTCTCCCGCGAAGACCCTCCGCACACGCGTGAACGCATTGGGTACCACCGCTCGACCAAGGGATGAACGGCGGGAGACAATCGCCCGACCAGGTGCCGACCGGCATCAGAGCAGCCGACGGGACGCGGGGGGAGACCGCGATCCGCAGGCCTGGACGGGGGGACTCCCGGCATGAGAAGGCGCAAGGCCATGCCCGCTGGCAGGGTGCTGCTGGCCGTACTAGCGGTGCTCGCGGCCCTGCTCGGCGCCGTCTGGGTGGCGCCCGCGAACGCGGCGGCGGCGTACGCGCTGAAGGTGTCCGCCGCACCGGACCGCTCCGCGCCGCGCTCGCTGGCGGGTGGCACGCTGTCCGGTCGCGTGTACGTGTTCCTCGCCCCGACCACCGACGTGCGCCGCGTCGCGTTCTACCTCGACGACCCCAAGCGCACGCACAAGGCTCGAACGGTCGACACCTCGGCGCCCTTCGACCTGGTGGGCGGCACGGCCGACGCGGCGCTGCCGTACGCCACCACCGCGCTCAAGGACGGCAAGCACACCCTCACCGCGGTGCTCACGCTGACCGGCGGGACGAGCAAGGTCGTCTCGGCCACGTTCACCGCGAAGAACCCCGTCCCGGCGCCGAAGGCCACGGCCGCCAAGGCGGGCAACGGCCGAGTGACGATCACCTGGGCCTCGGGCGGAGGGGTCACCACGGGATTCGACATCTACCGCTCGACGACCAGAACGATCCGCTACACCAAGCCGCTGAACGCCAAGCTGCTGCCCAGGACCGCGTCGAGCTACGTCGATCGCACCGTGAAGAACGGCAAGCGGTACTACTACGTCGTCCGCGCGATCAGCCCCAAGCACCACGCCACCTCGGGGGCCAAGGTCTCCGCTCGACCGCTCGTCCCGCCGAAGGTCCCGACCGAGGTGAGCACGCTGTCCGGCGACGGCACGGTCGAGGTGAGCTGGCACGACGCGGGCGGCACCGTCCAGGGCTGGCGGATCTACCGCGGCCCCACCTCGGGCGTCTCGTTGACCACCCCGCTGGCGACCCTCAAGGCGGCGGCGCACTCCTTCACCGACAAGGGGCTCACCAACGGCCAGACGCGGTACTACGTCGTCCAGGCCTACGCCGATGCGTTCACGGCTCACTCGAGCGCGGTGCCGGGGACACCGATCCCCGCCCCCTCCGGGGTGACCACGGCGCCGAACGACAAGTCGGTGACGGTGTCGTGGACCGTCCCAGCCGGGGCCGATGCCATCACCGGGTTCCGCGTGTACGTCGGCGCGACCTCGACCGTGAGCATCACCGGGACCCCAGCGGCGAGCACGAGCCACGCCGACGCCCGCAGCCTGCCGGTCACGAAGGACGGCGCCGGCCACCCCCTCGTCAACGGCCAGACCTACTACTTCCGCGTCGTGTCGGTCTCCGCCGGCGGCAAGGCGCCGGCGAGCGCGGTCAGCGCGGTCCCGGTGCCGGCCGTGACCCTGACGGCCACGGCGTCCTCCGGCCAGGTGCTGCTCGCCTGGAACAGCACTGGCCCCGACACGACCGAGTACCAGGTCTTCCGGGGCAACGGCTCCGCGGTCCCGCCCTCGGGAGCGTCGAACACCCCCCTGGCCGAGATCACTGACGGGAGCACGAGCTACGTCGACCTCTCGGTCGGGGCGAACACCACCTACACCTACGTCGTCGTCGCGGTGGCCTCGACGTGGCGGTCCGCGTCACCGGCGAGGTCCGCGAAGACGCCCGCCGTCAACAACGGGCCGGTCCCGAGCGGCTGGGGCGGGAGCCTCGTGCCGACCAACCTCGACTGGCCCTCAGGGGCGATCAAGACCGCCCTCGGAACCCAGCTCACCGACTACCGCTACGTGTTCAACCGCATCGGGACCACCAACGTGGACAAGACCGACACCCTGCACGTCAAGCCCTGCGCGGACATGCGGCTCACCAACACCGGGGGCGGGCCGGTCACGATCAACTCGATGAGCGTCAGCGGGCCGTACGAGCTCGTGTACTCCAACCTCGAGGACGGGTGCCCGGGCGGGACGGCCGTCTCCTTCCCCTACAGCCTCGGCAGCGGATCCTCGATCACCGTCGAGGTCCGGTTCGACTACTGCCGCGGGAACACGCCGGCGACCACGTGCGACGCCAGCAACCTGCCGGCCAAGGGTGTCCAGTACGGCCAGCTCACGATCAACAGCAACGACCCCGGCCACACCGTGGCCACGGCCACGCTGGCGGGGGCGTGGCAGCAGACCGCCGGCGGGGCGGACGAGCTGCCCCTGCAGTCGTTCATCAACCAGGCCCTCGGGATCACGACGCACCTGACCGGCGGCTACGACGCGAACGGTGTGTACAAGGGGATCAACTACGGCAACGGCCTGGTCGTGGCGGTCGGTGACGAGGTCCTGTCGCCGTACTGGCAGGCGAGCGACGGCAGCGTGTCGGTCCGGCAGGTCGTGGCGACCCACACCCAGGGCGGGCACGAGCCGCTCTTCTGGTACCCGCAGGGCAGCCCAGGATCGGCCACCAACTTCCTCAGCCAGGCGGGGACCGACTACCAGACCCTGCTCCCCGGTGGCAGCAACGGGCCGCGGGCCGAGGGCAGCTTCAGCCCGGGTGGCCAGACCTTCGGGTTCCGGACGAACTCGGGGTCGACCGCAGACTGGAGCGACGACACCCTGAACACCGGCACCATGGCCAACGACTACCGCCACGGCTGCCCCACGTCGGGCCCCTGCGGCCATCACATCCGCTTCTACCCGTTGCGCAACGCTTCGGGCGCGATCGTCGCGAACACCTACCTGATGTGCGTGGACTCGCAGGGCGTGAACCTCGACTTCAACGACGAGGACTACATCATCAGCGGCATCACGCCGGCCGCGTCGAACTGAAGCGGCTTCACGACGGCACGAGCGAGGCGCCGCGACCGTTCGGGGTAGCCTCCCACGGTGCATCGACCCGCCCTGCTCGCCGCAGCCCTGACCGCGGCCGCCCTGGCGGCCTCGACCGCGGTGGCCGCGGCACCTACGCCGGTCGCCACCGTCAGCACGAGCCCGGCCCCACAGCGCAGCGTCTCTGACGCCGCGGCCCTGTGGTCCAGCAGGTCGAGCGCCAAGCCACTGTCGGGAGTGGTGATCGCGATCGACCCGGGCCACAACGGCGGGAACTCCTCGCACCTGGCCCAGATCAACCGCCTCGTGTGGATCGGCACCGAGTGGAAGGCGTGCAACACGGTCGGCACCTCGACCAACGCCGGCTTCCCCGAGCACCGCTTCACCTGGCAGCTGGCCAAACGACTGCGGGCTCGCCTGGAGGCTCTCGGCGCCACGGTCCGGCTCACCCGGACCAGCGACACCGGCTGGGGCCCGTGCGTGACCACCCGCGGGCGGTTCGGAGCCAAGGTGCACGCCAACCTGCTGATCAGCCTCCACGGCGACGGGCTCGCCTCCGCCCAGCACGGCTTCGTCGTGATCCGGCCAGGCCGGATCAAGGGCTACACCGACGACATCTACGCGCGGTCGCGCACACTCGCCCTCGACGTCCGCGCCGGGCTCGGGCAGGTCCACCTGAGCCGGTCGACGGCGTACGGCGGCGACGGGCTGGATGTTCGCACCGACCTGGGGACGCTCAACCTGAGCAACGTCCCCGCCGTGCTCGTCGAGCTCGGCAACATGCGCAACGCCCACGACGCGCTGCTGATGTCCTCCCGGACCGGGCAGGCGCGCTACGCCGCCGGGCTCCTCGACGGGATCCGCCGGTTCCTGCGGCGCTGAACCGGGGGCTCAGCCGACACCGATCGACCCGGAGCCGCCGGACTCGGACCCGCCGGACCCGCTCGACCGCGACCGGTGGATCTTGAGGTGGACCGTCGTCATGTCGAGGCGGTGGTAGTGGTGACGCGCCGCTCGTACCCGCACCAGCACCGATGAGAGGTGCGCCCTGCCGCGGACCGTCGTCACGGCTTGGCCGTCCTCGTCGAGGTAGGACACGTACACCACCCCATGGGTGACGACGAAGAGCTTCACGCCCTCGCAGGTCTTGAGGTGGCAGACCCGGTGGCCCCAGCTCGGCGCCAGGTTCAAGGTCAGCCGGTAGCGGTCGAAGCCGGCGCGTGCCGCCGTTCCGGAGAAGGGCACGCGGGCGCCGAGCTTCGTCGTGGCGGCCGCGTCGGTGAAGTCCTGGCTGGACACGACGTCGACCAGGATGGCGAGGTCGCCGGGCGGTACCGAGCGCGCCGGGACGGTGACGTGCGTCGGGATCTTGCCCTGCCGGAACACGGCGAGGTTGTTGTTGAGGACGACGAAGACGACATCGGCGTGGCCGGCGTTGACCTTGGGGTTGGTCCAGCTCACGACGACCGAGCCCCTCGCGGTGAACCGCGCCTTGAGGTGCTGCACCGGCTTGAGCGTGGTCATGCCCGACGAGGTGTCGTCCTGGACGGAGTACCAGACGGGTGGGGACACGAGGTCGCCGCTCGTCGTGTGTGCGGTGACGACGTACCCCGCGGTCGTGACCGGGGTGATGTAGCGCACCGCCGTACCCGGCAGGTCGGTCGTCGTGGTCCCCGAGGGGGCGTAGGTCGTCACCGTGTACCCGGTGACCTTGGCGGTGGCGTCCGGCTCCCACGTGACCAGCGTGTGGTCGATCACGGGGTCGCCGTCGGCGTCGAGGCGGCTCGGCAGCCCGGTCGCGCCGGCGGTGAGGAAGTGGACCGCGACCGGCGCGGGAGCGGCCGCCCCCACGGCGGCCGCCGGATCCACGGCGCCGTAGCCGTACCGCGGGTCGAAGCCGGACGGGCCGAGGTCCTCGGCGGTGTCCTCCAGGCGCGTCTTGACCTGGTCCGGGGTCCAGCCGGGGTGCTCGGCGAGCACGAGAGCGGCCACGCCGGCGACGAAGGGGGAGGCCATCGAGGTCCCGGAGAAGGTCGCGTAGCGGGTCCTCGAGACCGACGTGGGGACCGTGGAGTAGATGTTCGCGCCGGGCGCCGCCAGCGCGACCGTCGGGTCGAAGGAGGACCACGACGTCGTCTGCAGGGTGTTGTCCAGCGCCGCCACGGAGATCGGGTCACCGCAGTCAGCGGGGGCCGAGGGCAGGTCGAGGTCCTCGCCGTCGTTCCCGGCGGCGGCCACCACGACCACTCCGTGGTCATAGGCGTACTTCGACGCGGCGCAGATCGGCGCGACGTCGGACTGGTAGAGCTTGATGTCGTCGAAGCCGAGGGACAGGTTGATGACCTTGGCTCCGTGGTCGGTCGCCCAGTGGATCGCCTCGCCCACCGTCTCGCCGTCCAGCAGCGGGCTGTCCACGTTGATCGGCATGACCTTGGCACCCGGCGCGATGCCCGTGATGCCAGAGCCGTCGTCCTTCGCGGCGATGATCCCGGCGACGTGGGTCCCGTGGCCGTAGGTGTCGGTCACGTCCCCGGCCACGATGCGGCCGGTCTTGTCGAGGTGGGCGCCGGGGACCAGCTGGCCCTGGAGGTCCGGTGCGCTCTCGTCGGCCCCGGTGTCGACCGTCGCCACGACGACGCCGCTGCCGGTCGACTTGGTCCACGCCGCCGCCGCGTGGGTCGAGGCGAGGGACCACTGGGCGCCGGTGCGGTCCGCGCGGACATAGCTGCGCAGCGCCGCGGGGATCGCGGTGGAGGCGGCCGTCGCGGGCGACGTACCGGCCAGCGTCACGAGCCCGAGAAGGCACGTGAGCGCGGCAGCGGAGGCGATGGGTCGGCGTGCGGACATCGGGGTGCTCCAGGTCGAAGGGTCCCGGAGAGTCACCCCGGTCGAGCAGATGGTGTCCGCTCTCCGGTCGACAGCCAAGCGCGCCGGATGAACTTCGCCCCAAAGGCTCTCGTGCAGCGCCTCATCGTACGTGAGAGGGAGCGGGGCGTGAGCACTCGCTGACCCGGCAGTCAGCGAACCTCAGTGCGCCATCCCTCCGCCCGGGTTCGCACCCCGCGAAGCATGGCCCGGGACATGACGAAGTCCGCTGGGACGACGAGGACCAGACCCGCGGCGGTGAGCCACCACGGCTGGGTGACCCATAGCGAGCGGAAGACGAAGCGGGTACGGCTCACCCCGTCGACGGGCAGCAGGACGAAGGCCCACGACCAGTCGAGGCGGGCGACGCCGCTGTCCCGCCAACGCTTGGGCAGGTGGCTGGTCGACCGCAGCACGAGCGAGCGCCCGGGGTCGATCGCCATGACGTGCAGGCCGCACTCGGTCTTGGGCGGACCGTCCGGCACGAAGTCCCCCACCTCGAGGTGCTGCAGCTCGGGGACGATCCGGGTCGCGCTCGGGGCGTTGGCCGGGAAGAGCAGCCGGTCGACCCAGCGCGAGGTGTACCAGCCGCCCCGGTGCCAGCCCATCTGCACCAGCCACGGCCAGACCGTGGCGGGCGGCGCGTCGACGGTCACCGCGTGGGTGGTCACGACATCGGGATGCCCGATGAGGTCGTCGCCGGGCAGGCGCATCGCACGTTCACGCCGGGTCGAACCGTACCGTCCGGCCGAGGTGGACGAGCGCGACCTCCACGACGCACAGGACGGCGGTGGCCGCGAGGGCGATGGTGGTCGCCCTGCTGCGAGACATGCCCCCTCCCAGGACGAGAGCCGACGCCCGGATTCGAACCGGGAACCGCCCGATTACAAGTCGGGTGCGCTGCCAGTTGCGCCACGCCGGCCGGATCCCCGGCCTGTCACCGGGCCCACACCGGGCCAACACCGGGCCACCAATGTAGCCCGCCTGCGACAGGATGGGCCCGTGACGACCACGCCCGCCGCCGCGGCTGCCTTCCGCTGGGGAATCATCGGGACCGGAGGGATCGCCGCGGCGTTCGCCCGCGACGTCGCCCGGCTCCCCGACGCCGAGGTGGTGGCCGTCGGCTCGCGAACCGGCGCCGGCGCGCACGCGTTCGGCGACGAGCACGGCGTGGCGCGCCGTCACGCCAGCTACGAGGAGCTGGTGGCCGACCGGGACATCGACGCCGTGTACGTCGCCACCCCGCACAACAGCCACCGGGACGCGGCCCTGCTCGCCATCGACGCCGGGCACCCCGTGCTCGTGGAGAAGCCGTTCACGGTCAACGCGCGTGAGGCCGAGGAGGTCCTCAACGCCGCTCGGGCGCGTGGCCTGTTCGCGATGGAGGCGATGTGGACACGCTTCCTGCCCCACGTGGTCTCGATCCGGACCGAGCTGGCCGCCGGCACCCTGGGGACCGTGCGGGCCGTCTCGGCCGACCACGGGCAGTACTTCCCGCCCGACCCCGTCCACCGACTCTTCGCACCGGAGCTGGCCGGAGGTGCCCTGCTCGACCTCGGTATCTATCCGGTCTCCTTCGTGTCGATGGTGCTCGGAGCCCCGGAACGGGTCAGCGCGCGCAGCAGCAAGGCCTTCACCGGTGTCGACGCGCAGACCTCGGCGGTGCTGGAGTACGCCGACGGGGCGCACGGTGTCGTGACCACGACGTTGGAGGCCAAGACGCCGTGCCAGGCCTGGATCGCGGGCACCGAGGCCCGGATCGAGGTGGACGGCACCTTCTATGCGCCGAGCGCCTACACGCTGGTCCACCGCGACGGGCGACGGGAGCGCCGCGAGTTCCCCTTCGAGGGACACGGGCTGCGGATGCAGGCCGCCGAGGTGGCTCGCTGCGTCCGGGCCGGGCTGACCGAGAGCCCGGTCCTCCCGCACGCCGAGATCCTCTCGATCATGTCGACGATGGACGAGATCCGGCGCCAGATCGGGCTGCGCTACTCGTGGGAGGGCTGAGGGCTCGCCCCGGGCAGGCGGCACCACACCGCCTTGCCATGCGGGTGGAGCGGGCGGGCGCCCCAGTCCTGGGCCAACGACCCGACGAGCAGCAGGCCGCGCCCGCCTTCGGCCTCACCGCCCGGCGTCGCGCCGCGCGGCAGCTCCGAGGTCGCGTCACGGACCTCGACCGCCAGCCGTTCGGGGCCGAGGGCGAGGTGGACCGAGAGCTGCTCCCCGCCGTAGCGGACGGCGTTGGTGGCCAGCTCGCTGGCCACCAACCGGGCCCGCTCCACCTGGTCGCCCGCCAGACCCCACTCCTGCAGCGTCCTCGCGACGAACTCGCGGGCGCGCCGGACCCCCGCCGGCTCGGCGGTCAGAGGCAGGGTCGCCACGCGGGGCGCTAGGAGGGCGTCCGGTCTGGCGGCGAGCACGGCTGCGCCGGCCGCGGGCAGCCGGTCGAGGAGCAGGCCCGGCAGACCCTCGACGTGCGGCGACACGCCGCCGCGCCACCAGCGCTGCCAGGCGCGGGGGTCGAGCGGACCCGTGCACAGCACGAGCGTCGCGTCCGCCGGCCAGGCGCGGACGCTCTGCCGACGTCCCCCCGTCGAGGCGCCGCCGATGGGCGGACCCGCCTCGCCGGGCGCCACCGCCGAGGCGCCGTCCACGAGCAGCACGCCGAGGTCCCCGGCCAGGGCCAGCTCGAGCGAGCCGTCGACCGGGTCGTGGACGGCGTAGGCGCAACGGGCGATCGCCGCGGGATCGAGGCGGTACAGCGCATCCCCCGCGTCGTCGAGCGCGCGGGCGGGGGGCAGGTCGTCGTCGCCGGCCGCGCGCAGGGCAGCCGCGAGATGGCTGGCAGATCGGCCCGAGGCATCGCCGTCGACGCAGCCGAGGGCGATGGCGACCCGACCCGAGCGAAGCTCGCGGACGGCGCAGAAGGCGGAGTCCCCGTCACGACGCTCCCAGGCCAGCCGGAGGCCGCCTGCTCGGTCCGCCACGACTGACCCCCGTCCCGGCCCCTGCCACCGTCGGCATGCTCTCACGCGGACGCGGAAGCTGCGTCGCGCCGCACGTTTGCCGCTCTGGCTGACAACGAGGGCCCCCAGGCCCGAAGATGGCCGAGCACCATCCCGACGCCGCGGGCGACGGGCACTCCTCCACGACGGATCGTCCGGCACGTACCTGCCGGTGGAAGGAATCGAACGCGCATGGCCACAGTCGTCTACGACAACGCCACTCGAATCTATGAGGGCAACACCAGACCCTCGGTCGACCGGCTGAACCTCGACATCAACGACGGCGAGTTCCTCGTCCTCGTCGGGCCGTCCGGTTGCGGGAAGTCGACCGCCCTTCGCATGCTCGCCGGTCTCGAGGAGGTCAACTCCGGCTCGATCCGCATCGGCGACAGGGACGTCACGCTGCTCCCGCCCAAGGACCGCGACGTCGCGATGGTGTTCCAGAGCTACGCCCTCTACCCCCACATGACCGTGGCGGACAACATGGGCTTCGCCCTGAAGATCGCCGGCACCCCGAAGGCCGAGATCGCCCAGCGCGTTCAGGAGGCCGCCAAGCTTCTCGACCTCGAGCCCTACCTCCAGCGCAAGCCGAAGGCGCTCTCCGGTGGCCAGCGCCAGCGCGTGGCCATGGGTCGGGCCATCGTGCGGCATCCCCAGGTGTTCCTCATGGACGAGCCTCTCTCCAACCTCGACGCGAAGCTGCGCGTCCAGACGCGGACGCAGATCGCCGCTCTGCAGCGCCGGCTCGCGGTGACCACCGTCTATGTGACTCACGACCAGGTTGAGGCCATGACCATGGGCGACCGGGTCGCCGTGCTCAAGGACGGCGTCCTCCAGCAGGTCGACAGCCCCCGGCAGATGTACGACCACCCGAACAACGTCTTCGTCGCCGGCTTCATCGGCTCGCCGCAGATGAACCTCGTCGAGGGCAAGGTCACTGACGGAGGTGTGGTCGTCGCAGGTTCGACGGTGCCGGTGGAGCGGACCGCGCTGGACGCCGCCGGCAAGGAGGGCGCCAAGGACGTCACGCTCGGCTTCCGCCCGGAGGACCTCGACATCACGACGGACCCCTCCGGCATCCCGGTCACGGTCGTCGTGGTCGAGGAGCTCGGCGCGGACGCCTATGTCTACGGGCAGGTCGTCGACGCCGAGGGCAAGACGGTCGACGTCATCGTGCGCGCCGATGGGCGTACCCCGCCGAACAAGGGCGAGACGATCCGTGTCACGGTCAAGCCCGGCAACACGCACGTGTTCTCCATGGCGTCCGGCGAGCGGCTCTAGTCGTTCGGACTTCGCGCTGACGACACGTCGGGACGGGGCCGTCGCACGAGCGGCGGCCCCGTTTCGGCAGACTGGGATGCCGTGGCCCTGCGGATCACGGGTTCGGCGGACGAGCCCGAGCTGCTGTTCCTGCCGTGGCAGGTGCCGCTCGAGGAGTGGCCCGCCGACCAGCTCGTCGCCCTGCCGCGCGGGATCTCCCGCCACGTCGTCCGCTTCGTGCGGGTGAACGGCGTGGTCTACGCGGTCAAGGAGGTGGCCGAGCCTCTCGCCGAGCACGAGTACGGGCTGCTGCGACGACTCGACCGACTCGCGGTGCCGTGCGTCGAGGCGGTCGGTGTGGTCACCGACCGGACCGATCCCGAGGGCGAGGACCTCGAGGCCGCTCTCATCACCAGGCACCTGCAGTTCTCGCTGCCGTACCGGGCGTTGTTCTCCCAGACCCTGCGGCCGGACACGGCCAACCGCCTGCTGGACGCGCTGGCCCTGTTGCTGGTCCGCCTGCACGTCGCCGGCTTCGCCTGGCGGGACTGCTCGCTCTCCAACACCCTGTTCCGGCGAGACGCGGGAGCCTTCGCGGCCTATCTCGTCGACGCCGAGACGGGGGAACTGCGCGAGCGTCTCTCCGACGGCCAGCGCCAGCAGGACATCGAGGTCGCCCACCTCAACATCTTCGGCGAGCTGCTCGACCTGGAGGCCGGCGAGCAGCTGCACGAGTCGATCGACCCGGCGGAGACGGCCGAGGCGATCGTCGTGCGCTACGGCCGCCTGTGGGAGGAACTGTCGTCGGCGGTGGTGGTACGAAGCGGCGAGCGCTACCGCGTCGACGAGAAGGTCCGCCGGCTCAACGAGCTCGGCTTCGACGTCGAGGAGTTCGAGGTCACCCGCGAGACCGACGGCAGTCTCGTGCGGGTGCAGCCCAAGGTCGTGGAGGCCGGCCACCACTCGCGGCGCCTCCTGCGGCTCACCGGTCTCGACGTCGAGGAGAACCAGGCCCGGCGCCTGCTCAACGACCTGGACGCCTACCGAGCCAGCATGGGCTTCTCCGACGCGGACCAGGAGATCGCCGCCCACCGGTGGCTCACCGACGTGTTCGAGCCGGTCGTCCGCCAGGTCCCGCGCGAGCTCCGGGGCAAGCTCGAGCCCGCCCAGGTGTTCCACGAGGTGCTGGAGCACCGGTGGTTCCTCTCCGAGCGCGAGGGGCGCGACGTGGGCACGCTGGCCGCCGCGAGGGCGTACGTCGCCGACGTCTTGAGCAAGAAGCCCGACGAGCTGGCGGTCCTCGGCAAACGCTCCGGCAGCCCGAGCGACACGACGATGAGCCTGCCGCCCATCCTGGACTGACCCGACGACGGGTCTGACCGCACCCGGAGTCAGACGCGGCGGCGGTCAGACGCGGCGGCGCTGCGCCACCGCGTGCAGGGCGATGGCGGCGGCCACCGACGCGTTCAGGCTCTCGACCTCGGAGTGCATGGGGATGCGGGCGAGCACGTCACAGGTCTCGGAGACCAGGCGCGAGAGGCCTCGGCCCTCGGAGCCGACGACGAGGACGAGGGGGCCGTCGGCCACCTCCAGGTCGGTCACGCCGGTCGGTGCGTCGGCCGTCAGCCCGACGAGCACGCAGCCGGCCTT
>Ga0335071_10002995_pt1 | contig 17967 bp, 17 predicted proteins | sample Lox_Sample_15_FD_206724 | JGI IMG/M metagenome (GOLD analysis project Ga0335071, IMG submission 206724) | Soil microbial communities from Loxahatchee National Wildlife Refuge, Florida, United States - Lox_Sample_1.5 | ecosystem: Environmental > Terrestrial > Soil > Wetlands | place: USA... | reverse complement strand
GAAGCATCCATCTTGTTCGCCGCTGTTGCCGGAACCCCCGACAGCTCCATCGGCGAAATACCCAGCATCTCGCCGCTCATGGCCATCGTGTTTGCCGTGAACTGCCCGCCGCACGCGCCCGCGCCCGGACACGCATTTGCCTCCAGCGCTTCCAGCCCGGCCTCATCGATCTTGCCCGCGGCGTAAGCACCGATGCCCTCGAACACGTTCTGAATCGTGATGTCGATCTTCTCGCCATTGGGGCCGCTCAGCTTGCCCGGCGCAATCGATCCGCCGTAGAGCATCATGCCCGGAATATCCAGCCGGCACAGCGCCATGATGATTCCCGGCATGTTCTTGTCGCAGCCCCCAATGCCCACCAGACCATCGAACAGATTTCCTCGCGCCGTCAATTCAATCGAGTCTGCGATCAGCTCGCGGCTCACCAGCGACGCCTTCATTCCCTGTGTACCCATGGTGATGCCGTCGGAGATGGTAATCGTGTTGAACTCCATCGGTGTGCCGCCGGCCTCGCGAATCCCCTGTTTCAGCGCCTCGGCGATCTCGCGCAGATGCACGTTGCAGGTTCCGATCTCGGTCCATGTATTCGCCACGCCGATGATCGGTTTGTGCAGATCGTCTTTCTTGAATCCCGCTCCGCGCAGATACGACCGCGCCGCCGCCCGGCTTGGCCCCTCAGTCAACGGAATACTTTGTCGCTTGCCTTCGATCGTCACTTGATCTGCCCTTTAATCGCCGCCATCTGTAAGCGGCAGGTTATCGATGATCCCGGTCATCGCGCTACTGAAGCGAACCCAATTTCCAAAAGCAGGATGCGGAACAGAGAGCGGTTCGTACGGAATGCCGGCGATACGCATAGCCTTCTGAACCATTGGTAGGATTGCTCGCATCACCACCACCACGGCTTTCGGTTTGTACTTGATCAGCCGCCCTGCCAGCTCTGGGACGGCTCCTTGCCGCAGCCTGGAACGCTCACGTCTCTCCAGTTTGTTGACTGGCGTGAGTACGAGGTCGTCAAGATAAAAGCCCTTCTTTCTGAAATCCTCAAGAAAACTCTCCTGATCTCCAAACACTCGCTTCATCGCACGAAAAAGGCTGCTGTTGCCACTGTAGAAAAATCTGCCGCTTGCAGGCGCCGATTCGCCGACGAACAAAGTCGTAATGCAATCGGGACAAAAGCTTTTGCGCAGTCCTTCCAGTTCGTTCATCGATTCAAACCGCCCCAACCGCCTTGGCCTTCAACCAACTTGCTTCCTCGTGCTTTTTTTCAAACTTGTCCAGTTCCGCCGCGTGCCGCAAGGTCAATCCAATGTCGTCCAGCCCCTCAAGCAGGCAGAATTTCCTGAAGGGATCGATCTCGAACTTCGCGCTGAACCCGTGCCCGTCCCTAACCGTCTGCTCTTCTAACGAAACTGTCAGCCGATAATCCGGAACTTCCCTGGCGTTTCGGAGTAGCGCATCGACGTCCGCTTCGGATAACCGCACCAGCACAATGCCATTCTTACCAGCATTCGAGAAGAAGATATCGGCAAACGTCGGCGCAATCACCACGCGAAATCCGAAGTCTGAGAGCGCCCACGCCGCATGCTCACGGCTCGATCCGCAACCGAAGTTCTTGCCGGCAACGAGAATCTGCGCTCCCTGGTACCGTGCATCGTTCAGCACAAAATCAGCGACTGGTTCACCGTCCGGCGTCTGCCGCCAGTCAAAAAAGAGAAAATCGCCATAGCCCGTGCGCTCAATGCGCTTCAAGAATTGCTTCGGAATGATCTGGTCGGTATCCACGTTGGCGCGGTCGAGCGGCGCCACCAGCGATGTCAATGTCTTGAATGGTTGCATTACGCGTTGACCTCCTCCCGGACCTTCCAATTGCGAATGTCCACAAAATGTCCGGCGATCGCGGCCGCCGCGGCCATCTCCGGCGAAACCAGGTGCGTGCGTCCTCCGCGTCCCTGGCGCCCCTCAAAATTCCGGTTGCTTGTCGACGCGCACCGCTCACCCGGCTGCAGAATATCGGGATTCATACCCAGGCACATTGAGCAGCCCGGCTCGCGCCAGTCAAATCCAGCCTCGATAAAAATCCGGTCGAGTCCCTCTCTCTCGGCCTGCGCCTTCACTTGCTGCGAGCCCGGCACGACCATCGCGCTCACGTGACTCGATACCTTGCGCCCCGCCGCTACCTTTGCCGCCGCGCGCAAATCCTCGATGCGCCCGTTCGTGCACGATCCGATAAAGACGCGGTCGACTTCAATCTCCGCGAGCGGCGTTCCCGCCTTCAGGTTCATATATTCGAGCGCCCGCTCGAACGACTTGCGATCGATCTCCGTCGCAGCGCTCGCCGGATCGGGGACATTCTCCACCACTGGCGCCACCATGCCGGGACTCGTTCCCCAGCTCACGTAAGGCGCCAGCGTGGCCGCATCGATCGTCAGTTCGCGATCAAAGTTCGCGCCGGGATCGGACGGCAGCTTGCGCCATTCCTCAACCGCGCGTTCCCACGCCTCTCCTTTTGGAGAAAATCTGCGCCCCTCCAAATACGCGAACGTCGTCTCGTCCGGCGCGATCATGCCCGCGCGAGCTCCCGCTTCGATGCTCATGTTGCAGATCGTCATCCGCCCTTCCATCGACAATGACCGGATCGCCGATCCTGCATACTCGATCACGAATCCCGTCGCGCCGTCCGTGCCGATCTTGCCGATAATAGCGAGAATGATGTCCTTCGCCGTCACACCCAGCGGCAGCTCACCCTCGACGGCGATGCGAAACGTCTTCGGCTTCCCCTGCGGCAGTGTCTGCGTCGCCAGTACGTGCTCCACCTCGCTGGTACCGATCCCGAACGCCAGTGCCCCGAATGCGCCATGCGTCGAGGTATGCGAGTCGCCGCACACGATCGTCATCCCCGGCTTCGTCAGCCCCAGTTCCGGCCCGATCACGTGCACGATCCCCTGCTCGCGCGAGTTCACGTCGTAGAGCTCCACGCCGAACTCTGCGCAGTTCCTGCGCAGCGTCGCAATCTGCGTGGCGGCAATCTGGTCCACAATGTTCAGCCGGCCTTCTCTCGTCGTCGGCACATTGTGGTCCACCGTCGCTATGGTGCGGTCAGGCCTCCTCACCTTGCGCCCGGCAATTCGCAGCCCCTCAAACGCCTGCGGCGACGTCACTTCATGCACCAGTTGCAGATCGACATAAATCAGCGTCGGCTCGCCCTTCGGCTCAACCACGACGTGTCGCTCCCAAACCTTCTCGAATAATGTCTTCGGTCCACTCATAAGAAACTGCCCCTGGTTAGCTTTGCCATAGCTTTTTTCCTGCGGCCGAGACTCCTGCAACTCAATCGAGAGTCAAGGTCGCCATTGTTTCGCTGGAACTTGCCATCCGTTGCTGCACAATGAGCTGAAAGCTAAGAGCTAACAGCTAGCAGCTGGCTTTTGACCGTCTCTCTCACCTTCGCGCCCATCTCCTTCGTCGAGAGCACCGTCACGCCGGCCGTATTTCCGCGTGCCAGATCCGGCGTCCTGAATCCCTGCTCCAGCACCTTTCGCACCGACGACTCGACCGCCGCGGCCTCGGCTTCCAGCCCACCCGAATGCCGCAGAATCAGCGCCGCGGTCAGAATCGCGCCCATCGGATTCGCCAATCCCTTGCCGGCAATATCCGGCGCCGAGCCGTGCACTGGTTCATATAAATTCACCTTGCCACCAATCGTCGCCGAAGGCAGCATACCCAGCGAGCCGGTGATCACTGCCGATTCGTCGCTCAAAATATCGCCGAACAGGTTCTCGGTCAGGACTACATCGAAATCGCGCGGCCGGTTCATCAGGTGCATGGCCATCGCATCCACATACTGGTGCTCCACCATCACATCAGGAAACTCCGCTGCAATCTCGTTCACCGTCGCGCGCCAAAGCTGCGAAACCTCGAGCACGTTGGCCTTATCCACACTGGTCAATTTTCTGCGGCGGCCCTGCGCCAGCTTGAACGCGATCCGCGCCACGCGCGCCACTTCGTCCCTGGAGTAGACCATGGTATTGAACGCCCGTCCCGCGCCCTTATCCCACGCGCGAGGCTGTCCGAAATAAAGCCCGCCCAGCAATTCACGAACGAAGAGAACATCGGCGCCATCCACAATCTCCGGCCGCAGCGGACTGTTCACCGCCAGTTCCTTAAATGCAAATGCCGGGCGCAGATTGGCAAAACCACCGAGCTCCGCGCGAATCTTCAACAACCCCGCTTCGGGCCGCTTGTCCGGAGCCAGCGAGTTGAACTCATTGCCGCCCACAGCGCCCAGCAGCACGGCGTCGGAATTCAGCGCCGTCTTAAGCGTGTCATCAGGCAGCGGTGTACCGTCCTGCACAATGGCCACCCCGCCGATGCGCTTCTCGGTAAACGTAAAGTTGTGGCCGCCAAGTGCCGCCGTCTCCTTCAACACGGCAACCGCTTCGTTGGTCACTTCCGGGCCGATGCCGTCACCGGCTGTCACTAGAATCTTCAAATGCATTCTGATGCTTTCCCCTGCCGACTTGCCGAATCGCCGACCTTCTAGTCAAGCTCGCTTACCGGCTCGTGCCGCCGCTCGCGAATGTTGTCGGGCAACAATCCAATCAGATCCTGGTCGTAGATGTTCTTCTTGCGGTCAGCAAGCGCAACAAACCGGTAGTACACATGCTGAAGCTCGTCGCGATCCACTGTGTATCCGAGCTGCTCCAGCCGGTGCCGCAGAGCCGCGCGGCCCGAGTGCTTGCCCAGCACCAGGTGCGTCCTCGCCACGCCCACCAGTTGCGGCGTCATGATCTCGTAGCACAAGGGATTCGCCAGCATACCGTGCTGATGAATCCCCGACTCATGCGCAAACGCATTCGCGCCCACGATTGCCTTATTGGGGGAGGGCTTAAAGGTGATTAGATTGCCCAGGACCTCACTCGTCGGATAAAGCTGATCCAGCTTGATGCCGGTCTTCACGCCGTACCGGTCTCCACGCACGTAAAGCGCTGCCGCAATCTCCTCGAGCGCTGCATTGCCGGCACGCTCGCCGATGCCGTTGATCGTGCACTCCACCTGGCGCGCGCCGGCCTCGATCGCCGCCAGCGAATTCGCCACCGCCAGGCCCAGGTCGTCGTGGCAATGCGATGAGAGCACCACGCCTTTCTCGCCGATTGCCGGGATTCGCTCCCTGACCTCGCGAAACATCTGACCGTACTCCTCGGGCGTGGTGTACCCGACCGTGTCCGGCATGTTGATGGTTGTCGCTCCAGCCTCGACCGCAATCCGCACCATCTCTACCAGGAAATCACGGTCTGAGCGGGTCGAATCCTCCGGCGAAAACTCCACGTCGTCGCAAAGCTCCCGTGCCCGCTTCACCGATTCGCCGCAAAGATCCAGCGCTTCGGCCCGGCTGATCTTCAGCTTGTACTCCAGGTGCAGGTCGCTCGAAGCCAGAAACACGTGGATGCGCGCCCGGTCGGCGAACTGCAATGCCCGTGACGCCATCTCGATATCCTCGGTCTTGGCGCGCGCCAGCGATGCGATCCGCGGTTTGCGAACCGCCTGCGTAATCGTCGCGATCGCGGCGAAGTCGCCCTCCGAAGCCATGGCAAAGCCTGCCTCGATTATGTCCACTCCCAGATCCTCCAGGGCGTGGGCCATGGTGAGCTTTTCCTGCGTCGTCATACTGCATCCGGGCGATTGCTCGCCGTCGCGCAGAGTCGTATCGAAGAAAACCACGTTGTCTAAGCTCATGCGATGCCTGCCGGGGAAGTCCGGCCTCTTCCAGCTTTCTTATTGTCGCTGATCGGGTGCATATAAGGCAAAGTTATAATTGTTTGACGGTGTATTAGAATCACTTATAACAACAGAGAGTCGGAAAAGTGATCCTCGATTGAGTCCCTTCTCTTGCTTTTGCATTCCAGAGGCGCGCAATGGAACTCAGCCAGCTCGAAACCTTCCTCGCCGTTGCCGAAGAGCGCAGCTTTTCCCGCGCCGCCACGCGCCTGCACCGCACCCAGCCGGCCGTCAGCCAGGTCATTCGCAAGCTCGAAGAAGCCGTCGGCGAAACGCTCTTCGACCGCGCCGCGCGCGATGGCTCGCTCACCGCGGCCGGTGAGTTGCTCCGCGACTACGCCTTGCGCCTGCTTGCCCTGCGCCGGGAGGCTTCCGGCGCCCTCGACGAACTACGCAGCCTCGAGCGCGGCCATCTGCAGCTGGCCGCCAACGAATACACCTGCATGTACCTGCTGCCGGCCATCGACGCCTTCCGCCGCGAGTTTCCCAGTGTTCCGGTCACCGTGCAGCGCATGCTGGCTTCGCGCATTCCCGAGGAACTGAGCCGCCGCACCTTCGAGCTGGGCGTCATCTCGTTCCGCCCCGATCCGGCTCAGATTCGAACCATCGCCGTCTATGGCGACAGCCTGGACTTTATCGTGAGCCCGCGCCACAAACTCGCCCACGCTCAGCGCGTTTCGATCAAGGATCTGGGAAATGAGAACTTCATCGCCCACAACGTCGCCTCGCCTCTGCGCCGCAGAGTGATTGAGGCCTTCCAGCGCTATCGCACTCCGCTCCACATGGGCATCGAGCTGCCCACCATCGAGGCCATCAAGCGCTTTGTCGCCATGGGAAACGGAGTCGCGCTGGTTCCGCATCTCTCCGTCGCCGAAGAGCTGGATAGGGGCGATCTGGTTCGCGTGCCCGTCGCTGAGCTCGACGTCAAGCGCGTACTCCGCCTTGCGCATCGCCGCCAGGCAACGCTCTCTTATGCCGCCAGGGCCTTCCTCGCCACGCTCAGAAATCTGGCCAAGCTCCACGGCCCTCCCTTTTACTACCACGTGGAGCGAGCGGGATGAGAACGCCACTGGCCGCCGCTTCCCTGCCCGGGGATCCGGCTGCCGGATTCTGTTTCTCGCTCTCCCATTTCGCCCCTCGCCCGTCTATAGACTGAGCACCTTTACTCGCATGCCTTACCCGGCCCCGGCCATTTACAATGCTGAGAGCGGCGCAGGCGCGCCGGAATCGTTGCTGCTTCTTGCCAGCCGTTTGGTTGTGCAGTTGTGAGGATCTGCCAAGAATGAAGAAGATCGCCGTTTTTGCCTTTCTGCTGGCTGCATTTGCGGCCGTGGGCCGCACCCAGGAAAGCCGTCAGGATGTCAGCTTGAGTGGATTTGGAATCATCGAACCATTCATGGCTTCGTCCACCACCGTTCAGGTCAACTCGACCCCAGCCTACGGCGCTCTCGTCAGTTACCGATTCATGCTCACCCCGACAAGCGCCATTGAAGCTAACTATGGCGTCACCTACGAGAACAGCATCGGCTACTACGTCAATCCCAATCACTACAAGATTCTCACTCGCAATCAGGAGATCTCGGGCGCTTTCGTCAAGTCATTTGTCTTCAAAAACTGGAATCCATTTGTCGAAGCCGGGCCGGCCGGCCTGATCTTCCTCCCCATCATCGATTCCGGGACCACCACCCACGACGTCAAGCAGCAAACCTCGGTCGGCGCGATGTACGGCGCCGGTTTCGCTTACGAGATTAGCCCCAGTTTCGATATTCGCGGCGAGTATCGCGGCTGGGTCACCAAGGTGCCCACCTTCGGCAATCCCCAGTTTGTGACCGATCGCTGGTACAACATCTTCGTGCCGACCGTTGGCGTCGCCTACCACTTCTAAGAACAGCGGACTCAGGAACTAGGAAACAAGAAGGCGAGGGGATCGGTTGCAGCCGATCCCCTCTTTATTTCTTTGCGATCAGCGAAGCATTACGCCTCCCTGTAGCGCCCCAGTTCCTTGACCATGCCACAATGCGCCCGCAGCGCGTCAAGGGCGCGACCGCCTTCCTCCGGCCCGCCAATCTGGCAATCGACATAAAAGATGTACTCCCATGGTTTCCCATGCACTGGCCGCGACTCGATCTTGGTCAGGTTCGTGCCTTGCGCTGCCAGCGCGTTCAGCGCCGCCACCAGCGAGCCCGGCCGGTTTTCCAGAGAAAACGCCAAGCTCAGCTTGTTCGCGCCGGCGTCAGTCTGCGCCTCGCCGGTACGGCGCACCAGGAAGAACCGTGTGTAGTTTTCCGGGTTGTCTTCTATGCTCTCGGCCAGAACCTGCGCGCCGTAGGCCCGCGCCGCCGCCTCGCTTGCAATCGCCCCCGCGTGCCGGTCGCCCTGCTCCACAAGCTGCTTCACGCTGCCGGCCGTATCGTAAAAAGCAATCGGCCTCATCTTCCCGTGCGCGGTCAGGAATCGCCGGCACTGCGCCAGAGCCACTGGATGCGAATAGACCCGATCCAGCTCGTCGAGCGACGCCCCGCGCATCGCGATCAGATTATGCCGGATCCGGACCAGCGTCTCCCGCACCACTCTTACGTCGTGCGTCAGCAGCAGATCGAAGTGCTCCAGCACTGACCCCGCCAGGCTGTTCTCGATCGGAATCGCCGCTGCATCGGCGTTTCGCGAGTCGAGTGCGGCAAACACCTCCACCGACAGCGCGCAGGGCACAATCTCCGCCGCCGGAACCAGCTTCAAAGCCGCTTCGTGGCTGAATGCCCCCGCCTCGCCTTGGATCGCAACCTTCATCTTCCCGTTCTCTGCTCTCTGATATCTGTTACCTACTTCCGCAACCACAAATCCGCTGAAACAAACACCAGAAATACCATTGCGATCACGCCATTCATCGTGAAAAACGCCGCATTCAGTCGTCGTAAGTCGCGCGGCGAAACCAGCGAGTGCTCATAAGCCAACAGCAACGCCACCGCACTCACCCCCAGCCAACCCGCCAGGCCGAAGTGGAAGAGGACCCCAAACCACACCAGCAGACCGAGCATAGCAAGGTGCATCAAGCGGGCTGCCCAGAACGCCGCGCCCACTCCCGCAGCCTGCGGCAGGCTGTACAGTCCTGCAACCCTGTCGTGCTCGTAGTCCTGGCAGGCATAAAGTACGTCAAACCCAGCCGCCCACATCGTCACTGCCCCCGTCAGCACCAGGATCCGCGGATCGAGGGTCCCGCGCACCGCGATCCATGCCGCCGAAGGCGCCAGTCCCAGTGCCAGTCCCAAGCCGATGTGCGACCAGCGCGTGAATCGCTTCAGATAGCTATAGCCGAGCAGTACCACCAGCGCAACGGGCGCAAGCTCCAGAGTCAGCCGGTTCAATTCTCCTGCGGCCACCAGGAAAACCACAATCGCGACCAGCGTAAATCCCAGCACAAAGGCCCGCGACAACAGCCCTGCAGGAATGGCGCGGCCGCTGGTCCGCGGATTCATGGCGTCCAGGTGAGAATCGGCCCAGCGGTTGAACGCCATCGCCGCCGATCGCGCCGCCACCATCGCCACCACAATCCAGCCCACCGTCCGCCACCCCGGATGACCCTGTGCTGCCAGCAGCATTCCCGTCAGGGCAAATGGCAGCGCAAACACTGAGTGCTCCCACTTGATCATCTCCAGAGTGATACGAGTTTTTCCAAGAATCCCGGGCATGCAATGTCCTGATGGCAAGTGTAACCGACCTCATGAGTCACAAACTGGGTGCTTTTTCGACCCTGACGGTCCACAAATCACCACCGCAAAAGGTCAAGCATGTGGATGATTTCAAAGACGCTTGCACACCATCTGCCTCTCGCTTAACCTGGATAACCATCCTCATGTGATTCACATCACACCCGGATGACCCAAGCGATGAAATGATGCCTTTGAAAGGCAAAACAGGGCCCGGTCCGATGGTCGCTTCAACATCTCCTGAAAGGATTCACGTGCAGCCAGACTCCTCTGCGTTCGTGGCCGACCCCGATCTCCTCAGCGTTCTTGAGACCCGATCGACGCCTATCGCATGCGACACCGAAAAGACCCTTTTTAGCCAGGATCAGCCCGCGGTCGGTGTTTATATCTTCTTCGGTGGCGAAGCCAGGCTTACCATGTGCTCACACGATGGCCGGACCATCTTCTCCATTCCGGCTCAGCCGGGCTCCCTCCTCGGTCTTCCCGCCCTCATCAGCGACCAACCCTATTCGCTCACAGCGATCGCCGGGGCCGGCGCGCAGGTAAGGTTCGTGGATCGCGGAGATTTCTTCTCGCTCATGCAGTCCAATCCGCTCCTGTCGCTGAAGATCCTTAAGGTCCTTGCCGCCGAGGTCCGTACCGCTCGCAAGGCGCTCTACTAGCAGGTTCTTTTTCAAACCGAAGTAATCTCCCTTGGTCCCCGTCTCGCCTGTCACCTGCTAAACTCACTCGTTGTGCCCCTCAGCAGTTCCGGAGTGGCTATACCCCGTAGCCGCTTGAGCGAAGTAACCTTTTCCTTGAGAAAAAGCCCACCAGTACCACGCTGAAGATGGATCAATGAGCTTTGGAACTTCTCTAGCCGTCGCCACCATTGCAGCTATTGCCTATCTGCTTGGCTCCATCCCTTTCGGATACATTCTTGTCCGCCTCTTTCGCCGCCAGGATATTCGCTCAGTGGGCAGCGGCAACATCGGCGCCACCAATGTCATCCGCTCCGGCGCCAAGGGCCTTGGCGTAGCAACCTTCCTCCTCGACGTCTTGAAGGGCTGCACAGCCGTTTGGCTGGGCGCCTGGCTCGCCTCGCTGCTGACGCCTGCCATGAACGTGCGCAACGCTGAGGCGGTTGCCGCCTTCTTCGCCGTCGTTGGCCACATGTTCCCTGTTTGGCTCGGTTTCCGCGGCGGCAAGGGCGTTGCCACGGGATTTGGTGTCTTCCTCGTCGCCGCCCCTTGGGCAGCGCTCGCCGCAATCGGCCTGTTCTTCTTCGTTCTCGCCATCACCCGCATGGTTTCGCTGGGATCGATCCTCGGCGCAGCCAGTTTTCCCATCTTCGCCTGGTTTCTCACCAACGGCGACCGACCGCCTTTCTTCATTGCCGCTCAGTTCGCTGTGGCTCTGCTCATCATCCTCAAGCATCACCAGAACATCCGACGCATGATGTCCGGCACCGAAAATCGGCTGGGATCCAGGAAACTCGCATGAGCCGCATTGCCATTCTGGGCGCAGGTGCGTGGGGAACCGCGATCGCCCTCTCATTGCATCGCCGCGGCGGCCATCAGATTTCGCTCTGGGCGCACACTCAAGAACTCGCCCGTCAGATCATCGACGCCGGCGAGAACACTCAATTCCTGCCCGGCTTTCCTCTTCCGCCTGCGGTCGCCGTCACCGCCGACTCAGCTGCGATCACCACGGCCGAAATCGTCGTCTCCGTCATACCCTCAGAGTTCCTGCGTCCCACCCTGATGCGGCTCCGCTCTCACCTGCACAACAGCCAGTTCATCCTCAGTGCGACTAAAGGCCTCGAACCCCAAACCGATTACCGCATGACCCAGGTCCTCTCTTCGGTCTTCGAGCCGGCCGGTCTCCTCCTCTCGATCGGCGCACTCTCAGGACCCAGCTTCGCGGTTGAAGTCGCTCAGAGCCAGCCGACCGCGGTCACTGTTGCCTTCAGCGACTCGGAGGTCGCGTCGCTGATCCAGCAGGAATTTTCCTCGGAGTCACTACGCCTCTACACTTCCACGGACGTAGTCGGGGTCGAGCTCGGTGGCGCTCTCAAAAACATCATCGCCATCGCCGCTGGCGTTGCCGTGGGCGTCGGCTTGGGTCACAACTCCCTCGCCGCACTCATCACTCGCGGCATCGCCGAGATCACTCGCCTCGCGGTTGCCTGTGGCGCGCGCCGCGAAACCCTCGCCGGCCTTTCCGGCGTGGGCGACCTGGTACTCACCTGCACCGGCTCTCTCAGCCGCAACCGTACTGTTGGCCAGGCACTGGGCCAGGGCCGCAAACTCCCCGAGATCCTCGACTCCCTCGGCGGCAAAGTGGCTGAAGGCGTGCTCTCAACTCGCGCCGCGCTCAGTCTCGCCCGCGATCACCTTGTCGAGATGCCCATCACCGAGCAGATGGAGCTCATCCTCAACGAAGGCAAGGACCCACGCGAAGCTATCCGCGAGTTGATGCTCCGGCCCGGTAAGGGCGAGCACTAGAAGATACGGCCAATCAAAAAGCCCACCACGGCGCCGGCGGCGCGCCGGATGGCACGCTCTGCCCGTCAATGGAAACATAGACATTCTTCCCATAGAAGAACGGCAGCCCCCAGACAAAACCCGAACCGGTGGGATTGGCGCCGGCCACGTTCGGCAAAACCGCGTCGGACTCCGTGGCCGCAACAGGCTATCCGCCCGCAATCGATCCAATGATCATCAAGGGCTCACTTCCTGCGCCGACTTCTTCCGGTAACTCGCGATCCATCGACTCCAGCGACCAGTCTTCCGAACAAACAAAAAATCGCAGAAACGCGCGTCGTTTGCCAGTCTCGTAGTCGCGAATCGTCCCGCGCAGCATCGGATAGCGCTGCTCGAGCGCATCCAGCGCAGAATTCAGCGTGAGCGGGCCCACAACCTCGATCGCCGCATCACCCTCGACCTTCGCCAGGTTGCGCAGGTGATACGGGAGCACTACCCGGACGTTTGCGGCGTTAGGTTTGGAGCTGCTCAATTCGCCACCCACCCGATGCCTCGTCCTCTCGTCACCCTGTGCCCAGGTTCTAAAGCGTCTGCACTTCCACCGAGAGAACCGCTGGAAGATCGCGCGCGATCGGCGACCAGTTGTCTCCCCCATCCGCCGACGCATACACCTGCCCGCCCGTCGTGCCGAAGTAGACGCCGCAATCGTCGAGTGTATCCACGGCCATCGCGTCGCGCAGGACATTGACGTAGCAGTCTTTCTCCGGCAGCCCCTTGGCCAGCGGCTCCCACTCATCTCCCCCGGTCCGGCTGCGATAAACGCGCAGCTTGCCCTCCAGCGGAAAATGCTCCGAGTCACTCTTGATAGGCACAACGTAAAGCGTCTCCGGCTCGTGCGCATGCACGTCGATGGCGAAGCCGAAGTCGGTTGGCAGGTTGCCGCTGACTTCACGCCAGCTGTCGCCGGCGTCATCCGAACGCATTACATCCCAGTGCTTCTGCATGAACAGAACTCCAGGACGCCTCGGATTCATCGCAATATGATGCACGCAGTGACCGATCTCCGCGCTGGGATCGGGCATGAAATTCGACACCAGACCCTTGTTGATCGGCTTCCACGTCGCTCCGCCATCATCGGTGCGGAATGCACCCGCGGCCGAAATCGCGATGTAGATTCGTTTGCCATCGCTGGGATCGAGAATAATCGTGTGCAGCCCCATTCCGCCCGCTCCGGGCATCCACTGTGAGCCTGTGCCGTGTCCGCGCAAACCCGAAATCTCCTGCCAGTTCTCGCCCCCGTCGGTGGAACGGAAAAGCGCCGCATCCTCAACACCTGCATAGACCGTATCGGCCTCGGTAAGCGAGGGCTCGATATGCCACACCCGCTTGAACTCCCACGGATGCTGCGTGCCGTCATACCACTGATGTGTAGTGAGCGGCTTGCCAGTCTCAGCCGAAGTATCGTATTTAAACCGATTGGGCAGTGCCGATGGCGGTCCAGGTGGAGGAATCGCTTCGCTGGCTAATCCCGGCTGATGCCACGTCTGCCCGCCATCATCGGAACGCTGAATGAGCTGACCGAACCACCCACTCGTCTGGGAAACGTAAATCCGGTCCGGATCAACCGGCGAGCCCTTCATGTGATAGATCTCCCAGCCCGCGAAGAATGGCCCGCTGACCGTCCAGTCCTTCCGCTTTCCGTCTGCACTGAGAACAAACGCACCCTTGTGCGTTCCCACAAGCACTCGCACGCTGCTCATATCGACCTCTCTGCCATCGGAGAAGAATCTCGCGGGCCGAATCGCCCCCGCGAGTGCCGGACAAGAGACAGTCCCGCTCTGCGATTTTTTCCGATTCCCTTGCAATAAGCAAGTGAAAAAGCTGGGCCATTTCAGGCCGAGGCTCACCTCTCAGCTGGGCACTCGGCAACCTGGGTAAGTGAGACTGAACTTATGGCTTGTTTGCGGGCGCGGGAGTTGCGCGCATGGAGCCGACGGTAATGCCGCCATCGATGAGCAATGTCTGACCGCTGACGTAGCGGCTAGCTTCGGACGCGAGAAAAACCACCGCCCCATCCAAATCGTGCGGCTCACCGGGGCGCTTCACCGGAATGCGTTCGGTCAGAGCCGCAACCCATTCCTTGTCTTCGTACATGATCTTGTTTTGCTGGGTTTTAAACCACCCCGGAGCCAGGCAATTCACAGTCACGCCAAATTTGCCCCAATCGTCGGCTAGGCTCATCGTCAATTGCCTGACGCCCCCGCGGCTGGCGCCGTAGGGTGCAAGACCCGCGTACCCGAAAACACTCGTCACCGAGCCGATGTTGACAATGCGGCCGTAGCCTTTGGCGATCATGCGCCGCGCCACTGCCTGCGCCACAAAAAACGTCCCGCGCAGATTCGTCTCCAGCACCAGGTTCCAGTCGTCCCACGTTACATCCAGAGCAGGCTTGCGCACATTGCATCCGGCATTGTTCACAAGGATATGAATCTGGCCGAATGCGGCCTCCGCATCGGCAGCCATTCGTTCGATGCTCGCGTGATCGCGCACATCCAGTTCCAGGGTGACTGCGCGGCGGCCCAGCGCTTTGATCTCCATCTCGAATTCGGCGAGCGTCTCGCGCTTGCGGCTGGTCAGAACCAGGTCGGCGCCGGCTTTTGCCAGCGCGCGTGCAAAATACTGGCCCAGGCCGCGGCTCGTGCCCGTCACGATCGCGACCTGCCCCGTCAAATCGAACAATTGGTCGTTCATGAGTTCCCCGGTGTAAGAATCACTTTCATCAGATTCGGCTCGCGCCCATGCAGCCGCTCAAACCATCTCGGACCGTCTTCCAGCGGAGCCACAGCCGTGATCAGCGGACCCACATCGATCTTTCCGCTGGCGATCAACTCGATGGCCTGCGGATACTCGCCCGCCGACGCGCACGACCCCTGCAGCCGCAACTGCCGCGTGACCACCTTTTGCAGCGGCAGGGTTACTTCGGGCTGGATATTTCCGATCAGCGTCACCGTTCCGCCCTTGCGCGTGCAGTCAATCGCGCCCGAAACAGTTTCGTTTCTACCCACGGCTTCATACGACAGGTCAACACCGCACCCGTCCGTCAGCTTCATCACTTCGGCTACCAGCGCCGCACCCGAGGCGTGCAGCACCTCATCGGAACCTACCTGTTTGGCTAATCTCAACCGCGTATCGTCTACGTCCGCGGTGAATACCCTTGCGCATCCTGCGGCGCGCGCCGCCTGCACCGTCAGCAGGCCGATCATTCCAGCGCCGATCACCAGCGCCGTCTCGCCGCCTTTCGCCTCTGAAACACGCACGCCATGCAATGCCACCGAGGCCGCTTCAAGCATCGCCGCCTCAGCGAATGAAATGCCTTCCGGCAGCCGGTATGCGATTCGCGCCGGAACCGAAACGAACTCAGCGAATGCGCCGTGACGGCGGTAATCGCCGCACGAAACGCCGATCACCTGACGGTTATCGCAAAGATTGGCTTCTCCTCGCCGGCAAAAAGAACACTCGCCACAATAGACGGTGGAATCGAAGGTTACGCGATCCCCCTTGGCGAAGCCTGAGACTCCGCTGCCCACGGCAGCCACAGTTCCGGCGGCCTCGTGGCCCATCACGATCGGCGGAATGCGCCGTCCCGACGATCCGTCGTAACCATGCACATCGCTGCCGCAGATGCCGCACGCCTCAACGCGCACCAGAAGCTCCCCGGCGCCTGCCGTCGGCAAAGGCATATCTGTGATTTCAAGCTGATTGTAGGCAGAAAGAAGCAACGACTTCATTGCGGTTCAGACTCGCTATCTCTATTGCGGCGCAAAGAGGACTCCGCGCCTGGGTTGGTTAAACGTCGCAAAGGTCCACGGCTTCACGCAGGCTGGTCAGCGGATCGCGCGCGGGAACAAATTCCTGCGCCACATATCCTTTGAAGCCTAGGCCCACGATCGCTCGCATCACTCCGTCCCATTGTACTTCCTGGGTGTTGTCGAGTTCGTGACGGCCGGGCACGCCGCCGGTATGAAAATGCCCCATCCACTTGAAGTTCTCGGTGATGGTGGCGATCAGATCGCCTTCCATGATTTGCATATGGTAGATGTCATAGAGCAGTTTCACGTTGGGCGAATTTACTTCCTCCATGACGCGCACGCCCCACGCCGTGTGATCGCACATGTAGTCGTTGTGGTTCACTTTGCTGTTCAGCAATTCCATGCAAATCGTCACGCCGTTGTCTTCGGCGATCTTCTTCACCCGATTGAGCCCGGCGATGGTGTTGCGCGCGCCTTCTTCCTCGCTCATGCCCTTCCGGTTTCCTGAAAAAGTAATCACGTTGGGAACACCTGCCTTGGCTGCCAGTGGGATGTTGGTGCGAAAGGCCGCTTCGATGGCCGCGTGGTGCTCAACCCGGTTGAGCGCATCCGTGATCGTGCCTCCTCCCGCGTAGCCCATGGTGCAGATCAACCCGTAACGTCGCGGGACTTCGTATTCTTCGACCTCGAGCAGGTCAATGCCGGCAAGACCTATCTTCGCTCCGTACTCGCAGAGTTGGTCGAGAGGAATGTCTTTGTAACACCATCGGCATGCCGACTGATGAATCCTGTTCTTGCGCACCGGACGAGCCTCCTGACTTTGCGAAAGAGCAGGCAACGACGCCATTGCAGCGACTGCCAGACCGGATTTCAAGGCCGATCGGCGACTCAGTTGAGAACGGCTCATAGTCTTTGCCTGCACTTTCAGATTGTGATTAAATGCACTCCCACTCTACTCCATTCGCTTCCGTCGCGCACCGCAGACGCAGCTCTATGCTCTAGGCACGACGGATCGCAATACAGGGCTTGATTACGAATTAGAAAGTGAAGGCCAGACCGGCGCGCACGCTGCGCTGATCCTGCGCAAAGATCAGCAATGAGCCGTCGCTGAGGATATACGGGCAATAACCCTGGGCAAGAAGGTTCCTCACGTCGAGCAAGGCCTCAAAGCCACCCGATCCATCCCGCGTCAGATGTATGGGCTGACGGAGCTGAACATTCAGGAATGGCGATTCTCCCATCGCCTGGTAAGGGTCGACGGCAGTCACAGTCTCGTCGGGCTGCCAGCGATAGCTGGCGCGCCAACGGGTTCCTGTGCCGTCGAGCGTCCCGGAGAGAGTGATGGCATACATCTGCGCGCGTCTCGGATGAGCACCCGCGATCACTTGATTCAGTGTCGAAGGTTGAGGCGCCGCGGGCATTACCATTGCGCTGCCGCTCGCGTAGCTCACGCGTACAAAATTGCCGCCGGGCAGCCGATGCTCGACGCTGGCCTCAACGCCGGCAGTCGAATACTGCGGCCCCGCAGCGCGCAGCAAATTACTGGCCCTGTCAAAGAGCGCTGCTGAAGGCTCTGGAGAACCGTCTCCGTCGAAGTGGCCGAGGGCCTCCAGAGCAGGGTTCTCAATGTTGTCGGCGTACACTATCACGGCCGTACTCGAAGCGTCCGTGCGCCTCTCCCATCCGATCTCCTGATGTACACCCTTTTCGATTTTCAGCCCTCCGTCCCGCTCCGCAAATACCGGCTGAAAGAACCGAACCTCCGACTCGTCCGAACCTGTTTCCGGAACCATCGTGGCCACTCGGTAATGTAGTGTGGAACTGCCCCCCCGCCAGGAGACTGTGGCAAAAGGAAGCATCGCGGACGCCGCGCCACCCGGTATGCCGTTCATACGGCCCCACGCAAGATTCGCCCCAGCCTCGGCGTCTATCGCGTCGCCAAAATGCATGGTCTCTTCGCTGCGCATCGCAGCTTCATTCAGGCCCTGTCCGCCTCCGCCTTCCACCTCAGGATCCACGGTGATCGCTGCAACCGACTGCACAGAGCCCGCAAAACCCAGGTCCTGGCGGAATCCAAGCATCGATTCCATGCTGCCATCGCTGCCGGGCGCAAAATCCACGCGGGCCAGAAGCTCGCGGCCATTGGCAGGAGTGTTCTCTATCGACCCCGAGATGCGCTCTCCGCTCTCGCCGAATGTTCCCGCTTCTCCC